>Ga0265798_10000323_pt1 | contig 85888 bp, 77 predicted proteins | sample P3T30metagenome_FD_192430 | JGI IMG/M metagenome (GOLD analysis project Ga0265798, IMG submission 192430) | Plant litter microbial communities from East Loma Ridge, Irvine, California - P3 T30 | ecosystem: Environmental > Terrestrial > Plant litter > Unclassified | place: USA: California... | reverse complement strand
TAGCATCAAGCGAGCCTAACATACCGGCATTATCGGCAAGCTGCATTTCGTGCTCAAAAGTATGCCCGGCAAGGGTTGCATGGTTTACTTCAAGATTTAGTTTAAAATCGTTTTGCAGGCCGTATTTATTAAGGAAGCCAATACATGTGGCAGCATCAAAATCATACTGGTGCTTCATTGGTTCCATAGGCTTAGGCTCTATAAGAAAGGTTCCTGTAAAACCTTTGCTTCTTGCATAGTCCCTGCAAATAGTAAGGAACTGTGCTAAATGGTCCTGCTCACGCTGAATATCGGTATTCAAAAGGCTCATGTAACCCTCACGGCCACCCCAGAAAACGTAGTTCTCGCCACCCAGTGCAATCGTAGCGTCTATGGCTATTTTAGCCTGAGCACCGGCGTAAGCCACCACATCAAAGTTAGGGTTTGTAGAAGCACCGTTCATGTACCTTGGGTTGCTAAAAAGGTTAGACGTTCCCCAAAGCAGTTTAATGCCTGTTTCCTTCTGCTTTTCTTTAGCGTATTCTACCACAGCTTTAACGCGTTGTTCGAATTCTTCTAATGTTGGCGCTTCGTCTACCAAATCCACATCATGAAAACAGTAGTATGGGATACCCAGTTTTTCCATAAACTCAAAACCTGCATCCATTTTATCCTTAGCACGTGCCACAGCATCCTCGTTAGTATCCCATGCATGGTTTTCAGTACCCGGGCCAAAGGGATCGCCACCGGTATTAACCAGTGTATGCCAGTATGCCATTGCAAATTTAAAATGCTCTTTTAATGGTTTACCCGCTACAACGCGGTTTTCGTCATACCATTTAAAAGCAAGTGGGTTGTTACTCTCGCGGCCTTCAAATTTTATCTTGTCTACCGTTTTAAAGTAGGCTTGTTTAGTTGTACTCATGTTTTTTATTTTCGATATTAATATGTTGTTTCCATTGCTGGTAAATTTCACTGTACTGGTTGGATAATGCTGCAGCCGGCTCTATGCGTTCCAGGCACTCCAGGCTGCTAAAGGCTTCGTCTATAGAGTTGTAAAATCCAAAGCCATAAGCAGCGCCACGGGCAGCACCATCAGCGCCCGATGTGTTATAAAGCTCTACGGTAGCCTGGGTGGTATTGGCAAAAATTTCCCTGAATACAGGGCTCAGGAACAGGTTGGCTTTACCGGCACGCACCACATTACCGGATACTCCTATTTCCTTCATGATATCAAAGCCATAATTCATGGCAAACACAATTCCCTCGCAGGCAGCACGCACCAGTTCTGGCGACTGGTGGATATTAAAGTTGAGGTTCTGGATTCCTGAAAAGGCAGGCTTATTATTAAATATGCGTTCTACACCATTTCCAAAAGGGTAAAAACGCAGCCCTTTTGCACCCGGCAATGCTTTTGCAGCTTCGCTGTTTAAATTATCGTAAGACACAAGGCTGCCACCATCGGCGCCAAGCGACATTACTTTGCGAAGCCACTGGTATAAAATACCAGAGCCGTTAATGCAAAGCAGCACGCCATTGCGTTTTTCTAAGTTTGTATCGTTTACATGCAAAAAAGTATTTACACGGTTAGATGCGTCGTAAGCATCCTTTTCTGTCACCGCATATATAACGGCAGATGTGCCCGCTGTGGTAGCGATCTCTCCGGGTTTAAGCACGTTGAGAGAAAGGGCATTGTTAGGCTGATCGCCTGCCCGGTAGGTAATCTTAACATCAGCACTAAGGCCAAGAGCCGAAGCTACATCGGCATTAATGGTAGCCTGCTGCCCAAAAGAAGGCACAATTTCCGGAATTAGAGATAATGGCAACTCCATTGCTTCGAGCACCTCAACAGCAAGGCGGCCTTCGGCAAAATTCCACAAGGCAGCCTCAGAAAGGCCCGATGTGCTGGTTTGGGCCACGCCCGAAAGTTTGGCAGCTATAAAATCGCCGGGAAGCATCATGTATTTTGCTTTTGCAAAAACATCCGGTTCGTTATCTTTTACCCATTTAAGTTTAGACGCAGTAAAATTACCCGGAGAGCCAAGTATCATCTCCTGGCTGCGGTTATGACCCATAAGGTCATAGATACCATTACCAATATCTGCTGCACGGCTGTCACACCATATTACAGAGGGGCGCACGGGTTCCATGTGCTCATCTACCAGCACTAATCCGTGCATTTGGTATGCAATACCTATACCTGCAATCTTTTTAAGATCGGCAGTCCTGCCAAGTACTTTTATACCGGTTTGAATATACTCCCACCACTGCGACGGGTCCTGCTCTGCCCAGCCAAACTGGGGGGCAGCCATTTCCATCTCAAAATCGGGTACGCTTACCGCCGCAAGGGTCCTTCCACTTTCGGCATCAAGTACCGACAGCTTTATTGATGAGCTCCCTAAATCTATTCCTAAAAAATGCATTAGCTTTATGTTTATAACTTATGGTTATTCTGACTACAAGAATAGTTAATTATTTTCACATCTGCAAATTTAAATTTCACTACTGATTTATTTTGAAGCATTGCTACATCATTCATAATGAGCCTCTTTCAATCATGCTGCTGGCATTTTCAATCTGTTCACGGCTTTGCTGCAATATCATTTCGGCGAGTATCCTGCCCATGGCCCAAAAATCAGTTGATATTGTGGTGATTCCGTTCTCTACAACTTTTTTAAGTGGCGTGTCGTTATAAGATATAATTCCCACTTCTTTTCCTATCTTAAGTTTCTGCAACCGTGCCTTTTCTATAACGTTAACAAGGTCACGGTCATTAGGTATTATATATACGTCTCCGGCTTCTAAACCATGATTGTCAAAATCGGGTATAATTTCGTATTTAAAATTATATTCGGTGCAAAACTTTACAAAGCCCTCCTGCATTCCCGGTGGCTGCTTAAAGGCAGGAAATATTAGTATGAGGTTCTTGTACTTTTTAAGTTTTTCGCGGCCTGTCCTCAATGCTTTGTAGATGTCATTTACAAAATTTTGATGTATAGACGGGTAATCGCAAAGATCTTCGTTAGTTTGGTCTAAAATATAAACGTCATTTTTAGGCAGCGTTTTTATAACAGCCGGGGCATCTTTAAGCGTAGTAGGCATAATAATATATTTAGTATAATCGCCATTATTTTCGTTCACTAACTTTTTAAATACCTCAGGGCTAAAGTAGTGAAAGAAAATATCTATTTGGGCATTATTGCCTATTGTCTCTTTAAAAGAGTTGTACAAATCTTCCTTAAATGAGTTAAGTTCGTCGAACAATAAAAAAATACGCTGCTCGAAGGCAAAATCTTCACTCTTTATATAGTAGCCCTTGCCAAGGCGTGCATAAATAATTCCGCGTTTTTTCAATTCGTCGTAAGCAAGCAGTACAGTATCCCGCGAAAGCGAAAATTCTAACGCTACTTTGTTTACCGATGGTAAATGGTCGCCACGCTTAAGGCGCTTCTCGGCAATTGCAGTTTCTATAGAAAGTATGATTTGCTTATATTTAGGAATGCTTTTGCGGGAGTCGATAGTAATTATTTTCATTGCTTAAAATTAAACTGGTAGCTAATATACAAAAACTGGTAGGTACTGGTATGGTAGGGTGGTTATAATTTTTACTTTTGGTGTGTAATTCTTAAAGAAGCAATGCAAAAAAGTCATATTTCATATTTTACCGCTGATTGCGTTACGAAATTATTCGGCACCCTGCCGGGTGGTAAAGAGGTGTACAGCTATACTTTAAGCAATGGCAGCGGCATGGAGGCAACATTTATAAACTATGGCGCCACCTTAACATCGCTTACATTTACAGGAGCAGACGGTTCCATGGTAGATGTGGTGTTAGGTTTTAATGATGTAGACGATTATATAGACTCTTTTAACCTGCCAAGTGCCCCTTATTTTGGGTCGGTCATCGGGCGTTACGCCGGCCGCATAAACAATGGTAATTTTGTCATCGATGGCGAAACACATCAGTTAAATAAAAATCATGGTGCACATACACTTCATGGTGGCAATAGCGGTTTCGGGCGCGCATTCTGGCAAATGAAACAACTTAGAGGGGGGCTCAACCCGTCTATTGTATTTACTTATACGAGCCGCGAAGGAGAAGAGCATTTTCCCGGCGAACTCACTATTGATGTGACCTACACCATTACAGAGAACAATGAATTATTGATAGAATATACTGCCAGTACAACTAAAGATACCGTACTCAATTTAACCCAGCACAGCTATTTTAACTTAGATGGCCATTCGCAAACGGTTTCGGGTCAGGAGCTCGTTGTAAGGGCAGATAAAGTGCTGGAAGTAAGTGCAGACGGAATACCCACCGGAGCGTTTAAAGCTGTAGCAAATACCGCTGCAGATTTTAATGAGGGCGGAAAAGTACCTTCGTCTATAGATACATCTTTTGTTTTAGAAAATAGTAATGAGCCTGTGGCATCGCTATATAGCGATAAAACGGGACTAAAGATGACGGTTTATACTAACCAGTCATCAGTACACATATATGTGGGCGGAAATTGTTTTGGCAGCATACGAGGTAAAGAGGGTGCTTCTTATCATACCACGAGCGGAATTTGTTTTGAAACGCAAAACTTTCCTGATGCGCCAAATCATGCCCATTTCCCTAACGCTGTTTTAAGAAAAGGGGAGCACTACAGCCACAAGACCAGGTTTGCGTTTGAGCAGGCTAAATAGTTTGGCTAAAAGATTACAAATCCTTGAGTATTGCTCTTAAGGTATAGAAGAGATACTGTACACAGTTTAAGATTTGGGTTTGAGATGAAGCTGTTGCCCGGCCGGAAAAGTAAAAGCGGTCGTGTTCATGTAATGTTAAATGGGTTGAGTTTGGGTTGATTCTAAGCACTAACTTGAACAAAAGACCTTACTGCTAACGCCGGGGACAACTGCTTCTAAATAGCGAAATCGATTGTGTAAAAATAATAATTAACAGCTTATGGCCTGGAGCCGGCGGCTATTTTATCTGATTTAACAATGAAAAAAAGATTAATAGGACAGGTAACTGACTCTTTTAAAGAAAAATTTGCTGCTGAGCCGGGATATATCATACTGTCTCCGGGACGCATTAACATTATAGGCGAGCACGTAGATTATAACGATGGTTTTGTACTACCAGCCGCTATAAATAAATATGTATGTTTTGCGGTATCAAAAAATACAGATGGGCTTATAAACCTTTATGCCAAAGACCTTGACGAAACATATAGCTTTAACCTTAACGATACATTACAGCCTGTAGAGCAAATGTGGGTTAACTTTTTTCTGGGTGTTTTACAACAGCTTAAAGACAGGGACTTTGCAATGACGGGTTTCAATATTGTATTTAGCAGCACGATCCCTATGGGTTCGGGACTATCGTCATCTGCAGCAGTAGAGTGTGGTTTTGCCTATGCGCTAAACAAAATGTTCGATCTTAACCTTACTAAACAGGAAATTGCACTTATTGGCCAAAAGGCAGAGCATACCTTTGTAGGTGTAAATTGCGGAATTATGGATCAGTTTGCGAGTGTTTTTGGAAAAAAGAACCAGGTTATAAAACTTGATTGCAACACCCTGGAGTATGAGTACCATAAAGCAGATTTTAAAGAGTATGCATTACTGCTGCTTGACAGTAAAGTAAAGCATACCCACCTGACCTCTGGTTATAACGACCGCAGGAGCGAGGTAGAAAAAGGGCTTGCCATACTACAACAACATTACCCGGAGGTAAACACGTTCCGCGACCTTAACGAAGAGCAGGTTACTGCTTTTAAAGAGGAACTTGGAGATGTAATATACCGCAGGTGCCTTTTTGTAGTAAGAGAAATTCAGCGTGTGCTGGATGCTGTTGCTGCATTAGAGGCGAACGATTTTACAAAACTGGGCGGCCTGATGTTTAAAACCCATGATGGCCTTTCTAAAAACTATGAGGTAAGCTGCGAAGAACTCGACTTTTTAGTAGATGCGGTTCGTGCAGATGAAAATGTAATAGGCGCCCGTATGATGGGTGGTGGTTTTGGAGGATGCTCTATTAACCTTGTAAAAAAAGAAGCTGTAGATGGGCTTATAGAACGCGTAAGTAAAGAGTACAAAGAAAAATACAACATTACGCTTAAGGCATACAAAGTAAAAGTAGCTAAAGGCACAACATTATATAAAGAATAACATGCAGGCATTTGATAATAATGAACATCCGCACAGGCGCTATAACCCGCTAATAGGCGAGTGGGTGCTTGTATCGCCGCACAGGGCCAAAAGGCCATGGCAGGGCCAAAAAGAAAGCACAGGAAATTTAAATCTGCCGGCTTACGATCCTACCTGCTACCTTTGTGCAGGCAACGAGCGCACCAGTGGCGACCGTAACCCTGATTATAAAGATGTGTATGTTTTCGAGAACGACTTTCCGTCATTATTGCAGGAAGAAGTTGCTCCGGTACAAACTAGCCCGTTGTTTCAGCTAAAACCGGAAAGGGGTATAAACAGGGTAATTTGTTTTTCGCCACGTCATGACCTTACCATCCCGGAAATGGAAGTAAGCGCTATTGAGATAGTAGTGCAGGCCTGGAAAGAGCAGTATGTTGATTTAGGAAGTAAAGACTTTATAAACCACGTACAAATATTTGAAAACAAAGGTGCCGTAATGGGTTGCAGCAACCCGCACCCGCATGGGCAAATATGGGCGCAATCTTCTTTACCTACTCAGGTAGAAAAAACCCAAAAGCACCTCGAAAAATATTACAATGAAACCGGCCGCAGCCTCCTTGCAGATTATCTTGCCGAAGAGCTGGAACGCAAAGAGCGCATTGTGGTAGAGAATGACCATTTTGTTGTGCTTGTACCGTTCTGGGCTATATGGCCTTACGAAACGCTGATTGTTAGCAAAAGGCATTTTGGCAACTTAACTCAAATGACTGCCGAAGAAACTGTGGCTTTTGCCGATGCTTTAAAACGTATTACAGTTAAATACGATAATCTTTTTGATACGTCGTTTCCCTATTCAAGCGGTATTCATCAAACACCTACTGATGGTAATGAGCACCCGGAGTGGCATCTTCACATGCATTTTTACCCACCACTTTTACGATCTGCGAGCGTAAAGAAATTTATGGTAGGGTATGAAATGATGGCCGAAGCACAAAGAGATATATCTCCTGAGAAAAGTGCCGCTGTACTTAGGGAGTTGCCCGAAGTGCATTACAAACAGGCACAGTCTTAATAATAATAGTCTGCAGGTTGCTTTTACAGTCCCAGGTAAAGGCAGCCCGCAGATTTGTTTTTTAAGGTGCAGTACCAAGTGCACCCTTTTATTTTTAACCAAACCCAAACACATTTAAACCTTTATGAAAGCATTATCTACTGCGGACTATATCGTTTTCCTGGGCTACTTCATCCTGATTGTAGGCTACGGATTATGGATATACAACCGCAAAAAGAAAGAAACAGAAAGCAGTAACGATTACTTTTTAGCCGAAGGCTCACTTACATGGTGGGCTATTGGTGCGTCTTTAATTGCCAGTAATATTAGTGCAGAACAATTTATAGGCATGAGCGGCAGTGGCTTTAAGCTGGGCCTTGCTATTGCAACGTACGAGTGGATGGCGGCACTTACACTTATTATTGTGGCCGTATTTTTTATACCGGTGTATCTTAAAAACAAGATATTTACCATGCCACAGTTCCTTAATCAGAGGTACAACGGCACAGTAGCAATGATCATGGCCGTTTTCTGGCTGTTGCTTTATGTTATTGTAAACCTTACATCTATATTATATTTAGGTGCTCTTGCAATAAGCAGTATCTCCGGGTTAGACTTTAACCTGTGTATTGGTTTCCTTGCAATTTTCTCTATCATGATTACCCTTGGTGGTATGAAGGTTATTGGTTTTACAGATGTTATTCAGGTGTTTTTCCTTATAATGGGTGGCCTTATTACAACCTATCTTGCCCTAAGCCTTGTGTCTGATGAATTTGGCGGAAGTGGTGTGCTCGATGGCTTTTCTATAATGACCACTAAAGCGCAAGACCATTTCCATATGATATTCTCTAAGGATAACGAAAACTATAGCGAACTTCCGGGTATATCTGTACTTATTGGGGGTATGATGATTGTTAACCTAAACTATTGGGGTTGTAACCAATACATCACGCAACGTGCCCTTGGTGCTGATTTACCAACTGCCCGTGGCGGATTATTATTTGCAGCATTCCTAAAATTACTTATGCCCCTTATCGTGGTTATACCGGGTATTGCGGCGTATGTATTGTACCAGCATGGCGGTTTCCAGACAGAAATGTTGCAGGATGGCACCGTAAACCCCGACAGGGCTTACCCGGTATTGCTCAACCTGTTACCATCAGGATTAAAAGGATTGTCGTTTGCAGCACTTACAGCGGCTATTGTAGCATCGTTAGCAGGTAAAGCAAACAGTATTGCTACCATATTTACATTAGATATTTACAAGAAAACCTTAAACCCGGAAGCCTCTGAGAAGAAGCAGGTACAGGTGGGTAAAATAACGGTTGTTGCGGCAATGGTAATAGCTATTATTATAGCCCCGTTTTTAGGTATCGATAAAAAAGGAGGTTTCCAGTTTATACAGGAATATACAGGTTTTGTAAGCCCGGGTATCTTTGCCATGTTTTTGTTAGGTTTCTTTTGGAAAAAAGCAACCTCTAATGCAGCATTGTTTGCAACAATAGGCGGATTCCTTTTCTCTATATTCTTTAAATTCATTCCGGCATATGTAGATCTTTCCTTCCTTTACGATTGGGGTTTTGCAGTGCCAAACGCAGCCGGCGTTTACGAAATACCTTTCTTAGACAGGATGGCAATGGTATTTATTATATGCGTGGTGGGTATGTTCTTTATAAGTAAAAAAGAAACACGCCTGGGCAACCAGCCTAACGGACTTGAAGTAGATACATCTATGTTTAAAGTATCGCCTTCGTTTACAGTAGGGTCGCTTATTATTATAGCAATTATAGCGGCGCTATATACCGTACTTTGGTAAATTTTGGTTAGTTTACTAAATGTATTTTTACACACCCTGAAGCACGGCCATCTGGCCGTGCTTTTTTTTGGTATAGCGTAAAAACAATAAACCTCTATGCCGAAGCACAGAGGTTTATAAATTTGGTGATATTTAATTAAAACTTGTACACTAAACCTAAGTTTATGTTACCCAGGTCCAGGCCAGCACTAAATGTATCGGTCGATGGCCCGTTTACAACTGCATCATTGTTTGGCTTATAGCTATTGTAGCTCAATATTCCAAAAAGAGCCTCTAACGCAAAATGATCTGATATAAAATAGCTTATAGCGGGCGAAAAGTTAACGCCGATTCCTTCGGTCTTGTTGTCCATATCATAGTTGTAGCCTCTTAGTGTTGATTTAGTCGAAACATAATTTACTCCAAGTTGAGCGAAAAAAGAAAACTTACTGGCCGGGGTAAGGTAGTACCTTCCAAAAACGCCTGCCGAGAGGCTGTTGTCTTTTTGTACGAGAGTGCTTGTATCATAGAACCCATCAATTTTTCGATGCATATAATTCAGGCTTACACCTAAAGCAATATTGTTAGTTACAAAGTAAGCAGCGCGCGGCGAGATATTATACTGTTTACTCTTATCACTTTCGCCTGATTTTTGCGAACTAAAACCCGCTCCGCCTGAAATAAAGGCATCACCTTTCTTAAAGCCTTCGGTTGTTGTTGTTGTTTCCTGTGCATTTGCTAATCCAAAAGTAATCAAGGCACTTAAAGAAAGTACTAATTTTTTCATTGGTGTGATTGTTTTAATTATTGGTTATTTGTATGAACTTCTTACAGCATTGACTGTGTTTACGTTATTACAAATATTCTGCCAAAAATTCTTGTTAAAACAATTATAGAAAGAATTAATTTATAGTTCCATATGATGGTTTGCAATTTAACGGAATCAACGATTCTAAATATTGAATTAAGATCCTTATCGCTCATTAATTGGATGTAAAAAATGTAGGTAAGTCCCGAAATAAAACACGAATCAGGCAAATCATTATCTTTTTAATGTACAGGCTGAAAATTGATAAATAAAAAAAACCTTCAATATATAATATTAAAGGTTTTTCAATTGTAGCTTTTTGCGCTCTTAGTGAGTGCGTATTTTATCAAATGTGTGTTCAAGTAATTTTTTCATTTTATCTGTTGCTCCTTTTATAGCAAGCTCAACACTTGGAGCATGATGTGAAACAGCTTGTGATGGCATACCATTTACACGGGCTTCTATAAGGCATCTTTTATCGTCAACGCCGCCTTTTTCGCCACTGTTCTCATCGCTTAAGTGTACCTCGATGCTTGTTATTTTATCTTCAAATCGTTTTAGAGTAGTGGTAAGCACTTCTGTAAAATAGTTTTCCATTCTGTCACTACCCTCTATGTGGTTGTCTGTTCTTATGAAAATTTGCATGATTATATTGTTTATTGATATACTCAAATTTACTTTTTTTAAAATCATCATGCACACTAATTAGCATAAGATTAATAAAGTTATTAGTATAACAATACTAAAATATCATCGCTTTAATTTGTATAATAATACCAATTGGTATAATTTTGTCGTTAGAAATTGATACAATGAGCAAGGCGGACAGGACACGGCAGTTTATTATAGAGAAAACAGCACCTATTTTTAACCAAAAAGGGTACGCAGGAACCTCCATAAGCGATCTTACAGAGGCTACCGGACTAACAAAAGGCAGCATATATGGTAACTTTAGTAATAAAGATGAGGTAGCCCTATCGGCTTTCGACCATAATTATGGTTTAATAAAAGCTATGATAAGAAAAAAGATAGAGAGTGCTGCAGATCCTTTAGATAAACTAAGGGTATGGATCAATTTATTTTCGGAGATTCAGACGAACGAGGCATTTAGGTACGGCTGTCCTGTTTTAAATACAGCTATAGAGTCGGATGATACACATACAGAATTGCGTAAAAAAGCCATAGGCGCAATTAGTAACTGGTATAAAGTTATAAGCACCATTATTAAACAGGGCCAGGAAGAGGGTATAATTAAACCTGATGTTGATGATGCAGAATTTGCGGGAGCTTACATAGCCATATTAGAAGGTGGCGTTATGCTTGCAAAAGTAACCGGCAAGATGGATGGGTTAAATGCGGTTATTAAACAGGCTGAAAAAATGCTTATAGATATAGCAGTTTAAGATAGGGCGGCTTTAAAAGCCGTTTTTCAGCAAAAATAATATACCAATTGGTATAAAATATATAGATATGGATAGTAAAGAAGCAGCTTTTTTAAGGGCATATGTAGGTAAAGAAATTAGCGGGTCGTCATCGCCGTTCATGAACTGGCTTAAACCGGTAATGCTGTCGGTAGAAGATGGGAGCCTTGCCTTTCAATATACCGTGAGGCATGAAATGACCAATCCGTTTGGTACGCTCCACGGGGGTATTACTGCGGCAATGATAGACGATGCTATTGGTGCCACACTTATTGCATATGGCGATCCGTACTTTCATGTAACCATTAACCTGGTTATAGATTATTTTGCGGCTGCTAAAGAGGGCGATGTTATTGTTGCCCACTCGCAGATTATTAAAAAAGGCCGCCAGTTAGTGAATGCGCAGTGCAATGTGTGGAATGAAGACCGCACGCGATTACTTGCAAAAGGCTATACCAATCTGATTAAAACCGAAATCAAGAAATGAAAAGAGTTGCTATAACAGGTCTTGGGGCTATAACGCCACTGGGAAATTCGGTGCCAGAATTCTGGGCGAATATCCTTGCAGGTAAAAGCGGTGCCGGGCCAATAACGAGGTTCGACGCGTCTAAGTTTAAAACCAACTTTGCCTGTGAGGTAAAGGGTTTTAATGCAGAAGATTATATAGAAAAGAAAGAAGTGCGCAAGTACGATACCTTTACACAATATGCCATTGCAGCGAGCGATGAAGCCATAAAAGATGCCCGGCTTAACTTCACGACCATGCCGCAGCATGAGCGTTTTGATGTAGGTGTAATATGGGCTTCGGGTAATGGAGGCATCGGTACGTTTGAAGAACAGCTGCGTGAGTTTCATACAGGCGATGGCACACCACGCTTTAATCCTTTCTTTATCCCGAAGATGATAGTGGATATTGCTGCCGGCGTTATCTCTATACGTAACGGGCTGCACGGGCCCAACTATGCTACGGTATCGGCATGTGCATCCTCTAACACTTCTATTATAGCTGCCTTTGATACTATTCGTTTAGGCAAAGCAACCGTTATGATAGCCGGTGGGAGCGAGGCTGCTATAACACCGTCATCTATTGGTGGTTTTAATGCATCGCAGGCATTGTCTAAACGTAATGACGATCCGCAGGGGGCATCGCGTCCGTTCGATAAAGACCGGGATGGCTTTGTGGCAGGCGAGGGTGCCGGTGCACTTATTCTTGAAGATTATGACTATGCCGTAGCCCGTGGCGCAACCATTTATGCCGAGATTGTTGGCGGTGGCATGGCTGCCGATGCCTACCATTTAACGGGTACACCTCCGGATGGGCTTGGTGCTGCATTAGGCATGAAAAAAGCACTCGCCGATGCAGGAATAACACCAGATAAAATAGATTACATAAATGCGCACGCTACCTCAACAGGTCTGGGCGATATCAGCGAGCTAACGGCTATCAGTACTATCTTTAAAGATGTAAATGTGCCCATAGGTGCAACAAAATCTATGACAGGGCATTTGCTGGGCGCAGCCGGTGCTATAGAAAGTATTATTAGTATACTCGCTATAAGGGACGGGATTATTCCGCCTACAATAAACACGGTAACTGTAGATGAGAAAGTGCCTGCGGGGCTTAATCTTGTTTTAGGGGAAGCGCGAAATGCTGATATTACCTATGTGCTAAACAACACCTTTGGTTTTGGAGGGCATACAGCGAGTACAATTTTTAAAAGAGTGTAACATGTCGCGCGTTACCTACAAGGTTTTTAAAACCTTGTAAGATAAACAATGCAATTAACCTATTAAACCGACAACGTCCTGAAGACCTTACAGGTTATGAAACGTAATGAATTAAATTTTATATAGAAAAATGAAAACAACTGGAAATACAGTATTAATTACCGGTGGTAGTGCCGGTATAGGCTTAGCATTAGCCGAAAGATTTATTGCCGAAGGCAACAACGTTATTATAACCGGCAGGAATGAGGCGAGGCTTATGGCTGCAGCCGAAAAATTAGGCGGCAACGTGACTGCTATTGCAGCCGATGTGTCTAACGCTGATGAGGTTGAAACTTTAGTGCAAAGAATCACCAAAGATTTCCCAACCCTTAATGTGGTAATAAACAATGCAGGGGCGGCATCTTACTATAAACTAGGTAGCGAAGCCGATGCTTTTGCAAACGCACAGGAAGAAATTGTTACTAATTATTTATCGGTTATTCGTCTGACTGAAAAATTGTTGCCTGTGCTTAAAAACCAGCATGAAAGTGCGATAGTTAATGTATCGTCTATCGCGGCGTTTGTACCTAACGGCTATATCCCGACTTATTCTGCCAGTAAAGCAGCGTTACACTCATACACACAATCGCTTCGACTTACCATTGCAGATACATCGATTAAGGTATTTGAATTAATGCCACCACTTGTAAATACTGATTTTTCTAAAGATATTGGCGGCGAAAATGGTATTGCACCATCCGTACTTGCGGACGATCTTATTGAGGCTTTTGCCAATGATACGTTTGAAATCCATACCGGCGCTACAGCAGATATTTATAAACTAAACCAAAGCGATCCCGCTGCGGCACTATACGCCATGAACAACAGAGGTTAAATTTTGCTGAGGTCTTTTGTAGAGACGTAGCATTACTACGTCCTTTTTTTTTAAATAGTATACTGTATTTGTTGGTAAAAGGTGTAGGCGTAGCACTGCTACTCCACTACAAATAAAATCAAAAAATATTTTCCAGTATAATATCAAATGCGAGGTAGTTTGCATCTACAATGTGGTGCCCGTGACCTATAAGGTCGTTCATATACCCAATATCAAAAGTTACCGGTATAGAGTTGGGAGCATAACTGTAATACAGGCAAAAACGGCTCTCTTTGTACTCAAATTTGCTCCAGCCTTCTGTGTCGTCATCGCTGATAGAAAACAGAGCCTCGGCACTGCCTGTCAGACTGTTTTCAGAATCATTGTCTAATGCTACAGTAGCCTGTGTTTTAAATCTTGAGCGTAGTTGAAAATCGTCTTCTACAGTTTTAAATTGAGGGGTGTAAAATTTTCTTACCTCTTCCCTAAATGTGCTTTTCCATTTCACCGTGCCCATTGTTGCAGTATATCCTATACGGCCATAGCCTCTAAATTCCTGATGTGTAGCCGGTACTTTTTCGCCATAAGGTTCGTCACTGCTGTATTGATTCTGGCTTCTGTAGCTTAGTGCATAGCTGTATTGCCAGTGTGCATTTAACTTGTGGTAAAATTCCTGGTTAAGCACTATTATAGATTGTTTTTTAAACGGATTGCTATCGCCTGCAGGGCCACTTATTCTCCCAATGCCTACATAGGTAACCGATGTATTTTTATCATCCAGTTTCTGCCTGATACCCACGGCACCCCAAAAAGCCGATTGTGTAGTGCCAAGTCCCGGCGGGCTTAGCTGAGCATTACATGCAGGAATGCCTAATACGAATAGAATTGATGCAGTTAAAAATTTTAATGCGCCCATAGCAGTTAATTTAGCGTACAAATGTTATTTGTGAAACTGGAATAACTTGGGAATTTGCAAAAATTTATGAATGGCACTTATAGCAAAATACGTTTAATCATCAAAGAAAAATCAGTTGTAAAAAAAAGAATCCGGTAACGATTGCGCACTACAATAATGTAAATAACCCTGTAGTTACTGTTAATGATATCTATAATGAGTAACCTTTAAAAATTGATTTTTTAATTTTAAAGTGTAAAACCTATTTCATGAACAGTATACATACAGATAGCCGGTTTCTGCAATTTCTTGTATTCGGCTTTATCGGGCTGGTGCTCACGTTCAGCATCGTTTTTTTGGTACTAAAGCGCATCGGCAAAGACCCAAATAATCTGCTGCCAATAAACTTTGCCAACCGCATTAAATATCCTCTGCTGCTTATAATTATTGCTCTTGTGCTCCGTATAGGCCTGTTAAACGATGTTTTTTATGGCAGCTTTATGGTTATTATAGGGCATGTATGCACGCTCGTGTTAATATTTGCGGTAACATGGAGCTGCATTGTGCTGCTTAAGTCTTTTAAATCCGGACTGATGAGAAAATATGATATTACTGCAGAGAATAACTTGCATGCCCGTCGTGTATTTACGCAGTTTACAATTTTAGAGCGTGTTGTTATCTTCCTGTTAATCGTGTTTGCGTTAGGCGTAGCTTTAATGAGTTTTGACGGCATTCGTGCAATAGGTATTAGCTTCCTTACATCTGCAGGTATAGCGGGCATTATCTTGGGCTTCTCTGCTCAAAAAATGTTGGGTACACTTGTTGCCGGTATACAAATAGCCATAACCCAACCCATACGTTTAGATGATGTTGTAATTGTAGAGGGAGAGTGGGGATGGATAGAAGAAATTACACTTACCTATGTAGTGGTGCGTATTTGGGATAAACGCCGTATGGTACTGCCTACAACATACTTTATAGAAAAACCGTTTCAGAACTGGACAAGAACCACATCTGAAATACTGGGTACCGTATTTATTTATACCGATTTTGGAATTCCGGTAGATGCACTTCGTGAAGAGCTTACACGGCTGCTAAACACAACACCGCTTTGGGATGGCAATGTTAACGTGCTTCAGGTTACAAATGCGACCGAAACAGGTATGGAAATACGCGCCTTAATGAGTTCTAAAAATTCTCCTGCCTCCTGGGATCTAAGGGTTTTTATACGTGAAAAACTAATTACTTTTATACAGCAAAATTATCCTGATTGCCTGCCAAAAACCCGCATTGCGATAAAAGAAAGCAGTCATAATAGAATTTAAGAATGATTTTAAACTATGTTAGTTATAATGATTTAGCAAAAAATTAAGGAGACATTGTCAGTTTCTATTTACATTTGATGGAACCTAAAAGTATACCGTATGTCTAAATCTGGACCCATAATTATAATTGAAGATGATGAAGATGATAAAAATATTTTTGTGGCCATTGTGAGAGATCTCGGATACAAAAACCTGATTTTGTGGCATGAAAATACAGATCAGTCCTTCGAATACCTTTGCAACACAAGCGATTCTCCTTTCGTAATATTTTCTGATGTGAACCTGCCCGGCAGGAACGGACTCGACTTTAAAAAGAAAATAGACGATGTTCCTGAACTTCGCAAAAAAAGTATTCCGTACCTTTTCTACTCCACATCGGCAAACCAGCATGATGTTAATGAGGCTTATACCCAAATGACAATTCAGGGCTTCTTTAAAAAAGAGGATGATTACGACAGTATGAAAAAAAATATAAAGCTGATATTAGAATATTGGACGGTTTGCAGGCATCCTAATTTAAATGTTATGTAGCTTTCACTAAACATAAGAGCAGGTTTATATAAATAGTGTTGCTAAACTTTTGCATCTTTGTAACTCTATTAAACTACAATTATATATGCGGTTTTTATACTTCCTGCTTTTGTTACTATTTGTACTTCCGCTTCAGGCTCAGGTAGAAGAGGAGGCCAAGCCCGTAGAAACTGACAGTCTTGCTCCTGTGGCCGATCCTAAATACCGCGAAGACCAGTTTTATGCTACTATTACCTATAATCTTGTTCAGGGTACGCCTGTGGATTATACTCAATATTCATTCTCTACAGGTCTTACAACGGGGTTTTTAAGAGATATGCCGGTAAACAAGCGCCGCAATCATTCTATTGCTTTAGGCCTGGGTTATTCTTATAATAATATTAAGCACAACCTGGCAGTACAGGATACCGGCGGAAAATTTACTTATACTCCTTTAGCAAACGATAAGTACGACCGTAACAAACTGGTATTGCACTATCTTGAAATACCATTAGAGTTGCGATGGAGAAATTCTGACTCTATAAGCCATAAGTTTTGGCGGGTATATCTGGGTTTTAAGGCCAGTTATTTATTTTATGATAAAGCACAACTGGAATACCAGGGTGTAACTACTAAGGTAACTAAAGATGATAACCTTAATAAACTTGTATACGGTACGTACCTGTCTGTAGGCTGGAACACCTGGAATTTTTATGCTTACTATGGCCTTACGCCTTTATATAATAATGCCGTTACCACTAATGGCGATAAGCTTACTATGCACTCTATAAAGCTGGGGCTTGTATTTTATATTTTATAGAACAAATCGCAAAATTAATTACGGGCGCAGTAGCAAGTAACCTGCAGCTTTTTTTACAGCGAAGGCAGCAGCCATAAATACCATAATCCTACCTGGGGTATTATGCCAATGAGTGTTCCTAATATAAGTTCGCCGGCGTTATGTGCCTTGGCCTGAATTCTTGAAGATGCCACAAAACCCATACAAATTACTAAGAATGCTACTGCACTTACTAATTGAATATGGTAATACACAGATACCCCAATTGCAAATGTTGTTAAAGATGCAACAGCCATCATGTGGAGGCTGGCCTTATGATTAAATAGGACTAATGCCAATGCAAGCAACGTGCTTATAAGCAGCCCAGTAAAATAATTGGATAATTCAGGTATTAAAAAGGTAGAAAAACTGTGCCTTATTAGCATAAACAGCAACAGCGCGTAAAAAGCTAAGGGTAGCCTTCGCTCTTTCCTGTCGAGCAATATTTTAGATTTTATAAGCCCTAAAGACCGCAAAAGGTAATATAAGGATATTGGCAATAACACGGTAAGGATAAGTACCTGAACAAAGACAAGATAAATTTCGTTTTGATAAAAAAAGTTATGCGCAATAAAAAAGTAAAACACGGTAGCATAAGCCGGCACAAAAAGCGGATGAAAAACGTAGCTGAAAGAGCGTAAAAACTGCTGCATTAATTAGATTTTCTTCCTCATCCTGGCTACCGGTATATCCAGTTGCTCACGATACTTGGCAATAGTTCTACGTGCAATTGGATACCCTTTTTCTTTAAGGATATCGGCAAGCTTATCGTCTGGCAGCGGTTTGCGTTTATCTTCTTCGCCTATCACATTCTGCAATATTTTTTTAATCTCGATGGTAGATACATCTTCTCCCTGGTCATTTTTCATTGCCTCAGAGAAAAACTCCTTTATAAGCTTTGTACCATATGGGGTCTCTACATATTTACTGTTGGCAACGCGTGAAACCGTAGAGATATCAAGACCCACAAGATCTGCAATATCTTTTAGTATCATAGGTTTAAGGCGGCCTTCGTCGCCATCAAGAAAATACTCCTCCTGATAGTGCATAATTGCATTCATAGTTACAAATAGTGTTTCCTGGCGCTGGCGTATAGCATCTATAAACCATTTTGCCGAGTCGAGTTTTTGTTTAATAAACTGCACTGCATCCTTTTGCTGGGCGCTTTTATCGCGGCTGTCTTTATAACTTTGCAGCATTTCCTGGTAATCTTTGCTTACGTGCAACTCCGGCGCATTTCGCCCGTTTAGGCTAAGTTCCAGTTCGCCGTCAACAATTTTTATTGAAAAGTCAGGCACTACATGCTCTACATCTTTAGAGTTGCTTTCGTAAGCACCACCCGGTTTTGGGTTAAGCCGCTCAATCTCGTCTATCGCTGCGCGAAGCAGGTCGTTATTAATGTCATATTTTTGCAGCAGCTTGTCATAGTGCTTTTTTGTAAAAGCGTCAAACTGGTGCTCGAGTATATTAATGGCCAACTCTGTAGATTGTGTGGGTGTTTTGTATTTAAGTTGCAGCAACAGGCATTCCTGCAGGTCGCGCGCCCCAACACCGGCCGGCTCCAGCTGGTGTATTATGTGTAGTATATGTTCTACAGTATGTTCATCTGTATATATGCCCTGTGTAAAGGCAAGATCGTCTACAATATCCGGAATACTGCGTCTAATGTAGCCCATATCATCAATACTGCCCACTAAAAATTCAGCAATATCCCTTTCGTCATCACTAAGGATAAAAGTGTTTAACTGATCTGTAAGGCTTTGATGAAAACTAACCGATGCTGCAAATGGCATACTCCTGTCTTCATCGTCATCACTATAATTATTTGCCTGCAGTTTATACCCCGGGGTCTCGTCGTCGCTAAGGTACTCGTCTATGTTAATCTCGTCGGCCTCTATGCGTTCTCCTTCATAATCATCATAGTCGTCATAGCTCTCGTCGTTTGCAGTATTATCAAACTCATCGCGCTCAAACTCATCATCTTCCTTACCCGTTTCTAATGCGGGATTTTCTACCATCTCTTCTTTAAGGCGCTGCTCAAAAGCCTGCGTAGGCAATTGTATCAGCTTCATTAACTGAATTTGCTGAGGTGATAGTTTTTGAGATAATTTTAATTGTAAATTTTGCTTAAGCATAATAAAATCGATGATTTGTAAAGTATAAAATTACAAAAAATCGAGCAGACTTATTAATGCTGTTTAGATAAAATTAATAGAATTTAAAATCAGGGTATACTTTTTGATAAATGGTACTTCTAAAACCTGCAGCCCAAAGTTTGTTTTAAAGATTTACAATAATTCAGCCTTCCGGTAGTGAGGGTCATTTAACTCACGAAAGATAACGACGTCGCTTTCATTATAAGATTTATAAAAGGATAAAGCAAAAATTAGCAGTACAGCATCAGGACTTCCCCAACCTACGGAATTTCAGATATTGTATTACCCAAAGTAATTTCTGAATTGAGTGTTGCTTTCAATTCTGAATGTACCGAATCTGTAACTTCATCATTTGTAATACTGTCTTCTATAAAAAAAGCCTCCCAAAACTGGAAGGCCATATATATTAAAACTCTGCATTTTGTGGTGTCCTTGGGAAAGGGATTACGTCGCGAATATTTGTCATACCCGTTACAAATAGTACAAGACGCTCAAAACCAAGGCCAAAACCACTGTGTACTGCTGTGCCAAAACGGCGGGTATCAAGATACCACCATAATTCTTTTTCGTCGATGCCCAGATCGGCAATTTTTTGCTGAAGCACATCAAGGCGCTCTTCACGCTGCGATCCGCCCACAATTTCTCCAATTCCGGGGAAAAGGATATCCATAGCGCGAACGGTTTGCCTGTCATCAGGGGTGTCGTCATTAAGCCTCATATAGAAGGCTTTAATTTTTGCAGGGTAATCATACAAAATAACCGGGCATTTAAAGTGCTTTTCAACTAAAAAGCGTTCATGCTCACTCTGCAGGTCGGCACCCCACTCTTCAATAATATAATTAAATTTTTTGTTCTTATTAGGCTTGCTGTTCCTTAAAATATCGATAGCCTCTGTGTAGCTTACGCGCTTAAAGTTGTTTTCTAAAACAAAATTCAACTTTTCTAAAAGGCTCATTTCGCTGCGCTCGGCAGTAGGTTTAGTCTTGTCTTCGTCGGCAAGGCGCTGGTTTAAGAACGCAAGGTCGTCCGGGCATTTATCAAGTGCATATTTAATAACATACTGTATAAAATCTTCGGCAAGGTCCATGTTGTCATCCAGGTTGTTAAAAGCAACCTCTGGCTCCACCATCCAGAATTCTGCAAGGTGCCTCGATGTATTACTGTTCTCTGCACGAAAAGTTGGGCCAAAAGTATATACCTGGCCAAGGGCCATAGCATACGTTTCTGCCTCAAGCTGGCCAGATACCGTCAGGTTAGTTTCTTTGCCAAAAAAGTCTTCTTTATAATTTACACTGCCATCTTCGTTTTTAGGAGCATTATTAACCGGCAGGGCAGTAACATGAAACATTTCTCCTGCACCCTCGGCATCGCTGCCTGTAATAATGGGTGTGTTTACATATACAAAGCCTTTTTCCTGAAAATACTGGTGTATGGCAAAAGACAGTACAGAGCGTACCCTCATAATGGCGCCAAAGGCGTTAGTGCGAACACGCAGGTGAGCCTGCTCCCTTAAAAACTCAAGGCTTGGCTTGTTGCGCAATTGTATTGGATATTTTTCGGCATCACTATCGCCTAATACTTCAAGATGTTTTACCTGAATCTCAAATTTTTGGCCTGCACCCTGGCTCTCGGTCAGGTTACCGGTAACTAATACTGCTGCACTTGTTGTAAGCCTTTTAAGCGTTTCGGCAGATGTGTTTTCAAAATCCACGACTGCTTGTATATTATGAATTACAGACCCATCATTTATAGCTAAGAACTGATTATTCCTAAACGTTCTTACCCATCCTTTTACGGTTACATTGTCAATCGGCTTCGTGCTGTTTAACAGGTCTTTAATTTTTGTGTGCTTCATTTTTAAAAAGATTTAAATCTTTGTTTGTCTGTATAGTTATAGTTTGCATACCATCTTTTTTTAAAGCTATTATACAAACGCCTGCAAATGTACTAAAAAGCACAAAAAACTGACGCCACGATTTAAACAATTGTGTAAATTTCTCGTCGCTAAGAGATAATTCAAAATGCTATCTTTGCAAAAAGAATACCATGAACTGGATATTGCTCATTATTGCGGGCCTCTTTGAAGTAGGATTTGCATCCTGCCTTGGCAAAGCTAAAGAAACCACCGGTGTAACTGCTAATTACTGGATGGGAGGATTTTTTGTGTGCTTAACCATTAGTATGGTACTGCTTTATAAGGCTACCCAGACATTGCCTATTGGTACAGCATATGCGGTGTGGACAGGGGTGGGGGCAGTAGGCACAGTACTGGTAGGCATTTTTGTGTTTAAAGAGCCGTCAGACTTTTGGAGGCTGTTTTTTCTTACAACGCTTATAGCGTCTATAATAGGGCTAAAATTTGTTTCAAATTAGCCATTAAAACAGGTTAAGCACAAAAGACAGTTTAACCGATATATTCCTGTCGAACTTTTCTAAATGGTAAGGTCCGTACCTGTAAAATGTAGAAATACCAAAGCCATAAAATATCTCATTAAATTCTACACCACTTTCATAATAGCCTTTCTCGAGCGTTTTGTATTGCAGCCCTATATGGTCGCTGTTGTTTTCCATTGCACCCCAGGCAAATCGGGTAACCAGCATGGGAGATAACTTAATATTCCTGAAAACGGTAAAACGTGTAAGCCCGTGCTTAAGCTGTACCATCATGTACCTGCTGGAAAAGAACTCGTTAAAATACATGGTTTCAAAACTGTTCTTGCCTGCAATGGTTACACGGGCCAGTACGCCGTCCCTGTCTAAATTATTTGGCGATGTACTGTACAAATGCGTTAGTGGAGTATCGCCCACGGCAAGCCCCGTTTGCAATAAGGCCGTTGTTTTTTGACCGTTAAGGTACTTTTGCTCAAACTCTGCCCTAAAGTCGAGTTTGCCAAAGTTAAAATCGCTGCCAAATATTCCTGAAATGGCCTGTGTGTATTGAAATGCAAACTTAGGAAAGCGCTTTTCTATCTCTATGCGTCCCTGAGGTGTTTGCATGAAGTCGCTAAACGGGTTCCATTGTATGGCTACAGATGCGGTAGTGAGGTTAAACACCGTGTAAGGTGCACCATCAGGATTATATAAATAGGTAAACTTGGGGTCTATCCTGCTGCGGCTTAGCTGCCATACACTCTCTGTTTTAGGCAGTATGCGTGTTTCTATAAATCCCTGCCATCTCTGGTAATTATAAAAGGTAGAAATGTTTATGGGCCGCGGATCGTAAATTTTAAACACCCTTTTATCTGTCGCAAAAGATGTACTTCCTATTTCCTGTATATCATCAGTATAAGAGCCGCCTATCCACGAGTTCGAAAATTTACCTACCCTAACTGCTGCACCAAGGTTATATTTAAACTGGCCATCTTTTGTGCCATAAGCTCCATAGGTGCTTATCCTGAAGGTTTCGGCAAACTTATCGTTTGTAATACCCCCAATTCCTAACCTGAACCCTTCGTAATTATTGTATTTAATAAGCGACCTTATATCGAGGTCTATGGGTCCTATAGGCACGTAGCCATTAATAATGCGGCGGCCTAATACAATGCGTTGTTCCCAGTTATCTTTTGCAACAAGGCTGTCTAAAGTAGAGTATGTGGTTATACCCCGCGCATCAAGGGTATCGCGCCTAAACTGGTTCCAGTATTCTTCAGGCCTGTTTATGGCGGCATCTTTAATTTCTATTGCTACAGATGAGCGCCTTATGGTAAGCGGAATATTAAATTCTTTATCAAAATTATCTGATTCTGAGTATAGGTACACATAATCCGATGGTTCCTTTTCGCGCTTATGGTCTTTACTGTCTATGGCATCAAACTTAATGGTTTCACCTAAAATTTTAATGTCCTGCTTGTTATTTCCCTTTACAATTTTAAGTGTTTTGCGGTCGGGAAACCATAGGTGCTGTTCGTTGTTGTAAGTAAAAAAGTGCGTAGAGGTAATGTCCATTACGTTCTTTACCCTAAAGATAGCTTTTGCAACACCATAATTAAGCTTGTCTATGTACAGTACACCATTTAGTTTATATTTTTCACGCCGTTTGTGGCTAAAGTAAATCATAAAAGTGCTGCGGTTATCTATGCTTACGGTATCCAGAATTTTAAAATTATATTCCAGCAATGCATCATCGGCCATTGGGCCTGCATACTTAGTTTCAAAAATCTCAATCTTATCGGTGTAAACAGAGTATGACTGTAAGTTAAGCCCAATAAACTCATATAAAGGCTGCTTAAAACCCGCCATGCGCGTAGCTAAAACTTCTTCCTTAAGTCCCTGATTGCGGTTGAATTTAAATTCTGATACTTTTTCTGTCTGGTATAAATGCTGGCGGTCTATAATTTTTTTGAACTTAAAAATTGTGGAATCCAATTTTTGAAATCGCTTGCCCAGTTTCTCGTAGGCAAAAACAGAATCGAGTTTTCCGCTAATAGAGTCTGGGTTGGCAGTCACTATAAGGCGATCGTAGGTTTTATATTTAAAACTTTCCAGTTTTCGCTGAGGGTCGGTTAACACTTTTCGCCTGATGGCCCTGCCCATAATATCTATGGCCGGATTTGTGCCATTTATAACCACCTCGTTTAAAATTTCGGGGCGTGGGCTAAGTTTTATAGTATAAAATCTTCGGGAAGTTGCTACCGCAACCTTTTGCGCTTTGTAGCCGGTATAGCTTGCAGCAATTGTGGCTCCGGGATTGTCTACAACTACCTTACCATCTACATCTGCAATAAAATTTTTATCATTTACGGTTACGGTCGCAAATGGCAGGGCATTATTGTTTTCGGCATCTTTTACTGTAACCGTAATGGCAGTTTGTGCCCCGGCAGCAATGGTAAACAGTAAAAGTAAAAACGTAAGGATTTTCATGAAGTATGCTGGGGTTCTTCTTTTAAAAAGAAAGTTGTAGTCCTGTATATTTAAGTAATAAATAAAGTCATTGCAAATATAACGGGTTTTGATGTATTTTATGGTGTAAAAAATTTAGCTTATGCCTGATCAAATAGTCCCATTGCAATATTGTGTACTTAAAATCTCTATAAAATTAGTGCCCAATAAAGATGTTCTACATACTTAACGCCTAAGCACGCCTAAGCATGTGTTAAGAACCGGATTATTGTTTTAAGTAATAATCAAAAAAAATCCGCCACAGTGGGCGGATTTCTATTTATACTTTCATGATCTCTGCCTCCTTAAGGGCAAGCAGCTCATCTACCTTCTTAATGTAGGCATTGGTAAGATCCTGAACCTCTTCTTCGGCGCCTTTGCAAACATCCTCAGACAGTCCTTCCTTTTCCTGTTTCTTAATATCAGTATTAGCTTCCTTACGGGCGCTGCGAATACCAATTTTAGCATCTTCGGCTTCAGCTTTAGCCTGTTTTGCAAGGTCACGCCTTCTCTCCTCAGTAAGAGCAGGTACATTAATTATAATATTATCGCCATTGTTCATAGGGTTAAAACCTAAGTTGGCAATCATGATGGCTTTTTCAATAGGGTGCAGCATGTTTTTTTCCCATGGTGTAACGGTAATGGTACGCGCATCTGGCACATTAATATTTGCAACCTGAGATAGCGGCGTAGCCGACCCGTAATAGTCTACCTTAACACCACCAAGCATTGCAGGGCTTGCCTTACCGGCTCGAATGTTAAGGAATTCTTTTTCAAGGTGGGCCAAAGATCCTTCCATTAACTCTTTGGTGCTATCTAAAATAAAATCAATCTCTTCCATGGCTTATTTTAATTCTATCTTGTTATAGTAAAAATTAAACGTTTACAGTAGTTCCTACAAGTTCGCCGTCGCACACCTTTACAAGGTTGCCGGGCTTATTCATATCAAAAACAATAATAGGCAATGCATTCTCCTGGCTTAGGGTAAACGCAGTAGTATCCATTACATTAAGTCCTTTTTTTAACACGTCTTCAAAAGTAAGGGTGTCATATTTGGTAGCCGTTAAGTCTTTTTCAGGGTCCGCAGTATAAATGCCGTCTACACGGGTGCCTTTAAGTATAACATCTGCCTCAACCTCTACACCCCTAAGTACTGCAGCAGTATCTGTAGTAAAGTATGGATTACCTGTACCGGCACCAAATATTACAATACGCCCTTTTTCCAGGTGGCGAACCGCTTTTCTTTTTATATAAGGCTCTGCAATAGCTTTAATTTCAAGGGCAGTTTGCAGGCGGGTCTGCATTCCTGCATCTTCCAGGGCGCCTTGTAGTGCCATACCGTTTATAACAGTAGCAAGCATACCCATATAATCTCCCTGAACCCTGTCCATACCATTACTGGCTCCGGCTAAACCCCTAAAGATGTTGCCACCGCCTATAACAATTGCAATTTGTACACCTTTATCATGTATCAGTTTTATTTCCTGGGCATATTCGGCAAGCCTTGCAGGGTCTATACCATATTGCCTCTCGCCCATGAGGGCCTCACCGCTTAGCTTTAACAGGATCCGGTTGTATTTCATCAGGGTTTGTTTTAGATTGGTGCAAATATAACAATAAAAGTTTTCCTGTAAACAAGTTTTTATGGCTATGGCTAACTAAACAATAAGCTCGCCGTACGACTTTTTTGCCGACTCATAGCCTATCTGGAAAATCTCGTCCATTTTAGACTTATTGGTTTCAAAAGTGCTGAATAGCGCCAGTTCATCCGGGCTGATAACCCAGTCGCATAGCGTAAATTTTTGCATGTTGCTGTTTGCCGAAAGCAAGTCGTAAGCCCTTGTGGTTATCGATTTTATAGATTTCAGGTCAGCAGCCTCTATTTTCTGGATCGGGCTCACATAAATACCAATCAGTGTATCGCAGCGGCCCTGTAAAATATCGGTAGGAAAGTGGTTAATAATTCCGCCATCACTGTAAAGCCGCCCGTCGATTTCATAAGGCGAAATAACCCCCGGAAATGCAGACGAAGCCAATACAGCATCGGCAATTTTTGTTTCGGCACCAAATATCCTCAACTTACCCGATACGAGATCGGTTGCGGTAAGGTGCATTTTATAGGGAAGGTCGCCCAGGGTAGCATCTTCAAAAATGTTGTAGAAGTAATTCCTAAAGGCACTGGAATCTATAAATCCTGCTTTGCTGAATGTAAAATGTTTCCAGTGAAAAAAATATATCGACTTAAAAAATTCCAGTATTTCTTCGGGCTGTTTGCCCCATGCATAAAGAGATGACACAATGGCACCCGAACTGGTACCTGCTATATGCGACGGGCGTAGGCCTATTTCGTCAAAGAATTTTAATACGCCCGCATGGGCTATGCCTTTGGTACCACCACCCGAGAGGATGATGCCAATGGTGCTTCCTTCAAATTTCATTGTAGATGTGATTTCATGACTAAATTACTGCTTTTTATTGAATGGTCTTTTTTTTGAAGTATCAAAAGCGGAATTATTTTTTCCGCTTACTTTTGTACTATGACAGCAACAGAATCTATTATCGAAAAAAGCCTGAAAACCAGTTACTCATATGCTGAATACAGGAGCCATGTATCGCAATTACTATTGCAAGGCCTTAGCACCGGCACTACGCAAAGCGAAGACCTTACGCACTATAGTACACTTAATGAGGTACGCATGAACCGTCTCGACAAAACCATTCATATCCCGCAGGAAGTTAATGACAAACTCAAAAATATAGTTAGCCATTATACGCTGCTTGTAATATCTGAAGGCTGGTGTGGCGACGCCGCGCAGATACTTCCTGTTATAAATAAAATGGCAGAAGCAACTGATAAGCTTAATTTGAAAATTGTTTTGCGCGACGAAAACCCGAATCTAATGGATGCCTACCTTACAAACGGAAGCCGCTCTATACCGAAGCTTGTACTGTTAGACGGAGAAACCTTACAGCCAATAAATAGCTGGGGGCCACGCCCTGCCGCTGCCGCTAAACTTATTAGTGATTTTAAAGAAAAACACGGCGTTATAAACGAAGAAGCCAAAACCGAATTGCAAAAATGGTATTTGCATGATAAAGGTTTAAGCACCATGCAGGAAATTGTAGAGTTGTTAGGGTAAGTTTTTTAATAGCGGATGCATGTAATTAACGGTTCTGTCATTCCGATGAAGAAGAAATCTCTATCTATATGGTGAGATTTTTGGGCTGCGTTGCACTTCGCTTAGCGTGACAAGCAAGACTGAAAAGTGTGACTGTGACTAATAACTAAATACTCCCTACTATCTCAATCTTGTTACTTGCAGATATCCCGCCTGGATTACAACCGGGCTGGCCTTCGGGAATTGGTTTGCCTATTTGTTTGTAGTAATCTACCCAGGCAGGGAAAAACATGTTAGTGCCGGGTTGCTTATACGTCATAGGGAATAACTCAAAGAAAGGCTTGCCATTATTAGCTTCTTTAAACGCATCATATATTAATTCAGAGCAATAATAGCTGCCGTTATCATAAACATATTCATCATCATAAGGTACGCCCATTTGTCTCAATGAAAAAGCTATTGCAGGGGTAATGAGTTTACGATATTGCTTTCTTAACCTACCCACATACATGGGCTTTTTTGTATTCTTAGAGAATTTTTCGAGGGTAGAAAGGCGTACCGCATTACCCGCAGCTTCTATAATAAATATTGTGTCGTTACGGTGGTATACCATACCCATGTGGCTAAAGTCGTTGCCCTTGTAGCCTTCGGTTACGGCTTCTATAGCATCGCAAAGCGGGCCGCAATCCATATCCTGAAAAATAAGGTCGCCGTCCTGTAATTGCACTTTATTTTGAGCAAGCAGAGCAGAGCATCCTAAAAGGAAAAAGAGTAAATATTTCATTTAGTAAAGACCTTGATTATTCTTTAATAGCGAATTTGGGTGCATTTGTAGTATTCTTTTCAGATACAAATTTCTGTAATGATCGTAAATGTGTGAAGTCAGTGTCTGTTTTTGTTGCATGAATGCCTACTACAACTATGCTCTTAGAGTGGCTGATTTTATGGAGTTACTCCCTCTTCAAAAGCATCCGGAGTAATAGCGCCTTCAACAGAGAATGTCCCGATTTTTGTACGGCGCAAAGCCGTTAAGTGTCCACCTGATTGTAAAGCTTCACCAAAATCATTCGCCAGTGACCGTATGTAAGTACCCTTGCTGCATACCACCCTAAAGTCAACTTCAGGCAGGGCAATGCGGGTAATTTCGAACTCATGAATGGTAGTTTTTCTAAAAGCGATCTCAACTTCTTCGCCTTTGCGGGCGTGTTCATAAAGACGTTTACCGTCTTTTTTTATGGCCGAAAAAATAGGCGGTTTCTGGTCTATTTCGCCTAAAAATTGTGGAAGGGTTGCGTGTATAAGTTCTTCGGTAATTTGCTCTGTAGGGAACGTTGCATTTACTTCGGTCTCCAAATCGTAAGATGGGGTAGTGGCACCCAGATAAAAGGTACCTGTATACTCTTTTTCCATACCCTGCAATTCGCTGATGCGCTTGGTAAATTTACCGGTACATATTATGAGTAGCCCGGTAGCTAAAGGATCGAGTGTGCCGGCGTGGCCCACTTTAATTTTTTTAAGGTCAAGGTGCTTTTTCAGGCTCCATTTAACCTTATTCACTGCCTGAAAAGAACTCCAGGTTAGTGGTTTATCTATAAGTACAATCTGGCCTTCGGTAAATTCTTGAGGAGTAGTAGGCAATGGTTATTTATTGTTGATTAGAAAAATAAATCAGTAGGGCAGTGCCTACAATTATACGGTACCAGCCCCATGGCTTAAAGCCATACTTTTTAATGATACCTATAAATCCTTTTATAGCAATAACAGCTACCACAAAAGCAATCACATTTCCTAAAAGGAATAGCTTAAGATTGTCTGCCTCCATAAGTAATTTGTACCCTTTTACTTCGGCGTTTTCGGGTCCATATCCTTTAAGGAATATAGAATATACCGTTACGGCAAGCATGGTAGGTACAGCAAGAAAGAATGAGAATTCGGCAGCCGCTTCGCGGGTAAGCTTTTGTTGCATACCGCCTATAATAGAGGCTGCAGACCTGCTTGTGCCCGGCATCATGGCAAGGCATTGCCAGAAACCTATGGTTACTGCTTTTTTAATACTTATGTCTTCTTCCTTAAATACGGTTGGATTTTTAAAGAAATTTTCTATGAATAGCAATACAACTCCGCCTACAATCAATACAATAGCAATAGGTATAGGGTCGCCCAGCATTTCATCAATAGGGTCGTCTAACAGTTTGCCTAAAACCAATGCCGGGATTACGGCACAGGCAAGTTTAATGTAAAAGTTAAGTCGGCTAAAATCAAAGAATTTTCTCCAGTACAATGCCACTACGGCAAGTATGGCTCCAAACTGAATGGATACCTGGAAAAGTTTTACAAACGGATCGTCCTGTATGCCATAATATGAGCTTGTAAAGATCATGTGAGCGGTACTCGAAACAGGAAGATACTCTGTTAGTCCCTCTATTATTGCAATGATAATGGCCTGATAAAACTCCATGTATTATTTTTTGTTTTTAAAGTTCTTAATGGCTCTGTCTTCCGGAAAAGTTTCATCGGTAGCAACCGCGCTAACTTCCGGATTAGGATTTTTAAGAATTGCATAAATGGTAACACCAAAACCTATAAGTACAACCGTAGGCGCAAGACGAATTCGCTGAAAGTTAAATATAGCATCGCTAAACACTTTAGGATCGTCGCTGCCGCCACCGGCCATTAATATAAAGCCAAGCGCAATAACACCCAGGCCAATAAGTAGTATTTTATAATTTACCTTCTCGAAAAGGAAATGCGTTTTTATTTCGTTGTTTTCCATGGTACTTAGTTTAAAGTTTCAGGTTTGAGGTTTCAGGTTGGCGTGTGTGCTGTCTGTAGTCTTAAATCTAAACGGTGGTTTTATATTGTTATTTGCTTTTGATATTTATTATTTAAACGTCTCTTAGGCTTGAGTGTAATTCCCCCTTTGGGGGTTAGGGGGCCTCTAATAAAGATCATCGGTCCTTAAATTCAGGAATCGTTGTGTAGCAAAAAAGGTACTTATAAGCGCTATAATTATACCAAAGGCTAAAACCCCGCCCAGTACAATAGCGGTAGGGATCCAGTCTTCCCAAATGTTAAGCATAGGGAATGCGCCATCCAGCCAGTACACAAGGTAAATAAGTGCAGCGATAGAGAGCAGTGCGCCGTATAGACCAAGCTTAATGCCCTTCCAAATATAAGGCTTGCGGATGAACGATTTTGTAGCTCCTACCATTTGCATGGTCTTAATAGTAAAGCGGTGCGAAAAGATTGATAGCCTTAACGCGCTATTTATAAGCAGCATGGCAATAAATGCCAGCACGCCACTAATGATAAGGATCCAGAATGTGATTTTTTTAATATTCTCATTGGCAAGGTCTACCAGTACATTGTCGTAACTAATGTCGCCCACGGCAACGTCAGATCGCAACTCTACTTCAATTTTCTTAATGCTGTCGGCCTGTACATACTCGCTGTTTAAGTGAATATCGTACGAATCCAGCAATGGATTTTCTTCTAAAAGTGTTTCAGAGCCCTGCATTAAATCGGGGTTATTCTTAGCGGCATCTTCTTTAGATACATATTTGCTGTCCTTTACGTATCCGGAATTTGCAAGGCGGGTACCAAACGCTTTAGTAATACTATCGGTAGCATCGCGCTTAAAGTATACCGTCATGGGTATGTTCTCTTTTACGTAGCCGGAAATTTTATCGGTATTTATAACAAACAGCCCCAGCGCCCCCAGCAGGGTAAGCACTATAAAAATACACAGCACAACGGAAAAGTACGATGAAATTACCCGTCGTTTCTGGAATTTTTCAAAAGATGATGCCATAAGTTTTTAATTTAGGCGTAAAAATAAATAAACTATTTCTTTCGGCATAGTTTATAACGGGCAAAGTTTTGACATTCGTACAATAAGCGTAAATTTGTTTTTTTAAAGGGGCGCTTAGCTTCTGAGGTGCTTAGTGCCTTAGAGGTGAACCCACGAAAGGTAACAGCGTGTACTGTACAATTATTAATTACCCCAAAAACCTAAGAACCTAAGTGCCTCAGCACCTAAGAACCTAAAGAAATATGAGATACGACCACAAACGAATTGAAGACCACTGGCGAAAATACTGGGCAGAGAACGGCACATTTCATGCCGAAGATAAATCAGATAAACCAAAGTACTATGTGCTGGATATGTTTCCATACCCAAGTGGCGCAGGGCTGCATGTGGGCCATCCGCTTGGCTACATAGCATCTGATATTTATGCCCGCTACAAACGCCACCAGGGCTTTAATGTGCTGCATCCGCAGGGGTATGACAGTTTTGGCCTTCCGGCAGAACAGTATGCTATCCAGACAGGGCAGCACCCCGCTGTAACCACCGAGGCGAATATAAACCGTTACCGTGAGCAGCTGGACAAAATAGGCTTTTCGTTTGACTGGGACAGGGAGGTACGCACCAGCAGCCCTGAATATTATAAATGGACACAATGGATTTTTATTGAACTGTTTAATTCTTGGTACAATAAAAACAGCGATAAGGCAGAGCATGTTGATACCCTTATTGCCATTTTTGAAACCGAGGGCAACGCCAATGTAAATGCTGTAAGCGATGATAACATTGCGGTATTTACGGCTGCCGACTGGAAAGGCTACACCAAAGTCCAACAGGAAAAGATATTATTAAAATACAGGCTTACCTACCTTGCCGAAACCGAAGTTAACTGGTGCCCGGCATTGGGAACGGTATTAGCTAACGACGAAATTGTGAACGGAGTATCTGAACGTGGCGGCTACCCGGTTATCCGTAAAAAGATGACCCAGTGGAGTATGCGCATTTCGGCGTACGCCGAACGTTTATTGACAGGTCTTGATACCATAGACTGGACCGAGTCGCTTAAGGAAAGCCAAAGGAACTGGATAGGTAAATCGGTTGGGGCATCGGTGGTGTTTAAGGTGATTGCATCTGACCTCACCCCTAACCCCTCTCCGAAGGAGAGGGGAACTCATGCCGGAAACGATATGGGTAAATCAGGTATAATAAAGGAGAGGGGAGCGAGCTCCGACCCGGGGTATTTTACTGCCGATAGTGCTAATGCAAATATATTAGTGCAAAATGCTAAAAATAACCGCAAGGAACCTACAAAAGCGGAAACGATTTTATGGGGAGAAGTAAGAGATAAAAAACTTGGATATAAAATAAGAAGACAGCATTATATAGGTAATTACATCGCCGATTTTGTTTCTTTAGAAAAACGACTGATTATTGAAGTCGACGGAGGTTATCATAATGATACTGAACAAATAGAACTTGATGAAGCACGTACACTTGAGTTAGAACAAAAGCATTTGTTTAAAGTAATCAGGTTTACAAATGATGATGTGCTTAATAATTTACAAAGTGTACTTTCAAATATCAGGATAGCATTATCAAACAGAAAATCGTTTAAAGACGAGAAAGGTTTAAGTCAAGACAATACGAGTGAAGCTCCCCCCCTCTCCTTTGGAGAGGGGCCGGGGGTGAGGTCTGAAGACGGCCTTACCATCAATCAAAACGGCAACCCGTCCATACTTGAAGGCTTAGGGCTTAAAGATTTCTTTGAAGATATAACCGATGGTTTCGAAGACCATTCGGGCGATGATAATTATACTATAGAAGTATTTACTACACGCCCTGATACGATATTTGGGGTAACGTTCATGACCCTTGCTCCTGAGCATGACCTTGTGGCTAAAATAACAACGCCTGCCCAGAAAGCAGCGGTGGAAGAATATGTACAGGCAACAGCAAAACGTAGCGAGCGTGAGCGTATGGCCGATGTAAAAACAATATCAGGAGTGTTTACAGGCGCGTATGCCGAGCATCCTTTTACTAAAGAACCTATCCCGGTCTGGATAGGGGATTACGTACTTGCCGGTTACGGTACCGGTGCCGTAATGGCAGTTCCTGCGGGCGACCAAAGGGACTATGATTTCGCAAAACATTTTAATATTGAGATAAAAAATATTTTCGACGGGCAGGATATTTCTACAGAAGCTTACGGAGCGAAAGACAATGTAAAGTTACAGGATTCTGATTTTCTTGATGGCGACAATTATAAAGAAGCAACTAAAAAAGTGGTTAAAGCTTTAGAGGGCATACAACAAGGAAAAGGCAAGACCAATTACCGCTTGCGCGATGCTGTATTTAGCCGCCAGCGTTACTGGGGCGAACCGTTCCCGGTATATTATATAAACGGGAGTCCGCAATTGATAAATGTGCAGCATTTACCCATCCGCCTGCCGGATGTAGAAAAATATTTGCCTACAGAGGATGGCCAACCACCATTAGGCAACAGCCGCGAGTGGGCATGGAGCATTACCGAAAATAAAGTAGTGGCTAACGACCTGATAGACGAGGTAACGGTGTTCCCGTTAGAGTTAAATACAATGCCGGGCTGGGCAGGAAGCTCTTGGTATTGGCTGCGCTACATGGATCCGCACAATAACGATGCCTTTGTAAGTAAAGAAGCCGAAGACTATTGGCAGGATGTAGACCTTTACATAGGCGGCAGCGAGCACGCTACAGGCCACTTACTGTACAGCCGTTTCTGGAATAAATTTTTAAAAGACCGTGGCTTTGTTAAAAAAGAAGAACCTTTTAAAAAGCTGATCAATCAGGGGATGATATTGGGAACATCGGCATTTGTCTATCTTAAGCGCGACGGAGATAAAAATATCTTTATAAGTAAAGAAGAATTTAAGAAACGAGAATCAGCAGGAGAATTATTGCAATCATTACACGCTGATGTAAATCTTGTGAATGCATCTGACGAGCTCGATGTAGTAGGTTTTAAAGGGCACGTATTAAATAAGGATTATAAAGACGCCGAGTTTATTCTTAACGAGAACGGCAAATACATTGTAGGTCGCGAAGTAGAGAAAATGTCGAAATCTAAATACAATGTAGTAACGCCCGATTTGATCTGTGAGCAATACGGTGCTGATACACTTCGTTTGTACGAAATGTTCTTAGGTCCGCTTGAGCAGGCCAAGCCATGGAATACTGCCGGTATAACAGGAGTTTCAGGTTTCCTTAAAAAATTATGGAAGTTGTATTTTGATGATAACGGACTTGTAGTAACCGCTAATCCGGCTACGCCTGAAGCGCTTAAAATACTACACCGAACCATTAAGAAAACGCAGGACGATATCGAGAATTTTTCGTTCAATACATCAGTAAGTGCATTTATGATCGCGGTTAATGAGCTTACGGCTATCAACTGCCACGAGCGCAGTATACTGGAGCCGCTGTCTATTTTAATATCACCTTATGCACCGCATATTGCAGAGGAGCTTTGGAAACAATTAGGCCACCAAACGAGTATCTCTACAGTGCCGTTCCCAAAATTCAATCCCGAATATTTGATAGAGAGCAGCAAGGAATACCCTGTGTCGTTTAACGGTAAGATGCGCTTTAAGATAGAACTTCCTATGGATTTTACCGTAGAGCAAATTCAGGAAGCCGTAATGGCCGATGAACGCACTATACAACAGCTTAACGGTCAGCAGCCTAAAAAGTTTGTTATTGTACCGGGTAAGATCATTAACCTCGTGGGGTAACTGCTTAAGCACCTGCAAGGTCTTTAAGACCTTGTAGGTGTAATGTAAATAATTGTCAGCGTTTTTCATCTGTAATAAAGAATATGACAAAATAACATAGCAAAGCCAGTCTGTAAAGATTGGCTTTCTTTTTGCTATGTATTTAGTATCTCAAATCTAAAATACAACTACTATGTTAGGATATTATATACTTATCGGGCTTATAGCTTTAGTTAGCTTTGCGGTAAGCTCTAAATTAAAAAGCAAGTTCGAATTTTACTCCCGCGTGCACCTTCGCAACGGAATGAGCGGTGCCGAAATTGCCCAAAAAATGCTGACGGATAATGGCATCTATGATGTGAAGGTTATCTCGACCTCCGGGCGCCTGACTGATCATTATAACCCCGTTGATAAAACCGTTAACCTTAGCGAGGCCGTATATAACCAGCGCAATGCTGCCGCTGCTGCAGTTGCCGCCCACGAGGTAGGCCATGCTGTACAGCACGCTACGGCTTACAATATGCTGAAATTAAGGTCTAGCTTGGTACCTGTTGTTAATGCCACATCCGGTTTATCGCAGTGGCTTGTAATTGGTGGTCTTATATTAGGTGCTGCTTCAGGTTTAGGATGGGGCTATTACATCGCCATAATCGGATTGGTATTCATGGCATTTGCCACAATATTCAGCTTTATAACGCTACCGGTAGAATATGATGCGAGTAACCGCGCCTTAGCATGGTTAAAAAATAAGAATATGCTGAGCCAGCAGGAATATGCCGGCGCCGAAGATTCGCTTAAATGGGCAGCGCGTACGTATGTAGTGGCTGCTATAGGTGCAGTAGCGAGTTTGCTTTACTGGGCGCTTCAGGTTTTTGGAGGCCGTTCCAGGGATTAAAACCCCTGTCTATATATAGAAGGAAAAAACCGCTTTGGCACTTTTGCCAGGCGGTTTTTTTGTGGGTTTAAGAGAAGGGTTTTACCACAAAAACACGAGGGCTTTCACAAGGAACACGGATTTTTTTTCCGTAGGGCAATGCCCCGTGATATTATGTACTTTCGGTGTCAGTAGCCGTGTAGTTGAGCGGGAGGAGTGAAGCTAAATCTTAATTCTGAAATCTCAAATCTTGATTCTGAAATCTACAATTGTATCTGCCTTTCAATCTGTTGTTCCAGCGAGATGAAGGTTTCTGTGCGCGAAACGCCATCTATCGGCTGGATTTTTTTATTCAGCAGCTGCATAAGGTGTTCATTATCGCGGCATATTATTTTTATGAGTATTGACCAGTTGCCGGTGGTATAATGGCATTCCAGCACTTCCGGTATTTTGCGGAGTTCTTTAACGGTTTCAGAGTTGCTCGAAGCTTTATCAAGATAAATGCCCACAAAAGCCATGGTTGTATAACCCAAAACACGAGTGTTAACAATAAATTTAGAACCGGCAATTACTCCTGCGGTCTCCAGTTTGCGTAGCCGTTGGTGTATAGCCGCGCCGGAAATTCCAATTTTACCTGCTATTTGCAAGATGGGCTTTCGGGCATCTTCCATAAGGTAGCGAAGTATTTCCTTATCAATGCCGTCTATTTCTATTTGTAACGAATTTATTTTCATGACTTACAATTTGTAAGCCAAATATAATAATTAGGTTTTTAATAGACACTAATTTCGCCAATTTACACAAATAAATCTGTGCAATTAGTGTCTAACGCTAACTTGCCACGTTTTGCGGATTGTAACCCATATATGGTACATGCTTTTCATGAAACACAACCCCAAAATGCTCAAGCTCTTTAAGAATTGGTAAATATACCTCGCGGCTTATAGGCAGCTGAACGCCCGGCGTGGTAATATTGCCATTAAGTATTTGCAGGGCAGCTATAGCAACAGGCAGCCCCACTGTTTTAGCCATAGCGGTATAGGTTTGGTCGTCGCCTATGCACACCATAGTAGCATCTATCTGTTTAGTTTCGCCGTTAAGTTCGTAGCCAAATTTGTGGTACATAACAATCATGTCTTTATCGTCGTGGTTAAGCGTCCACTTGTCCGATAATATCTTTTCGAGAATTTGAGCAGGAGTAGCCTCACGTAAACCGATAATTTTATTGGGATTAAACAGGTCAAGTTCTAATAGTTTATCCCACTGTATATCGTCCTGGTCAATTTTAAGAATGTGCCTAAGCTTTAGTTCCACCGAATCTGTAGGGTGATAAGGCAGGAACGAGTTTGTAAATTCGCGGTAGCTCATCTTCTCACTATTCTCCATTATATAGCTGTCATCGGTCATGCCAAGGGTAACAAACATATTCCACGACTTAGAAAAACCAACTCGGCGCAGCGTACCCCGGTATAAGGTAAGTACATCATCAAGGCCATAAACACTTTTGTATTTAAGCGAGTCTCGATTTGCATAACCTTCAAAACGGCCGTAACCTTCTACATGCATAAACTCTGTACGCCTAAATAGCTTGTTATAAGGAATGTACTTGTAAGTGCCCTCCTGTATAAACTTAGCAGTACCTCCCTGGCCGGCAAGCACCACATTGCGGGGGTTCCAGGTAAATTTATAATTCCACAGGTTGTTGTCGCTTTCCGGCGCAACCAGCCCCCCACAAAATGATTCGAATAATTTTACCTTGCCGCCTTTCTCCCTAATCTCATCAAGAATTTTCATGGCGCTCATGTGGTCTATGCCCGGGTCTAACCCCACTTCGTTCATAAAGACCAGGTTATTTGCAGTTACTAACTCGTCAAGGTCCTGCATGGCGGGACTAATGTAAGAGGCTGTAACCATGTGCTTTTTAAAAGTAATGCAGTCTTTAGCCACCTCGAAGTGCAGGTGTGCCGGCAGCATAGATATAACAACATCTGCACGGCCTATCTCTTCATGGCGTTGCGCCTCGTTAAAAATGTCGAAAGCAATGGCACGGGCATTAGGATGGCCGTTTGTTTTACGTTCTGCAAGCTCTGCAGAAAGATCTCCTATAGTAAGGTGCAACTGTTCTGATGCTGACTTGTTTAGTAAATATTCTATAAGGGATGATGCCGAGCGCCCGGCACCTATAATAAGTATATTTCTCATGACAATGTTTAAAATTGTAACACGAAAGTAATAAAACGTTATATTATAATACATTTTTATAAGGTTAAATCTTGCAGAGTTTTTAATTTTACAGGATTAAATCTATCAAAAATGGACAGGAAAGTTATAGCAACTGCAGCAATATTAGGTATCGTAGCAATAGCGTTAGGAGCATTTGGTGCACACGGGTTAAAGAAGTTAATTTCGCCCGAATCGATACTTGTTTTTGAGACCGGAGTTAAGTACCAGATATACCATGCGCTATTTTTACTATTTGTGGGCAGTACCAGTTTAATTTCAGATAAAGCTAAAAAAACCATCCTTATACTCACGGTAACCGGTATAGCATTCTTTTCGGTTTCTGTATATTTTTTAGCTTGTAATTCACTATTTTCATTCGATTTTAAGAAAATAGGCATCATTACACCCATTGGAGGATTATTATTAATATCGGCTTGGGTAGTATTATTTTTACACATAATTAGGCGAAAGGGATAAAATTATCCTAAATTGTTAGGTGTTGGCTGATAATTAGTATATTTGCACTCTGTTATCAACACAACTTAACCCAAAGATTATGGATAATTACGCTCTTTTTACGAAATCGATTTCGCTGGAAACCCTTGGAATTAAAGGCGCTTCCGTGCATTACCAGTTAACTCCGGATGAACTTCACCGCATTACCGTTGCGAAGGGCCAGGGAGCAGAAACATCTACCGGTGCGCTTGCAATTAATACCGGAGAATTTACAGGACGTTGCCCTCAGGACCGATTTATTGTTGAAGATGCCATTACCGCAGATAAAGTATGGTGGGGAAAAGTGAACTTGCCTTTTGACAGTAAAAAGTTTGATGCATTGTATGATAAGGTAACAGCATACCTAAGCGATAAAGAGATTTTTGTGAGAGATGGCTATGTGTGTGCCGATCCTAATTACAGGCTTAATGTAAGGGCGGTAACAGAGCATGCCTGGAGCAACCTGTTTTGCTATAATATGTTTCTTCGTCCTGAAGAAAACGAACTTGAAGATTTTACAGCCAACTGGCATGTTATATGCGCACCTGGCTTTAAAGCCGACCCACAACTGGATGGAACAGAGAACCCAAATTTTGCTATTCTTAACTTTACCCGTAAAATAGTGCTAATAGGGGGCACAGGTTATACAGGTGAGATTAAAAAGGGTATTTTTTCGGCGCTTAATTTCCTTATGCCGGTATATAATAATACGCTGCCTATGCATTGTAGTGCTAACGTGGGCGAAGATGGGGATACAGCAATCTTCTTTGGTCTTTCGGGCACAGGTAAGACAACCCTTTCTGCAGATCCTGCTCGTAAACTTATAGGAGATGACGAACACGGCTGGACACACGAAAATACAGTGTTTAACTTTGAGGGTGGTTGCTATGCAAAGGTTATTAACCTTACAGATGAGCATGAGCCAGACATTTACCGTGCTATAAAAAAAGGTGCATTGCTGGAAAATGTAGCCTTTAAGTATGGCGGCTATGAGGTAGATTATACTGATGTTTCTGTAACGCCTAATACACGAGTAAGCTATCCGCTAGATTTTATTAAAAACATACAGCTGGGGTCTATAGGTTATAATCCTAAAAATATTTTCTTTCTAAGCGCAGATTCCTTCGGGATACTGCCTCCTATATCTAAACTTACGGCAGGACAGGCTGCTTACTATTTTATATCTGGCTATACTGCTAAGGTAGCAGGTACAGAGGTAGGTGTAAAAGAGCCACAGCCTAATTTCTCGGCCTGCTTTGGCGCGCCATTTATGCCATTACACCCTGCCAAATATGCAGAAATGCTTATTAGTAAAATGGAAGAGACCGGCGTGAATGTATGGCTTATAAATACAGGCTGGACAGGTGGCGGTTACGGTACCGGTGAGAGGATGAAACTTAAATATACTCGTGCTATGATAACGGCAGTACTTAATGGTGAGTTAGTAGATGTAGATTATGCTAAAGACACCGTTTTTGGCCTGGCAGTGCCGCAAAGTTGCCCTAATGTGCCAGATGAGGTATTAAACCCAAGAGACACATGGCACGATAAAATGGCCTACGATAAAAAAGCGAAAGAATTAGCCGGAGAATTCAGGAAAAATTTTGCTAAATTTGAAACGTTCTCAAATGAAGAAATTATTGCCGGCGGTCCGTTGGCATAATTGTGAATTTTAGAATAGATGTTTTTGGAAAGGCTGCCCGGGGACGGGCAGCTATTTTTTATATGTACATCTCAGCAAAATCTTATTTACCATTTAAAGGGACTATATAAACTTGTATCCTACCCCAAACGTCCAGATCATTTTGTCTTTAGAGTTATAGCCGTAGTATGGAGTAATCAGCATCCAGTTTCTATATTCAACGATAGGTGATACCGCCAGGCGAGGCTGCGCTTTTTTATCCATAATTAATAAAGATGGAAATGCACCCACGCCCAGTTTAAAATGTTTGGTAAACCTATATTTAAGGCTTGGCCCACCCACATTTATGCCGAATGCTTTACTGCCGTAAGATACCGCAAGCATACCGTCAAATCCGGCTTCAACATTTTTAATAGATTTCTTTTCGGAGGCTACATCAATATCATTACTCACTGTATTCTGTGCAAAGCCTGCAGCTGTGCTAAGTAAGAGCGCAGCAATAACTGCAGTTTTATAGTTTTTCAGCATGCAATCCCTATATGCTTCTTGTAAGCTTTTTATTGTGAAAATTATATTTTTCACGAAAGTAAAATTTTAAACATGATAGTAAAACTGCAATTGTAAAAGATGCTGTAAACCTGTGCGATTTTGTAGCGAAAATGACCCTGCCCATATTTAGCGAGCAATTATATGGCACGGCGCGTAAGCTACAAACAAAAAAAGCTACTCCCGGTAAGGAGTAGCTTTTGTATGCCTGTAAAAAAGTAAAGTATTATTTTCCCTTATTAGCCTCTGTTATATATTTTTCTAATGCCATTGTCATACTTGGGGTTCCGGGTGCCGGTGCCATAATATCTATGCGCAGGCCATGCTCCAGTGCTTCCTTTTGTGTAGTACTTCCAAAAACCGCAATACGGGTTTCGTTCTGTTTAAAATCAGGAAAGTTTTTAAATAGCGATTTTATACCTGTAGGGCTAAAAAAGGCAAGCACATCATAATACACATCCTTAAGATCTGTAAGGTCGCTCATTACTGTGCGGTAAAATGTACCGGGAGTCCAGTCTACCTTAAGGCTGTTAAGTACCTGTGGTACATCTTCATTTAACTGTTCAGATGATGGCAGTAGGAATTTCTCGTCCTTGTATTTTTTAATAAGCGGAGACATATCTACAAAGTCCTTCTGGCCTACATAAATTTTCCTTTTGCGGTACACCACATATTTTTGCAAATAGAAGGCAATAGCTTCGCTCTGGCAAAAATATTTTAATGTTTCGGGCACTTTATAACGCATTTCTTCGGCTACGCGAAAAAAGTGGTCTATAGAGTTTTTACTGGTAAGAATAATGGCAGTGTAGTTGTTAAGATCTACTTTTTGCGCCCTTACGTCTTTAGCGCTTACACCCTCTACATGGATAAATGGCCTAAAATCGACTTTTACTTTTAGCTTGTGCTGAATTTCGAAGTATGGTGAATTTTCTACTTTAGGCTCCGGTTGCGAAACCAAAATTGTTTTCACTTTCATATTGTAACTGTTGTTTAACTAACTGTTCGTAAACCAATAATACATGAAATAATAGGGTGCTATTTCAAGTGCGCAAAGATACAAAATAAAATAAAACAATTTCGCCAGAATCAACTTTTGATAAATTCTCAGCGAAACAAGGTACGAAATGATCGTTGCGGCTATAATTATTGCTAAAATTAGGTATAATAGAATGCGGGTAGGGGCAATATTGTAAAAAAGTATAACGTTTACGGGCAGTAGCAGCAGCCCTATGTAGGCGCGGTAGTTTACTTTATGCAGGTTAAACTGCTCGCTAAACTCTTCTATACTAAAGGCGGTAGCGATAATTTTTTCGATTAGAAATTTTGCAAGTATAAAAAACGAAACCACAGTGAAGAGCTGGATGAATGAAATGCCACCTGTTTTTACAAGGCCAAAATAGCTTAAAACGAACTGAAGCAAAAATGAGTAAGAAATTACCTGCACTAAAAAAAAAGAAATGGTAAACCAGCTCAAAAGGTTAGAGCTGTCTTTGTATATTTTTGTGTACTTGTCGCTATATCCCAGCTTAATAAATTCGGCAAAGCGGGCCTCAAAGACCGATTTGTTTACGGCCACTACCGCAAAGCAAAATACAAACAGAAGGGTTGCCCAATCTTTTGCGCCAATAATACGTTCGTGTAAAACCAGGTATTGCATACTGCAAAATTAGTATTTTTTCAGGATGCTTTGTCAATTATAATTTAATTATGTTTTATGCATTTAGAAATACATTACTTTTGCAGCAAAATTCGCCTTGCCCCATGAGTGAAGGAATTGTAATAATCCCTACATACAACGAGATTGAAAATATAGAGACGGTCGTAAGGGCTGTATTCTTGCTCGAAACACCTTTTGATGTACTTATTGTAGACGATAATTCGCCCGATGGTACTGCTCAAAAAGTGAGGGAATTGCAGACTGAATATCCCGAAAGGCTTAACCTGGAGGTAAGGGCGGGCAAAGCAGGGCTTGGCACAGCTTATGTGCATGGCTTTCACTGGGCGATCAGTCGGAAATATGAATATATATTTGAGATGGATGCTGATTTTTCGCATAATCCCGTGGATCTCGAAAAACTGTTAGCCGCCTGTAAAAAAGGCGCCGATGTAGCCATTGGCTCCCGCTACAGCAACGGTGTTAATGTGGTAAACTGGCCCTTAAGCAGGGTGTTGTTGTCTTACTTTGCATCGGTATATGTAAATATTATAACCGGTATGGAAATTAAAGATGCCACTGCAGGTTTTATATGCTATAAACGTAAAGTACTGGAGAGCGTAAATCTCGACAGGATAAAATTTGTAGGCTATGCTTTTCAGATAGAAATGAAATACAGGGCCTACGTTAATGCTTTTATAATTGAGGAAGTGCCCATTATTTTTACCGACCGTACAAGGGGGGAATCTAAAATGAGCAGTGCCATATTTAAAGAAGCCATTTTTGGCGTAATCAGGCTAAGAATAAAAAGAATGCTAAACCGACTATAAAAATATAATGAACAGGATACTAATAAAAAATGCCAAAATTGTAAATGAGGGGACAATTTTTGAAGGCGATCTTTTTATTGAGGATAAATTTATAAAGGAAATAGGCGAAAAGATAAGCCCTAAAACCGGCGACTGCGTAATTATTGATGCCGAAGGCAGCTTTTTAATTCCTGGAGCCATAGACGACCAGGTGCACTTTCGTGAGCCGGGCCTTACCCATAAAGGTACTATAGAAACCGAAAGCCGCGCTGCAGTGGCTGGAGGGATAACATCATACATTGAGCAGCCTAATACAGTGCCAAATGCGGTAACGCAGGAACTGCTGGAAGATAAATACAATAGGGCGGCAGGGGTATCTTATGCTAATTATTCATTCATGATGGGTGGCACTAACGATAACCTGGAAGAAGTGCTTAAAACCAATCCTAAAAACGTAGCAGGCATAAAGTTATTCCTGGGTTCATCTACCGGTAATATGCTTGTAGATAATACAGCGGTTTTAGAAAAAATATTTAGCAGTACTAAAATGCTTATTGCGGTACACTGCGAAGATGAAGCTACCATACAAACTAACCTTGCCAAATTTAAAGAAGAGTATGGTGATGATATTCCTGTAAAATTTCACCCCGAGATTCGCAGTGCCGAAGCTTGTTATATATCATCATCCCGTGCAGTAGAGCTGGCCAAAAAAACAGGGGCAAGGCTTCATGTTTTCCATGTGTCTACAGGTATTGAGACAGATTTGTTTACTAATAAAATTCCGCTTGAGGATAAGCAGATAACGGCCGAAGTTTGTGTACACCACCTGTGGTTTACAGATGCAGACTATACTACTAAGGGAGCCCTTATAAAATGGAACCCAGCTGTAAAATCGGCGGCTGACAGAGATGCACTATGGAAAGCGCTGCTTGACGACAGGATTGATGTTATTGCAACAGATCATGCTCCGCATACGCTTGAAGAGAAGAAAAACCCTTATACATCATCTCCTTCGGGTGGGCCGTTAGTGCAGCATGCAGTGGTAGCAATGTTTGAGGCTTATCATCAAAAGAAAATATCGGTAGAAAAGATCGTAGAGAAAATGGCCCATAACCCGGCCAAGATATTTAAAATCGAAAAGAGAGGCTTTATACGCGAAGGCTATTTTGCCGACCTTGTAATTGTTAATCCAGGTTTGCCGTGGAACGTTAAAAAAGAAAATATTTTATATAAGTGTGGGTGGTCTCCTTTTGAGGGGGTTAACTTTAAATCGAGAATAAGCCATACTTTTGTAAATGGGCAACTGGTTTACAATAACTTTAAAGTAAAAGACATTCGTTCCGGCGAGCGCCTTTTGTTTAACAGGGAATAGTTGCATCAATGCTTTACAGATGAGACCATGAAGAAACTGTTGCTAATATTTTTATCTTTTTTTGTGCTGTCGTGCAGTAAAAATACTGCGCCTAAACCGGAGCACCTTATTGAGAAAGAGCAAATGGCAGATATTTTGTATGATATTGCATTGTTGCAGTCTATCAAGTCATTTCAGCCGGCCGCGTTAGATACTAACAATGTTAAGCCACACGTTTATATTTACAAAAAGTACAAAATAGACAGCCTTACATTGGCCCAAAACCATACTTACTATGCATCTGACATAGAAGGCTATGAGAAATTAGAAAAAGAAGTTGCAGACAGGATCCAAAAGGAACGGGAGGCTCTTACGCCAAAGAAGGATGCAACAGTCAAAAATTCTGCAAAGAAAGACAGTTTAAAATAGAGCAAATTCTATAATCGGCTTAAGATCAATATAACTTACTGAATCATTAAAGCAACTTTTAATGTTGTATAACTACTTGTGCCGGGAGGCTGTGTATTGCTCACCTAAATCTTTAATGTAAGGCTTTAGCGGGGTAAAGTTATAAGGTATTGCATTTAATATTTTAGTAGACTCATACACATCTGTCGCATGGCTGGATTGCGCCATACTACGGGTTAATAAACGTTTTCTTCTCAATATCTTACTTATTAGCCAGTCTGCGCGCCACCCTATGGAGGTTAACAAGCGTGTAGCACGTATAGAAGGCTTTTGCTTTTTAAGCCCTTCAGCAACATTCTCCAGCATCTCTTTATAGGTTAAATTTTCGGCAACGAGAATAAAGCGTTTGCCGGCAATTGTGCTTTCCATAAGCAATACCATGCAGTTTACTACATCTTCAACCGTTATAAAGCCACATTTGCCCAGCGTGTAAAAATACTGGCCTCCATTTACCGCCTCAATAATAGCACCGCTGCCCTGATCCCAATATCCGTAGCCAAATATTACCCCGGGGTTTACAATAACCACATTAAGGCCTTCCTGTCCTGCGCGCCATACCTCCATTTCTGCACCATATTTACTAATGGCATAGTCGTTATGGCTGCGCTCCGGGTTCCATTCGGTTTCCTCGGTAATAGTGCCGTCATCCTGAGTGGTATCGCCAAGTGCTGCGATAGAACTTACATGACAAAATTTTTGTACACCAAAGGCCAGCGCACAGTTTACCATATTAGCAGTACCCTCTATATTTACTTTGCGTAGTTGCTCTTCCTCTTTTGGGTCGAAGGTTATAAAGGCTGCGCAATGATATACCTGCTTAATGCCGACAAAAGCTGCTTCGAGCGACGGAACATCAATAATATCTCCCTGTACCCAATTTATAGTATTAAACAGGGATTCTTTGCCATAATGTGCAAAAAGCTTTTTGGTTTTAGCAAGCGTATCTGTGTTGCGGTATAAAGCGCGCACATTTTCTCCTGCCTCTGTAAGCTTAAGCAATAAATGAGCACCTACTAATCCTGTTCCGCCGGTAATTAATATCATAGAAACAAATTTAAGAATCAAAAGAACACAATGTTTACCTGTTAGGAAACTTTATTGCAAATATTTACATATGTATAATCGCTTTATGTTTTCACTTTGTATTTTTGCAACCGTATTAAAAATAGAACATGAAAAATTTTGTAGCCGAATTGCAATGGCGTGGTATGGTGCACGACATTATGCCGGGAACCGAGGAACAACTGCTTAAGGAAATGACAACAGCCTATATAGGCTTCGACCCAACGTCTGACTCCCTGCACATAGGCAGCCTTGTGCCCATTATAATATTAAAGCACCTGCACAACCACGGCCACAGGCCTATAGCGCTTGTGGGTGGTGCGACCGGCATGATAGGCGACCCATCGGGTAAAAGCGATGAGCGTAACCTGCTGGACGAAGCTACACTCAATAAAAACGTAAACGGTATTAAAGCGTTGCTTTCGCGTTTTCTCGACTTTGGCTCGACGGATGCTAATGCTCCCGTACTTGTAAACAACTACGACTGGATGAAAGAATTTTCATTCATTGGTTTTGTGCGCGACGTGGGCAAGCGTATTACTGTAAACTATATGATGGCTAAAGATTCGGTTAAAAAGCGCCTTACGGGCGAAGCAGGATCTGGCATGTCGTTTACAGAGTTTACGTACCAGTTAATACAAGGCTACGATTTTTATCATTTGCATAAAGAATATAACTGCCTGCTACAATTAGGCGGTAGCGACCAGTGGGGCAATATTACCACAGGTACAGAGCTTGTGCGCCGTATGAACGACGAGGCTTCAAAAGCCTATGCCATGACCTGCCCGCTTATCACAAAGGCGGATGGTTCTAAATTCGGGAAATCCGAAGGTGGTAACGTTTGGCTTACCGCCGATAAAACATCAGTTTATAAGTTTTACCAGTTTTGGGTAAATACTACCGATGTTGATGCGGAAAAATACATTAAGATATTTACATTCCTTACACAGGATGAGGTGGAAGCTGTTGTAGAAGATCATAAAACAGCACCGCACCTTAGGGTATTGCAAAAAAGGCTTGCCGAGGAGGTTACTATTTTTGTACACTCTAAAGAAGATCTTGAAGAAGCAATTAAACGATCTGAATTTGTGTTTTCTAACTACAACTACGAACAGCTGAACTCGGTTAGCGACGATTTTTTTACTGATATTTTTGGTGAATTTTTCTATGCTGAAATTACACTGGAGCATTTACAAAGCGAGCAGGATATTGTAGAACTGCTTTCTGATGTTACAAAAATATTCCCATCACGCGGAGAGACAAGAAAAGCACTGGCGGCTAATGCCGTTGCTATAAACAAAGAAAAAATTACAGATGCTTACAAACTATCTGATAAGGATTTGGTTTTAGGAAAGTACATACTGTTACAGTTTGGCAAGAAAAAATATTTTGTTGTAACCGTAAAATAATGAAAGGAGCTTTATAGGGCTCCTTTTTTTTGCCTGGTGGTTATGGCAATGTGTTGCGAATAGTAATAAAATCTAAAAATCCAATATCTACGACTAAATTAAAACACCATCAAATTGCAACCCCTAATATCGCTGTTATCAAAACGGCCAAGTACTTCAAAAGACTGGTTAGGGTATTTTTTGCCAAGATCCTGAGTGGCTATAAAAGAGCATGAATTAATGTTGGCAAGGTCTATAACATTAATGCCACCCGTTTTGCCATAGCCTATATAGTTAAGTGCATCTTCCGTATCCCGGATAAGAATATCCATCCAGGGCGGGCACTCAAAAATACCATCGCCAAGGGAATAGGCCTGCGAGAGTAACTCTGTCATTCCATATTCTGAATGTATTTTGCTTACACCAAAACCGCTGCAAAGCACTTCATGCAATTCTTCCCGAATCATTTCGCGGCGGCGGCCCTTCATACCACCCGTTTCCATAATTATGGTATTCTTAAGGTTAAAGCTTTGCTTTTCTATAAGGTCGAGTAAGGCATAGGTAACCCCTATTAATAAAACATTCTGGCCGGCGTTATCCAGTTGGGTAAGCCTGGCTATAAGTTCGTCGTAGTTGTGCAGGTAAAAGCCGCTATCCGGGTTATTAGAACCTTGTATAAGATCCTCTACCATATAGATGAGCGACGATCCTTCACGCTCCAGGTAAGAGGGCAGGAGGGCAAGAACGGCATAGTCTTCTATATTGCCATAAAATTGCGAGAGTGCCAGGCGAAAACTCTGTTCATAATAATCGGTATCCGTTACTAAATGCCTGCTGGTAACCATGCCTGTGGTGCCACTGCTTGTAAAAGTTACTTTAATGGGGTCTGCCGTGCTTACAACATCGTGCGATTTAAAAAACTGAATAGGCAGAAAAGGAATATCCTTTACCGACTTTACATTGTTCTTATCCTTATTTAAAAATCCGCAAAAATCACGGTACACGGCGTTATTATCGTACTGGTGACGAAACACTTTAAGCGTGGTTTTTTCGAACTCTTTTTTAGAGGCAATGGTAAAAATATCGGTAGTGGTGAGCAAAGCAAAAAGTTTTAGCAAAAGTACAAATAAAAAAGCCCCGCTGTTTAGCGGGGCTTCTTATAAATTTATGTGAGGGTAAATTATCTTACAACAAGTTTTTTAGTTGCAGTTTTACCAGCTTCAGTAATTTTAACAATGTACACACCTGCAGTAAGAGCAGAAGCATTTACTTCGCTGTTTGCAGTTGTAGTGTTTAGCACTTGTTTTCCTAATACATCATAAACAGCTACGGTTTTTACAGCGTTACTGTTAGATGTCACATTCAGGATGTTACCTGTAAGTGGGTTAGGGTATACTTTTAATCCAGCAATTTCGCTTTGTTTAACGCCTGCAGTTGTGTTATCAACAAAAGAGAAATCGTCATAGTATATGAATCCGCCATCTGCACCTGCAGCTTGCCTATTAGTTCTTACCTGAAATCTAAATTTTGCAGACGTGGTAGGAGCCGTTAATGTAAATGTTTTTTGTACCCATTGAGGGTTGTCAACTGAAAATTGCGAGTCTTCATTTAATCTAAGTACATCAGCGTCGTTATCTAGAGCTGTATTTGCAGCATCAAGCCATGATGACCAAATTCTTGTCCTTGCTGTTGATGAGTTATCAAGAAACCAATAGCTAATCGTATATGAATGACCTGGAACTACATCAATAAGAGCAGTGGCTTCTATTACTTGAGTGCTTGATTGAGATTGGTGCCTTAATGAGCTTGTTCCACCGTGTATTATTGTGTTTTCCTGAGTAACAAAGTTGTTAGCAGAGAATGTTCCACTTGTAAGCGGTACAAAATTTTCTGGGACACCTGCGTTCCAAGTTTCGAAGCCACCATTAGCAACAAGGTTAGTTTGTGCGTTTACAGCTATTGCAGCAAATGCAACAAACGCTAAAGTGTAAAGTTTTTTCATGTGTTTAATTTTTTTGAATTATTTTTCTTGGGGCAAAGATAATAACATTATGCACGTACAAAAGTGTTATAATATGAAATTAAGGTTAATTCAGTGGTAATTATAACAAATTTATGTAAAGCGATTATTTAACGATGAGCTTGCGTGTAGCAGTAGCATCGCCTTCCTTAACTTTTATAATATAGACGCCGGGCGTAAGTTCGCTCACATTGAGCTCTTTACCCGAAATTGAAGCCTGCATTATTTTCTTGCCAAGAACGTCGTAAATTATAACATCTTTGTTTTGAGTAGATTTTGATGTTATATATATCCTGCCACCACTTACCGGATTTGGGTAAATGTTAAGGCCTTCTATAGTTTCTTTTCCGGCAGCAGCAACCTGTCTGCTCTCCTGGGCCACGGCTTCAAGGGAAAACAAAATGAATAGCAATAAAGTGATATAAATGTAGTTTTTCTTCATTGATGATGATTGACGTTGTAAATATATAAAATAATTTCAATAACCATACCAAATAAAATGTGAACTCTATATTTTATTTAACACTTTTATACTGACTGTTAGTCAAGTAGTTAACGATTAATCAAATTATGAATATTTTATTCAAAAGTTAAATATATTTGTGTTATTGACAGCTTGGTATAAAACAGTAAGACTGCCACAAGTTATTGTGGCAGTCTTATTAAAAACTATATTTTGTATTTATTATAAACCTTGTGTCCAGCCCGCAGCCCATGTAGGGGTTCCGGTGCCGTTGCCTGCGCCTGTAGCATTTGCATCTATTGAGAAGATAGCATCAGCGTTTACAGCAGCACTAGCAGTACTTGTGCCTTTCGCCTGTGTAGCTACGTTTTCAAATTTAACTTTAGTAGCTTTTAATGATCCGGCAGTAATGTAGCTTAAAGTTTCATCATGCTGTACGTCGAAACCTGTTTTCCACCCGCTTAACACTACATTGTCAAAACTTCCTTTAGTTCCTACCCTAAGTTTTAATGCCTGAGATTCTGAACTTGTATCAGCTATACCAGCGCCTATTAATGTAAGGTTTTTAATTGTAGGGTTAGCAATTGGTGCTGCAGTGTGGTTATCAGCATTATTATCTGCTTCTATACCCCTGTTACCGGCATTAGTTCTTTTACCATACCAGTTTTCGTTAGTACCATTCCAGCCTTCAGTCCAGTCAAAAAGATCGTCACCTACAACTGTAGTGCTTACGTTTAAAACTATAAGGTTTTTAGTATCTACTGTGCCACCAAAAAATTCGAAACCATCATCAGAACTGTCAAGAACCTGTACATTTTCTATAACTGTACCTTTACCTACTCCGAAGAAAGATATACCGTTAAATTCTTTTGAAGCATTGTAAGCATAACCAGGATATTCTATTCTAAGGAATTTTACAGTCCCAGAATTATCATTAGCATCAGTACCACCATAAGTAAGTTCAGATACTTCTGCAGTAGCAGTAGCGCCTCTGTTTATAGGAGCTTTACCACAAAGTACAAGACCACCCCATGCACCTGGATTTTTGTTAGTAGCTGTCATGATAACAGGGCTGTTTACAGTACCTTGTACATCTATTTTACCGCCTTGAGAGATCGCTATATAGCGAATATCAGCGTCAGAATTTGTTGGAGTAGTAGCTTCTATGGTTACACCGGCTTTAATTATTAGTTTTGCACCTGATTTAACTACTAATTTACCTGTAAGTTTGTAGGTGCCAGACTCAAGAACTACGTCTCCGTCGTTAATTTCTCCTTTAAGATTGTCGCGGTTAAGTACAAATGTAGAAGGTGTAGTTACTTCGGTATTGGTTTTGTTGTCGTCGTCAGAACATGAAACTACAGTGAATGTAGCTACAGATAGTGTAGCTAAAGCAAATAATGTTACAACTCTTTTTTTCATTTTGTGTGTTATTTATTTTGATGCAAATGTGGTAATTAGAAACTCAGCACAGGTTAACTTAATGTGAGCAAATTGTTGTTTTAGTGCGTTGTTATATTTTGTAAGTTAGTCCAAGCCCTATGTAAGCACCCCTTTTAAAGGTAACTACAGGTATAAATGCCCCTGGGGTTTCCTGAGTTCTTTTAAATTCGGGGTTTAAAAGGTTACGGCCTATAACATCTATGTTAAAATGCCTGCTTATGCGCGTTTTAACCGCCATGTCTAACGATCCCATTCCTTTATCTACAAGGTTGCCTTTGCCTTGTATGCCTAATGCGTACAACCTGTCAGAATAGTACGAATACATTACAGTGGCGGTAAGGCCCCTATCTGCATCCCAGTCTTTTATATACGATACATCTGCATTAACAAGTAAATCAGACGCTCCGGTAAAGCTTGATGTTTTATCGTTAAGATTAAGGTTAAGCCTGCTATTGGTTTCTCTAAATACTTTATCGGCATCAATATCTTGTTTGGTTTTCATATAAGCTACATTAAGGCCTGCAGATATTCTGTTGGTAAACTCGCTGTCAAAATTAAAAATGTTTTTCTTCGCCTCTATTTCAACGCCATATACAGTACCCTTATCGCCTATGTTTACCCACGATATATCATTAGTTGACGAAGAAATATTTACTTCGGCAATAGGATCCTTGATGTATTTGCCAAATACTGTTGCAGAAATTAGTTCGTCTTTTTTAGGAAAGAACTCCCATTTAAGGTCAACGTTGTAATCTTTAGAAGAATAAAGGTCCGGATTACCAAATTTAATTTCGGTTACATCTTCATACACAAACGGCGACCTCTCTTTAAATTGTGGAAGTGTATACGTTTTACTTGCTGCAAAACGCAGGTTATTCTTCTCATTAAGTTCGTACTTCAATATAAGGTTAGGTAAATACTCATTAGGGGCTATGGTACTTGTGCCACCTTCCGGCTGAAATTGTGTTATCCAGTCTACCTGCTGGTTTACCTTTTCATATCGTAAACCTACGCTTGCAATAAGCTTTTCTGTAAGCCTGTAATCAGCATTAGCATAAGCTGCATGTATTTTCTGGTCACCTTTGTAAGATTGTGGTGTCATACGTGCATAGGCTTCTATAGAAAAGTATGAAGGATAGTTGCCGGCGTTAAAATATGCATCCAGATTATTAGGGTCTACAGCTATATTTCTTCCGGTAATAGTGTTGTTAAAGTTAAATTGGATAGCCTCAAAATCACGTTTTTTAAAGCGTCCCTGGTAACCCACAGTTACTTTTCCCTTTGATTCGCCATTAGCTAACGTGCCTCCAATTTTACGTGTTATCGATAAGTTAGCCGCAAGCTCATCTTCGGTAAGGTTTTGAAAGTAGCGGTGGTTGTCGGTTTGGTTATTTTGTGCAATACGCAAACCTAAATCAGTGTTTTTTACAGTAGTCTGTGTTCTGTCCGGCATATCGCCTTTTACAGTATTATAAGATACGCCCCAGTCTACCGTTGTCAGGCTGTCTATAGTGTGGTTTCCTAATAGCTGATTTACCATTAGCGTGTTTTTAGTGTAAGTACCTCGTTGTAAAATACCACCATCATCTGCAATATCCCTTATGATACCTGTAAATGTATCACTGGTCTGATCGGATGAATTAACAAATAGCATATTGTATGATATTTTGTTTTTAGAATTTAACCTATATGCGGCATTAAGCATGCCTGTGGTGTTTGTAGTATATTGAAAGCGTTTTTGGTATAGTGCTTTTATAGGTGCTCCCTGAGCACTAATGTTTTGGTTTAAGCCTTCCCTGTACTCATAACCATTACTGTAGTTAGCTGTTCCAAAAAGGCTCAACTTACCATTTTCACCAACATTTAAGATCTTGCCCGCTTTAAAGCCAAAGCTTCCGGGGGTCATGCTCTCGTTTTTAGTATTAAGCTTGTTTTTAAATGTATAGCTGGTTAGTGCATCCGGAGAATAGTTATAGTTTTTAAAACCAAGTTTACTTGGCCCGTCCTGTAGCTTAAACTCTCCTGCTTTACTTAACGCATTAGTGTTTATTTTAGAACCTACAGAAACTTCAAACATTCCGTTGCCTCTATACTCTTTAGATATTATATCTACATTTCCCCCTGCAAAGTCTCCAAAAAGCCTTGTGCTGTAAACTTTATCTACAGATATATAATCAACAATATCAGTAGTAAAAATGTCTAAGAATATGTTTTTCTTTTCCGGATCGTTAGATGGTACGGGTAATCCATTGATAGATGTAGAGTTGTACCTGTCGCCAAGGCCTCTCACATATACATTGTTGCTGCCTTCCTGTTTAGAGATTCCTGCCGTTTTTGCAACAGCCGTAGCTACATCTCCAATACCCTTACGACTAAGCTCTTGCGCACCGATGTTTTGCTTCATTTCTATAGCGTTCTTTTGCTGCAAGAGCAGAGCGGTTTCTTTTTCGCGGCTTACCTGCTTTTCTATTACAACATCTGTAAGCTGCACACTTGTAGACGCTAAAGTTTGGTCTGATGTTTGTGTTTCGCCTGCTACAATTGTAAGCTGTACTTCGACATTTTCGTATCCTAAAAATCCAAAAACAATGGTTTGAGTTCCTGCCGGTACACTCAGGGTGTATTTTCCGCTCTCATCAGTGTTTGTAGAAATGCTTGTGCCTTTTACAACTACGCTTGCAAAGGGCAGTGGTTCACTGTTCATGTCTTTATCTGTAATCGTGCCTGTTAGGGTACCATTACTTTGCGCAAAGCTCATGGCCATGGTGAAGAGTGTGAATAATAAAAATTTAAGTTTCATTTCGTGTGTTATAATTTTGCTGCAAAGTAAACGCCGTACTTTGATTCTAATGTTACATAATGGTTAGGTTTAGATTTGGGTTTTATTACTAAATTGTTAACACATTAAATAATAGTTAACACGTGTCATGGTTTTGTATTATCTTTACCTTTACCGCCACAAAACATACACAGAGTGTCGTTATGAAAAAAAAAGACATCAAGATTTTACTTGTTGATGATGAGCAGGATATCCTGGAAATTGTAGGATATAACCTTACACAGGAAGGCTATCAGGTTATTACGGCGGTTAACGGCAAAGAAGCTGTTGCAAAAGCTAAAAAAGAGCTGCCTCACCTTATTATTATAGACGTAATGATGCCCGAAATGGATGGCATGGAAGCGGTAGAAAATATAAGGAAGGTGCCGGAGTTAAGTAATGTTATTATTACTTTCCTAACCGCAAGAAGCGAAGATTACAGCCAGGTGGCAGGGTTTGATGCCGGGGCAGATGATTACATTGCCAAGCCCATTAAGCCAAAGTTACTGGTAAGTAAAGTAAAGGCACTGCTTAGAAGGCTTAAGGAAGATGACAGCAAGGCCGATGTTTTGCGTGTTGGCACTATCGAGATTAACCGCGAAGAGTATAAAATTGTAATGGAAGACCGCGAAATCGTACTTCCGCGAAAAGAATTTGAACTTTTTTACCTGTTGGCATCAAAGCCGGGTAAAGTGTTTAAAAGAGAAGAAATACTCGATAAAGTGTGGGGTAACGAGGTGGTTGTAGGCGGTCGTACAATAGATGTACACATACGCAAGCTTCGCGAAAAAATAGGCGATGATATTTTTAAAACTATAAAAGGAGTGGGCTATAAGCTCGAAATTTTGTGACCATAAAATTTAATAAAACATACCGTTTTGCTGTTAAATCGGCAACATATATTGCATTATTCGCTACCGCACTGGTAGCGGGTTTAATGCAATTTTTTTATACTATTAACTGGGATTTTATTCTTATTTTCTCGTTAGTGCTTTTCAGTTTTTCGTTTGCAACACTGCAATACCGTGTAGAGCACTTTATTTACCGCAGGGTAAAAAAAATATACGATGATATTTCTCTGCTTGAGTCGAGCACGTATCGCAATAAATCCATCACTACAGATATGGCTACGCTTACCCATGAGCTCGAGAAATATGCGCGAGATAAAAAGCGCGAAATCGAGACGCTAAAAATAGAGGAGGAGTACCGCCGCGAGTTTGTAGGCAATGTATCGCACGAACTTAAAACGCCATTGTTTACCGTGCAGGGATACATATTAACATTGCTTGATGGTGCTATGAACGATAAAACCCTTCGTAAAAAATACCTTCAGCGTGCAGAAAAAGGCGTAGAAAGGCTCATTTATATCGTTCAGGATCTTGACATGATTACAAAAATGGAGGTGGGAGACTTAAATCTTTCCTACTCTGCCTTTAATATTGTAGAGGTTATCCAGAGCGTATTCGACCTGCTCGAGATGAAAGCTGATAAAAAGAACATCATGCTAATGTTTGACCAAAAGTATATTAAGCCTGTTATGGTATATGCCGACAGGGATAAAATACAGCAGGTTGTTACAAATCTTGTAGTTAATTCTATTAAGTACGGCAGCGAAGATGGTACTACAGAGATTGGTATAGAAGACCTGGTAAACAACAAAATAATTGTACGTGTTAAAGATAATGGCGAGGGCATAGAGCGCAGGCATATACCACGTTTGTTCGAACGTTTTTACCGCGTAGACCGCAGTGGTGCCCGTGCCGAAGGCGGATCGGGGCTTGGGCTTGCCATTGTTAAGCATATCATAGAGGGGCACGACGAAAAGCTATATGTAGAGAGCACGCATGGTAAAGGGTCTGAGTTTTCATTCACCCTCGAAAAGACTAAATAAGTCCTTCCATTTTATTGTACACTCAATATTTTTTAGTCCTTTATACATCTCTGTTTTAGCAAGGTCGCTAATTTTAAAAGCCTTTTGCGTGGCAAACGGCGCCATGTTGCAGCGCTTAAGTTTTTTAGCAAGGTATACCTGTTCGCCGTCTTCCGGTGTAGGTATAAAAAAAGCTCTTTTTCCCAGTTTAGCCAAGTCCATAACGTTGGTATAGCCAGGTCGGCAAAGCACCATTTCACTTTCGTTAAAAGCCTGCTCAAGGTCGGCTGTATTCATAAAGTTGTAGTACGTAATGTTGTTTTCCTGCAATATTTTTTCAACAGGCTCTACAACTCCTCTTATAAATATAGTCCTGCCGTTGTAGCCGGTAAGTTCCTGCCTGAGTTTAATTTCCAGTAAGGCACGTTGCTGTTCGGGTCCCGACAGTAATACCATTAAATCAAACTTTTTTTGAGTAGCTCTTTTATGCAGGCGGCTTATTGGGCCTATGTATTTTAAATTAAGATGTTCATCTTCAGTATGGCCTATTTTGCCAGATAGGTTTCTGTTACCTGCCACATCCGGTATCCAGCACTGGCGGTACCTCCTTACAAAAAATGTATGTATCCTGGATGTTAAGTAAGTAGTATTCCCTGTAAGAAGATTAAGTTGATGCGTAATAAATACCGATGGCGCAGATTTACAAAAGGCGCCCAATCTATTATCAGAAATTATTCCGCACAGCCCATATTCTCTTACAAGGTTGCAAACTATCTTATTCTCCCGGCGCACGGTCATGAACATCCTTGGTATTTGCAGCAGCATCTTAAATTTAAAAAACGCGCCACGTTTTGCATATTCTATATGGTATTCCGGCAGCTCGAGCGCTGTTAACAAAGGAAATTCTTTTTTAAGCAGTTCTAACGCAGCCCCGTTTGATGCAATTACAGGTTCATATCCATGGTTTTCTAATGCCTCAATTATAGGTATACAGCGCGTTGCGTGACCTAAACCCCAGTTTAGTGGGGCAACAAGAATTTTCTTTTTTAAGTGCACCGGCTGTTATGTTTTTAATAAGTATTTAATAACTGCAATCTAAAATTATTTTGATTGCCATATATTTCGTTAATTTTACCAAAAATTTAAATTAAAGAGTGGGAAGCAAGAATAAACTAAAGCGCTTTAGAGAAAACGAAACATTTGGTAACGTTTTACAGCCTACGCGCGAGGAAGCCATTGCAGGTACATTTAACCTGAAAGGCAAATGGAACAGTGACTTTTTTAAAAATGACAACCCTATTGTGCTCGAGTTGGGCTGCGGTAAGGGCGAATACTCGGTTGGGCTTGCAGAGCGCTACCCGGATACTAACTTTGTAGGTATAGATATTAAAGGAGCCCGTTTTTGGCGTGGTGCAAAAACTGCGGTAGAAAATGGACTTTACAACGTGGGTTTCCTGCGTACCCAGATAGAACTAATTGAGAATTTTTTTGCAGATGGAGAAGTGTCCGAGATTTGGATAACCTTCCCGGATCCTCAAATTAAGTACAAGCGCACCAAACACAGGCTTACTAACGCAGAATTTTTAGAGCGCTATAAAAAAATATTAAAGGATGATGGCGTAGTTAATCTCAAGACCGATAGTGAGTTTATGCACGGCTATACGCTGGGTTTATTGCATGGTGCCGGTCATGAAGTGCTTTATGCTAACCATAATGTGTATCATAATGCAGGTGCTCCTGAGATTGTTACGGCTATACAAACCTTTTATGAGGCACAGTACCTGGAGCAGGAAAAACCTATTACCTATATTAAGTTTAAAATAAAATAATATGGAAGTAATCCTCCCGTTACTGGTAGGCTTTGCTGTAGCATTTTCTACAACATTACTTCCTGGTTTACTAAATATGACGGCTGCAAAGATAAGCCTGCTCGAAGGCAGGCGCAATGCGCTTATTTTTGCATCCGGTGCTTCGTTGGTTGTGCTTTTTCAGTCGTTTATTGCCGTTACATTCGCCAAGCTTATTAATAGCCGGCCAGATATAGTTTACACGCTCGAAGAAGTGGGGGTGCTCATATTTTTTATACTTACCGTTTATTTTTTATTTTTATCTAAAAGAAAAAAGAAACCAAAGGCAGCCGATGCTGTTGCTAAAATAAGGAGTAAAACAGGCAACTTTTTTTTAGGTATGGCGCTATCGGCTCTCAATTTTTTTCCGGTGCCATTTTATGTATTTTTAAGTATATCGCTATCGGCGGTAAAAATATTTTTCTTTACAAACCTGTACATCTTCTTTTTTGTGACAGGAGCCATGGGCGGGGCATTTTTAGTGTTTTACCTTTACATTATCTTCTTTAAAAAATTTGAACATAAAACGGAGTTTTTTATGCGAAATGTTAACTATTTTATTGGCTCTGTAACAGGCATAATAGCAATAGTTACACTTTTAAGGATATGGAAAAATCATTACTAAACGTAAACCAATGCCTGCAGACAGCACTAATTTTTTCGAAAAGATATTTGATGTTGTAAAGCAGGTGCCTTACGGCAGAGTGACATCTTATGGTGCTATTGCAAGTTTTCTTGGTGCGGCACGTTCTGCACGTATGGTGGGGTGGGCCATGAATGGCTGCCCGGGCGATCTTCCTGCACACCGCGTAGTAAACAGAGTAGGTCTCCTTAGTGGTAAGCACCATTTTGAGGGGACTAACCTCATGCAACAATTATTAGAAAATGAAGGCATAGAGGTTGACGATAATAAGATTGTTGACTTTAAAAAATACTTTTGGGATCCCGCCAAAGAATTAGATTTTTAAAAATACTCCCACATAGCTTTGGCTATTATAACAAGGCAAAATTCTTGAGATCTAAAACACTGACATTGGCTATAAGGGTATGCAGTTATGGGCATATTTTTTAGATGATCATTACTTATTTTAGACTGTAGTAATTTTACAGGGCTAAAGTTTCGGTAAATGGAGGCGGCTTTTAGTATCAGTTCTTTTGTTTTACCTCATGATAATATTAACTTCTTAATATAAACTTTTCATAGTATCTTTGTAATTAGAATTAGTCTTAATAATAGGCTGTTATTTAAAGTTATATATAATGAAACCATACCAAAGCATTGGCAGGTTTCCTGCTAAAAATACAATGTTACCCGCATGAAATTAGATAGAAAAGAAATACTTACTGCACTGGAAACCATAACGCTTGCCGGAGAAGGGCAAAATATGGTAGAAAGCGGAGCCATTCGCAACGTGCTAACCTTTGGCGACGAAGTTGTTGTAGAGCTTGTAATGCAAACTCCTGCTATGCATATTCGTAAACGTGCCGAAGCAGATATTATTAAAACGATACAGGAGAAAGTACATCCTGATGCTAAAATAAAAGTAAACGTAAAAGTTGAAGCTCCGGAGAAGCCTGAAATTAAAGGCAAATCGATACCGGGCATCAGTAATATTATAGCAGTATCATCTGGCAAAGGTGGGGTAGGTAAATCTACCATTACTGCTAACCTTGCTGTTACCCTGGCTAAAATGGGCTTTAAAGTAGGCGTGCTTGACGCCGATATTTATGGGCCATCGATGCCTATAATGTTTGATGTAGAAAGAGAGAAGCCAATATCTGTAGTGGTAGATGGCAAATCTAAAATGAAACCTATATCCAGTTATGGTGTAGAAATATTATCTATAGGCTTTTTTACAAGCCCGGAACAGGCCGTTATATGGCGTGGCCCAATGGCAGGCAAAGCTCTTAATCAAATGATATTTGATGCCGACTGGGGCGAACTGGACTTTATGTTGCTCGACCTGCCGCCCGGTACAGGAGACATTCACCTGTCTATTATGCAGGCACTTCCTATTACTGGTGCAGTTATTGTAAGTACACCACAGGCTGTTGCGCTTGCCGATGCTAAAAAGGGTGTGGCCATGTTTCGCCAGGAGAGTATAAACGTGCCGGTACTGGGAATTATAGAAAACATGGCATATTTTACACCGGAGGAACTACCTGAAAATAAATACTATATTTTTGGTAAGGAGGGCGCTAAAAACCTTGCCGAGGACCTTGATGTTCCTTTCCTTGGAGAGGTGCCTATAGTGCAAAGCATACGCGAAGCCGGCGATTATGGCCGCCCTGCTGCCCTGCAAACTGCTACACCGCTCGAAGCTGTTTTCGAAGAGCTTGCGCGTAATGTTGTTCAGGAAACAGTAAACAGGAACGACAATCTTCCGCCATCAGAGGCAATTAAAATAACTACTATGGCCGGATGTTCGGCTGTAAAAAAGAAATAAAATGACAACAGAAGAAATTAGAAGCAGTGTTGAGAGAGCCCTTGAAGAGATTCGTCCTTTCCTAGAGTCAGACGGAGGAAACATTTCGCTTATAGACATCGAAGATGACAGGCACGTGCGTGTGCGCCTTGAGGGTGCTTGCGTGGGCTGTAGCGTAAACCAGATGACACTTAAAGCCGGTGTGGAGACTACCATTAAAAAGTATGCCCCGCAAATAGAAACGGTTGTAAACATTGCTTAAGCATAGCACAGAGATACATCAGTTAAACTGATTCTTAGTATAATTTTTTAAAGGCAATTTTGGGCAGGCTTGCCACGAAATTGCTTTTACCATATATAATCCATGATCACAACAGATATACTTATAATAGGCGCAGGGCCTACCGGTCTTTTTGCCGTATTTGAAGCAGGACTACTAAAACTTAAATGCCACATTATAGATGCACTTCCGCAAATAGGGGGGCAGCTATCAGAACTTTACCCTAAGAAACCTATTTTTGATATCCCGGGTTATCCGTCGGTCTTGGCCGGCGACTTAGTGCATAACCTTATGGAACAGATAAAGCAGTTTCAGCCCGGTTTTACACTTAATGAGAAAGCCGAAACCATTCAGAAACTGGAGGATGGTACTTTTATAGTTACAACTAATAAGGGAACCGAGCATCACGCAAAAGCTGTTGCCATTGCCGGTGGCCTTGGTAGTTTTGAACCCCGCAAGCCACTTATAGAAGGCATCGAATTTTATGAAGATAAGGGGGTAGAGTACTTTGTAAAGGACCCTGAATTATTTCGTGATAAAAAGATTGTTATAGCCGGTGGTGGAGATTCGGCATTAGACTGGAGCATTTTTCTTGCCGATGTAGCTGCTGAGGTTACTTTAATTCACCGCAGGAATGAATTTCGTGGAGCGTTAGATTCTGTAGAAAAAGTAACTGAACTTAAGCATCAGGGTAAAATTCATATGGTGACTCCTGCCGAGGTTACAGGCATTCGCGGTGCTGAACATATAGAAGAGCTTGACCTGGAAATTAACGGAGCGCATACCTCTATTAAAACAGACTATTTTATTCCGCTTTTCGGCCTTACGCCCAAGCTTGGCGCTATTGCTAACTGGGGCCTTGAGATAGAAAAGAACGCTATCAAGGTTAACAATGCTTTAGATTATCAAACGAATATAGAAGGTATTTATGCCATAGGCGATATTAATACTTATCCGGGGAAGTTAAAGCTTATACTTTGTGGTTTCCACGAGGCTACATTGATGTGCCAAAGCGTATTCAACAAGCTAAATCCTGGTAAAAAATATGTGCTTAAATATACTACTGTAAGCGGTGTAGATGGTTTTGACGGTACCCGTAAGGAAGCCGAAAAACAAGTTGTAAAAGCGATAGATTAATATTTGTTTAAGGTTTAGTGTTTAAAGTTTTTTGACCGTTCGTTTTAAATTGAGTGAGCAACTTTAAACTTTAAACCTTTAAACTTTAAAAAAAACAATGGACGTAACAATAACAATTACCGATAGGGAAGGGGTAGTGCACGAAGTGCAGGCACCTACAGATATGGCTATGAACATTATGGAGCTGTGCCGTGCTTATCAGCTTGCTCCCGATGGTACTATAGGCGTGTGCGGCGGTATGGCTATGTGTGCCTCCTGCCAGTGCTACATATTAAACGATGTAGAACTTCCGGAAATGGGTCCTGATGAAGATGCCATGCTTAGCGAGGCTTTCTATGTAAAGCCAAACAGCCGCCTGGGTTGCCAGATCCCCATTACTACAGATCTTGAAGGGCTTGCCTTGGAGCTTGCCCCTGAATAATATAAAATCCCGTTACTGCGGGATTTTTGCTTTTATAGTATTACGAAACGTACTGCTACTTTTAATAAATTTGCGACCTAATTTAATGAAAGGTTTTTCTACTATAATGTTTAGGAGGTAAGCAAAAAGGGTGCACGTTGCAGTACAGATCAGCATCATTACATTGCCGTCAATCTCATAGTCCTGCAAGAGTTGATGCGTAATGTGAATGACTCCTTTATGGGTTAAATATATCGCAAAAGACAACGTTGCTATAAAAGATGTTGCCTTAGAATTCCATTTATACAGAAAGCACGACGGACTTATTGCGGCGATGACCAGTAGCCCATATCCTAAGGAAACCACTGTAAAGCCAAAAATACTTGCCCAAAACTCTTGCTGATGGTAACAGATAAAATAGGCAGCAATTAGCACAAATATGCTTAGTATAAATGAAAGATTGCCATAGTTTGAAATTTTGCCCCATACGGCAGGATAAAACTGATAAATCCCTGCTATGGCCACTCCACTTAAAAGCCCGTCTAAGCGGTTGTATGTAGTATAATATACAAATTTGTACCAGTACATCCAGGGGAAACCAGATGCTGTGTTAGGAAGGTATAAGTTGTTATAACTGTACAGCCGTATCACAAAGCCGAAAGCAAAAAGAATAATTAATAACCTATAGGATTTCTTTATGCTATTAGTTAATTGCAGAAGTAGTAATATTAGGGGCAGAAATAAATAAAAATGTTCTTCTACACAAAGTGACCATGCATGAGAGAACGTACCGTAATCTTTGAGGTTAAGCCCTATGTTTTGTGTAAAGGTTAAAAACTTCCATAATGGAGGCAGGCTCTCCTTTTCTCTAAACAAAGGAATGCAAAAGTAGAGTACTAATGTGATTAAGTAGGCAGGGATGATCCTGAAAATCCGTTTCACAAAAAATGCTCTAAATGATAGCTGCTGCTCGTTTTTTATCTGTGCAAAGAGCTGTGATGAAATTAAAAACCCACTCAGAACAAAAAACAGGTCGACACCAGACCACCCAAATTTCGCAAAGTCTGGAAGCCATTCTGGCTGGCCATCGCTCAGTATAAAATAATGGTAAAGAAAAACATAAGTTATTGCCAGTGCACGTAAATGATCAAGTCCGTAAAATCGTTTTTGAGTAATGTTTTCCAATAGATTAGTGGGGTAATTAGGTTGTTATTAGGAGGGATATGTGCAAAATTCCGAAAGTAAATTTATCATAAAATTTCTATTTCTTCTTTTCTAATTAGTCGCCCGTAGGCATAGTTTTCAACAAATTTTATTTTGATAGCAAAGATAAATCTATTCAACAAAAAAAATCCCGACTGCACTGCTGCAATCGGGATCTCTATATAGTTTAAGCTATTTATTATTTAAGCTTTTTCTTAACTTCTACTTCCTGGTACGCTTCTATAGTGTCATACTCCTGTATGTCGTTATAGTTTTTAATCTGCATACCACAGTCATATCCTTTAGATACTTCCTTAACATCATCTTTAAAGCGTTTAAGTGTGCTTAGCTCTCCGGTAAAGACAACTACACCATCACGAATAAGCCTTATCCTTGAGTTACGGAATATCTTACCATCGGTAACCATACATCCTGCAATAGAGCCCACTTTAGATATTTTAAATACCTCGCGAATCTCTGCAGTACCGGTAACTTCTTCCTTAAGTTCTGGAGAAAGCATACCTTCCATCGCATCCTTAAGGTCGTCTATAGCATCATAGATGATAGAGTAGTTACGGATATCGATTTCTTCTTTGTCTGCAAGTTGTCTTGCACTCGCCGAAGGACGTACGTTAAAGCCTATAATGATCGCATCTGATGCCGAAGCAAGCAATACGTCACTCTCTGTAATAGCACCTACACCTTTGTGTATAATGTTAATTTGAATTTCCTCTGTAGATAGTTTAGAGAACGAGTCAGAAAGTGCTTCAACGGAACCATCCACGTCACCTTTAAGGATAATGTTAAGTTCTTTAAACTGCCCAAGAGCAATCCTCCTGCCAATCTCGGCAAGGGTAATGTGCCTTTGTGTACGTACACTTTGCTCACGCATTAGTTGTGTACGCTTAGCTGCAATTTGTTTAGCTTCTTTCTCGTCTGCATAAACGCTAAATTTATCACCTGCGGTAGGAGCACCATCTAAACCTAATATAGATATTGGCTGAGAAGGGCCTGCTTCCTTAACGCTGTGTCCGCGCTCATCCTGCATGGCTTTAATTTTACCGTGGTGTTTACCGGCAAGTACATAATCGCCCACTCTAAGTGTTCCGCCCTGTACAAGTACGGTAGATACATATCCGCGGCCTTTATCAAGGAACGCTTCTACAACAGTACCCACAGCTGCTTTATCCGGGTTAGCCTTAAGGTCTAACAACTCGGCTTCAAGCAATACTTTTTCAAGAAGCTCTTTTACACCCGTACCTTTTTTGGCAGAGATGTCGTGCGATTGTATTTTACCACCCCAGTCTTCAACAAGGAGGTTCATACCGGCAAGGCGTTCTTTAATTTTTTCAGGATTAGCATTTGGCTTATCCACTTTGTTTATTGCAAATATAAGAGGTACACCTGCAGCCTGTGCGTGGTTAATAGCCTCTTTAGTTTGTGGCATGATATCATCATCCGCAGCAATTACAATAATGGCAATATCTGTAACCTGGGCACCACGTGCACGCATGGCGGTAAACGCCTCGTGACCCGGTGTATCAAGAAATGCAATTTTTTGGCCATTATCAAGTGTTACACCATACGCACCAATGTGCTGTGTTATACCACCGCTCTCGCCGGCAATTACATTTTCTTTACGAATATAATCCAGAAGCGATGTTTTACCGTGGTCAACGTGTCCCATTACGGTAACGATAGGCGCGCGGAATACAAGGTCTTCTTCTTTATCTGCAACTACTTCTTTAGCTTCCTCAATATCGGTTGTAATGAATTTTATTTCATAACCAAATTCGTCCGCCACAATTGTAAGTGTTTCCGCATCCAGCCTTTGGTTCATGGTAACCATAATACCAAGAGACATACATACAGATATTACTTTAGTAATAGGCACATCCATCATGGTAGCAACTTCACCTACGGTTACAAATTCTGTAACCTGGATTGTTTTACTGCCTTCATCAACAGCACGTTGCTCGTCATCCGTTCTTTGGCGGTGAGTATCACGCTTATCTCTTCTGTATTTTGCAGCTTTTGATTTGCCACCTTTACCCTGAAGTTTTTCAAGGGTTTCGCGGATTTGGTTTTTAACTTCTTCCTCTGTAGGCTCTACTTTGCTTACAATAGCAGGGCGCTTGTTAGGTCCAAATTTACCACCACCTGTATTTGCCTGTCCGCTGGTGTTAGGCCTGATTAGGCCTGCACCGCCCGGTGTGCGTATGTGTACGGCAGCACCCTGTTGCCCTTGTGGCGGCTTGTTAGGGCCGTTAGGGTTAGGGGTAATCCTTTTTCTTTTATTTTTATCTGCAGCGCTCTGGTTGTTAGTGCCCGGGCGTATTGCAGGATCTTTCTTAGGCTCTTCTTTTTTCTTTTTAGGCTTGTTAAACTGAGACAAGTCTATAGTTTGGCCTGTAAAGGTAGTGCCCGAAAGTTTTTGGTACTGTGTAGTTATCTTTTCCTCCTCTGGAGTGCCTGTTGCATCAGTTGCCGGTGCTGCAGTAGCATCAGCCGGTGCTGCAGCTTGTGGCGCCTCTGCAGTATTCTCTGCTACGGGTGTTGGTGCCGGTGCAGCAGGAGCCGGAGCTTCGGCCGGTTTTTGTTCCTGTACAGGCGGTGCAGGTTTTTCTTCTTTAGCCTGTGGTTGTGCCTGTATTTTTGGCTGCTCAGGTTGCTTTTGCGCTACCGGTGCTGCTTCAGCAGGTTTAGGTGCTGGTGCTGGCTGTGGTTTTTCGGCCTGAGGTTCCTGTTTAACAGGGGTTTCTTGTTGTTTTGCAGGAGCTTTGTCTGAAGCAGGCTCAGCTTTTTTAGGGTTAAGGTCTATCTTGCCCACAGAAACCGGCCCGGATAGTGTAGCTCTCGCCCTTATAACTTCCTGCCTTTGTTTATCCTCATCCTGCTTTCTTTTTTCTTCCAGCTCTTTCTCTCTCTCTATACGCAGTGCCTCTTTTTCTTTCCTTTTTTCTTCGCTCACTTCAAGGGATGCAGCTTTGTTACCCTTGTCGGCAGAAAATTGGTTAAAAAGGGCATTATATTCCTGTCCGGATATCTTGGCATTGGGGCTAGCCTCAATCACGTGGCCCTTATCTTTAAGGAACTCCACGGCCCTGTCCAGAGAAATATTTAATTCCCTTAAAACTTTGTTTATTCTTATTGCTCTTTCTTCAGACATAAATTTTTATTACTATTATCTTCAATCGTTGTGTTGTGCGGAATGTCGTTACACGTTATGAATCCTCAAACTCATCTTTAAGTATCCTCATTACTTCAAGGATAGTTTCTTCTTCAAGGTCAGTTCTTCTTACAAGATCGTTTACATCCTGGTTTAGTACGCTCCTTGCCGTATCCAGGCCTATTTTTGCAAATTCTGCAATGATCCATTCATCAATCTCGTCAGAGAACTCAGTTAATTCAACATCTTCATCCTCAGCAGGTGTGCCTTCGCGAATTACGTCGAGCTCATAACCTGTCAATAATCCTGCCAGTTTGATGTTATGCCCGCCGCGGCCTATTGCTTTAGATACTTCTTCCAGTTTAAGGAAAACATCTGCCCTGTGGGTTTCTTCGTTTAGCTTAATAGAAGACACTTTGGCAGGGCTTAAAGCTCTGGAAATGTAAAGCTGCGTATTTGTCGTATAATTAATAACGTCTATATTTTCGTTGCCCAGCTCACGTACAATACCGTGAATTCTGGATCCCTTCATACCCACACAAGCACCTACAGGGTCTATCCTGTCATCATAAGAGTCTACCGCTACTTTGGCTTTCTCGCCCGGTATCCTTACTACTTTTTTAACCGTGATCAGTCCGTCTGCTACTTCAGGAATTTCCTGTTCAAACAGTTTTTCAAGGAAAAGTTCAGAGGTGCGCGACATAATAATTTGTGGTTTATTGCCCTTAAGCTCTACATTTTCTATAATGCCCCTTACGTTATCACCTTTCCTAAAAAAGTCACTCGGTATTTGGTTTTCTTTAGGCAAAACAATCTCATTACCCTCGTCATCCACCAAAATTACAGCTTTTGGCCTTACGTGGTGCACTTCGGCAGTATAAATATCGCCTATAATGTCTTTAAATTGCTTGTAAAGGTTGGTATTATCGTGTTCGTGTATCTTAGAGATAAGGTTTTGGCGTAATGCAAGAATAGCCCTGCGGCCCAGCTGAATAAGTTTTACCTCTTCAGATACATCTTCACCCACCTCAAAATCTTTTTCAATCCTGCGTGCTTCAGATAACGAAATTTCCTGGTTAGGGTCTTCCACTTCTCCATCGGCAACAACCACACGGTTTCTCCATATTTCCATATCCCCTTTATCAGGGTTTATAATGATATCAAAATTATCGTCAGATCCATATTTCTTCTTCAATGCATTCCTGAATACATCTTCCAGTATCGCCATTAGCGTAACGCGATCTATAAGCTTATCATCTTTAAACTCTGAAAACGAATCGATTAATGCGAGATTTTCCATGCCAACTACTTTATTTTTTTAAAATTTTATTACAACAACAGCTTCCTTAATATCCGTATAAGCAATTTCTGCCCTTTTCTCTACGGTTTCTTTTCCTTTGCCTATTTGTTTAGGTTCGCGGGCAGTCCATTCAAGTACTATCCCGTTCTCATTGGCATCGGTAAGGTCGGCCTCTATTTCCTGCTCGTTAGTCTTAACAAGCACTATTCTTCCTATATTCTTTTTAAACTGCCTTGGGTTTGTCATCGGGCTGGTTGCCCCGGCCGATGCTACCTCAAGCGAGAAATCTTCTTCTTCCCTGTCCAGGTTGTGCTCTATAGCACGGCTCATGTTTATGCAATCCTGCAGGGTAACACCATTGTCACCATCAAGGGTAACATTAATTTTATTTCCTCCGCCTATTGTAAGGTCTATCAAAAACAGGCTGGGGTGCTCTTCAAGGCCGGCAGTAAGCAAGCCCATAACTTTTTCCTTAAATGTCATATTTGTATAAAAAGAGGGGACTTTTGTCCCCTCATTATTCAGCATTTATTAAATAACTGCGCAAATATACAAATAATTTTTATATCTTGAAAATCATTGGGTAATGTAAAATTTATTCTTAACTTTATGATTGTTAAATTCCAGCCAAAATTGTTAAATTTACATTTATGAAAAAAATTTTAGTCCCAACTGACTTTTCAGAACATGCCGAATATGCCCTTAAAGTGGCTGCACAAATTGCCCGAGAAAATGACGGCGAAATATTTTTACTACACCTTTTAGAGCTTCCGGGAGAGGAGAGCGACGCAGTAACATCCGGCGCAGAGGCTCCTGAAATTATATTTTTCCTTAAAAAAGCACACGAACGTTTTGACGAGGTGCGATCTGCCGATTATCTTGATGGCCTTACTGTTACAGAGAATGTAAAGTTTAATAAAGCTTTTGATGGTATTATAAAGATAAGCAAGGAAAATGATATCGACCTTATTGTTATGGGGTCGCATGGTGCAAGTGGCTTTCATGAAATGTTTATAGGGTCTAATACAGAAAAGGTTGTAAGGGTATCCGAAGTTCCGGTGCTTGTTATTAAAAAAGAAGAGACTAATTTTAATCCTGATAAGTTTGTATTTGCCTCTAACTTTAGCAACGAGATTAAAAAGCCTTTTGCAAGGGTGGTAAACTTTGCCAATAATTTTAAAGCTAAACTGCACCTTCTTTATGTAAATACGCCAAACGAATTTAAATCTACACACGAAGCCGAAAAACTGATTCACGATTTTACATCGGGCTTTACTATTATAAATGGCTTTACAACTCACATATACAGCGATGTAAATGTAGAGAAAGGTATCCTGCATTTTGCCAACAGTGTAAATGCCGACCTGATAGGGATGTGCACGCACGGCCGACAGGGTATTGCTCACTTTTTTAATGGCAGCATAAGCGAAGACCTTGTTAACCACGCGGTGAGACCTGTGGTTACTTTTAAAATATAATTTAGTGACTAAGTTGAAGAGAAAACCATCCTGCGAGGGATGGTTTTTTTTTGTTTTTACAGAAGTGATATAAAATCTTCTTGTGAGGTGATGGTTATGAGACGTTAAACTTCTTCAAAAAAAAGCAGCTAAGAAATTTATTCCCAACTGCTTTGTTTAAAGCTGTATTGTGTTTTAAACCGGAATGTAGATTTTAAATGTGGTACCTTCGTTAGGTTTGCTTTCGGCAAAAATATGACCTTTATGATTTTCTATAATTTTCATTACGATGGCCAGGCCTATGCCTGTACCGGGCTGCAGGTCTCTCGTTTCGAGGCGCTGAAAGAGCTGGAAAATTTTTTCCTTATACCTGCTGTCAAAGCCAATGCCGTTATCTTTAAAAGTTATTAAGTGATATTCTTTTTCCTGGGTAATATTTTTATGATACTCTAAATGCTTTATAGGCTCATGGTCGATAATAATTTCAGGCATTACGCCAGGTCGCGAAAATTTAAGCGAGTTAGAGAGTAAATTAAATATAACCTGCCTGAACTGAAATGCTATTGCATTAAAATGTAAATCCTTAACTACAGTTATTACAGCATCTATATTACCGGTTTCCTCTTTAAGGTCTGCTATAACGTCGTTTACTACACCCTGTAAAGACACAACATCAAGTTGCTTTTTCTCGGTAGTGCGCGAATAGGCAAGCAGGTCTTTAATAAGCTGGCTCATGCGTGATGAGGCTTTTATAATTTTCCCAAAATATTCTTTGCCGGATTCGCTCAGGTTGTTATATTCCCTGTCGCTTATAAGCGAGGCAAATGTTTGAATTTTACGCAGGGGTTCCTGCAGGTCATGGCTGGAAATATAGTTAAATGCCTGAAGTTCCTTGTTTGCCTTTTCGAGTGCTATTTTCTGGCCCTCTATCTCGGCAATACGCTCGGCTACAATATTGTCAAGGTTCTTGGTGCGCCTTTCCAGCAGTTCTCTTTGCAGGTTTAATTTTGTATTTGTCTTGCGCAGTTCAAGAAGGTTCATAACCTGTCCTGCAAGAATATTTAATGCCTTTAACTGTGTCTCTGTAAGTTCGCGTGGTTTGTTGTCTATAATACAAAAAGTGCCCAGGCCATAACCACTGTTAGATACCAGCGGTATGCCGGCATAAAATATAACATTGGGGTTTCCGGTTACAAGTGGGTTGTTCTTAAAGCGGTCGTCCAGGCGGGAGTCTGGTATTATAAATGCTTCGTTAATGTTGGTTATGGCGTGCGAGCAAAAAGAATGCTGCCGATGCGTTTCGTCAGCATCCAAGCCGTAGTGCGATTTAAACCACTGGCGGTCTTTATCTACAAGACTGATAAGCGCAATGGGCACTTCGCAAATAACCGATGCAAGTGTTGTAATATCTTCGTAATCCTTCTCTGTTAGCGAGTCAAGAATATCATATCCTCTCAGTTCTTTAAGGCGTTTTTCTTCTTCCTGTGGGTCCTGCCCATAATTCATCGCATTCATTTACCAAACTTAGTAAAAAATTGTTATTAAAATTAGCCAAATATTGCAATAGTTGCTTTTTAAATACGATGGTATTTTTGTTTTGTAATTAAACTAAAAAAGCAGCTAAGAAATTTATTCTCAACTGCTTATTTTAAATTTTATTTAACCTGTTTACGCGTTCTGCTTTTTAATTTCGAGCGTCTTTAAGGGTGCATTTACACTAATGCCGCATCGTTTACCGGGGCAGCCATAGTGGTGTGCAGAGCTGCATGAAGATGCTAATAATACAAGGGCAACGCCCATACCTAATAAATACTTCTTTTTCATAAATATCGTTTTCATTTGTATTGCGTATAATATACAAACTTAATGCCAAAGTTTTTTAACTAACTGTAAGTGTATATGTTGGTGACTATACACCCTCTGTATAGCTGCTTTCACTTTGCATTGCCTTAAGCTGCTCGAGGTAACAACGCTCATTGCTCAACCTTGGAATTTTGTGCTGTCCTCCCAGCTTATCCTGCTCTTTAAGCCAGTCATAAAACAGGCGCGGGCGTGCAACATTGAGCACCAGCGGATTTAGCGTCATGTTATTGTAGCGCTTAGCCTCATAGTCAGAATTTACGGTTTGTAATGTTTCGTCCAGTGTTTGCCTAAACCGCTCCACATCCTGCGGCACGCGTTTAAATTCTACTATCCACTCGTGTGCACCCTTTTCCTTACCCTCCATAAAAATAGGGGCTACAGTATAATCTATAACCTCGCTATGGGTAAGTTCGCAGGCACGCGCAATAGCCTTATCCGTGTTCTCAACCATTAGCTCTTCGCCAAAAACATTAATGTGGTGCTTGGTCCTGCCGGTAACTTTTATTCGGTAAGGATCTGTAGAGGTAAACCTTACGGTATCGCCTATAAGGTAACGCCACAGACCGGCATTAGTAGTAATAACTACAGCGTAGTTTTTATTTTTAACCACCTCTGCAAGTGGAATTACCCGTTGGTTTAAGGTGCCAAAAGTATCCATAGGTATAAATTCGTAAAAAATACCGTAATCCAGCATCAGTAGCAGTTCATTACTGTCGTTACTGTCCTGTATGGCGAAAAACCCCTCAGAGGCGTTATAAATTTCGTAAAACTGAAAGTCTTTTTTAGGCAGTATTTTTTTATACTGTTCGCGGTAAGGGTCAAAGCTTACGCCACCATGAAAATACACCTCAAGGTTAGGCCATATTTCGAGAAGGTTTTCTTTGCCGGTTTCTTCGAGTATACGGTTAAGGAGCACCATCATCCAGGAGGGTACACCTGCAAAACTTGTTACATTCTCGTTTACCGTTTCCTGTACTATTGCGGCCAGCTTGCTTTCCCACTCGCCCATGAGCGATACGCGGTTGCTGGGCGTGCTGCTTAACTCTGCCCAAAACGGCATATTATCTATAAGTATTGCCGAAAGGTCTCCAAAGAAGGTATTGTTGTCTTCATACAATTGCTTGCTTCCACCCAGCCTTAGGCTTTTACCGGTAAATAACTGCGAGTCCTCGTTGTTATTAAGGTACAGGCACAACAGGTCTTTACTGCCGGCATAGTGGCAGTCTTCCAGGGCTTCGCTGCTTACCGGTATAAACTTGCTCTTGGCGTTTGTAGTACCGCTGCTCTTTGCAAACCACTTTATGCTGGTAGGCCAAAAAACATTTTGCTCGCCTGTGCGCGTTTGCTCTATAAGTGGCTCCAGGTCTTCGTAGGAAGAAACAGGTACCCTTTGAGAAAACGTAGTGTAATTTTTTATAGAATCAAATCCGTATTTTTTACCAATGGTTGTATTCTCTGCCATTTGCAACAAATTGTGCAGCAGCTCTTCCTGTACCTCGTTAGGATACTTCATGAACAATTCTATCTGGTGGATACGTTTTTTAAGTATCCACGATGCTATCGAATTGATTATAGGCAAACCCATATTTTACTATCTTTATGCCATAAAAATACTGAATTTTTTCATGCAATACGAAGGCGTACTCACAAAAATGCAAACAGAGGCGGGGAGCCCCATACAATATTATCTTGTTTTTGAAAACAGTTTCTTACACGTTAACCAGTTGCTTGGTAAACCGTTCGAGATTAATTTTATGGGCTACAGCTGCACTAACTGCACTAAAAAGAAAAAGATTTACCGCATGGGTTTTTGCTACGACTGCTTTTACAGCATACCCTCGGCAGGCGACTGGATTATGCGTCCGGAGCTTAGCACAGCCCACCTTGGTGTGGCCGACCGGGACCTGGGCTATGAGGAGCGCGTGCAGTTACAGCCTCACGTGGTTTATTTAGCCTCAAGCAGTGATATGAAGGTAGGTGTGACCCGAAAAACCCAGGTACCTACCCGATGGATAGACCAGGGAGCAAGCTTTGCCACGCCGCTGGTAGAAGTGCCCAATCGCTACCTTGCAGGTATTACGGAGGTTGCCCTTAAAAGCCATTATTCTGATAAGATAAACTGGAAAAAGATGCTTCTTAATGATGTAGCACCAACCGACCTGCTGGCGCGCCGAAATGAAGCAAGCTACCTCCTGCCGGACGAAGTACAGCAATTCTTTGAAACAACCTCCGAGAAATTATACATACTGGATTATCCTGTGCTTGAATATCCTAAAAAAATAAGCAGCTTAAACCTTACAACTACACCCTCTTACAGCGGTACCCTTGCCGGTATAAAAGGGCAATACCTTATTTTTGAAGATGGCACCGTGTTTAATGTGCGCTCTTATGAGGGTTTTGTGGTGCAGATTAATGTGTGATTTTATTGAGATGTTGTAATGCAACGTGGTAAAATCACAATTATAAATAAAACACCCATCAGATTCAATACCTGATGGGTGTTTATATTTATGAGTAAGCTTTGTCTACTGAGACTGAACACTGAATACTGTTTATTCCTTCTTATCCTTCTTTTTAAACAGGTTATTAACCGCATTTTTTACGGTGGTCTTAGCTGCTTCCTCTGCCTGTTGTTTCACTTCGGCATTGGTTTTAGGAGTAGCGGTTTTAGCTGTGTCCTTAGAAGCAGTATTGTTTTTTGTATTGCCTTTAATAAGGTTACCTAACAGTTCCTTACCTTTATCTGTAGCCTGGTTTACATACTTGTCTTTTTGTTGCTGCACAAGCTGTGTAGTAACGTTAGTGACAGATTTAGCAAGATCTGTGCTAACTTTTGGGCTCTGGAACGTGCCTGTAATAATAGCGTTAACAGGAACGCTTATTTTACTGCCATCGGTTTTAAGGGTGGCAAGCAATTTTGTAACATCGCTGCCCAGGTATTTTGCCGGCACATCAAAACCCACATTATAATTCATAACCTGATCGAAGCCGTGGGTTCCCTGTATTTTTACATCAATATCCTGGTATTTGATATTAAAGGGCTGGATATTAACCTTCCCGTCACTAAAGGTAAGGTTTATCTTCTGGTTAAGGTTTATTTTTGAAGGGTCAAGGAACTTTACATTATTTGTCAGCACTGTAAGCACTTTAGATTTAGCAGTATTTATAACCGTATTAGCTAACGATCCTGCAAGGTCGCCCGTTAGCGATTTCATATCAGGAGTCATTTCTTTAGCATCAAGATTACCCGCAACATTAATGGTACTATTAAATTTTCCGGCAATAACCTCAGCAATTGGCGCAATAGATTTAAGCATCTCTATTTGTGTGAACGACTGTGTAACGTCCAGGCTGTTAAGGGCCAGCCCCATGTTGAATTTTGGTACGGCGCCCTTAGTAGATACGTTACCATTAAACCCAATATTGCCGCCAAATATGGAGGTTTTTACATTTTGTAATGCTACTGCCTCATCTTTAATGATCATCTTGCCCGAAACATCTTTAAGGTTAAGATTGTCATACACAACGCTATTTGCTTTTGCAGTTATGGTACAATCTAAAAACGCAGGGATCTTAACAGCGTCTGACGCCTTGGTGGTTTTTTTTGTTTCTGTTTTACCGCTCTCTTCAGTGGTTGTTGTAGTAGTCGTTTTAGCAGGGGCAGGGGCCATAAAATCGGCAACGACAAGCTTATTAGAATTCATGTTAAAATTACCCTGCAACGTCTGGTCTTTAAATACAAAACCATAAAAGTTATCGAGTGTACCCGTAATTGCAATGTCTGAAGCTCCTGTTTTAGCCTCAAAGCGGCTCAGGTTTACCCGGCTTGGGTTAAACTGTACATCGGCCTGGCTTATAACAAACGGATGAGCAAAACCATCAACTTTATAGTTAAAGCCGCTAAGGCTCAGGCTGCCCTTGTTCTGAATTTTCTCATAGGCTTTAGCATCTACAGCAGCCATATCAAATTTAGTTTCAACATCTGCCTTAAGGACACCCGATAGTGGAATATCCATTTTTACAGGATATGCCTTAGATACGTTTGCAAGGTTAATAATACCTTTAAGCTTAGCATCTACTAATGGGTTTTCTACCACGTTACGCACATTGGCACTGGCATCAAACACATCCTGGTCTATTTTAAACGAAAGCTTATCTATATTTACGTATGTGTCATTAAGCACGCCTGTTTCATTAATAATCTTAGTGTCTATAACGATCTTTTCGACTGATTTAGGCAGGTCAGGATATTTAAATGAAGCTTTGTTTGATGCAAATGCTACATTAAATTTAGGTACGCTGTTATCGCTGTTAAGGCCGTTTACTTTACCTTTTATGGTAAAATCACCTTCGGTCTTTACGTTAGCAATACTACCTGAATAAGCCTCAGGTATCAGCCCTAAAAAGTTTTTAAACGATGAGGTAGGGGTAAAGAAGGTAAGGTCTATCTGCTGGCCGGCTTCCTGCATGGCTACGCTGCCATCAAACTCTAACGGCAGCTGGTTTATAAATGCCTTATTTTCTTTAAATGTATAAACGCTCTTATCTAAGTCTATGCCTAAAACCGCATCCAGCTTAAGCTTTACAGCACGCATGTAGTTGGTCTTATCCATATCCATGGTAAGGGTGGCAGTAGTGTGGGTATCAAGGTCCAGTTTATTGGCTGCAAAATTTCCTTTACCACTATGGTTAAGGCTGTCTATAACCACTTTGATTTTAGAACGCTCATCATAATATTTAAAGCGCAGATTTTGCACATCATAATTCTGGATGCTCAGGGCAAATGGCTTGGCAGGCTCTGCAGATGCAGGTTGGTTAGGGTCGCCTTTTAGGGCAATATCAAAGTTACCAACACCATCTTTGTTAAACAGGATGTTTACACGGCCGTTTTTAGTGGTTATCGATTCCAGGTTCATAGGCTCGCCTTCTTCATTAAAAAGCTCCTTAACCGACATGTTTAAGTTTAGCTCCCCCATATACACCAGGGTATCTCCCGCAAACGGCGCCTTGTTTATAACGCTTAGCTTATCGATAGTAACACTTGCTTTAGGAAAGTTTTTAAACAGGCTAAGGCTAACATCTTCAAACGCTACGGTAGCATCTACCTGATCATTAATAGCCTTAACTACCATGCTTTTTATCTTGTCTTTAAACAGGAACGGCGCAGCGGCCAGCGCAATAATGATAACAAGCAAAACAATACCTGTCCATTTTAAGATTTTTTTAACCATAGCATTCTTATTTTACGACTAAGGTACTAATTTTAGCCGCCTGTACTAAAACGTATTTATCTAATATTTATTTCGAATGGCATTAATGCCTGTGTACCTCTTAGTTTAGATACACGCCTTAAACGCTCAATCATCTGGTAGTTTTCTTCGCCCAGCTCTTCCTTAATAAAAGACTCCTTTGATTTAGCAAAAGGCAGGCCGGTAAGGCTGCTCAGGTACTTATCAAAGCTCCTTTCATATTCAGGATAATTTTGGGTGCTGTAGTCATTAGTTTTACCCAGTTTTGCAGCATATTTAATGGCATCATCAAGACCGCCTATTTCGTCTACAAGTCCATTTTTAAGGGCATCATTACCCGTCCATACACGTCCCTGCGCAATAGCATCTACAGCTTCAGGAGTCATGTTACGGCCTTTAGCTACTCGGCTTACAAAAACATTATAAATATGCTCTACACCTTCCTGTATAATCTCGCGTGTGTTGTCTTTAAGCGGTGTAAACAGGCTGTAGCCCGATGCATTGCTGTGTGTGCTAACCTCCTCTGTATGTATACCAATATTGTTAGACAGTTTAGTAAGGTTAGGCAAAACGCCAAACACACCTATAGATCCTGTAATGGTTGTTGGCTCTGCAAAAATCCTGCTGGCGTTGCACGCAATGTAGTATCCGCCGGATGCCGCATAGTTACCCATAGACACCACAACCGGTTTTTTCTTTTTAGCAAGCTCGATATCCCTCCATATAATGTCGGATGTTAATGCGCTACCTCCCGGAGAATCAACACGCAACACAATAGATTTTACATTTTCGTCTTCGAGCGCTGCCTTGAAAGCTTTGCGTATAGCACCTTCGCCTATTATGTTTACATCGCCCTCTCCACCGGCAATTTCGCCCTGCGCATAAATAACAGCAATCTTGTCTTTAGCGTCATTTTTTTTGTTATCCATTTCTGCTGCACCTACATAATCAAGAATGCTCACAGTATTTATCTCTTCATCTTTAGCTATATCAAGGGCTTTTTTTATACCGGCAATGTACTCATCTTCATAACCTACTTTATCAATAAGTTTTTTAGCCCTGGCCATTTCGGGTGTTCGTGCGCTCAGGTTCTCTGCAATGCTGTTAAGGCTGTCTACCGGTATGTTACGGCTTTTAGAAATATCGTTTACTACAGATCCCCAAACAGATGTAAGCAGTTGTGTTATTTGTTCCCGGTTAGCCGGGCTCATTTCGTTAGTAAGGTAAGGCTCTACGGCACTTTTGTATTTACCGTGGCGAATAACCTCCATAGTAATGCCCGTTTTTTCCTGAAGGTCTTTGTAGAACATCACTTCGCTCGACAGGCCTTTAAACTCAAAATCGCCCACAGGGTTAAGGTATAACGTATCGGCAACCGAATTAAGGTAATACGAACCCTGGCTGTATGTGTCAGAATAAGCCACTATAAATTTTTTCGACTTTTTAAATTCTTCAAGCTTGTCTCTAAGTGCTTTATTTTGCGCCATACCAAGGCCACTTTTGCCATTAGTAATGGTTATGCCTTTTATCCTGTCATCGCTTTTTGCAGCATCTATAGCGTTAAGTACATCCGTAAGGCCTTCTTTTGGCTCAGAGTTTAGCATGGCAAAATCTTTATAAATAAAATTCCCCGCATAATCGTTGCTCACCTTAGTAAGGTCGAGTTCTATAACAGAGTTGTCTTTAACCTCAACAAGGTTTTTATCTCCGCCGCCACCACTTCCGGCGGCTGCCGCTGCAACACCTATTACTATAATTAAAATAAAAAATATAAACCCAAAAAGGAACAATCCTACCACTGTTGCCAGTACACTCTTTAAAAACTGCATTTTACTAAAATTTTGATTTCTCTTGATAAGTAGCAAAAATACGCTATATGTTACAATTAGCCTTCTTTAATTTTATTAACACTATGCCAATAATTTTTATGCGCATTAAAATGTTTGCTTACTTTGCAGCCTATGAAATTTCAAAACAGCGCCATTTTATCGTTAGGGAGCAACCTGGGCAACCGTTTAGAGAGCCTGCAGCAGGGTATTAATTACATTCACAGCCATATAGCTACGGTTATAAAAACATCGGGTATTTATGAAACTCCCGCGTGGGGTTTTGAGGGTAATGCCTTTTACAACTGTGCCATTTTAGTACACACCAGTAAATCGGCTACTCAACTTCTTGACGGTTTGCTTATCGCCGAGGCGCAGGGGGGAAGGGTGCGCACAAAAACCGGCGAATATATTTCGCGCACTATCGATATAGATATTATTGCTTTTAATGAAGAAGTAATTAACGAGCACCATTTGCAGGTGCCGCATCCGCGGATGGCAGGGCGCAATTTTGTGCTGTACCCGTTAAGGGACGTATTACCACAGTGGACGCACCCACTATTGAATACGGACATTAACGGCCTGATAGCGGAAACTGATGATACGTCTAACTGTGAGCTGGTGACACAACTTACACCGCCTGCCGATGCTTACAACCCGGAACGATTCAACTATATTGCCATAGAAGGTAATATAGGGGCCGGAAAAACATCGCTTGCCTTAAAGATATCGGAAGATTTTAATGCACGGCTTGTGCCCGAACGTTTTGCCGATAATCCGTTCCTGCCGAAGTTTTACGCCGATCAGGCGCGGTATGCCTTTTCTTTAGAGATGTCATTCCTGGCCGACCGTTACCAACAACTTACAGAGGATCTTTCTAAACTAAATCTGCTAAGCGATTTTGTGGTGGCCGACTATTATATTGTTAAGTCGCTTATATTCTCTAAAATTACGCTTAGCGAAGACGAATACCGCCTGTACCATCGCCTGTTTGATATAATGTACAAGGAGCTGCCCAAACCCGGACTTTACATTTACCTGTACCAAAGCACCGAAAGGCTTTTGCAGCAGATTAAAAAACGGGGACGCGACTACGAACAGGATATTACAGCCGAATATCTTGATAACATTAACCGCGGCTACCTCGACTTTATAAAATCGGCCGCAGGGCTAAATGTATTGGTTATAGATGTTACCGATAAAGATTTTGTAAACAACCAGGAGGATTATTTGTGGATTTTAGAGCAATTGAAAGAGGTTAATAAGCGATAGGCAATTTGCAATTGACAATAAGCAATTTTCACGTAGTCTTGGGCATTGCGAGGCACGAAGCAATCTAATTAGAGCTTCCTCAATAACGCTGCGCTTCATTCGTAATGACACATCGCTATTCCAATTCTACTAAGGAGAAATCTTAAATATCAATGAATTAATATGGTATTGAATTCTTGCCTCGCAATGACCGTCTCCTGTCTAAAATATACCGGCCTGTTTGTAATTTTGAGTGAAACCTGCCTGCCGGTAGGCAGGTGCAAAGTAGTCGAAGAATCTCGAATTTATTCAAGGTTCTAAGTTCCGGAGGGACGGCATGTTCATAGCAAAATGTATGTAAACGATTTGAGCTTCGGAGAAGCAGCATGTAACAATATGCCGCTTCTGCGAAGCTCAAAATAAAAGATGATTTTGTTATTCTATAACATGCCGTCCCTCCGGGACTAACACTTTAGAAAACTGTACTTTACAACTCGCCAATCCCCTTCGGCACCACGGGCAATATATTCCCGGCATTGTCAAACTTCAGGCTGTCTACACACAACTGGCGCAAAACGTAATCCTGCTTTTGCGGTTTAATGCGATGGTATAACATGTAGTCCTGGCCTTTCTCAGTAAATACCGTATGGTGGCCGGGGCCATAAGTAACACTATCTTTAGTGGTTTGCAGTATGGGGCTGTTAACGCCTTTTGTAAATGGCCCAAGCGGACTGTTGCCTGTTGCATAGCCCACTTTATAAGTAGCGTCTATAGCCTTGCCCTGAGAAAACATAAGGTAATATTTGTTGTTGCGCTTTATCATGTGCGGGCCTTCAAAATAATCAGGTGGGGTAACGTCCTTTGGTGTACCGTCAAACGTGTGCATATCTTTTTTAAGCTTTACGGCCATACATTTACCATTAACCCAGTTATAGCCCGATCCCCAATACAGGTAAGCCTGCCCGTCGGTATCAATATAACAGTCGGCATCAATGTTATGCACTGTCGGGAAATCATTCTTAGCAACAAGCGGCGTATTATCAGCCTTCATGTTTTTCCACGGCCCAAGCGGGCTATCGGCCACGCCGCCCCAAACCTCGCTGCCTACAGATACATACATGTAAAACTTCCCGTCGGTACCTTTAACAACGCTTGGCGCCCACACTTTTGCATCGCCCGATGTTGGGCTGGTGCATTGCGCCTTGGTAGGCCAGTTAAGGTGTTCCTGCTTAAAGTTTTTGAGGTCTTTAGTAACTAATACGGCAAGTTCATCACCGCCCCACGGGTCTATAGTGGCGTATATATAATAGGAGCCGTTGTGCTTAACCATGGTAGGGTCGGCGTAATATCCGTCGATTATAGGATTGGTTATGGCAGCAGCAGCTACAGGTTTAGCCGGAGTCGGTTTGCAGCCAACGGCAAAGATGCTTAGTAAGGCAGCAGTTTTTAAAATAGTACGATAGTTCATTTAATGAAATAGATGGTTTATAACCCAAATATATTAAAATGTTTAGTTTTTAAATGTGTAAACTACATTTAATGTAATGTGGCGATTTTTTACCACGCGATATCTTAGCACGTCATATTTTTAAAAATTGCTATCTTGCGGGTACAAATTAAATAGTACTATGAAATTAATACGCTTACTCATCCTCTTTGTTGCAATGCCTGTAATGGCACAACAAGGCGGCATGTGGATACCCTCGCTTTTGCAGGGTATGAATGAAAAAGAGATGAAAAGCCTGGGCATGAAAATGTCGGTGCAGGATATTTATGATGTAAACCACTCCAGCCTTAAAGATGCTGTACCACAGTTTAACGGCGGGTGTACCAGCGAGGTAATATCGTCTCAGGGGCTTTTGCTTACTAACCACCACTGCGGTTTTGGTGAGATACAAAGCCACAGCACGGTAGACCATGATTACCTTACAAACGGATTTTGGGCTATGAGCCAGGCCGAAGAACTGCCTAATCCTGATTTAGTAGTAACGTTTATAGCACGTATAGAAGATGTAACTATAAAAGTGCTGGAAGGTACACAGGCGCTTGAAGAAAAAGCGAGGGTGCAAAAAATACAGGAAAACATAGCTAACCTTACCAGGACATTACCTAAAGACGCCTGGCAGGAAAACAGCATACGCACCTTTTATGAAGGCAACCAGTACATGCTGTTTGTTACAGAAACCTTTAAAGACGTAAGGCTTGTGGGTGCACCGCCATCCTCAATTGGTAAATTTGGCAGTGATACCGATAACTGGGTGTGGCCAAGGCACACCGGCGATTTTTCGCTGTTTCGCATATATGCCGATAAAAATAACCGCCCTGCAGCATACAGTAAAGACAATATGCCTTACAAGCCTAAATATTTTTTTCCGGTATCTGTAAAAGGAGTTAAGGAAGATGATTTTACACTCGTGTTTGGCTATCCCGGCCGTACTACAGAGTATTTACCGGCTGTAGCCATAGACCAGTTGGTAACCGTGCTTAATCCTGCCAAGATAGAAATAAGGGAAGCTGCCCTAAAGGTAGCCGACGGCTTTATGAGAAAAGATAAAGCCATAAAAATACAATATGCTGCCAAGTATGCAGGCATTGCCAACTATTGGAAAAAATGGATAGGGGAGACTACCGGACTTAAAAAGACCAGTGCTGTTGCCATAAAAAAAGCACAGGAAAAGGAATTTATGGCCCGTGTGCAAAAGGCAGGAAAACAAGCCGAATATGGTAATTTACTAACTGATTTCGAAAAGAACTACAAAGCAATAGAGCAATACTCCCTGGCACGCGATTATTTTACAGAGGTTGCTTTACGCAATACAGAACTGCTTACCACCGCATACAGGCTGTACCAGTTAGAAATGGTTTTTAAGAATAAAGGAGCCCAGGCATTTACAGACCGAAGGGAGAACATGATCGCTTCGCTTACAGAAGTTTATAAGGACTTTAACAAGACCGTAGACGAAAAAATATTTGAGCAATTAATAGAATTATACGGTACTAAGGTACCTAAGCAGTTTGTGCCTACAGCTATTGCCGGTGCCGATTATAAAAAACTGACCGCAGAGGTGTATGGAAAGTCGAAACTGACAAGCCTTGATGGCGTTAAAGAGCTTCTTGCCGGTGATCCTGCCGCTGCAATTGCCCGCCTTAATACTGATAAGGGCTACCAGATATTAAAAGCTATGGCCGAAACGCACATGGAAAAAGTACAGCCTAAATATGACGAGCTTAACCTGCAAATAGCTGCCCTGCAACGCACCTATATGAAAGCCATACTGGAACTTAGCCCTAAGGAGGCGCGCATTTTTCCTGATGCTAACAGTACCCTGCGTATAACCTACGGCAAAGTAAAAGGATATGAGCCTAAAGATGCCACCTATTATGAGCCGGTTACCTATCTGGGTGGTGTTATAGAAAAATACATTCCGGGAGATTATGAGTACGATGTACCGCAAAAACTCATCGATCTTTACAATAAAAAAGATTTTGGCCAGTATGGCGAAAATGGTAAGATGCCGGTTTGCTTTATAGGTACTAACCACACTACAGGCGGTAACTCGGGCAGTCCGGCTATAGATGCTAAGGGTAACCTGATAGGCCTTAATTTTGACCGTGTATGGGAAGGCACCATGAGCGATGTATATTACGATCCTTCTATTTGCAGAAATATAATGGTAGATATTCGCTATGTTTTATTTATAATAGATAAGTATGCCGGCGCAACACATTTAGTAAATGAGATGAAGGTGGTTAAATAGTAATGCTGATATTGAAATTACTGAGGTTAAAATTCTGAATTTCAGGCTAAAAAGATTTAAACATTTATTTTTCAAAAATATTTTGCGATATTAAAAAATTTATATCTTTGCTGCGAATTAATAATTAACCTTTATAATAAAGTAAGATGAAAAAAGTTGTTTTAACCCTTGCCCTTGTAGCTACAATGAGTGTTTCTTTTGTATCATGTAAAGAAACTGCTAAAGAAGAAACTACTGAGACTACTACTGTAGATTCTACAGTTGTTGAAACTCCAGAAGTTACTGCTCCAGCTACTACTGATTCTGCTGCTACTACAACTACTACAGTTGACTCTACTAAAACTACAACTACTGAAACTGCACCAGCTCAGTAATTAGTACGTTACGTAAAAGTATAGGAAGCTCCGCATTGCGGAGCTTTTCTGTTTTTAGGGGGTTTGGGTAGATGTTATTGGAAGTTGTATCTATAAATTCGTGTTTAAAATTATTATATTTGATATCATTGAGTATAGATATATAATTAATAAAAGCATAACAATATGTATATTTTAGGGGTAAGGGCAGATAAGCTGACTGAAAATGATATAAAACGATTAATCGACAATCAAATACAAGAAAATAAATCTTTAGACTACAAAAAAGAGTTACATATATCTAAAGATGCGGAAAAGAAAGAGTTCCTATTTGATATATCCGCTATGTATAATACTGATGGAGGCTGCATAGTATACGGAATAGAAGAAGAAAAGGATTCTAAAAATCAAAATACGGGTAAACCTTCAAGAATTACAGGTATTGAAATTAATAATTCTGATAAACTCATTCAACAAATTGAAGATGTAGTCAAAAACTGTACTGATCCAAGTATAAACAATTTAATCCTAAATGAGATTTCAATTGAAACTTTTAAAATACTTGTTATTGGTATACCCAAAGGGCTTGGATTACCTTCAATGGTTACTTTTAATGGAAGTAATAAGTTTTTTAGAAGACGAATAAGTGGAAAATATGCTGTTGATGTTTATGAATTAAATCAAATGTTTATGCAAAATCAAGTTTTGTCAGAAAAAGCTAAGAGTTTTAGAAAAGAAAGGATACAGAATGTATTATCCCAAAATAGCATCCCTAACTTGAATATTCAAAATTCGATGTTTATTCATATTATACCTTTTGGATTTTTAGACTATCAGATATTAGATTTTTCCATGGTAAAAGATTCCTTAACAACTAAAATGAAGCCAATATATTCCAGTGGATGGAACTCTATGTATAATATTGATGGTTTTGCAACTTTTACTACATCTTATGATAGAACATTAATAACATCCTACAATCAAATTTTCAGAAATGGAGTTTATGAAGTTTATTCTACAGATTTATTTTTTGAGACAAGACACAATAATCAAATAGGTTTTAATGGAAAGTCATTTATGGAAGAAACTATACAAAGCATAAATGATGGTCTATTTGTTTTGAACGAAATGAAAGTAGAACCTCCATTCTTAATATCCTTTAGTTTTCATAATGTATTAGGGAAATTAATGGATAATGATGTTGGCTACTATAGCCAAAAATTTAAACAAAATGAAATCATATTCCCTCTAATTTTAATTCCAAGTTATGAAACTGATATTAAAAGTATTTTGAAACCAAATTTTGATATTTTATGGCAATCTTTCGGATATGCCAAAAGTTTTGATATTTAAATCTAATTTTAAAAGTGAATTTAAACTATCATTAAAATCGTAATCATAACAAAACCCCACAAAAAAAGCCTCAACAAAGTTGAAGCTTTTTAATAGAAAAAATCTGAGCGAAAAACGGGATTCGAACCCGCGACCTCGACCTTGGCAAGGTCGCGCTCTACCAACTGAGCTATTTTCGCAGTCATAAAAAAAGCCTCAAAATAAATTGAAGCTTTTGATACTTTGTACTCAAGGCGGGACTTGAACCCGCACGGGCATTGCTACCCACTGGATTTTAAGTCCAGCGTGTCTACCGATTCCACCACTCGAGCATTGAAGGTAAATCTGAGCGAAAAACGGGATTCGAACCCGCGACCTCGACCTTGGCAAGGTCGCGCTCTACCAACTGAGCTATTTTCGCATTAAAAGTAAAAGAACGTTTCGTTGTTATTACGGCTGCAAATATACGGCTGTTTTCGAGACCTGCAAGCGTTTTTCTAAATAATTTTTCATTAAAAACATAACTTTCTGATAACGTTTGCCTTAAAATGTAAACTTTTTATTTGGCCTATTTAACAAGCATCCTTTTTATCTCGTTAAGCTTCATTAATGCTTCTACAGGGGTTAAGGTATTTATGTCGAGGTTCATTATTTCTTGTTTTATTTCTTCCAGCAATGGGTCGTCCAGGTTAAAAAAGCTTAACTGCAGCTCGTCTTTAGCCTGTGCCTTAATAGCACCCAGTGCCTCTCCGCTGTGGTCTTTCTCCAGCTTTTTAAGCAGCTTTTGTGCCTTTTGTATCACTGTTTGCGGCATGCCTGCCATCTTTGCTACATGGATACCAAAACTGTGTGCCGACCCTCCCTTT
>Ga0265798_10000322_pt1 | contig 85951 bp, 80 predicted proteins | sample P3T30metagenome_FD_192430 | JGI IMG/M metagenome (GOLD analysis project Ga0265798, IMG submission 192430) | Plant litter microbial communities from East Loma Ridge, Irvine, California - P3 T30 | ecosystem: Environmental > Terrestrial > Plant litter > Unclassified | place: USA: California... | reverse complement strand
CTTGTCGCTTACACATTATACATATATTGTCGTGCAGTATGTCGCTAGTATACCTGTGTGGCGGTTCGGTAGAGAGTACGTATATGGTGATGATGTCTTTCCGCGCCACACACACAATTCCGACTTCTAGTACCAAGGAGGCAAGTATGTGTAGGTAAAAGTGCTCCGACGGTCATCTGTCTATCTCGTGTGGCAATACCTGATTCTCTCGCCTGCAATCCACGATGTGGCGCCGCTGAGATGCGCGCTTTTCTTTTCCTTAGTTGCCACTTTCTCTCCCTGCATTTCTGCCATTTGTCGTTGGTGATATGTGATGCACCTGGCTAGAAATTGGTCTATTGACACCGCTGAGAAACGCCTTTTGGGATATATGTAGATCTCTTCGACTTCCGTCGCTTGGTGTGTGGTGATGGCTGACCCATCCGCCTGCTTTCGATGGAGCAGTGCGGCTCGAGGAGATACACTTCCTTGAAGAAGTGTATCTCCTCGAGCGGTGCTTTTCGTACGGTGGTACCTAATACACTCGTCGAGACCCGATTGTATGAGGCCATTGAGAGGCACGTCTTTGGCAAAAGTGTATCTCGTGGACATCCGTTGTGTTGCGTGGTAATGTCTGATTCATCCGACTAGATGTTAGTCCACTGATGCCACTGAGATGTCCAGTTTGAAGAACGCGTCCCCCACGAGTCTAGCTGGTTCGTGCGGTAACATCTGATGTATCCGCCTATGTCCAATAAAGCCGCGCCCCTGAGAAACACATATCGAGAGATTTATGTGTCCTCGGAGATTGTGGTCTGGTAGGGAAATATTTGGCTCACCCGGCTACGATCAAATCGGCAGAGCTAGTGAGAGACTCATTGTTGAGAACACTTATTTCCCGAAGTTCCGTTGTGTGGCATGGTAATGTATAATGCATTCGACCCGATCCATCCAAGTCGCACCGACGAAAAACACATTTCGAGAAATATATGTCTCCTCGGAACCTGTGGCCTGGTGGTGGTATTACCTGACACACCCGCCTACGATTAAGCCTGTAAGACCATTGAGAGAGAGCAAAATGTACTTTTTTCGCCCGAAATGGACGTCTACCTAAAAAAAAAATACTAGTATCAACACACACAGTAGTCCGTCCGCATAGCTAACAAGTCTCAAGCTTTCACCTCACCCTGCTCGACAGGCACTCCGTCCGTAGACTGCGGTCTGCCGTGGAGCCTGTTCCATTCAGCAGCGTCAGCAGCATCGTCAGCATCGTTGGCCGTGAGCTCCGGTAGCTCTTCATCCGACTCTTCTTCGGGAAGGACGAGGTTCAGGATCAGCGACAGGAAGGCGACGACTGCGAAGCCGGTTTCCATGACGAGTTGGATGGCGTTGAAGAAGCCGATCAGGCCGTTGTTGTTACCTGAGTAGGTGAAGACGTAGCTAGATGGTGTATCAGTAAAAAAAAAGTGTTACGACTGTGTGGAGAGTGCTGATGATACTCACTCGAACCAATCCGGCACCAAAGTGGCTCCGAATCCGACTGACAAAGCGGCAGTGAGGATGAACCTGTTGCGGCGGGTGAAAGGCATTGTTGAGATGATGCGGATACCCGAGGCCACGACGGAAGCGAACAAGAAGGTCGTCATGCCACCGAGCACGGCGGAGGGGATGGCGACGAGAGCTGCGGCGAATTTGGCGAAGATACCCATAATCAGGAGCCAGAAGCAGGCACCGTAGCCTGCTTTCCTGTTCGCGCAGCGTGTCAGGGCAATGATTCCGTTGTTCTGGGCGAATACGGAGACAGGAGTAATAGTGCAGAGACCAGCAAGCACTCCGGCCATCCCATCGGCCAGAACACCGCCTTGGATGCGGGAGTCGAAGAGATCTCCGTCGACTTGCAGGCGAGAGACGTCGCATGTCGCTGTTATGTCGCCGATCGCTTCCATCATTAGAACGATGTACACCGCTAGTAAGGGGAGGACTAGCGGTCCATAGAGACTCAAAGGGAAAGTGTGGACCCAGATGAAGCTCACAGCAGGCGCTGCATCAATGCCAGAGCGGTCAAAGTAGCCACAAGCCCCTGCGATGATGCAGCCGACGAGAAGTCCAACAACGACGGCAGTACTCTTCATGATTGGAGAGCCAAAGCGTTCGCATAAGATGATTGTAATGAAAACCGACAGTCCTAATCCGAGAAACTCCGCGCTACCCCAGGGTAGAGGCCTGGGTGCATTGATATTAGGACACAGAGCAAAGAGGCCAGATTCAGGTCGGCCGCGGCAATCGTTAGAGCCGCCAGCCCAATTTTGAAATCCGGTCGAAATCAGCTTCACACCGATGAGGAGTACGGTGGGACCAGTAACGAGCGGAGGGAAAACACGTTTTAGAATCTTGGGCGGCGTGAAGGACAGCAGAACTTCGAGCAGGGCGCAAAGACATTGCGTGCCCAGAATAGCACCGTAGCCTTTCGGGCATGCAAGAGGGTTGCCATCAGCGTCCGAGGGGCAGTAGCCCGTTGTGTACATCTGTCCTAGAGCGCCAGTCGCGACCGGGATGGTTGCAAACGAAGTACCGACCACGCTCAGAAGGCCGGTACCCAGGTAGTAAGGTGTGCCATAGATGTGGAATCGGCTGATCTGGATGGTGGACAAGATGGCGCTCACGATCAAGGAAGTGCTGACGAGGTAGGCCTGCATCTCTCCGTCCAGATGTGCGGCCGACGAAAGAATAATGGGAGGCGTGATGATGCCTGCCAGCATGGCCAGGGCGTGTTGGAAGCCCAGGAGCATCGCAAGAAGTACAGGCATGCGGGCATTGAGTCCAAAGAATGGTGCAGCGCGGCGCTCTTTCTTGATGAAAGGAAGGTTTGGCTTGAAAAGGAATGCATAATCGTAATTTCCAATAAGTCCATCTCTGGTCGTGAAGGCCTTGACTGTACGGCGAAGTTTCTCACCAATCGAGGGCTTCCTTGTGGTGTCTGGTCCGATGAGATCAGGCGCGTCGTCCTTAACGTCGTGTGAGGAAGACATGGTTGATGATGTAGTGGCGAAAATGGCTTTAGTTTGCGAACCGGTTCCAGTGTATGCAGCCTAGTAGGATACAAGGTCAACCCTCCAGTCGTGTGGCTGATTGTATGCCCAGCGCATAGAAAACCAGTCGTGAAGTCCAGTCGCTAGAGCAGACGAGAGAAGAGACGTTGGCGGTAGAAGAGATGATGACTCGGCCTCGTGGAAGATAAGGTGTGAGCGCCGGGACCTAATATTTAGTACCCTGAGCCTGTCTCCAGGTTTCCGGACTTGCTTTTACAATGGATCGGCACAAGGTCCAGTGGTCTTTGTCCAAATGTGAAGATTGGGAAGATTATTCGGGTAGCGAATCGCAGACCAATGCAGCCGACTCGCTTAGATAACAGATTAGGTATGCAAAAAAGTAAGCTCACGAAAATCAGCGACGACTCCAGCTGTTATATCTGTTTTCCAACACCTCGCTGTTTCCCTACCGACATCGGTCGTCCAAGAAGTGGCATCGTCAAAATCAATCTAGACTTTGGCTTCGGAGAGAAGCATATCATTTCGAGGCGTCGATTATCTGTGACAAGGCTGTGGTGTGTCCAGGAGCTCGCCGACAGGGCGATGGGCGATGGATGCAGCAGCGATAAGATTCTTGGCCTCGTCCAGTCGGATGTGAGTGGCAGCGAGAGATAACGGTGGACGGAGAAAGCGAGGAGACGCGGAGAGGGCTTTTACGGGAGCTGCCTTTTTGTGTGGGCTTAGTCAGGTAGGGCTCTTCGGCTCTCGGCTTGATCGTGCGTGCGTGCTGTTGGAGATAACCGTGTGATTACTGCATTTGGAGAGAAGAGACGTCGCTATTGATCTTGTTGTCGATATAGGCAGAATCGAGGTCAACTAATCGTCATCGTTATGGTGACGATCAGATCGTGGTGCCATTCCAAGTGGCGAGTTCGTTGTCAAGATACCAGCAATACGGCGGATGTAAAACATCTATCGCACTGCTAGAATTGTTGCTTCGGCGGTATATAGGAGTTTTATTGACTGGAACTCGAACTTTGTTACTCAAAATGGCTCAGTGGCACAGAGTTGGTACTGCTGACCATAAACTCTCAGCGGTAAGATGTGATCGAACCGGCTTGAGGTCTGAAGATGGTACGTATCGAGAGATGTGAGATGCGTCCTTACTATACTTGTAAGAAGCCACTTCGACCGAGCGTCGGTCGCTCATCACGCACGATGGCACAAGTTGGTCAAACTGAAATTTTTGATGGTTAGATATGTCCGTTTGTCCGTTAGATCTGATACTGCTGAAAATAGGCAAAGAGTTCGCTCGCTCACAGGTGAACGATTGGATAGAAGAAGAAATCGCACACAGTCCGTTACTCCCAAGGGAAAAATACATCCTCGCCGCGACCACCAAGAAACTCGCCATGCAAAGCGTTCTGCCGGTGTGCCGTGGAGTACACCAGACGAGTGGCGACGCATTATTCGATAATCGCAGTCATAAGAGAGCCGGGATGCGGGTGAGGATTTGCAATGTCCAGAACCGGTCAATCCACGACCTCGGTCGTACCAGCCACACCCCGTATACAAAGCAACTGTGCCGCGATACCTTAGCTGCTCACCGCTCCAAAGTGTCTCTGGTGAAATTGTTGCAGGTGCGCAGGCTGTGGGCCCTGTGGCGTAGGGAGTCGGCCGAAGAGTTGCAGGGCACGCTCAGCGGCATCCTCGCGAGCGTTGTTGACGTACTGGCCGTCATACCAGAAGCGAGCATGGACAGTCTGGCCACCAACAGTAACGGTGCATGACCAAGCGGTGCGGCCACCTGGTGCAAGGTTAGCAGGGAGTCGAGGTCTGTAGAAAAGAAAAGAGCAAGGGGAACGGACCACGGCGATCAGAGATGATCTGATAGTTGGGGGAGAGCGGTGTGCGCGGGCTGACTTCGCGGCAGTAAGCTGCGATGACTGGTCAGTTGGGGCTCCTCTAGATTGGGGGTACGTGGGGTGAATATACTGATGAGCTTGTCCTGGTATTGCGACTGTGCAACCGGTGAGTTGCCAGAGACAGAGCCGGAGGAAGCAGAAGGCGACGACATTCTGGCTTGCTGTTGAGAAGGGAGAGGCAAGGTACGGTCCGGTCCTTGATGAGAACAGATGGCGTGTGTATTGATGTGGGCTAGTCTGAGACTAAGGATCAGAGACGAGCAGTGATCTGTGGATCCGGTTCAGGGCAGTGGCGAGTGGAGAAAGGGTTAGGAAGACGATGTCGTGCAGCGCGAAGGAGCAAGAGATGTGACGACGGATGAAGATCTAGACGGATCCAAGAAGAAATCGAACAGGTGAGTTGGCTACGAGGAGAGCGCGTGAAGACGTGCAGAAGAGGGTGAGGAGATAGTTTCCTTAGCTCGAGTTGACTTGCTCCAGGCGCTGCATTCTTATAACCCTGGCGTTGCATGGATGTGACAACCCATCGTTTGCTTCGCACGTTCTTGCACCGCTCACACGTTACCAGTCGACTTCGCTGTTCGTTACGCCCAACGGAGCTCATCAGGGCTGCCATAGCCACGTCAACGGAAGGCTGCTTGCCCGCTGTCAGCTGGCCGCTGGGGTGTTGCCGGGGATATGCAATCCCCCATTTTGCACATGAAGCAGGAAGAGGAAATTCAGCAGGGCGGTACCAGCAATGGGAACTATCAAAGAGGGAGGTGGGCATGTGCTGGCTGACGACAGGCGCCGCGAGTGGATGTCGCGGAACAAACAAACCTCGTTTCGTGACCCAAGTGTTCAGCATGCGCCTGTTGGATGCTGTCGGGCTTGCGGGTAGGTACTGAACATGCGGTATACATCCATCCTGACCACTACCCCCTCGGCACTCTCTGATCGGTGCCGTGTACCCTTGTGGTGATGCGACAGCAGTTCACGTACAAAGGCCCGGCTCGAGGTTTGGGCCGCGCCGATGCCAGTCATCGTAGGTCGGCGTGTTTGAGGGCAGGATTTGCAGCTTTCAAGCAAGTGCTCTGCAACACACCCACACAAAGACGAGAGTCCCCACTCAGCTGTCGCCATGAGTGCAAGAGCAGGATCTCGCAATAATTCACGCGCGCCCACTTGGTCCGCATTAGCCTGGAAAAGCACTTGAATCAGTTTGCTGATCAAGGTCTCGAGCGTCGTGGGGCTGCCACGGCTACTGAAGGCGACATGCAGCTACCCACGCCACTAAAGCCGCCATGTCAGATCCAGCCCATCAAGAGGTCACTTCAAGCGGCCGTTCATGCAGATGGATGGCTCAGGTGCCGGCTACAGGCGATTGCGCCAGCGACAGCGCTCCACTGGCGTGCATGATGAGCCACGTATGTAACGCGGCTGCACGCATGTCTGCCCAGGATCTGATTGCAATTGCGATGGGTAAGGGAGACGGGAGACGACAGATTTGTTCGAGGCGGTCAATAGAGCCGTCGAGATACATTTTTTCCAGTGCGCCGTGGTCCCGTCGCCCCTTTCTGGATATGCTGATATGTGCTGTCAGAGAGTCGTATAGAGACTATGTCCGTTCGCATCAAATTCGAATGAAGAGCCAGTAAGCGACGTGGGTCCATACCCATACCCGGCTCCTGCGAGCGTTGCATTGACTGGATGGAACCGGGGGAAGGGGGCCTGTAAGGATCAGATCGTGCGGTGGTGAGCCAAGATGCGACGAGTCCTGTCCGTCCAGACAACAAGACGATGCAAAGCACGGCAGACTGTGCACTTGTTTGCAAACATGGTAACGTTGGCCGCGGATGCAGGTTTGTCGTTACATGTCGTGCACGTATTTTAACTTGGGCGCTCGGGTTCCTGCCGCCTTGACACTCCCGCCGCCGCCGCCGCCGCCGACCCGAGCCACGCGCCTGGAGCGGTTACCGAATGTCGACTGCCTGCCAGCTTGTCGTGTTACACCTTGTGTCAATCTTCAACAAGCATCTCAGCAAGCAAGCAATCATCCACACGTCAGAAACACGTTTGAAGCCCTGGCCTTGCGACAAACCGGTTGCACAAGCCAGGGCACGAGGCTCTCTCTACTGTGGAGGCAGGACGTGTTAGCGACTTCACCGTGGTGACACAATGGAATTGTGCTGGTGGTGTGCTCCGATACCGACCCCGGAAGGCGCAACGGTGAGTACACATTACCTAGGTACAGAGTGCTGGCTGTCGAGTTCTGCCGGGAATGCTACGATTGACAGAGCAGAGTTCGCAACGAGAACCACCTGACACACAACAGAGAGCAGCGTTTTGGCATGTGTCGATGTATCACTGGTTCTTCAACGAGTCTCGATCTTTTACGTCAGCCCTCTCCTTTCTCAAATTTGGACATGCAGAAAACACCGTAAACAATCATCGCCCTAACAAAGAAAAGCTTTGGCTGTTACAGCCAGATTAGCCCAGATACGCGAACTTAGGGCCTGAAATGTCAACAACATTCTTACGCGGCGATCGGAATAGGATTCGGGCGAGATGCCATCGGAGTGAGGTGGTTTTGTGCCCAGGTCCCTGACGATTCATTGCAGTCAGATCGCGTGCATCTTTGGAAGTCATGCACGATTGCCTTTGCGATAACCTTTGGGTGTCATCTATACAATATGTATGGTGTCTTCATATTGTTTGATCCTTCAAACGGCGAATGCTGGACAGGGCAGAATCCTTGATCTGCACAGTACTCTTTCGTGGTTTCCACGCTGCCGAGTCATGACTTGCATTGGTGTCTTGAACACCATTGAGACATCAACATCGACGGTACATGTAGTGTACTCTCGTGCTCGACTAATTCACATAGGTCATAAAGCATTAACATTCGGCTCTACGTACATTGAATGTCGTCTTGCCTAAATACTGGAGAAGTTTTCGTCATGCAGGCCTCTCCTTGACATGTATGCCTCCTTTGGCATTTATGTGTCGATTTCGAAAACTTTGATGAAGAGCTTCCCGTCCAATCCGTCTTGATGCACTCAAGTAGTGTCAGTAGATATTCGGAACGCACGATTGTCTCTGCCGATGATCTGCATAATAAGGTCGGATCATAAAGCTATCGCGATGTGATCAGTCAACTTCGAACCCGGTCAGCGGTTGACTCGAGGCGAAATAAATACCGACTCAAAGATGTTGACATCGATCAAGTCGCAACCCCAACACTTACCCTAGACATATTCAGTGCCCATCGAAGCCGATGTTGTTCTAGCCCACGGGATTCCCAATCGGGCAGACCGAGAGCCGGCCGTCAGCTCCCTCGACCACTTCTCCGAGGCCAGAGGCGCGTACCTCTCATCGACAAGAAACCCCGCAGCACGCGCATCACTCTTTGCGGTAGACCGCCATGGTCAGAAGAGGCGGAGAACCAAGGTCTAAGTATATCTCGCGTCTTTCATCTCTCATAGTATCCCGTTTCTAGTCCCACCACTTTCCTTCTGACCATCGTGAGAACGAACCTGATACACTACTGCCGAACACATTCTCAGCCCAATCGCTTCTCAAATCGTACAGAGCTGAGCCGAGCAGAAAAGACACAATGGCAACAGAGACTCAAACAAGACCTCCACCGGCAAAGGAGACATTCCACTTCATCAACGACCCAGCCGACGCGATCAACGACGCTCTCACCGGCCTCACACATCTCAAACCAGACCTGTCCTACAATCAAGAGTTCAAAACCATCTACCGCAATGACCTGTCTACCTTCGCAAAGGACCATGTCACGACCATTGGTTTTGCCGGTGGCGGCCACGAGCCCATGTTCGGTGGCTTCGTCGGCCAGAATTACTTGAGCGCCTACGTGTCGGGCAATGTGTTTGCCAGCCCGACGGCAGCGCAGATTTTCAACGCGATCAAGATGTGCCAGCCTGAGGGTGGTGAGAAGAGCAAAGGCACGCTGATCGTTTGCGGCAATTACACGGGTGACATCCTCAATGCTGGCTTGGCTATTACTAGAGCTCAGGCAGCGGGCTACAAAGTTCACTTCACCCCTGTAGGCGACGATGTAGCTGTGGGCAGGAAGAAGGGTGGTAAAGTCGGCAGGAGAGGATTGAGTGGGCATTTGGTTGCTTTGAAGAGCGCTTGTGCACTGGCTGCGGAGGGTGAGAGTTTGGAGAGGGTCACCGAGGTTATGGAGTATGTTTGTGAGAATGTCGGAACGATAGGCGTTGCATTCGACCGGTAAGTCTCGACTTGGGATGGATTGTATCTCACGAGTACGACAACTGACCCGCCTACAGCGTCGCTTTGCCAAACGCTACTCTGACCGACCTCCAAGTCCTTCCGCCAGCCACGATCGAGCTCGGCATGGGCGCACACGGCGAGCCGGGTCTCCGACAGATCTCGCCTATCCCGACGCCCGAAGCTCTCACATCCCAGATGCTGGATCTCCTACTCGATGTCTCCGACGAGGACCGAGCTTTTGTGCCTTTCTCGAAGTCCACCAACCCTACAACCGACAACGAGGTTGTGCTACTGCTCAACTCACTCGGCAGCACATCAGACGAAGTTCTCGCACGCTTCGCCGAGCTCGCGACAGCAGAGCTGAAGAAGCGCGGCTTCACGGTGAAGCGAGTAACTCTTGGTCCCTTAGTGACAAGCTTGAAAATGAGCGGCGTCGGCATCACAATCTGGCGCCTGCCACCCACCAGCGGAGAAGCGATGGAGCGAGAGCAAGCCTTGAAGCTGTGGGACACGCCTGTGGACGTGGTCGCATGGCGACAGTAGGAGCCAGGTTTGGAGGGAGCATTATCCCATTAATTTACATCACAACAGACAGCTTCCACCTGTTCCATTCCAAGACCTCTCTTTTCCACCTCACCAGCTCAATCCACCCTGAACACCTCCTCCAAAGGCTTCCACCAGCCTGCAGGATCCATCGAGCCTGTACTCCCGTTGACCAGCGTCTCTTGCATGCCATCGGTCATCTTCCACCAACGTTGTACCTCCGGGTTGGCACGCATGTTCGCCATGTCGGCCTCAAAGTCCGTTCCCGTATATTTCATCGTGGCGTACAGCGTCATGGTGTCTTCGTCCAGGAAGATGGAGTAGTCGACGATGTTGCAGTCTTTGATCTGTTGTAGGACGGCGGGCCAGACTGCTGCGTGGCAGGCTTTGTAGTCGGCGAGGCTGGAGCGCTTGAGCTTTACGATTTGGGCGAGGCGTTGGGGTGCCATTTTCTTGTTTGGGCGTTGATGGTGTGGGAGAAGTTCTGCGTGCGATGGTTTGCCGGAATGATGAATTGGCAATCTACAATTTACACGTCTTTCGGCTCAGGCCTGAATCTATTCGCATCATCCACAGCAAGGTGGGGTGGTGGTGGGGTTTCGGTCTCGGTACAATTGTTCCCGATGGGCTGAACGCATGATTACGACCTTCGATGTTGTTGTGGGAATGTTCGCATAACGGCAAAAACGATCGGTATTTGTCGAGTAGAAACTTGGCTTGAGCTACGGTGATATCCTCTCGATGGCCTCTCGAATTCAAAGTAAACTGAAAGAAGAGTTGGAGATGACTTCGGCTCAGGTGGACAAGTGGGCAAGGACTCGGAAAGCGGAACGCAACGACATTCATCCGATCAGGCCCCACGTCAACGGCAACTGGCTCCCTCGGTGTTTGAGAGAATGTTGAGTCTTTAGGCTGAGATATACATACAAGTACCATGTCGTAGGTGTCATACGCTACATTTACTCCTCCTTATCTTCGTCACGATACCACGGTTCGACTACCATACTCTGACCCACCAGACGCCTCATACGATACTCACACCAGCGACGACACATAAACAAGACCCCAAGAGATGGCACCTACAATCGGCTTCGCAGGCCTGGGAGCCATGGGCGGCGGCATGGCAAAGAACCTCGTAAAGAATGGCTTTGAAGTCACTGGCTTCGACGTATACCAACCACTGGTCGACAGCTTCGTCGAAGCCGGCGGCAAACCCGCAAAGACTCCCAAAGAAGCAGCATCAAACGCCGACTTCTTCGTCTCCATGGTAGCGAACGCAGCACAAAACGCAAGTCTGCTTCTCGACGGACCAGACGCAGTGATCCACGGACTGGGCAAGGGCAAGACCTTCATCCTGTGCTCGACGTGTCCGCCTGCCTTTCTGCCCGAGCTGAGGAAGCGTCTGGACGAGGAAGCCCAACGACCCGACATCAAACTCCTCGACTGCCCTGTATCGGGCGGCACCATTCGTGCAGCAGACGGCACTCTATCCATCTTCTCCTCCGGCCCCGACGCAGACCTTGACAACGCCAAAGAAGTCCTCGAGTGCATGTCCGGCAACCTCTACCGCATGGGTGAGATCAGCAACGGCACCAAGACCAAGACCATCCACCAACTGCTCGCCGCCACCAACATCATCTCAGCCTCGGAAGCCATGGGCCTCGCCGCCACCGTCGGCCTCAACACCCAAGCCGTCATGGAACACGTCAACAAATCCGACGGCGCAAGCTTCATGTTCGAGAACCGCGCCCCGCACATGATCAAGAACGACTGGCACCCCTACTCGGCCCTCGGAATCATCCTGAAAGATGCCGGCATCGTGACCGAAGCCGCCAGGAAAGAGGCCTTCCCGACCCCTCTCGCCTCGACCGCCGAGCAAGAGTACCTCCGCGGCGTGCAAGCCGGCTTCCTTAAGGACGACGACGCCAAGCTCGTGCAGCTCTACCTGCCCAAAGACAAAGGCGACCTGGTCGCCAAGTCTGCCGAAGCCGACGTCAAGATGAATTCCAACTACCAAGTCAGCAAAGACACCGTCAAGGACTTGCTGTGCGGCATCCACCTCGCGGCCTCGGTCGAGGGCATGGCCTTTTGCAAGAAGCTCGGCGTCGACTCCAAGACCATGTACGAGATCATTTCGAAAGCGGCCGGCTGGAACGCCATGTTCACAAAGTGCATTCCTGACATGCTGGCGAACGACTCTTGGACTTTAGCGGATTGCTCGCATGCCAAAGAGGTGCAGGCGAAGCTCGCGGAGGCCGTGGAAAAGTGTGCGCAGATCAAGTATCCTTGCCCAATGGCGACGGCGGCGCTGCAGCAGTTCCACTTTGCGTCGAGGGCGTCGGCGTGAGAGTAGCATTGGCTAGCAAAGATTAGCGGCGACATGATAGGCAAAAACAAGTCTTTGTTGTACTCGTAAATTCGACATCCTCCCTACTTCCAATCTCGCCGGTTTGTAGCAATTGTGTATGTTGCCGTCTAGCTAATGGTTTGACTTGAAAATATTGCCGAACGCACCAGAGAGAGAGAGAGAGCCGTCTAATCGGGCATCTCACTGGTGGATGGATTTGCATGTACTATTATCATCTCATAACTTAGCCCACAAATCAATCGAGTCAACCGTTGAGAGAGTAAACATTAGATCTAGGTATCTCAGTGGTCGATGCAGTCACATATGCTGCTATCTTGTGATTCAGCCTATAAATTCAATAGCTGGACCGATGTGGAGAGTGCGATTTGGATTCACGTATTCTAGCCTATCTCCCATATCCTGTACGGTCGATTATAGGTATTGTCGTTGGTAAAAAGAAAGCTCTACAGGGTTGTAGTATCATCGTTGAGATAGAGAGCTGGACGCAAGTGACGGCTCGATTACTAAATCGAAGAGAGTGTCAGTCACGTGACGTTTGATAGATCAAATCATCTCTAGTGAACGCGCTGAAAAATCAAACAAATTAATTTAGACCTTTTTGTCAGGCGAAGAAGATGCGCATTAACAAATTCGCGATTCGTTTTCCATCCCAAACTCCGCGCAAATACCATATTCCAAACTCCTCTTGGCTTGGATGTTCACCTCAAGCCCACCCAGTGTGACCACCATCAACAGTGAGATCAGCTGCGGTCATCCACGCACTACCAGACGCCAACAGGAAGATCGCTGGAGCTTTGAAGTCTTGAGGAGCGCCAAGTCGGTCGAGCATGGCACCCCTCATCCAGGTCTCATGGATCTCAGGCTCATCGTGCAGAAGCTTGTCGGTCATGGCGGTGCGAATGTAACCCGGAGACAGGGTGTTGACTCTGATACCATGCTTGGGACCCCACTCGGCAGCGAGCGAGCGGCTGAGCTGGAGAACAGCGGCTTTTGATGAGTTGTAGGCAGAGCAGTCGAGAGACCTGTTGGTGATACGGCCGGACATGGAAGCGATCATCACGATCGAGCCTTTGGTTCCACTGGCGATGAACTCGCGAGCGGCGTGCTTGGCGGTTAGAAAAGCGCCGGTGACGTTGACGTTGAACATGCGTTGAAAGTCCGAGACCGTGTAGTCAACAGCTTTGGTGATTTGCTGGATTCCTGCGCATGCGATCACTCCCTGAAGCGGTTTGCCATGCTCCTTCGCGGTGGCGATGACGGATGCGTATACAGCCTCGAGTTCGGGCTCGTTGGTGATGTCGACTCTGTCGTATGATGCGTGAAGGCCGGAGAGTTTGGCTCGCTTTTGGAGAGCCGCCATGTCAACTTCGACGACCTCGTGAGGTAGGATGTCGACGCAAGCAACGCATCCTCCGGCCTCGACGACTGCATGGGCGAGTTCGAGGCCAAGACCACGACCACCACCAGTGACGAGTGTGGTGCCTCCACTGAGAGAGAAGAGCTGGGGAACGCTCTGGTTTGCCTGAGTCTCTTTGCTCTCAGGGACCAGGTCGGGAAGAGCAAGGTCGGCGGTAGCTGCTGGTGCCATTCTGTGTATAAGGTATTGAGTAGATAATGTGAGTTTGTGTTGTAGAAACGGAAGAACTTTCGAGATCAGTTTCGATGAAGGATGATGGGATGAGGATGAGGATGAGAGAGGTGTTGCCCGGCCGGTCGACCTACATATATTCACCTACCCTTCGTGGCTTGAATCATAGTGACAATGCGATGTATGCGTTTGTTGCACGCCAGTGATGCGTGGTCTGGGCCTGAAGCACGGATACACGGTTGTGCAAAGAAACTGCGAATACAGTCTCCAAGGCCCATTGTAGTCAACTCATGTGGAAATCCGATGTAAGTCGTCGCGTTCGGCGTTGGTTCAGCCCTACCGGGACGCTGCTATGGGTCCAGATGCGGATCTGTTCTATCTCAAGCTGAACAGAGCTCTAAGAGGTGAAGAGGCTAGAGTCGAGAATGCTGACATGTAGTTGTGGTAGTGTCCCGGAAGATAGAAGACGCAGCAGAATCCGTAGGCCAGTCAGTGCCTCTGGTTACCGGATCGGGAAACCCGGGGCTTTCTTTCTTTTCCAGATTGCATCCCAAACGTGCCGGAGGCGCATCATGATGAGATTGTTGGAAACGCTTCCGGGCGTGTCGTCTGGTCTGCAAATAGTCACCATTACGGCGCGTGTTGTGATAGTGACCTTTTCGTGCAGAGGCATGACCTGGAACTACTCTCCAGTCCGGAAGTCTGCGGTTCGCGTGCAAAGTGTCTAAACACGAATCGCTCTTGCTAGTATCGCCGACATATGATGTGAGCATGTAGGTATCTTCCGCTCCGAGACTAGTAACAACAGTGGCGACTGGTCTATATCTGATCAGAATGGGATGGACCTTGACAGCGAAGAGCGTTAGTTACACCGGACGACAGCAAATTTTGCCCGCTGATTGGCACGGTGCATCAGTGGTGTTCGATGTTGGGTAGGAGTTGGACATTTGAACCAAGCATAATACTGTAACTTAGATGTTGGTAGAAGTGATGAGAATGTAGTAATCGCGTCCCTTGGTCCAAGATCTGAGTTGGTTGTCGGAACTTGCCGAAAAGAAGCTGGGCTTGATGGCCCCTTCTTCTCCAATCTTACCTACTTAATATCATTATTCTCATCCTTGCATTCATCATCTTCTACGAGTTCGACAGAGACTACCTAGCACACTCGTCGACATTGCCACGTCAAAAGCATGCGAAAGTTGATTGTGTCACCGTATGTTTTGCTAACCTCAAGAAGGCGATATCCAAGCAGTGCTCTCTCACTGGCGTCACGCGTTATCACGCGGTACTATCAGCAGCTCCCCTGTATCATAATCATGGTGATGCCAGAGAGAAACTTGAGTTAATATCCTGGCGTCTTGAACAGCTAATGTAGGTACATACATCCTCCGATGCCTTTTGTTGATCACGGTTAAGCTTTGAACCTTGCTGGGCCGAGCTGCGGAGTAAAGCCCAGAGCCCACTCGTTCGAGACCTCGCTACGCCTCCCGATTTGCTTGACTTGCAATTCGAAGGTGTATGTCTTTGTGCACCAACAACTCTTCCCACGCGAACGCTGTAGCTGGACTGCGACGTGCGACTCGGCAAGTGTGAGAAAGAGTCTACGGCGGACACTTTGGGAGCTCATTCTACCCGGAGACTCGAAATCTTCACGACCCAAGGTAGTTCACTAAAGGCATACCTTCAAGCAACAAGCTCGTGGACCCATGGAGACCTCAAAGGACAACGACAAGGAAAATGAGACTAGCCCAGATACTCGCGAGTCTTCGCAACCGCCATCGTCTAACAATGGCAAATTGCAAACTGCCGGGAAAAAACGCAGCAGAAATGGATGCTTGAACTGCCGCCGTAAACGAAGAAAATGCTCCGAAACGAAACCAACATGCGAGGGCTGTCAAGCGCGTGGCGAAACTTGTCAGTGGGGTGTGAAGGTGTCCTTCAGGCCAGAGAATGCTCACACAGTCGACCATTTGTTTCGCCACTCGAACACACCGCACCGCGTATACCAAATTATTGATGTTACTTCGGAGATTGCGCGCGACTATATCACAGATGGGCCGGAGCCTGTGAGCCAGATTGATAAAGAATCTGACAAACCGCGGTTGAGTCAGCCTGAAGACGCTGAAGCCGTTCAGGAGGAACCGAGCCTTGAATCCTTGCTGCCCATATTCAATATTCCACAGCAGACGCCACGGCCGTCTATTGCAGAAGGAATGCCATCACTCGGTGGTAATCCGTTCCTCAACACTGCGTCGCCACATATTAGTGACACAAGCTTCGAGGATGGCATCTTTTTACCTGGCTCTCAGTACCTCGAATTACATGCCGAACTACGCTCCAGGTTATTCGACACCGCCCACTCGGTGGAACCATCGAGGCGTGGAACGCCAGTGCCTGTTGGACTGCTAGATCCAACTCCACTACCTTCAGACAGTGGCGCGGTAGAAGAAGATCCTCGCCGGCTCGCCCAACTATCCCCGGAACAGGAATACACTTTATGGCAGGTCTACATCACAGAAGTCGCGCCCTGGATAGATAAATTCGACAACGACCGGCACTTTGAGCTCGTCTTGCCTATGTTGGCGAAAGAAGCCGAGCATCTCAAATACTCGATACTCGCACTATCTGCGCGACAGATCGAGTTGAAAGAGAAGAAAACGGAGCTCAACACAAGCTTAGGGTTGTATCAACTCGCAATCCACCTGCTGACGCCTCAACTGGAAACGCGCTCTACTGTCGTCCTGGCATCTTCGGCAGTCCTGTGTGTTCTGGAAATGCTCAGCTGCTCGCCAAAGGCGTGGAGACGCCATCTGGATGGGTGTGCTGCGCTGATACAGGCCCTCGGTATCACGGGTACCTGTGGCGGGCTAGAGCAAGCCATCTTCTGGTGCTTCGCCCGCATGGATGTCTGCGGCGGGCTCATCTCACTGGAAAAGACGCTCATTCCAGTCCACAAATGGGTCGGCTGCGGCTCCCTAGCGGAAGATTCGCAGGTCCTGACTGCGCACGCGACTTTTGACATGCGTGCCAACACAATGGTGTACCTGATTGGTCGCGTCGTGGACTTGCTCTGCAACTTCGGCCGCTGGGAGCAGCGGCACACAGGTCCTGGAGTCATGTACACGAACAATCAGTACGTGGCTCAGTGGCTGCAGCTCTGGGATTTGATCGATACTTGGCACCGCGAGCGGCCGCAAGAGATGGAGCCCATTCTCGTCATCCCCTCCCAGCAATACGATCCTCCACGGCCCTTTCCCACAGTGCTGTACCCAAATGCGCCTGCAATCGCAGGGAATCAGCTATACCATACCGCTGCACTACTCATGTTGAAACACAAGCCGGCGTCCCTGCACCTAGCACAGAAGCCGCGCTCCATGCTATGGCACGCTCGCCAGATCTGCGCCATCTCGATTTCGAACGGCAATCATGCGTGTTGGACGAACAGTACACAACCCATATGGATCGCAGGGCAGCTTATGAGCCACTCGAGCGAGCATAAGGCGATCTTGGAGCTCTACGAGCGCGTCGAACGCGAAACTGGTTGGTCGACGAGATGGAGAGCAAATGATCTGATCGAGTATTGGGGCGATCTTGAGTCATAGCTAACAGAGTTATTGCTATATAATAACGATTAGACGACATATATGAGTTCTGCTCCCTTGGATGTTACGCTCGACATCTTCACTGGTGGCCTTTACATGTCTGTCGCAAGCTCTTAGACACCATCAAAGAGCCATCCTGACGTGACTCTATCACAAGGCACTTTCTGTCGCGGTCATGCCAGTATAGCGGCTCTAACATATCTCGGTAGAGGTCTTTCCATTGAGATGCAGCATCACTCTTACTTAATTGATCGTGTAACCACCGTCGACAATCATAGCCGCGCCTTGCACAAAACTCGCTTTGCTGCTGGCTAGGAAGAGAATGCAGTCTGCAACTTCCTGAGCACTTCCCATACGACCCATCGGCGCGATACCCACGGCCGGCCCTAACACTTCTGCGTTCGGTTGGGTCATGGGCGTATCGATCACGCCTGGACAGACACTGTTGACGCGGATCTGGTCTTTGGCGTACTGTGTTTCGACGGAGTCAGTCAGTGCTCATATGCGTGGTGACTGTGGTGTGAGATGCTGGACTTACGTCTATCGCGTCGCACTTCGTCATATTGATCACCGCTGCTTTCGAGCCGCAGTATGCCGCTGTTTGTTTGCATGTCTCCGATTAGCTTCGAGTCATATGTTCGTAACAAGGTCACCTTGCTCCACTGGCCAAAAGGCTCTTCAATGGCAATGGGACTTACGTGCTGCTGGTCGTCCGACTACGCCCAGTTGGCTGGCAATGTTCACCACGCTGCCTCTCACTCCCGGCCGGCCGTCATGAGTGGGCAACGGGTCTTGCGTGAGCATCTGCTTGATAGCCGCTCGAGAGGAGAGCCAGCATCCGCGGTAGTTGATGGAGTTGATGTGGTCGAATTCCTCAGGAGTAGTGTCATGTGAGCGCTTGTTGTTGCTCAGCACGCCTGTTTTGTGAGATTTCAAGATCAGTCTACCCATTCTTGCCTTACAAAGCTCACCATGTGGCAATACACACCAGCTCCATTAACAGCATAGTCGATCCGGCCGAATTTCTCGACAGCTTTCAGGACGAGCTGCTCGACCTGCTCGGCGCTGGTGACATCTGTCTTCGCGACTAGGACTTCGGCCTTGCTTTCACCGACTGCTTCGGCGATCAGTTGCTTCGTCTTGTCGAGGCCGTTCGAGTCGCGGTCCGCCAGTACGATTTTGGTGCAGCCTTCGCGGGCGAAAGAGACGGCTGTTGCTTGGCTGATGCCTGGTGTGTGAGAGATAGGTCAATATTGTACGCACAAGAGAACGCAGTGTAATCGGAGACGCCTCCCATCTCACTCACCGGAAGCAGCGCCTGTGATGAGTGCGACACCAGGGTAGAGGGACATTGTACTAAGTCAGTGGAGTGCAACTGGCCAAGTCGAATATAGGTAGTATTAAGATAGGTTCTGTACTTTGGAGTCTAAACAGAGAGAGATGTACTGTATATCTTTCGGGGTAATGTCTTTTGGGGTAAACCTTGTTCTCCAACACTGGGTGTGTAATGATTGAACCTCTGTTATCTAATGACGAAGGGCAGATCTCGGCTTCTACCAATGATGGATGCCCAGCATCGTCATACAGAACCTACAGATTGGTATGTGGTATGTAATGGAGCTTTTTATCTTACGAAACGGAACCGATTGACCTGGGGGAGAGAAGTTCCGCTTCTACTCCTCCACAGCTTTGGCTTATCTGTGAACCTCTTTTTTTTTTAATAACATTGTTCTCTTACGATCCCGAATCTCAATGCATGGCGGTATCAGCGGCTCTCGAATGCCGTGAGCCAAGCGGTTCCACTGAGAGCACTTCTCTGATCGAGTCTCTCGAAGACTGTTTGCTGGTGGTAGCGACTGTCGTACGCCAATGACATGTCACCAAAAGACAACGCATTACAAGAAGCAAGCGGCGTACGAGTGCAAAGGTCGTAGTCAACCCAAGACTTGTCACTGGGAGAAGTGCATACCTACTTGCGAGGCAAGAGGGATTGATGGTAGGAACTTTCAGTTATAGGTACCAGTCTTTAACAGCACGAAAAGAGATGGAAGTATTGGGTAAAAATAGGCACAGTAGGTAGTGTAAAATTATTTCAAAGATGGACCGCTAAGCTAGTGCAGTCGACATTATGTACAACAGACTGCGAAATCCACCGGAAAGAGTAGTAACACAGACCTGTGTACATCAATAAGAGAAAGAAAGAAACGCACAAGGTATCATGCTATACGAGACCAGTTTAGGCAGAAAAAAGAGAAAAATGGACTACTCGTCGTCGGCATCCTCCTCGGCCTTGGTCTGGATGGTGTAGCGACCCTCGCCGTTGGCCATGGTCTCGTGCTGCAGAGTAAGCTTGGAAAGGTGACCGATGATGTTCTCCATCTGGGTGTCGTGGTGGCTGCGCTTTTTGCGGCCAATGTCGGCAAGCGACGGGATGGAGTTGAGGAGGTAGTAGACAATGGCGATGACGATGGTAACACCGATGGAGTAGCCCCAGATGACGACAACGGTGACGATGTCGGTGTGGCCGTTGAGGGTCTCGGTGAACTGAGACATGGGGTTGTTGAGGGGAACCTGGTAGGGGTTGCCGGCCAACCAACCGAAGACACAGAAGAGGGTGGCAAGGGCGTCGACGGCACCGATGGCGATGATGAGCTGCCACGAGGGGAAGGTCTTACCACCACGGGTGACGAAGATAAGCCAGTTCTCAGTAAGGGCGACCTCGAGGAAGAGGATCTCCTGGACGTTACCCCAGTTCTGGACAACACCACCGTTGGGCACGTACATGGAGGCGCGGATGACCCAGGTGGCGATGGCGAGCAACACACCGAGGACGGAGGAGATGATCCAGATCTTGGGAAGCTGCCACTCAACGGGACGCTGCTCGGAGTGAGCGTTGTCGTATGCAACGGCGACAGTGGCCAAATCGGCGAAGAGGGCGATGAAGACGATGAGCTCAGAGCGGATGGTCTCGTTGATGATGATCATGGAGGTGACGAGGTAGATCTCCAAGTGCAAGCACAACGCGATACGGTACTCGATGTAAGCCTTCATGCGCTGGAAAATCTGGCGAGCCTGCTTGATGGCAAGGACGATGGTGGAGAGACCGGGGGCGAGGAAGACGATATCGGCGGCAGCCTGGGCAGCCTCGGAGGAACCCTCGACGGCAATACCACAGTCAGACTTCTTGAGAGAGGGAGCGTCGTTGACACCGTCACCAGTCATGGCGGTCAAGTGACCACGCTGTTGGAGCATCTCGACGACCTGGTACTTGTGCTCGGGGAAGACCTCAGCGAAACCATCGGCGCGCTCAACAAGATCGTGGACAGCGGTACCGGTAAGGCCACCGTGGATGAGCTTGTGAGAGTTGTAAACCTTGGTACCAAGAGCAAGCATCTTGCAAGTCTCCTTAGCGATGGCAATGGCGTCACCAGTAAGCATCTTGACGGGAACACCAAGCTGCTGGGCCTCGATGATAGTCTGGGCAGTGTCCTCACGGGGAGGGTCGAACATAGAAAGCATACCAAGGAGAACCCACGGGTCGTTGTTCTTCTGGTAAGCGACACCGAGAGAGCGGAAACCACGACGAGCGAACTCAGTAGCCTTGTCACGGAAGAGGTCGGCAGTCTCCTGGGAGCAGTCGGTGAGGTTGAGGACAGCCTTGGGGGCACCCTTGGCGCAGGTGAAGCGGTCGCCACGGAGAGTGCAGATAGTGGTGATGCGCTTGGAGACGGGGTCGAAGGGAGTGAATTTCTCGGTCTTCCAGTCGTCCTTGAGGATGTCACGGGCCTTGGGATAACGCTTGAGGGTCAGGATGGTGATCTTGTCGATGGGGTCGAGGTTCTTGATGTTGTGAGACGAGGCGAGGGCGGCGCAGGCCATCATCCAGTTGACATCCTCACCCTCAGCGACGTAGGGCTCGCGGATAGAAAGCTGGTTGGCAGTGAGGGTACCAGTCTTGTCAGAGCACAGGACGTCGACACCGGCGAGGGACTCAATAGCAGTGAGCTTCTGAACAATAGCCTGCTGCTTGGCGAGGTAGGCGGCGCCGACAGCGAGGGTGGTGGTGGTGACGACGGGAAGACCGACGGGGACACCGATGATGAACAGAATCAAAGCGTAGTGCAAGAGAGAGTTGGAGGAAGCCTCGGGGGTAGCGATCTTCAAGTGACGGAAGAAACCACCGATCCAGGCGAGGAGGATCCAGAACATGACGAGGACGAGAAGCGCGGTACCGATGTGGTTCATGATGGCCTTGAAGTGACCCTGGTCCTTAGCACCCTGGACAAGGGTGGCAGTGCGACCGACGAAAGAGTACTTGGCAGAGACCTGGCAGACGGCGTAGGCCTTGCCGCGCTTGCAACCGGTGGTGTAGTAGACGATGTCGCCCATGAACTTGTCGACGGCGAGAGACTCACCAGTGATGGCAGACTGGTCGGTGGCGATGATGGAGTGACCCTGGTGGGCAACACCCTCACCCTCATCCTCGTTCTCCTCAGAGCCGGCGGGGTCCTCCTCAGGGTTGAGAGCGTGTTGCTCGCGGAGTTCCTTGTACTTGACGAAGTCTTCGGGGGCGTCGTAGTCGCAGATAAGACGGGCATCAGCGGGGACGGACTCGCCCTCCTCGATGATGACAATGTCACCGGGGACGAGCTCGCGGGCCTTGATGTCCAGCTCCTGACCGTCACGGACGACAGTCGCCTTCATGGCGATGTCACCCTTGAGGGAAGCGACGACATCGGCGGCCTGCTTTTCCTGGTACCAACCGACAACAGCGTTAAGAAGAAGAATACCGATAATCACACCGAAATCGATCCAGGAACGGAGACCGGCGGCGAGGAGGACAGCGAGTTCCATAACTGTGCATGCATGGTTAGCGCTGTATCGTGGAGATTGCATCGGACTCGGCAAGCGGGGCGGGGTGCAGCTGGTGGCCATAGCTTCGCGACGCCGTCAAAGCTTGCAAAAGCAATAACAAACGTCGCCACGCAAAGATAGGCATTGACAGCGTGTACGCGCCGTCGTGAGCTCGTCGAGAGCCGATCAGGAGTAGAGTGAGCTTACCATAGAGGACGGGACCGGTGAAGAAACCGAGGAACTTGATGAACAAGTTCTCCTTCTCGGTGGTGATTTCGTTCCAGCCGTAGCGCTTGCGGCGCTGCTCGACTTCGGCGCTGGAGATACCCTGCTTGATGTCGGCCTCGAGCATCTCCTCGGGGACGGCACCAGGGTCGGCACCAGCAGCCTTCTTCTTGGAACCGAACTTGTACCAAGGCTGCTTGACATCGTCCTCGGCAACCTCAGCGTTGGGGTCGTGGGCCTTGGGATCTCTGTAGGTAGAGATGTACTTCTGCAGCGCAGTGTACTCGTCTGGAAGGGTGTTAGTCGCGTCGTAGTGGACGGTCGGGGTTCGAGGATTGCAAGACTCACCGAGATCCTCAATGTTGCCAGGCGCCTGAGACCACTTGCGCGACCTGTCGGCCGCGCCGTCACCACCACCGTTCTCCATATCCTTTTCGCCGAAGCTAACGCGGGGAGCAGCCATCTTGGATAGCGATGCCCAAGTCAATGGTCGCTATGTGAGGGGATGGCAAGAAGGGAGAGAAAGGCGTGATGCTTTTCCGATGAAGGGAGGAGAGGAGCGACTTTTGAAGCGGACGGGCAGCTGGTGAAAAAGCGGATGCGCGCCGGGCGAGCAGGTGCGGCGGGCCCAACCGTGAGTCTAAGGCCGAATGGGGGATAGTGGAATTTGGAGTGACCGCTGGGCAGGCGCTGGCGCAACCGTCTGGCGCGGCGAAGAAATTCTTAGCTAACGGCACGAGGGAGCCCTGCACATGCTTAGACGTGAGCGATTTTCTGGTCAGCGGCCCCGGCTGGCGGCGCGACTCGTGGTAGCGCGGGTCCATGGGCTCTCTCTAGTCGCTGTGGGTGTGGGCTGTCCTCACGCAAGACACGCGCGCCGGTTGGGTCAGGTCGGCCAGCTTGGCTTAGGTTGAGTTGGGGTGTCGCCGGTGGGGACGCTGCAAAGGCCCGAAGAAAGGACGCCAGCACCCAGCGAGGCCTTGTCCCATTCGCCTGCGTGTGCCGCCAAACCCGCCCCGTCAATTACCATTGCCCGTCGCCCTCCTCGAACACCTCCGACATGCTCGACACCACGCTCGATCGCTGCTAGCACCACGTCGGCGCTGCGGCCTCTGCGCTGCCCATGCGTGGGGTCTGCGACGGGGAGCCCTTATCGTGTGGGCGGGCATGGGCATGTCTTCTGTCTGCCTACCCTGGGGCCTGTCCGAAGCTTGATGAGAGACTCCGACCTATGTTCAATCAACGTGCGATTGATCGCCGTGGACCATGGCTGACATGACGTGGGAGGCGATTGCCATTGCATGGGATGACGGATTGACTACTGCTACTGCTACTACGGCGCGGTACTGTATGTAGGTAGGTGTCGTGGGATGCGAGGCGAACCTCCCAGGGCTGTCCGCCGTCCAATCGTTGGTTGGTACATCATCATCGTCAATAGAGATAATGCCAGTGCCGTGGTGCCGTCTGACGTGCGGCCGTGCTTCCATCAATAAATCCGCCAGCACGCTACTCCCCCATGGTCGCAATCCCAATGGCGTCTCGCGCGCAATCTGCCCACCTGTATCATCAAACGCAGTGCCCGTAGCCCGTCGCAGTAATAGCCTCCAAGTTAAGGTAGCCTCCAGGTAGGCCGTAGCAAATAGCTTGCCCACTCCCAGCCCACCCAAATCTCGCGACGCCTTGCGGCCACTAGAAATCCATCCGAGGCCAATCGGTGGGGCATCTGGGCCTAGCGCCACCTCAATGTCGCCAAGGCAAATGAGCTTTTCATCAGATCGTGATGCACGAGCTGCGCGAGCGACGGACATCACTGCAGGGCAACAGCCGGCCTGCAGGCGTAGATGTGCAGCAAACCGCTGCTAACCTCCAATTTGCCTGCCTGGCATTGGCCAGCCCGGGCCTGTCCGTCCTCACACAGGCAGAGAGATAGAGTAGGTGTGCGTACGTTGTTGCAAGCTCGGTAGGAGATGCCACCAGCGATTAGCTCTGGAACGGCATCGCATGGCGGTCGTATACAGTACCTTCGTTTCTTCGCGTCTACCAAGCTGGCAAGGTGTGGCTGGCGAAGCATAATTAGGTATTGCAGATTGCAGAGCTCCGACGTCTCTATTTCCCGATTTTCCCGAGCGGCAAAAGACCGAAAAGACCTGGCCTGGTTTGCTTGGATGGCGCTGCCTGGCCTCGTCTCGCTCCCTCTGGCCTGAACATGCCAAATTCGCCTTGGTTTCGATGATACCACCGCACGTGAACGCGGTGAAGCTGTTGCTGTTCGCTCAATCCCCGGCCTTCGGTAGTTTCGGGTCGGTATCAAAGGCAGGCACTTCGAGTCGGCGCGCGATCTTCGGATGTGTCATGCAGTTGATTCCTCCACCATCGTCGCAGCTTCCCGTTCGAAGAGCCGTGAGTGGTCCCAGCCGGGCTACCGTTTCACGTCCACCGCCCTGCTGCTCGCGTGCTCGTCTTGAAGGTTCGACAAACCATTTCGTGTGAAACTCTTCAAGCACTTCACCGCCTGCTAGCATTGTCCTGGCATTCAGTCGTCGTACAATTGCGCCGGAATTGCCCATTTCACGACTGCTCATGGAAGACGCCCGTGGCTATCCGTTGCCACGAATGCCCGTTTGACGTGTCTAACCAGACGCTGCCAAAGGACGCAGTGTGCAGCTCCGTCGCGACAACTCCCGAGCTCCAGGCTGGGCATTGCGAGTAATGCCGCGTACACGACGTTCAGATCGCCCTATAGGAAAGCGAGCGCGTGCTTCTTCTCATGCTAAAGGGCTTGGGATCATGGCTTTCTCGTCTTGGTATGTTTCCAATCAAGCATCACCCGCATAAATCGCTCTCTTGGCTTTCCCATTGCGATCTGCTCCTGCTTTCGCCGTTGAATTATTGGAGAAACCCCGTGATTGCTTGGAGAACCCCCGTTGGACAGTCATACCAGTGTGTAACATTACTGTGAGACCACGACATAAGGGTCACGTCTCCCTTCTTTGCCTTGGCTCTGTATGTAACTTCGAGTTATCATTGCGAGGCCACAGTCAAGCCCTTGGCATTTGCGTATTCATCACAAGAGAATAGGAGCAATCACATGGTGTGGAGGTTCTATGGGGCTTGAGTGTTGACAAGCACAACAAACAATCTTAGTCTCGATGCACTATACGGGGGGATTGTGACGGGCATCTGATGCTTGTGCACTTCATCACTCTAGTCTTGCTGCTTGCAATTAGGTCTCCTTTCACATCCCAGCCATCAATTCACCTTCTCTCCACTACTGCCCGGATCCAAACCCCAAAACCAGCAACTCTGTGATCGCGGTGCTGTCCCAATCCTTGTCACTGCACTCCAGATGATCCTCCCCCCGAGAGCACCATTTTGAGACTCGGGGCTCGAAACGGGTGCCCACATCGAAACGCTCCCAGCCTCATGACGACCTCGTTCGTACAACGACCTCTCGTCATGACTTACAGCTGCCCTCGCTTCGCTCCTGCTGACTACTGATCACTGATTCAAGCGCTGTCGCCATAATGGCCCGTCCGCCTTATGTCTACCGTCGATGTAAGCACTTTCAAGTGCCTATGATACAACACGACCACACCTTGGCGGATCGACGCAGGCCGGTAGTCGCACCGCAGAGTGGGTACAGCGTTCGGATTCGGACAAGCGAAAAATCCCTCCTCTCTTTTCCCCCGGCGGAGGCAGTGGGGCTCCCAACACTCACGAGTTGACCAGCCGTGCCGTTCTCCAGGGCGGCCCTCGATTATTGTGGATGTTGGTTGACCTGCAGATGGTGTGGTGGGCCAGCATGTGCGAACCAGAGAACATGTGAACCCTCCACGGCAAGGCAAAAAGTAAATCTTCGGCCCTCCAGCCTCCTTCAGCAGTGGTAAGCGTCTACGTGCAGATTGGGAAAGCCCATGCAGAGAGCACTCTCATCATCTCTCACGCGCCGTCGTGTAGGCTTGCGATGTCGGATAACACGATTGCATGAGTTTGATGATAGCCGCACTTCCGTTATTGCACCCGCAGTGCCTGGCCACGCACGCCATGCTGCTACCACGATGCCCTTCACTTATGCTGCAATTATTGCTACGGCCGTGACTGGATGACTGTGCAGGGAATTGAGATTTGCGGCGAGATAAGCTGCTGACGTCTGCATCCGCGAGTGCCGAATGGTGGTAGAGGACAAGGCGGTCTTACGTGCAGCCCTTACTTCACACACCGCATTGTCACGGCCGTGAAATTGTCTAGCTATGGTTGCAGTGCGACGACCGGCGAGCGAAAGGAAGGCTTCCCGCGCGCGATACGATGCGTGACACCGCCGTCTTGCCGCATCGCCTAGCCCAGGACTGCAGTAGCAGCAAGCAATAGAATTACGATGGGGCGAGCTAGAAGGCTGCAGATGTATTCTGCCCTGTCAGGTACCGCATGCAGAAGCGTCCGAGCTCGCCGGCCTAGTGAAATGGTGGTTGGGTGGAGTTTTGCCAGAGCCAGAGCCAGCACATGCATGCGCGTGAGTTTTATCCCTCGGCTTCGACGGCCGGCCTCGACTCGGAAGAAGCAACTCCAAGTGACGAAATGCGCCATTTACGAGCCCTGGCCTCTGTCAAATCCATGGAGGTCTCCGTGTCTGTCTCGTCTTGGTGCTTCCATCTAATTCGTACCATGCACACCCATGCGGATATCTCGGTTCCATCTTGTTGTTGTTGTTGTTGAGGAGGATGGCTGTATTATTGCAAGCAAGCGCCAGACCCGCCGCCGCCCTACTGCGTTACTACTGCGTACATCGCATCGCCATCGCCGTCGCCATCGCCATGCACTTGTGAAGAATTGCCTGGGACTACCTAACCATCGGCTGCGTTGTCACCTTTGGACACTTGAACCGACGAGAGCCTCTCTATTGCCATGCTTTGTCCAAGTCACGCTACTCTGCAAGACCCCGATCTCGACTACATACTTCGTTATGCACTGCTTGCCCGACGCCGAGCCAGCCGGCCAGACCCTTTCGCCGCCACCGTGGGAGCATACCGTGTGAATTGAACACATGCCAGATCTTAATGGAAGAGGAGCAAACCAATTTTGCCTGCAAAAGGATTCCTGGTAAGATCTCTACGCCAAAGTACAAGAATCACGCTCTAGAGGAATTCCGCTCTAAATCTTCGCTGTGAGAGAGCTGCAGTCGAGTAGAGCAGGAACGTTCCAAAACACTACATACCGTACTTTGGCAATATCGAACAGCGTACAATACTTGCCAACTCGCCGAATCCGCGGTATTCACAAGTAAAAGGTATTAGTCCAAAGTATTTTCCTTTACATTCGCGTTGTCGCCATCCCCTGGCCAGCGAGCCGCATTCCAGAGCTCGCATGGCGTCAATGACTAAACCAGATCCCCCCGAATGCTCACAGGCATCGCGAACCTGCAAGCTCAAGAGTATTGCTCGAAAATCACTCCTCAAACAATACGCTGTAACGAGCGTGACCGATTATCAATATACACCGCCTAGCCGATTCGCCACACCCGTCCGTCCCAAAATGGGTATAAAAGACTCAGACGACTACATCACCGCCCGAGCCGCCAATCCTCGTACCGGCTTGATCAGCCCAAGTCCAGCGGCCACGCCACGTACGCCCGAGTCTCCCGCCGAGGCTTTGAAGCTACGTTCACAGCGGATCCGACCTGCATTGACCCGTGCAAATGAGGCTCGGAAGATCAGCACCGGTGGCCTACAAAAATGGTGTGCCAATGAGCATGGGTGGTCTCGCGAAGACGCAAAATCGGGAGTTGCATCGCCGAGGCCGAGCCAGACGAGTGTTGGCGCTGCAGATATCATTTGCGGTGAGACGGAATCTCTAAACGACACTCTCCGTGGGGATCGATTCGTGATCCACATGCCCTCTGCACGCGAGCCACAGCCATACGCTTTCCCTGGAAGAAGCGCGGAAGAGATTCAGGCGTACGAGCATTACAAGCAAAAAGCGAGGAAGACAAGCGGTAACGGCTGGGATCAGAGACGTGTGAGCGGCGGGATCAGGAAGACATTGGCACCAGAACACGATAGAGGAAGAAAGAAAGTGGTTTCTAGCAACGCCATGCCAGGACAATTCCCTACGAGAGACGGAACGATAATCAGACGCGGCATACCTGACCTGGAGGGGAGTGCATTCCCAGGCGCAGACGTACACTTTGCAGCAGCTTCCTTCGCACCTTATCTGTCGCCAAAAACACCGTCGAGGAAGACCAGCAATGGACGGCGGCCAAGGGCTGTTCGGTCGCTCCGTGAGTACTCGGCTGACGACACCCGCGCTCCGCCGGAATCGCCGCCCATCACGCATCTGAGCCAGCTTCCCAAGTTGCGCCTCGTACGCCCGGAACTCGCAAGCCTTCCCATGCCCAAACTTCGACAAGCCGCGAAGAATTCCATTCGGGTGTGCTCTCTCGGGTGTGATCGCTCTCCAGACGCAGAAACCTGCCCACAACTCGCAGGCTCTCCGAAACAGGTACAGCCATTGTTCCAAGCTCCGGCGGACGATCTGACTTCTTTCCCCACCGAACATGCCACCGCTCTCGCAGTCTACTTTCTGGGTGCATTGCGTACTACACATGCACGTCTGGGCGCTACCGTCCGTGTTCGAATTCCAATACCAGCCATCTTGGTGCCTTTGACATCTCCGGACGCTTGCCTTGAGGAGCGAGTCACAGCAATGAAGACGCTGCTTACCCTTCTTGGACAAGTCCTTGGGGTTCTAATAGCGGTCTCTGCTCTGTGGAAATTGTTGGCAGCTGTGGCTGGAGTGGTGGGCATGCTTGTCTGGCCACTGGTAGTGCCGCTAAAGCTGATTTGGTGGGTGATGGCTGGGTGACAACCGTGCGATGATTCGTGTGTGAGTGACCTTTGTTCGCTGTAATGTGTGTCGGGGTGAGACGATAGTCCGGTGCTTTGATCCTGGTACGCATGTTGGCATTACCCATTCTCTCCCTACCTATCGTTGAACCTACGGAACAGGATAATTGATGAAAATAATTGCTTTGCATGCAATCACGATTCACGTCGTCGTCGTTGCCACCCTGTTCTACGCTTGTGTAAGAGTCAGTATCGGCTTCTCTGTACGGTGTTACCTCATGCCCCCTCGTGATTCTTGCTTGCACTACAGCACTAATGAGACGTGCGGGTCGTACAGCCGTTCCTCAATAATGGTATCACTGTTCGATATTAGCGCTCGCGTACATGGTATTACCCCAGTTGACATGGGAGAATAAAAGGTTTACACGGAGTATGTCGTGCATGTCAAGTAATCTAGAGGATGTTCCGTCGTCGTGTTGGTGCGTGCCAATCCCGATTTCGTGTTGTTTCTCAAGATCGGAGTGATGACAGCCACATTCGTAGTGAAAGCCCATGATATGCCAATATATATACACACAAGACATCATACATACTCAGCTGATGAGAAATATACTGGTAGATTATTGTAATGTGCGTATCTGCTCGTTGGCGACGACTCTTGAGGTTGACAATCAACACCAACCCTAACCCTAGGGAAAATCAGCAACCGAGGCTCCAAGCGTCACCTGACGGAGAAGCCAACAGAAGACCTGAGCTCGGATGTGTGTTAACGTTACCAATGCTATCGACCATCAGTATCAGGCGGAGTCATTTTATCTTGATCTGCCGATATTTCATTTACCCTCAAACTACCGGATGAGCAGCAAAGCCGCCAGTAGTCTTTTGGGCCGAGCCACGAACACGATCCGAGAACGTTTCTCGTCTCTAAAACACAACTCAAGCCAACTTTCGTTTTCACGGACGAAAATGGTTATGCGTCCGGTTTCTGACGCTGCTGTCGAACGGGCGGCAGCTAGCATTCACCAACCGCGTGATCCCAACACTCTGGCCAACTACAACGCTTGGAGGACTCAGCACACCACTGCGAACTATGAGATCGACTTCGAGAAGAAGCGCCTCCACGGCAGTGTCACCTTGACCCTCAAGAAATTGGCCGACGAACGCAAGATCGTTCTTGACACCAGCTATCTTGACGTCTCAGCCGTCACCATCGCCGGAAAGAAGGTCGACTGGGAGCTCGCTGCCAAACGCACCGAGCCATACGGCTCGCCGTTAACGATTGCCCTCACCGAAGAGCATGTCGCCTCCAACTCGCAGATTTCCGTGGAAATCGAAGTCTCAACAACCAAGGACTGCACCGCACTCCAATGGATGACGCCTGCCCAGACCAGCAACAAGAAGCAGCCGTACATGTTCTCGCAATGCCAGGCTATCCACGCCAGGTCTCTGCTGCCATGCCAAGATACCCCCGATGTCAAGTCGACTTACACTTTCAACCTTCGCTCACCACTGCCAGTGGTTGCATCTGGACTGCCGACTGGCGCGAGAGACTTCGAGGCCGGTACGGATGGCCAGCCAGGTACCCTCCTGTACTCTTTCCACCAGGAGGTACCTATGCCCTCGTACCTCTTCGCCGTGGCAAGTGGCGATCTGGCGTCTGCCTCCATCGGACCTCGCTCGACTGTTTGGACTGGACCTGAGGAGCTCACTGCCTGTCAGTGGGAGTTTGAGGCCGACACCGAGGCCTACATTCAGACTGCTGAGAAGATTGTCTACCCTTACGCCTGGACGATGTACAATGTTCTTGTCCTTCCACCTTCGTTCCCATACGGGTAAGTAACAAGCTAGCTTCGATCAGGAAATCTATGCTAATACACACATCAGAGGCATGGAGAACCCGGTCTTCACATTCGCGACCCCTACCCTGATCAGCGGCGACAGGGCCAACGTCGACGTAGTCGCTCACGAGCTCGCTCACTCATGGTCCGGCAACCTTGTTAGTTGCGCCAGCTGGGAGCACTTCTGGCTCAACGAGGGATGGACAGTGTACTTGGAGAGAAGGATCCAGGCTGCCGTCCACAACGACGACAAGATCCGCGACTTCAGCGCCCTCATCGGCTGGAAGGCTCTTTCAGACAGCATTGCACAGTTTGGCGAGGACCACGAGTACACCAAGATGATTCCCGACCTCAAGGGCAAGGACCCCGATGATGCTTTCTCCAGTATTCCTTACGAGAAGGGCTTCGTCTTCCTTTACCACTTGGAGAAGCTGGTTGGCATCGAGAAGTGGGACAAATTCATCCCGCACTACTTTACGACTTTCAAGGAACGCTCCCTTGACTCATACGAGTTCAAGGCCACCCTCCTTGACTTCTTCGCCTCGGACTCCGATGCTTCCAAGAAGCTCAACGACCTTGACTGGGACACCTGGTTCTACAAGCCTGGCTTCCCGCCCAAGCCCGACTTCGACACCAGCCTGGCAGACGAGTGTCTCGCACTCGCGAACAAGTGGCAGTCCCTCAGCGAGGGCAAGTCGGACTTCAAGCCCAGCGCCAAGGACATTGAATCCTTCACCTCGCAGCAGAGCTACGTCTTCCTCGAGGCAGTCCAGGGCCTGCCATCTCCTCTGAGCGCGTCTCAGGTCGAGACCATGGGCAAGGAGTACGCATATGCCTCTTCTCAGAATGTGGAACTCGTCAGCAGGTTCTACGTGATCGCGCTCAAGGCGAAGGCCGAGAAGTTCTACAAAGATGCTGCTGCGCTGGCTGGCCGTGTTGGCAGAATGAAGTTCGTCCGCCCTATGTACAAGGAGCTTCTGAAGGTTGATGCTCCTTTGGCTCGCGAGACCTTTGAGAAGAGCAAGGACTTCTATCACCCGATCTGCCGCAACATGGTGGAGAAGATGCTCGAGGGTAAGGCTTAGTCTTACTGTAGTTGATTGGAAGGCAAATCAAAAGTAGGATTCGCTGGGTTTTACGGACTCGATGGCAATAAACGTTCTCAAAGAACGAGGCATCATGATCGATAGTGTGCTCTCTCAGTGTTATGGGTAATGTTTACAAGGGCTCGAGAGTAAGCCACCAGCACATGTGCACCTACAAGCCATTGAGATGTTGTTCAATGAGTAGTATAAGAGAGTGTAATTTCAGTGATGGACTCATAAGCCATGTAAATGTCTTACAATATCTAGACCTCGTCTGCAGCAGTAAGCAGTTCTGAGCGTTAATTGGCGCGCATGGCCAAGCTTTTTGGTGGGCTGTTCTTGATCGACTGACTGCGCGTCAAGTTTCCCGATCCCAAGCCAATCGTCATCATTCACGACGCGACTTAACATCACATGCACTCTGTACTACCGGCCACTCAACCAACACTGGACGCGACGAATACAAATCATTGATATCTCTACACTCACTGGACGCGAATCATGCCTAGACTTCGAAGTGGCGGCAATGCGCCGACACCCGCAAGAACCGACGCGACAAGACGCCCGGTCTTGCGCGAAAAGACCAACATCACCAGCACGCCCGCAGCCGTCGAGACCAGTATGCTCGCGCTCAAGAACTTCAAGCGGAGGCCGCGACAAGGCAGTATGCTGGAGATGGTGCGCAAGCGCAGGTCGAGCGTGCAGCAATCCCTCGTGAACGTGCAGCCGCAGGACGATGGTGTGGAGGACACCAGCGTGTTCGACCTTGGAAGCGCGAGCGAAGGCGAGGACGACTTCGCACCAGAAGCAGAGGGCACTCCCATACAAACAAGCAAGACCAGAAAGTCTACTTCGACGCGCAAATCGGCATCTGCGAGGAAGAGCGTGGCGACGACACCCGCTGTCAAGAGGGGCAAGCGCAAATCGGACGACCTAGAAAGCCCTCAATCTGCGCTTGATGCCTTGAGGAAGAAGCACAGGAAGTCTGAAGCTTCGCATGTGGAGGATGAGCCTTTGCCTTCGATCAACGACGAACAGCAGCCTGCAGAACACGGGCTGTCAGAGCACGAGGCCAGCCCTATGCCCGAACCTGTCACATCAGATGTGCAGGTCCTCAACTCTTCGCCGGAATCGACACCACCTACCGAACCCTCTTCCGCCCACAAAGCCTCTAATACCGAGGAAGCCGACTTCGCGGTGCCTTCAACGGAAGAACAAGCTCGCGCAGATGCGACGCACGAGAATGCCCAAGAAGACCAGGAAGATGCCGAGGACGATCTGGACACACCAAACGCCACAATGGCCGAACCAGCCAGCAGCAGCCCAATCGGATCACCCATACCAGAAACCCAGAGCACCGACATATATGCGGATCCTCTTACGCAAGATTCGCCGCCTCCATCACCCGAGCCAGCAAGAACACGAGGAAAAGGCGCGCAAAAGAAACCGACCGCATTGTCAACAGCAACACTACGCGCTTTGCTTCCCAGACGTACCCAGCGAGCAACAACGCAAAGACCCAGACGTACAGAATACGACATCTCATCAGACGACGAAGAAGAAGGCACAGGCTTCGACACCACTCACTTGGACGAGGACGAAGACGAGCTAGGCGGCAGGATGCGACGGCAGACCAGAAATGCGGTATCCGCAAAAGGCAAGAAAGCAGCAACAGCAGCAGCAAAGTCAACTAAGACCAAGTCAAATTCCACTACAAAAGCAACATCAACACGCAACAAATCCAAAGCTCCCCCACCGCCAGCTGCTACAGGCAAGGCTAAAGGCAAAGGCAAAGATAAAGTCAAAACAACGAGAACCTACGGCCGCGCTTCTGCCGTCACAGCATCCGACAAAGAGAACGAGAACGAGCCTTCATCCGACGACGAAGAAGGCGAGGCCAATACAAGCCTATCAATGCGCGAAGTCGCCCACAGCAAAGAACTGGAAGAGGCGCGGCGGAAATTCGCAGAAGTCGACGATTGGGACCTCACTTTCGAGAGCATGAGTAACGAAGACCATCGGAGTTCGAGCCAAGGTTGGCGGTGATGAACTCTGAGAGCGAGTCGAGAGGGGAAAACCGAGGGAAAATGGAAACAAATCGGGCAAAGGAAATAAAAGGGCCTCGCAAAGCGCAAGGCACACTATGCGATGCGATGCGATGCGATGCGATGCAGTTATTGCTTTTATGCTACGCTTGTCTTCTGGGCGTGTGAGAGAGCATCTTCTTTGGGTTGCAAAGCGCTCTTTTCTTGCTTTTGCTGCCTGTACTGAGTGTTAGTCACCTAGCTTTGAGAGAAACGGACTCGAATGACAACGCGAGAATCACAATTGCTTCGACTTACCTACCTATCCACCTACCTACCTTTACCTAGTCACCCACATCCTTTGCTTGCCCACATACCCACTGCGTGACTCCGTACTTGCCTAAATTCCAATAGTCCATGCGAGAAGGCGGACGAGGAGTATTCACCATCTTGTGAGAAAGACCGCCACCGAACCCATTTGAGGTTCCAAAGACTGCTCTCGCCAGACTACTACCATGCGAGAGTCGGTTCTTCCGCGGTGCGGAAAGAGTACCTAACAACGGGACGGATGTGTTCGACGACATGTATCCCGCCCTCTCTCTCTCTCTCTCTCTCGGCGGACTCAAGCAGACACCAGTAGATGCATACAGCAAAAGCTTCGCGCGGACCACTGAGATGCAAGTCACAGTTGACAGGGTTGGCATAAGGAAAGCTGAGAGAGGACAGAGACGAAAGAAACACAAGATTCGAAGAAGGGGTAGAATACATTTCGAAGAGGGCGTTATACTAGTAGTAGTAGTAGTAGTAGTGGTAGTGGTAGTGGTAGTGGTAGTAGTGATGACAAGACTAGCGCAGAACCGCGCCCTAGGGATCATAATCGATCCAGTGTCTTGCATGTGCCTTTGTGTGCTTCGCAAAGGGGGAACAATAAAGAACGAAGAAACAAGGCAAAAAGTAGTGATTTCATCTTTCCCATTTCCGCTCGGAGGCGCCTGTTTGGCATATTTCGAACGCCCTAGTACACTTTTTCGTCATTTTGAGGGAGATGGGGTGGTGGAGGGGTCTCGATCGGGAGAAAGAGTCTCGAGAGGCCACGCGCTTTCCTCGTCCCCATCCCTCGACATAAGAAAATAAGAAAGAAGAGGAGGAAGAGGAGAAAAAAAACATGTAGAATAAAACAGACAGACAGAATTCCCTCGCTTCCATTTCCTTCCCGAGAAAACGCCTCGTTTTTGTAATCTCCGTGGGCCGGCCATCAAACAGTTCTCCTTGTAATTTGCAAAGAACCCAGACTGCAGATGTCGGATCGGAAGCAAGACAGGATAGCAAGAAATCGGAAATCGGAATTCAGAACCGGGATTGAAAAAGCAGTGCTCCGAGAACGCCGTCGCTGCATAACATTGAGATTGTCGTTGAAGAGTGGTCGCAGAAGTCGACGCGCGCGTCGGTTTCATCAAGGGACTATGAGCTTGATGAAGGTGCTGCGTCGTCCATCTTCACGTCGTCGTCGACGACTGCGCTGCCGCTTTCCTGTGCGTTCTTGATTTCCGAAACGCTCGCTTGCAAAGAGGGCAAGGCGGCGGCGGAAGTAGGGCCTGACGTTACAGATGTTGGGGAGCTCTCACGACCAGGCTTCTCGTCTGATGGCTGCTCCTTCTTGCGTCTGGTGTAGTCGCTCAGACTCAGCTTTTTGCGGGTGGGACCTGAAGCCACGGCGGCAGTGACTGATGGTGAGAATACAGGCCCGGACGTGCTGCCTGGGATGGTCGAAGGCGATTGCACGATGGCACCCGCACTATTCGAGGACTGCGGTACAGCGGCAAAAGGGTTGACTGATGGAGGAGGCATGGACACCCGCATCTCTGGCGATTTAGAGGCATCCGCAGGAGGCATGTCATGTGTTTCGTCGGGAGGTGGTCCTTGATCTGACTCTGGTTCCTCGGAGAAACGCTGGTCTCCTGATGGATCTGGTGGAGGATGTGAGATGCGAGGACTACTAGGGGCAGGTTCCTTGGTAGGACTTGGTGGGTCTCGAACAACAACAGTGGCTATTGAGTCGTCCAAAGGCGAGTCTTCCATCTCAACATCGCCGTCATCGTCGTTCGGCGGCATAGACGAAGTTGAGAGCCCAGCTTCGAGCTCCTGTGTTGGCTCAGGAGCGGGTTTGGGTGATGCCGGCTCCGGCTTCTCCGCAGAGTTGGCGTCCATGTCCATCTTGCTTGCATTCTGCTCTGCCTTTGCGCGGATAGACAAGCGATACTCTCGATTGAGAACGTTGTTGCGGGCACATCGCTGGAGTAGCAGCTGCTGGAGTGGCACAAAAGGTCGGCGAACACGTCGCGGCTCTGGCCGCTGTGCAGCTTCTTCATCAGATATGTCGCATTGCACACTCGAGTCGGTATACACCGGTTTTGGTGTTCTGGCCCTCTTGTTGGAGGTCTTGCTTGTCCCGCTGGATGTAGTGACTGGTTTCGGTCGTTTACCACTCAAGGGTTTCGCAGACGGAAGACCGGCTTGTCTCGAGGTCCCAGAGTCCGCGTACCTGGATGAACTGGTAGGAGGCAAGCCTAATTGCTTCGAAGTTGCAGCACCTGGTGTGTTGAGGGCCGAGCCGGCGCTGCTACGTTTCTTCTTGGACTGCTTACTGGAAGCTTGCTCATCTTGTTTGGAGAAGAGCTCCTCGACCTTCGCAAGCTTCCGCCTCTCTCGCTCTGACATCTCAGCAGTACCGTTGGCGGAGTAGTGGGTGTTGGGAGTGATGTCCCTACTAGCAGACCCTCTTTCAGCAGAACCGGACGTGGATCGTGAATCGGTGGGTTCATCGTCCACATCAGCTTTGCGTGCCTCACTACCCGACCGACTGTTCACTGTGTGCGTGTTGAGTGGTGAGATCTGATGGCCTGCCTTCTTCTTCCTGGCGGGAGCCTTTGTTGGCTTGACTGGCTCGCTTTCGGGATCGACATCCGGGTCTCGTCTGTCGAAGCGGGCCATCAAGCAATGTTCTCCGCGATTGCATGCACACGGACCACAGTGCGCGAGTATGGTAGACACCCATGATGAAATGCCCGACATGTCTTTTTCCGACATGTTGCCACGACTCCGCCCATTGAGTCCAGAAAGTCCGCTGCTGACATCCCAAGCGATTGCGATTTCTTCGCCGACTTCGATGTCACGGGCCGCAATGAAGCAGAAATGGTAGTCGGCCGGACCAGTGATGATGATCTTGAGCTCGGCATTCGGAGAGCAGCTACGCCGAATGTATCGCATGGGTGTGCCTTCATTCCGCGCGTCGATACATATGGGTAGCTGAGAATGGAGGAAAACAAATGGTTCTGGGTGCCGAAGAGTTGACCAGCGCGTTGCTGGGTCCTCAATGTACTCGTCCTTCCAGGTCAGGTGGCCGCGTAGCTCACCTATACAGGCGTGCGTGGCTATTGGCTCGGTCACGGTCGCATATCTCCACATGGCCGGCTGTCCGTCAGGCCCTTTATATGTCGGATCGGTGCGCTCGCGTACCTCAAAAGATGGCACGCCATCAATTATGCTGATGTCGCCGTCCCAGCGTTGGAACACGTTGTGCGGCTCCACTCCGTTGGTGACCTCGACACATTCGTCAGGGTTTGTCAACCACTTTTGCATCGAGCTGTAGAGTTGAATGTCGGGAACGTTCGTGTGTGGTACGTTGTATTGGTCCTCACGGTAGATCCGGATGAATTCCGCCGAATACAGAGGGAACGTGTCATCTGGCGAGCGCGAGACGCTCCGCCTGTGATTTACGGTGCCATTGCGCTTACGCGGGTTGGGAGCTTGCAGCGCGCCGGCTGTGGAAGTCGACGCACGGTGGTTCGTCTTTGGCCGTTTCGTAGGTGGTTGCTGATCGCGAGGGCTCGCGCTATTCCGATCGTGTCGTGCTTTGTCCAATGGCCATCCATTTGCGAGGGCAGCGCCCGCATTATCTTTGGTTTTCTTCTTGTGGCTTTTAGTGGCCTGTCGCTTGTTGCCGTTTTGTAGTCCGTAGCGGGTCTGTTGTCGGATGTGTGCGGCTTGCGCGTTGACGGGCCTGTCAGGTCGACAGTCGACGCACCAATGGTCGAGGTCTTCGGGCAGGCTGTCGCCGTATTGTGGGTAGTAGCAGATGATGTGCTGCCACTTGTTGCAGGTGTCGCAGGCGACGGTATTGCCATCATCCTCGTTGAAGCCGCAGATACAGTTGATCTGGCCATCGTCTTCCTCCTCGAGGTCGTCGGTGTTCTGGCGCGCGATGTAGTGTGGAGGGTAGTCTGCCGGGCTGGTGACGCGCCCGGCGAATGGCTTGGCTTCTTGACCGTAGGCAGCGGTGGAGCGGAAGAGGTCTGTCATGCTATCACGTCTGCGATCGAAGTCGTCGAGTGTGGTGACTGGTTTAGGTGACGGGATCTTCGCCGAGCCTGCGTCGCATGACGGGAAGGCTACTGAGTGGCGCCCGATGGCGGAAGCGGTCGACACCGTACGGGTGTGCGCAATGGAGTGGGCGGCTTTCAGACTCGTCGTCGTGGACAAAGGAAGGCCGGCTTGGCGGTCAAGAGGGACTGAAGAACGGCGGCAGAGCGGCGGGCGCCAATGCGTGCAGAAGACGGCGCGTTACGTGGTCGCAGAGAGATGTTGGTGAGGGTGTCGTGGTGTGGCATGGGCCGAAGATGCGAGTATGGGCGCGGTGCTCGCAGGCGTGCAGCGTGGGTGGTGTCGGTGGTGGTGGTGGAGGAGAGGGAGGACGGCGGGCGAGTCTGGTGGTCAGTTGGCCTCACGGGCGGTGCGAATACAGGCGCATAAGAATCGAAGGGCGACAGAGGCGTGGGATGGATTGGGAAATGAGTGGTGGTATGTGTGGTGTGGGCGATTAATGGGGGGGGAAGACTGGGAAAGAGAGCGAGAGAGAGCAGCAGCCAGTGCCTACCACGACTCTGCGTGCGTCCGTCCACCACCACCACAGCAGAGAGCAGTTCGACTTTGCCCGGCCTCAGGCAGGCGTGCACGGGCCACCACGCTAGCCGCTCGACTTCCAGAGCAGCTCTCGTGTCGACTCCTGTGCTCCTCGCTCGCATCATGGCACTATCAGATTGTCCCATTATTTGACTCTGCTGGTGGGAGGGAGGCATGCGTGCCGGTTCGTGGCGGACGGCTCACACGTTTTCGGCAGCGGCAGTGACTGCGACGGGCTCGCTCTGTGAAGCACCGGCACACCCACTCCTCGAGCTGGGCCGTGGAGCGAGCGAGTTGGCTTTGAAAGCAGAGCTGCACGCAGCACAGCACAGCACGAGAGAGGCGGCGGCGACATGAGCAGCAGCAGCAGCAAGCAGCAAGCAACGAGCAACGAGCGAGCGATAAGACGGAGGGCGGGGCAAGCAGACAGGCAGGGGATTCCGCCCATCTTCCCACTGGCCAGTCATGAGCGCCGGTGCCGCTCTAGCGCCTGCGAGCTGACGTGCACGCCGACTAGCTGAAGTGTAACGCGTTTGGTGCGAGAAGTGTGATGCTGCTCTGCTCTGCTCTGCTGTGCTGTGCTGTTACTACCTCTACACCGTACTTACTCTACTTGGGACACCTGGACCGTCGACCTCGGAGGAGCATCAACGATATTACCAGCATAACAGCCGTCATTTGGTGCATGTGGTGTGACTGTAGAGTCATGCTCAATTTACAGGACCGGCCTCTCATCGACGGTTTACGCTCAAGCTTCCCATGGTACGCTTCGCGACGGCGCTTTTCCGAGACCGCGCCCTGGCTAGTGAAATCACCATCTCAAACCTCCACCCACCACCTGGCACCTTCCATCTCCTCTCCTCTCCTCTCCTCTCTCGTCTTCTCCCAAGCCAACAGTATCCGCAAATACCCGCGCACACACACTGCCTGCAAAATTATCTTCGCCAGCCTGCTGACATGAGCATACTTCATACTTCTCTATCGCATTTCGCACATCGCACCCTCTTCACATCTCACCACTTGCGCCTGCCTGCTTCCTTCGGTGGACTACACTTCCAGCCGTCCGATCTCGATCGCCATGCCGAAACCGCCTCATCTAGAACCCACTGCCACGTCAGGACCTCCTCTTATTAGTAGTAGCAATGCGGAGCTCTGGCATCACACTACTCTACTCTTGGCTCTCATCGCATACTACACCTCGACTGAGATCCCACACTTCGAGACCTCCACCTCACACCTCTCATCACACGGGAATAGGATAGAAGCATGGCGTAATGGACATGGTCGCAGCAGTCTTCATAAAAAGCCAGATCTGCCTGTCATCTCGATGGATCAATTTGGCCAGAGATGTGGCGGGTACGGCAGGTAGTCCTAAGGTAGGTCGATGTGGTGATATTGTTTGTCACCCATGGAGTGCGTTCTTGGGTTTCCATTTGCATACATTGTTATGCATGCGTGTAGTAGACGGTTCCGAGTATCACTCAATCTTCGTCATCAGCACATTGACGCAAGAATCTCACAACACCACTGCAGAGAACACGAACGGGAGGAGGGCATGACTGATCTTCATAGGAACTGCCAACCAAGCCGAAGAAATTACAAACGCCTAGAAACACAACTTCAGCCCCCAGCCCGAAATCTCAGGACAGGGAAAGAAAGGGAAAGCCAGAAAACCCACCATCCACTCCACCTCATCGATCAGTACTGCCCACTCCCATCCCCACTATCAAAAACAATCTCCGGCTCCCTCTTCGACCAAACCAAACTAGCCCGCGGTCCCCCAACCTTACTCTTCCGCTTCAGCGCCTGATCCAACATCGTCTTGCGGCTCCCGTGTAAAGGACAAATGCTCATCCCCAGCCTCGTCCCGGTATTCATCGCACGCAGCGGGCACAACGGGCTGCCGGGCAAATGGTCCGGGACGTCCAAACGCAGCAGGGCCTCGGCGTCGATGTCCTCGCAATCCGAATCTTCGTCGGCGCGTGCTTTGCTGATGTGGGCGCGCATGATCGCTTGCTCGTTGCGTTTGGTGTCGTGGTAGCGGGTGGCAAAGGGCGTTTGGCTGAAGCCCGTTACGGTCAGATCCTATTCTTTGATGTTGATGTTGGCGCGGTTGCCGGCGGCGGCGAGGTGGATGGATTTGCTGCGCTGGGGTTTGCGGAAGTGGGAGAGGGTGCGCTTGAGAGGGGTGTTGTTGATGATGTTGTTGGTTGCTGTGCTGTTGTGAGTTGCTTGGCGCGCGATGGGTGTTAGTGCTGAGCGTCTATTTTGGAGAGGGCGGGTGATGATGCTTGAACGTGATTTTCGCGCTTTGGGCGCTGTTTTGTTGATTTCGGCTCCAATTTCGATGCTGGAGCGTTTCCGGGGTGGTGCTGTCGTTACCACCGCCGCCGCCGCCGTTGTTGGTGGTGATGGTGTTGGCGTTTTTGCTGATACCGGTGGACTTGGAGTCGTTGTCTTTGTCACTGCTGCTGTCGACGTTGGACGGAGCGAAGATTTGCGTGTTGCGAGTGACTTTCGAGGTGGCGAGGAGCGCTCTCTCTGGGAAGACTGATCCACCATAGTGATTCTTGATGCTTCCGACATGACGGTTGTCGGGGAAGAATGGGGAGTATCCGACGGGCGATGGTGGACTCCTGGCGTTCCTGGGATCTCTATTGAGACGCGTCTATTCCGATCGTAGTCTTCACGCAAAGGTGGCAGTGGAGTGAACGGAGACACTGGTTCCATGTCACAATTGCTTGCCCGCCGCTTCTGCAAAGCTCCACTCGACGACACGCTATCCTTGCCACTGCCGGCATTCGTTCCTGTAATCGTGGATGACAAGCCTCCCGAAATCTGCGGTGGGTCCAGATCACCCTGTCGTCTCCTGTTGCGTGCAAAGTAGGGTGGCAGTGTCAATGGAAGTGGCAGAGACATGTCTTCGGACATGCGTCTCCAAGTCATCTTGACAGGCTCCATCACTGTGGTCGAGCCTTTGGGCCAAGCCGGCGACATTTTCCCATGTTCGGCGCTGCTGCCTTGGTCTACAGGAATTGCTCGAGCGTCGAGTTTGTCTCGAAGCGATGCTGTGTCCGCTGTTGCTCCTGCTGCAAGTCCGGCACTCGGAGCTGGAAACCCAAAGGCTCCGAAAATGCTCCCGCGCGTTTGTCTCTTCCCTATTCCTTCGCTACTCACGCTTGACCAGATCTCTTGGTGCTTCTTTTGCTGTTGCTGGTCCCCGAGGGTCTGAGGGATCTCGACCGCACGACGCAAGAATGGACGATCCGGTTCCGCTGGCGACAAAGTTGGAGTGAACCCCTGCCGGCTGGACATTTTGGTACGCATCGACGAGAAGTAGTTATCATCTGTTTGGAATGGGTTGGTCTCTGACCTGGCCGTACCCCAGGAGCGAGGAGTCCCTGGTAGTGGATCGAGCCTGGGAGGACTGGGCTTTCCGCGGCCAGAGGAGCTGTGCTGGGATTTGTGATTCTGGCTATGGCCGGAGTGATGTCGAGTCAGGGGACTCGGTTGCTGTTTGTTGTGATTTGCGGACTCTCGACTTGAGGTTCGCGACAAGGCTACTTGACGTCCTCCTCTCTGATAGTGGTAATGGGGTTTAGTGGTCTCGACGATATCGAGGGAAGCCGATGAGCGGAGAATACCTGGCCGCTTCATCTTGCCCGATTTGGCTTGCATCAAAGTTGGGGAGGGGGATCTTTTGTTTGACGGCGAATCTGTACGCCTGGTTGAAGGAGAGTCTGTCCGGCGTTCGGCCGAGGTATGTGAGGATGTCTTCTTTCGCGAGTGCTTAGGTGGTGGCAGCTTTAGTGAAGTCACGGCGACTTTGGTCGAATTGTCGAGGAAGGCCTGGAGTGAGTCGTAAGTGCCCGATTGACCCAATGGATCATCGTCACGGCTGTCTTCCACGACTTTGGGAATGCCGTACGTTGGCGAGCGAAGTGGTGGAGTGGCTATGATCTTTGCCACACGATGTTTCTTTGAAGTATGCTGTAGTGGTTTGAAACGCTTGCGCATCAGTCGCATGTTGGCTCGGCGGCATAACTGATGTGCGTAGCTTGATGCCACCGATACTAATGAGCTCTTTGTGGAAGATTCTGTGCTTGGAGTCATTTTTGGTGGCTTCCCGAAGGTTCCAATATTGAAAAGTGGTATAGCTTGGGCGGTGGGAGTGAAATCGTCGTCGGGCAAGGTGAGTGATTGTCTCAGGTGTGATGTTGGTGTTGAGGTATCTCGAGCCCCAACAAGCTGCTGATCAGGCGTCGAAGACTTGCGAGAATGATCAACAGAGGAGTCTGTGGTCAAGCTCACGCTGGTCCCAGTAAGCCCTCCCACGAGCTGTAGTGATACCTCCTCGGAGGAGGATGCCCACCATGCCGCTTGAACCTCTCCTGGTCGATTGTCCTGTCGTTCGCGTGCGTCCTGCGGGTGATCCGTGGGTCCCCAATCTCGTGATTTTCTTTCTCCTAGCGTTCGTCCTCGGGATAGCGGTGGCTCTTTGACTCGCGAAGAGCTTGGTGGGAGTTCGGCCTCGCCGAGGAGTGGCGGCGGTCGTGGTGAGGGCGCCGCGAAGTACGGGGTGGAGAATGTGATCGCGCCCTCGACCGTCTCGGCCTGTGGGTTCGCTCCCATTCGTTGTTCTTGCGCTGTTGTCGCTCCAGGTCTGCCAATTCCTGGTCGACCTTCGCCTTCTCCCTGCCACTGAACTTCTTGAAGCAAGCTACCGGGTAGATGCTGCATATTCCAGCAAGCGCGGCTGTCGCGAAGAGAAAAATTGCTCGGTGGTAGCTTTTCTCTTTGTTCAGTTCCTTGTAAAAGCCCATAGTTGAGTTGAAAGATGATAATGGAGACGCTTAGGTGGATGCACAAGCTGAGTGCATTGACGTTGTGTGGAGTTTGGTGATGGCTGAGTCAGTCAGCTTCGGTGAGGTGAGGCTCGCCTGTCGGTGAGCATACGCTACGCAAAAATATGCCACACGCGTGTAGTGAGAAGAGCTGACGGAATGGGCTGCTGGGAAATTGTAGGTGAAGTAGGTTGTTGTGTTGTGGTGAGGTGAGGTGGCAAGCGCAGCAGCAGCGGATGTTGGAAGGTAAAAGGGAAGTGGAAAGCGCGCTCGTCGAGTCTGCCTCAACTTCACTTGCTTGACACCACGATAACATGCAACGGAAAGACTAGGCAGCGGCCCGCCATGTGTTGCCTTGTTGACGTCTGTTGTACTAGGAGCAAACAACTTTCACGTGTTTCATTGGTAGCACGTGATCCTCAATCCTATCTGTCTTCGAGAGGTCAACAGTGCTTTGGACAGCGCAGATGGAAGAAGTGAGAACTGAAATCAATGATACTCGCTTCACGCTAGCGTCCACGGCAATCTGAGGAATACGAGGAGACACGCTGTTGTTCCTCAAGAGACGCGCCAATCACCCGGCCCTTGTATCGTAAACCTTCGTCAAACCAAGGAGCTCAAACCAAGGACCCCGCCGACCAAACCGCATACCCAGCCGCACCGATAGGATTCGATTACAGCCAGGCCCAAGTGACCTCCACCCGTCCCTTGTCGCGCGATGCAATCTGATCAAAAGCTGAATAGCTGACATCAATGTCGTTCGGCTGGCAGCCGGTACATCGGTCGACGACTGTGAGGTCAACACTTCTCTCCTCCCCACGCACATCGTCGAAGCGCTTTGCGCGCAGCTTCAGTCCACATAGAGGATTGTTGTTCGAGTTGCCGCCTGTCGAGCTCGAACTGCCAGCTGCGTCGAAGATGATGTGTGATACCGAGACGATATTATCAGAGCTAGTACTGGTCACGCCGCAAGCGCCGAGTCCTGTCTGATAATACGTAAGGTCACCAGTAAAAGTCTCGGAGTTCGAAGGTAGAGGTAGATTCGCCGATTTGCTGATGCCATTGTCAGTCAAAGTACTCCATGGGATCTTGAGATTCTATAATTCGTACCTTGACCTTTGAGTGAGTCCGACAGCCAAACCGATGATCAAAGCGAGAAGAGCCAGGAAAGCCGCGAGGAGTACCAACAGGAATACCTTGCGTCGCATTCCGAGATACTTCTTGTGCGGTGGCATGGCTGAGTCGAATTTCTGTGTCAATGTCGTTCCTGGAGCACGCGTCGCAGTGCCATTGTTGGTGGCAGCAGCTGCATGCTCCCACTCAGGCACTTCCACCTCCTTATCAGTGATGGGGTGACTGGTAGCCATGGGGCTCGATCGGGAGTGTGTCAAGAAGGTATGGTGTGTAATCCGAATGTACTTGTGCGTGTGAAAGGATTGTCTATCCAAATGGAGCTACTTGGCCGTAGTAATGATGCGAATACATGGCAGCATGTTTCTAAGGCACCCTGCGGTCTATATGTTTTGCCGCGTAGTCAAGCGAGTCAAGAGCTAAGCGCGAGGTCGAGAAAGGACAGGGGAAACACGGCGCTTGCTTCTTTGGGAATTCTTGGCAAACCCGCGGTTTCTACACGTTGCTGTACCACTTCACTTTCCCTGCTTTTACCGACGAAGTTACCACTCCAACCAGTGCGTACAGCGTTCAAAGGCAGGCGAGCTGAGATTGACAAGCCGTAGTCTGCCGGCCAAAGCATGGAAAAATTTACGAATCACAGCATCACGTGATCTCATACAATCGATGACACCGTCTCTTGACGCGGCGGTGTGTATGTGGTATCAACTGATCCACGAGTTGCGAAAGATGACTCGCACTATGATGGCCTCCTCAGATGGCGGGATCAGCGACTTTTGTGTTGAATTTGACGGTTTGTTAGTGAGAGAGCCGCCCTTACCCGACGCACGCCTTCTACAGAACCACGCATTCACGTTTGTTGGTCTTAGCGATCCTGGTGCATGAAGAACAACATAATACCAGTGAGATGCAAGAAACCGAACCTACTTGATCTACTTCTTCGAAACCGTCTTATCCAGGACCACATCAAGGCGGGCTTCTGTCATTGATGAACTGGGCTCGATCTATCGTACCAAGGACAGGCGGTGGGCTTATGTGTCTTCGAGAAGGAGTGACTGTTGCCATTCGTATTTGCTCGAGTACCTCTATCTGATGTCATTGCATTTACCGGATGACTACATTCCCATGGAGCAAGCGTTTGCAGTGTACTGCTGGTGGAAACAAACTGCCCCATACCTGGTTGTGATTCGTACAGTTTGCTCTTACTTCCATGCAATCGCTTCTATGGTGGGAGCACTGTATTACCAATCGATTTGCTTGCTGCAGCAAGTACACCATCCAATCACCTACTCACTGGAGACTCATGAGTTGCTATCGAGTTTGGTGAGAAGGACAAATCGTTTCGCTCGCCACGCGCGTTGCGACTACGATTTGACTTGCGGCGAGATCGAATAGCAACTAACTTGGCAGCCCAGTGACATTTGACAGGCCCTCAGTCCCGTTCGATCTGATGGAACCCGACATGAGCCATCGCGTGTTGTTGTGTGCTAAGACTTTGAGCAGCGTCCTCCGTTATGACCGTCTACCCGGCAGCTCTGGTCTCATCTCCAAGTTAAAATCGCGTCGCAACCGATCTTTTGAGGTATTGACGCTCGCAGAGTTCTGCCTCCAGCAAGACTGGTCGTGTCCTTCCAAGACAGCTCGATAGTATTGATGATGGTCGAGGAGGTTCGCGGCCTCTTTCATATGAATGCTATATATTCGTGTTCGTAGATGACGCGTAAGAGGAACGTAGCGCTCGAATGCTCGTGCAGTGCGCTCACGCTGAACGTGACATTGCTAAGACGCTTGCGTGCATCACGCTGGATGTAGGGTCGACTGGCACAATTCCGAAGCTGCGATCGTTAGATTCGTTCTGTTGCACTTTGTTTCGACCGGGAACTGCAAGTATGGAGTCAAAGGCATCCGAGTCCGTCGTTCGATGATTTGGAACAAGCCGACACTGGCGTTTGACGATTTCTCGTCGCACAGAGTCTTGTCAATTGTCGCGAAAGGTTCCAGTCTCTCTCAGGCGCACTTAATCAGCATTGGAAAACCTCAAGTCAGCCTTCCTGTAGATACGACCGAGCCATCTCGATGATAGCCTCATCCGGGCGATCGTGTTTTATCGCCGCAGCAGCTGTGCATCACGAAGGCGATACCAAAGCCCGACATCAATAAGGTTTGGGTTCATCACACAGTATCAACAATACGGATGATGGGTGGACAAATGATTTGGACAATAGCGATTGGTCGATGCGTCGCCTCGACACGGACCCACAGCCCTGTGTGAAACGGGCTCACGTGGGCTGTGTATCTTACCACCTTGATCTGAACCTCAAACCTCAGCTTTCTTTGTCATTCGATCTGACATCTTGACATCACATCAACTTCCCTTCGTCCCATCATTCATCGGAGTTGAGCTTCTACACCGCTTACAAAACTCATCGGAAGCCGCGTCGCTGCCTTTTCGCACTCTCCGCAACCCCAAATTGCCTCCACCCGCATTTTTCGAACCTGTGTAACTCACCCATCATCATTGTCAGCAACCTTACACGTTCGGGACACGTAAATTGGCTACATTGTCAGCTTTGATTCTCGGCGAGACAGCGTTTGAATTCTCAGACTTCGTAGCCATCACCATCCGAGAGACTAAGCGAGTCAGGGGAACCTTTGTATGCAGGAACTGATGTTTGCCCAATACGCTGAACAAGGCTAACAAAATCCGCAGATCGCCATCACAGATCAAATGGATTCTACACAGATCGAGGGTCAGGGACGCGACCATTCGCCCCACACGCCCATGTCCAAACCTACCTGGAGGCGCGGCCAGGAAGGCGACACTGCCGTGAGGATCGTCATCTCGCCGGAACCACCAGAGCACGCCGTCGAGCTTCCACTCGGAATCTCCAAAGATGAAACCACGGCACCGCTCAAGAGATCCTACTTCCAAGCCTTTGACGCACTCACTGCCCAAGACGCCGCGTTGACACAGCGTTCCATCGGCTACGACCACGACCTGCCACACGATTTCCGCGTCAAGCAACCAGAAAAGAAGCGAAAAGACAGCATCAGAGACGATAGCAGCACCCGCACAAGCATCGCCAACGACGTTCCCTCAGCAGCGCCGAGTTCGCCATCAGTTGCCGCCGCAGAGGTGGCAAAACCTCCTGCAATCGTCCTCACCACAGAAGAAGAAGCAGCGACCAACGAAGCCAAAGTTGCCCAAGTTCCCAAAGAGCTTGAGATCGACGGCAATGCTGGTTTCGACCCTCACCGCGCGGAGAACGGCGTCCATCAACCCAAGAGAACGTACCTGTATAAGGGTAAACGGTTCGAGGTACAGGGCGACGAGCCGGAGGAGTGGCTGAAGGACGTCAGAGAGGTGCCTACTCAGGGGAGCAGAGCTTCTGTATCGAGCTTGCAGGGCAGGCAGCACAGTAAGAGCTCTGCTACACCCAGGAAGGGTACACCTTCTGGCGTCCAGACACGTCAGTCTCCACGACTTGGCTCGGTCAGGCCGGATTACGGCGGGGAGAGGAGGAAGTCGAAGCGCCACTTTGGGTGATTGATGGTGTTGGGGGAGTGAAGTGTAGAATATTCTGTGTGCTCACAGTGGAACTTATGGACGAGCTCCAGGATAAACCGTAGGGTATTACCGTAACGAAGTCTCCATGTCAATGAGATACTCCTGCATCGTCTCACTGGTGACTCGAAGTATAGCCGCATGTTAACTTGAATAAGCCAGTGAGATAGTCGAAATCTATTCGTGTCTTCTCCATGGTAACCAGCGGTGATCTCTAGAACGAGTCTGAGTATAGCAGCATGTCGTTTCCTCAGTGCCTTGTTGCTGTTCTCTCTGTCTTGTTTCGCAACATCGGATTTGATCACCTCCTCATGCAAGTCTTCCATGTCCTTTGTGACCGTCTTTGATGGACGGGAGAGCATACAAGCATGGAGGATATGCACTAGGCGCTCGAGCTTTACCCCCTTTGGAAAGATTGTGTTCAGATTCTTCGGACGCGGGTTTGTCTTGAGGCCATCTGTGAAGACTTCTCGCATTCGCAACATGGAAGTGAACGGGTGGCCACGCAACAGGCTGACCAGTGCGAATACATCCGCCCAAGTGTTGTCCAACATCGTGCCAGTAGCGAGTATAGCGACCTTAAAGAGGCCAATGAGATACTGGGAACCCTTTCGTACCTTCTCAATGGCCAATGACAATCATTCCTAGGATAAGTCAGAGGAAGCACAGCACAGACACTTGTACACCAGTGAGATGCTGTAATCCTGTTCGCATCATCTCAGCGGTCAATAAAAGTATACTCGACGATGAATCGGAGTGTAGCAGCACGCTAATTTGTAACCCCTCATGCCAGTGAGACACTGGAAATTTGTTGGTATAATGAAGTGGATTTTTAGAAGATTCGATAGTTGCACACCGACGTCTGTGTCCCAGTGAGATACTAAGACTCTGCCCATGTCCTCTCAACAGCTACCAGGTAGTGAATCATTGGAGAGATGTCATTAGACAGTACCTCATTGAAGGCTGCGTGCCAGCGAGACACGTGGGGTTCGTTCCTCCTTCTCTCAGTGGTGGCTCGTGGTATCTCTTGGGACAGGCCATCGAGTAACACCGTATGTATCTCGCTTGAATATCTAGGTCGACTTGGTGATTGCGAAAATCATGCGAGGACAGGTAAACAGGCAGATCGCGGCACTGCCACGTATCCAAGTGAGTGACGCCGATAAGACAATCGAATGTCATCAATTGAAACCTATGCCAGAGCCTTCAAGCAAAGTACAGTCCCTGTCATGTATCGATCTTACTGTATCGCAATTGAGCGGAGGTTGGGAGCCACCGGGAGCAGTTCGACCTTAGGCGAGGTTGCTCAATTGAGATCATGGACTAGTTCACCTCGTGGACCTGCCCGAATGTCAATATAGAAAATGAGTTGTTGTTGTTGTTGTTGTTGCATGCATTGGAAATGTACAGTTTTCTCTCACGAAGAAGTGACGAATCAGAAGAATTACCAGGATCCACAAGCGAGATCGCAAGATCGGCGTGAAGACCGGGCTTCTAGCGCGAACTCTCCCAGCCACTTCACTTCAATCAGGTTCTCGAAGCCATCTCAACCTCACTTGCCGGCGCGCGGCGAGGCGAGCGCGCCATTATTCGGTACCACCCTCCACCCCTCCACCCTGTAGTAGCCAGGAATCACCATTCCATAGCGGCGCCGAGCAATAGGCATGTATTCTTCTCGATATCACTTTCTATCTCTCTCTTTCTCTATACCCACTCAAGAAACAACCCGGACTCTCAGTTGCGGCCTGCACACCACATTTAACAACAAGCCACCACAACCACAACAATGCCCTCCCTAACCGCCCACCTAACGGGCCTAGAGCCCCTCCGCATGCTCGAAGCAACCCAACACCCCTTCCTCTCCGCCGCCGCAACCTCGCAGCTCGCGCCCGCCCACCTCAAAAAATGGCTAGCCCAGGACCGCCTCTACGCCATGTCCTACGTGAACTACATCGGCACAATGCTCTCGCGGCTCCCAATCCCTGGCTCCTCAGAGCGAACGCAAACCCTCGAATGGCGAGTCGCAGAACTCCTAATCGACGCGCTGGTCAACATCAAGCGCGAGCTCAAACTCTTCGAAGACACCGCGCACGCCGAAGGCTGGCTAGAAGACATCTGCGACGCGATGCCGACGCCCCAAACGCGGGCTTACCTCGATCTGTTCGCCGGCGCTGCGCAGCCCGCGCGGCCGCTGGTGGTGTCGCTCGTTGCGCTGTGGGCTTCGGAGGAGTGTTACCTGCGGGCGTGGAAGTACGCATGGTCGAAGATGGACCATTCGGTGGCGGCCAAGGACAAGGATGTTATGCAGAGGGTTTTCATCCCGAACTGGAGCTCGAGCGAGTTTGAGGCTTTTGTGAGGCGGATTGGCGGGTTGGTTAATAAGTATGGGACGACGCTGGAGGAGGGCAGTTGGGAGTGGCAGGAGTGCGAGGAGGTTTATAGGCAGGTTCTTTGGGCTGAGAAGGGGTTTTGGCCGGATTGTTGACCGAGGGTCGTTTGGTTTACGAAGGGCCTCACATGAGGCTGTGGGTACGACTGGGTTGGAAGACCTTTGGTCGATGGAGAAATCCGACCGGACGGTGTCAAAACCACTGCCGGCAGTCCATCTCATTTGTCGTCCTGTTCTCGATGGGACTTGCGAGCCTAACTGGAACCAATGGCGTCGTAATGCTATTGCCACAACAGGGTTGGCTGTTCGATCTGGCTGGTAGACTGATAGTTGACGAGTGTTGCTGCGATCTCTTACCTGAGTACTCGGCTTGCAAGAATCTATCGTCTGCGATGTAGACACGGTAGCTTTGAACATATCTCAGGCATCAAAATATAGATAATCATCATCATTCACGCAAGAGAAAAGGAAAACCGAACGAACAGACGAAGTGACGATTTATCAATGAAGCCCGATCCTTCATTAATGATTGCAACATGCAGATCTAGTATACACGCCTAATCTAGCCTCACAGCCATTCCAATCAAACTTGGAACGCGCACTAATTCAGACCTCTGCCTTCACTCTCGCTCAAGAACACAACCAGCCTCCACACCTTCTTGACCAACAACTTGGCCTCCTCCTCAAGAGCAGGCTCAAGCTCTCCCACCAGCTCTTCAGGTGCACGGTTGTTCTTGATGCCATCGACGACGGCATGGACGAGCAGCTCCTCCTGCACACCCAAATATTCAACAACCTTCTTCTCCACCATGGGTCTGATCTGCGTCTCGATACTGTCGGCCGACAAAGACTTCCAGCGGATTTTGTACGCGAACAAGGCGTCGGCGTCAGACGGGATCTCGGCGGCGAGCTGCTGACGAGCGGCGGCACGATCTTCGTCGCTGAGGTCGGCGCCGTTGGTGGGCAGGGTGGAAGTGTCGGCGAGTGGTTTGAGGGATGTCTTGCGGCCAGCGGCCGCTGCGTCGTCCTCGTCTTCCATCAAGCCTTCGAGCTCGGCCACAGTGCGCTTGGAGACGGGTGCTGCTGCAGTAGCCGCGGAAGCCTTGCTCTTCGCTGCTCCAAGGCTGAGCTTGAAGCCGCCAGCATTGGCAGGCTCGGCGTTTGACCGTGAGGCAATGTCGTTGTCCAGCTGGTCGAGGAAAGCATCTGCTTGGCCGCGAGCTTCGGCGTTCCTGGCCTGCTGGCTAGAGGCTTCCTTAAGCTCGTTAGCACGGTCGGCGTCATCACGACGGGCTTCACCATCACGGTAGGCGCTACGTTTACGCAGCCAGGCTGAGCGGTCGACGTAGTACTCCTCATGGCCTAGACGGCTCTCCTCGTCGTCGTTCCAGTTGCGCAGGCGCTCAACCATGATCTCCTTTTGCCTCTCCTTCTGGTCTTTGGTCCTTGCTTCGTTTTCGCGGTCACGCTGTCGAGCACTGCCAGATACACGCTCGCGGTTCAACCACTTACGCTCTTGATCGAGGTATTGCTTCTCGAGCTCTTCTTCGCGCCTCTTGCGGCGACGTGCTTCGAGCTCTTCGTCGCTTTCTTCTGCGTCCTCATCTTCTCTGTTCAATGAGATGCCGTTGATCGCGCCGTTGGCACCCACAAATGTGACACCATTGGCATAGTCAGAAGGCATCTGGCCGCGGTGGCCTCTTGGTCCAGAAGGTGCGCCAGACGGTCCTGTGGTGCGGTCACGAGGACCTACAGGGATCCCGTTGGTAGCGCTACCTCGCGGTGGAGAAGCCAGACGACTCAGACGGGATCCCATAGCGCGCTGGCGTTCCTTCTGCTCCATCTCCTCCTCTTGCCTCAGCTTGTCCAGATCGCGGCGGATGGAACGGTCACGGAAAGCGGCGATCTCAGCGCGAATGCCGATCCGGAACTCTTCAGGGATGTCTGCAAGTTCGTCTTCGCCCTCGGCAGTAAGTGGGATATGAAGGACCTCGGAGTTGTCGCCGTTCCTCTGCTCGCCATTCGCATCTTCCGCAGCACCGTTAGCGTCGCCATTAGCAGCTGCGTTTGCCGCGAAAGCAGTGGTGTTGGTGAGCGACGTGATGCACTGGCGCATGTCGTCCTTGCAGCTGTCGAGGCGGAACTGACGTGCATCTTCGTCCTCGTTGCGCTTGCTCGTCCACTCTTGGATGTACTTGTGACTCTGCTCGTCCACGATAACCAGTAGCTTGGTCTGCTTGACTTCGTTGTCCTCACCTTCGCGAATCACCTGGCCAGCTTTGAAGGCGGGTACCTCGATGCCTTCACCGAAAAGCTCGTTTGCAGCCTCGAGGGAGTCGACGTCTTCGTACTCTGCAAAGCCGAACTTGCACTTCTTGTCGTCAGCGTCCCGTGCCCTGGTCCAGCGACGAAGCTTGCCGGCGCACCGTAGGATATTCTCAATCGCCTCGTCCTCAGGCGCCTCGTCGCCCATGCCGCCCACAAAGATGGTGCGGGCGACCTCCTCCCTCGTTGGCGGTTGAATGGCCAACATGCTCTCACGAATCTGCGCGCGGTCGCGCTCGATGTTCCTGCTGCCGCTGTCGGCTCCCAGCCCTGCTCTTCTGCTGTTGCCTCCAAGCGGCTCTGCGTTTCCTCCCCTGCCTTCGCGTCCTCCTCGTTCGCGCTCGCGATCTGCTGCAGGCGGTGCTCTCGGATCCACACCCAGCCTGATAATCGGCGCATTGAGGTCCTGAACGCCGGGAATGCTCAGTTGCTGTGCGGTAGGCGGCGCATCCATACCGGGCACGCCGTAGTTCGGCAGCGGCGCGCCATAAGCACCTGGTGGTGCACCGTAGTTGTACGCCATTTTGGTATGATTTGATCGTTGTTGATGCAAGATCGGGGTTGTGGTCACTTCTCGGTGCTTGAAAGTTGAAGACCGAGCAGAACTAGCGCGCTAGGCACGGGCTACATGGGCTGTCACTTCTCCACCCATCAACCCTCACTCTTCTTACTCAATTCAATTGAACAAATCTTTCTTGTAGACATTCATGTTGGGAGATTCGTTTCAATGAAAGGGCATTTGCAAAGTTCGAGTGTGATGTCTGTTTTCATCACATCGTTTCCATTAACTATATACAACTCAATCTATCTTTCAACTCCATCAGAGCAGCAAAAGCACAGCACACCCTATCAGAGCTGCCCAGTGCATGGTATGTAGCTTCGTGGCGTCGCTTCCCTCTGTCGATGACTGGCCATTTTGCTCACTCGATGTCGTCTGCGTGGCTTGTGAGCTCTGCGTTTCGCTTGCATCAGTCGAACTCGAAGAGCCATCAACCACAATCCCAGTAGACGCCGCTGACAACGTATGGCCGGAGATCGTAGCATCTGATCCACCTGCTGTCAGATCCACCGTGCCGATCGCAAAGATATCTGATGCAACGGCTGACGCGGTAAGTATATTCGAACCCAGAGTCAAAACTGCAGGACTCGCGGTGGGGCCTGCGTCTCCGTATTCGATGGTGGAGCCATCAACGACTACACCATTTGATGCGGCGCTGATAGTGGCGCCGTGCGCAGTCACAGCTTGGCCGCCAACGGAGAGGGTCGTGCCATCAATGATTGCAATCCCGTTGTTACTGCCATCGACTGCGGTAAATGCCTGACCATTGGCTGTGAACACTGCCGCTTGAGAATCCGCGGTCTGCTCACTAGTCAATTCGACGGTCCGAGTACCAATGACAATGCCCCCATCCACGACTTTCACGGACTGTCCGTCGACGGTCACGGGTGAACCGTCTGTTGGTAGTGGCGTGCCATCAATGGCCGGCATGCCGTTCTGCTCAGCGATCGTGTGTGTCTTGCCATCAATGCTGACGACTTGCTCGGCGGACCCCTTGTGAGCATCAGAGCTTGCGCCGGCACCGTTGTTCTCGCCCGAGTCTTGATCATCCGAGCTCGTCTGCTGCCCATTGCTTTCAGTGTCTTCAACATTCCCACCAGAGCCTTGGCCATGTGTCACGCCCGAGTTTTCACTAGAACTGCTGTCTGTGGCGCCGATTGCGCCATCTTCATCGTTCAAACTGCCGCTTGCCGATGAACCACCACTTCCAGAGCCTTCGGAGTTCCCACTACCTGGAGATGCGGTTGCTTTTGCCTCAGTACTTTGCTGCGCCGCAGTAAAGACGTCAAGAGCGTTTTGAGGCTCTTTGTTCGAGTCTTCACCTGATGCGCCGTCATGATCGTGAGAGGACGACGACCCAGACGCGCCGTTTTGCGGCTTTCCTGCGGAGTTCCCGTCTTGTGTCGGGGCTGTGGAGCTGCTGTCGCCGTTATCCTTGGAATTGTTGCCATCTGACGGACTGTCGTTGCTCGATGGGTTGTTGTTATTGTTGTTGCTGTTGTTGTTGGACGGATCATCATTGTTCGAAGGGCTATCATTGCTCGAAGGGCTATCGTTGCTCGAAGAGCTGTCGTTGCTCGATGGCTTATCGTTGGTCGAAGGGTTGTCGTTCGAAGGGCTGTCTTTGCTCGAGGGGTTGTCGTTGTTTGATGGCTTGCCATTATTCGACGGCTTGTCGTCAGAGCCATCCGGGCCCTGTTCATTAGGCTCATCATCGGGGTTTGACGCGGGCAAAGCAGTCGAAGAACCTTTTGAAGGCGGCGCCGTGGGACCAGCATCAGAGGGTACGGTGTGGCCCGGGGTAGCAGGATCGGTCTGCTTGGGCTGATCGCTCGGGGGCGTCTCCTTGGGCGGTGTGCCTTTGGTCGGTTCTGACGAAGGCTCTGGGCTGTTGACCGTATCGACTGGCGTCAACGCGATGGGTGCCGGTTTTGATCCTGGGGTCTTGATTGAAGCTACTTGTGTCAAGGCGATGGGCGGATCTAAAGCGCCGAAGAGCGGATCAAAGCACGTAGCCCACTCGGGTCTCAGAGTGCGGACTTCCTTGGGGACGAGGAGCTGCGCCTTGTAGGCGTCATCGTAGATGGTGCTGCATTGCGGGTGGTCACCCATACGGTTGCAGCCCAGCGCTCCGTTGATGTTCATGTAGTATGCCTCAGCATCAGGGACCATGAAATCGGCATAGTCCACCGACTTTGCCATGACGCTGCTGTAGTATCCGGTTCCGTAATTGCGACCTGTGCCTCTGACCGCGTTGATCCAGTAGCTGTAGCTCGGACCCCCGTGTGCGATTTCGCTGACCACGCTCGCGGTGTTGACAGCCCCCAGGTCTCTCACAAGCGAGGAAAGGCCAGTCGCGTCCAAGGAGACCACCGCATTCGTGTACGGACCTCCAACCGACTTGATCTCACCACCTCCAGCCCATCTAACAGTGCCGGTGGCACCTAGTGGCGAGCTCAAGGAACAATCCAGATCCAAGTCTGTGGTTGACATGGCTTGCAAGTGATCGAAGATCAGATAAACAGAGGGCGAAGTCATTGTGATGTTTCCAACAACTTGGGTGACAATCTCACTCGAGTTGGCTGTTGCGAGGGATGCATTGGGGGCTGCCGTAATTGATGGCCAATACTGGTCGAACATCAGTCATTGTTCTCACACTGGTGGCAGATAGTAGAGGATGCTCACATATAAGTCCACCTTACTGGCGATCAAGACACAAGAAGGGGTCGGGATTGGCTGGCACTTGACAGTAACATCTCCTACAGAACAGCGCGGCCGGTCTGTCGGTACAGGTGTAATCGCAGGCTCGGTTGCGTTTTCAAACGTGGTTGGCATGCCGTTCTCTTCGAGATAAGTTTCCCAAAGAGCCGTACATTTGGATGGAGCTATCGTGCACTCGGGCGTAGGGTTCGTGAGCGTAGTGCTGATTGTAGCCGTATAAGTGGAATACCGGAACGAAATCTCGGAATAAACCCTAAGCATATCAGTAACGATCGGTGCAAATTGGAGAATCGCCGAACAAACTCTACAAATTGGCTGGTAGCGGTCGGCTCGATTTCTCCATGCGCGTGAGGGATGCCATCAATAGTTGTGTAGACATCGGAGTCGCCAAGGGTCACGTTGAACGTCACGGTTTGCTGATTGTTGGTATTCGTGTACGTTCGAGTAACAACCTCTGGTTGATATGCGCTTGTCCAGGCATCACTCCAGGAGATCTGACTAATTTGGCAGGCTTCCCAGCCGGCTGCCGTGGTGGCGTTCTTGCTAGGAAATGGCGCAGTGGCTGGACCGGGCAGCACTTGGGTACTTGAGGAGACTGGCGAGTCGCTTAGCCCTTGCATTATGTAGTCGCCGAGCCCGTTGCTTGATGTGGCTGAAGCGCTTGTCGTGGGCGGACCGGCGACCACAGTAACAAAGCTCTGTATAGTCAATGTGGTGGTCGACTCGGTATCTAGAAGACTGTCAGATACACGGTGTCCTGCGAGAGTCGCGTCAAGATCGAAACACACCATCTGCAGCCAACACGCAGCACGCGCTCGCGAGCGCGGCGATGCTGTACAAAAACAACATCGTATAGTTGTGCTGCCCTTCGAGCAGTAGTGAAGTAAAAGCGAGCTCAGAATAACACGGAGGATCGAGTGAGTTTTGCGTCTATTATGCCATTAGTGTGTGCGCCGATCCACCACACGGACGGACCTAACGAAAGCTGAGACTAAACCTACAGCAGTGAATGGGAAGTTACTCAGCATTCTAAAGAAGTAGACAGAAAGGCAACACAATAGGTGGGTGACAATGCAAGGCCCCCATCAATGCCCAATCACGGCTTCGTTCCTGGGCGCGGCCTGCAGAGAAGCCCCGTGTGCTGGTCTGGACATCCGGGCGTACATGGATTTGAGTGGCTTCAAATGGCTTTTAGATTGCATCTTTCGGCCGGTCCCAGTGCTCTGCATGCTGTTGGCCTACCCTCAGACCGGCTGAACGCTGAGGCTGAGATTGTAAGCGCATCCTTCGGCCAGTTTAGCGTTTTTCAAAGCCGACAGAAGGAGGGGCTTGTTGCGTCGTGCCAGTTCTTTGACTCGTCGGCGAGGATCAAGACGAGCAGGATTGTGTACAGAACACAGTTCAAAGCTGGAATATAACTATGTTGTTGGTTAGGAGTTTCACTCAAGCGGTCAAGTTGTGGTTTCGTTCCTAGCGCCATGAGGTGCTCCACTCGGACCTTTACAACCCTGCTACCTTGGAGCTCTCCTTGTGTGGAGTGGAGGAGGGAGGGCACTTACTTTAACTCCCACAGTAGTCTCGACTCTCGACAAAGGTCGATTGATGCAAGCGAGCGACGGTGCTTTGCCTGCGAAGACCATTCTGTGTGGACGTCGTTCTCCAGTACCAGCTACTCAAGCAAAGAAAGCCTGTTGACGTTCACTGCCTCAAGCTTGTGAGATTGAGCCTGAGTATCTTCCCTTTGCGAAATCGGGCAACGGAGACGTCGATGCCGTGAAGATAATATTAATGCGGTTGTACATGGACACCATGTCAATGTATACTAGCCACAGTCCAAAGAGGACGGGAAGGCTGGAGCTGATGTCGTTAAGAGAGCGTCTCACTGTAGTGTCCTCAAAGTCCCACGAGCAACAAAGAGAACAATTGTGTCTGGTCGTCGTCTTGGTCGAGCGTACTACTTTCCGTGAGTGCATGTCTTTAATCTTGTCTTTCGATACCAAGGTCGATACCAAGACCAACACGGCAAAAGCCGAGCCCCGGCGTCATCCATCGCGCTAACGTACCTCCGTATAGCATGCAATAGAGAGCTATACATCAATACAACCTACAGATGACCATCTTGCTTGCTTGCCGAGTCCATCACGAGACGAGCGCTCTGAACCCTTAATCCTCTGCCTCTTGTCGCCAGAAGCGACACCCATTTCTGTCAAACCCAACGTCTGCCCCCGAGCACACAAAGCGCCCCTACCTGCCGACATATACACCTCGCATCCGCATAAAATGACTTCTGCGCCTCGGTAGCAATTAGCCCAAATGCCTTCCCTTTCGCCGGGAAGCAAGTCGCCTTCGTCGTTCGCCCAGATCCTGCCTGGCGCGCCTGCGGAGGCACAGCAAGCCCTCACAACCTTCACTTTCCGTTGGAAACGCTACATCGTCTACATCTCCGGCAAACAGCTCAATATCCTACGCTCCCCGACCGAGCTCGTACAGGCGATCACATTCGATGAAGAGTTGGTGGCAGTGAGAGCAGAGGGTGAAGAAAGCGCAAAAATCGCGGTTGCTTCTTCCGCGAATGTATGGGTCTTGGAGTCTACGACAAATGGCTGGAACCAGGTCACTTGGAGGAAGGCATTGCTGCTGAAGCGGGAAGATGCAGGAGACAAGGCACGATCCCTCAGCTGGGGCATTGATGGGGAATTATTGGTAGGAGGCTCGAGACTTGTTTCGCTCTTCTCAGTCCTGCCTACAAGTCGAGAAGGCTCGCCAGTGAGAACGTCTGCAGAAAAGGGACATCTGGAAGAAAGACATGTTCTTTGGAGCAAGTGTGTACCTTCTGCTCTCCAGGTTGCATGTTTCAGCCCCAGTGCTAGCTTAATTGCTTCATTTGGGCCCCGGGATCGTCTGGTCAAGATCTGGCGGCGGCTCTCATTTGAGGAAGGCTTGTTCGACTACACGTACCTACCCCATCCTGGCCCAGTGACGCACATAGAGTGGCGCCGACCAGATGCGCCGAAGCTGGAGGAAGAAGCAGAAGAGTCGGACGACGCGCGAGCCAAGTCTTACGGTTCTCGGAATGAAGAAGATCAAGAGCTCCTCTATACCTTCTGCGCTGATGGTCTACTTCGAGTCTGGAAGACCGGCGGGTTGCACGAGCTGGAAGTTATGGTACTTCACACATTAATTGATCTGGTTGGCGCAATACCCCACTCGCCATCCATGAGCTCGACAGGAGCAGCTGCCCCAAAGCCTACTCGGTACGCCTTCGTTATCTCATCAGGGACACTCACAAATGCCATCAATGCTGCTGTTTCAAAACAGCATGTTGGAAAATTGTCGCATTCTCTGGAGCATCTCAAAGAGATCAGCTCCAAAAACCCAGACGCAGTCATCACATTGGATGGCCTCGGGCGGATGTCTGCATGGGGCCTTCAAACGATTGGACATAGTAGGAGGCCGAGTACCCCATCTGGGAATTCCAAGCAACCATTTCACATTGCGCATGCCGAGGATCTCGACTGGAAGCTTCCTGTTGGATCAAACGCCCGCTTTGAAGCTTGGTTTGATGGCGATCAATTGAACGTAGTAGCCCACTCTTTTGAAGGGTCCATCAGCTGGTGGCAGGGCGGCGTGGAACAGTTTCTCAGTCCTGCCACCAAAGGCTCAGATCGTCTTGTTTCCAATGCAAGCTGGTCTGGTAACAAAGCTGCTATCGCGGGTTTGAGATCCCACCCTGGAATGGATGGACTACTAGCATGGACGTCAAATGGTAGACTGGCGCATCTTGTGACTGCACCCATGTCGCAGCTACGGCTCGCCGCCTGTTCCATTCCTGGAAAGGAGGGATCGCAAAAATCTCAGATCATGGACGCTTACTCGGTTGATGACCAAAATCACACGATCATTGTGGACAACAGCACCATCTCTGTGATCGGGGCATCGGGAACGCTCCTGACAAGTGCTGTACATTCGCAGGATCAAGCATTACGTCTGCTTCGCATCCAAGCAAATGACTCCCAATCTAACCAGAGCTTCATCCTCCTTAGCCAATCCGGGTCTTATACTGTTGTCACTGTGAGCGGACTCAGCACCACGTCTCAAGTCCAGGTGGCCATTGGCAAGCGTCGAGAACTGCCTATTATGGGCGACGTGCCAAACTCGAGCAGTGTCTGGAAAGATGTGCAGGTTGTTTCGCATCCTCGGCGACCGACATGGCTTCGCCTTGTTGCTGTCAACGAAGAAGGCGCAGTCTGGCGCAGAGATGTGCCTTTACTTGCGTTGCTAGAAGATGCTAGCAAGGCTACGGAAGCCCCTCTCTCGTTCTTGTCAGGTCTTGCTGGTCCCTCGTTGCTCGATGCCACGTGTGATGTTGCTGTTTTGGCCTCGGCCGACGGCAGTAGCATTGTGGTGCTGGATTTGAAAAGCGGGTATGTCGAGCATCGGCAGGAGCTTAGGCACGTGGTACGATACGCACGACTTAATGTCTGCAAGCGATCATCTTCAGACCAAGTCGGAGATACGAATACTACGCTTGCGATTGCATACAGTGACAGCGTCGATATCCTGGCACAGGCACGCTACGAGCAAGCAAGTTCGGCGGAGCAGTACACCTGGCATCATCTCAAGAGGATGTCGATCGCAGGAATCGGTCTACGTATCAGTGCTATTGCTTGGTTGCCTCGAGACGAACTGGTAGTCGCGGCCGGTCATTCCCTTTTCCGCAGCGATGGGCTCGTGGCTGGCGCGGAAGTAGTACCAGAGCTACGTGACCGTCTGGACCTGAAGCCTACCACCGCTATCAGATCGAACTCTTTGATGCACGCTCTGAGGCTGCCTCTCGTGTCTTGGCATCCTCACTTCCTACACCAACTTGTTATGCGTGGCCAACTACATTCCGCAACAGGTATCTTGAGGAGACTGGAACGTAGCCTCCGTTTCTACACTGAAGGGGATGTCTTGCACCCTTTGCTAAACGCCACACCGCAAGATATCTCCGCGGGCAAGGCAAATGCAGACAATGCGCTCTTGGACAGTGACACCATCAACAGCCTTCAGCAGCAACTCGGGGAAATAGATTTGCCAAAGACTTCTGACACGGAGCAAAACCGCTTGAAGATTGTGCTGGGGACAATCATTTACATGCAAGATCATGTCGGCTCACTTGATGAGAATGGTCTTCGCTATCTCTTCAGCTGGAAGCTACACGTACTCGAACTAGAAAGCAAAAGGGACAGCTCGTCCACTAACAACAACAAGTCTACAAGCAACGGTGACGATGTCCCAACACCAGTCGTTCCGGCGATGAGCTGGCGGGAGATTGTCTTCGCTTATCACTCCGAAAGTCAGCAGCCAATTCTCGAAGCTTTACACAACTACTACGGTGAAAAGCTCGACTGGCCCACCGTACGCCAACTTGGCATTCCTGCATGGCTCCACGCTGTCAAGGCTGCACAATCCGAGGGCTCAGACCTGGCCTCCCTGGAACAAATCTTTGAGACACTTGCTCAAAAAGCGTTTAGATCAACATATCCTCCCGACCCTACAAAGGCGTCTCTGTTCTTCCTGGCCTTGAAGAAGAAAGCGACTCTGCTGGCACTATGGAGAATCGCTGTTGGTAACAAGGAACAAAGAACGACGTCCAACTTCCTCAAGCGCGACTTCACCCTCGAGGAGAACCGCACTGCTGCCCGCAAGAATGCATACGCTCTTATGGGTAAGCGGCGATTCGAATATGCTGCGGCTTTCTTCCTCCTTTCCAACGACCCGGCAAGCGCAATACGCATCCTCGCCGGTCAGTGCCAAGATTTACCGCTCGCTATAGCTGTAGCAAGAGTCTACTGCGACGACGGCAGTCCTGAACTGATGAAGTTCATGGAGGAGCGCGTCCTGCCCAGCGCTCGCCAGGCAGGCGATAGGTGGCTGCTGTCGTGGGTGCACGAAATGATGGGTCACACCCACTTGGCAGCACAGGCTCTTGTGATCCCTGTCGACAAGTTCGAGGTCAAAGACGCAGAGCGCCTGCCCAGACACTGGCAGCAAGACGACCCACTCACGCTCAAGCTGTACCAGCATCTTCGCGACAGGCCTGTCAAGCATGGGCAGAACAAGAAGTCACGCTCGCTTGGTGGCGAACAACACGAGTATCGCGCGATCCTCCGCGCTGCCAGGATCTTGCGTAAGATGGGCCTCTGGCTGCTAGCGTTGGAATTGGTCAGTAATTGGCACTTCGCGACGCCGCCACAGCTCAATGGCGACGACAACGTCAGCAACGGCGAGGGTGAGATGGTTGCTACCAACGGCGCCCACGAACAGTCAGGCGATGCTACGACACCAAGCATTCTCGACTCCTTCTCAGCCCCGTCAACAACGCAAACACCTGTCCCAGACGAAGCCAAAGCACCAAAACCTCAATCTGCCCCCAGATCGCTCTTGGACGATTTCGATTCACTGTCGCTGCAAGCTTCTCCAGCGGACAAAGCAAAGAGCGATCGCGAGGCGAAAGCGGCGGAATTGATGGCGAAATTGAAAGCTAAGAAGGAAGCTGCCAGCAAACCTGCGGGCGATGCGGAAGATGAGAAGAAGAAGAAAGCTCCCACACAATTCAAGGAGCCCGAGGCAAACAGTATCCTGGACAGTTTCGGGTTCTGAGGACCTTGATGTCTGGTATCTGTGGTTTGGTAGGATGGGCGTTCGTTGGACACAAGGAAGTGGGGATGTTGATGTGCTAGTGTTGCTTTGTTTTGACGTTGGTAGTGTTTCCTGTACGAACCCTTTGTATTATTATTGGATTTGATGTTCTTTCCGACTTGTCCATGGGCTTGATTCTTATTTGAAGAGGGTCAGGGTTGGGGTCGGTTGGAGATGGAGACCGAGCGCTGCACCTCTGTGATCGTCCGGCCTCTATCATTGCATTCCCATGAGTCTGGAACTGCGACTGTGGAAAAGCCACTATGGAACTTTCCACCAATGCTTGTATCGACCACTCTAAAAAGCTAGCCGGCCTGCTTTGACGCGGACCGAAATGGGATACGGAAAGCAATCTCCGACGACGGCCTCCGCTTCAGACCGCGGTCGTGAACGTAATGATGCGGAGACAACTCGAAGGGCCAAATTGACGAAGATGTCTAGGGACCTTAAAGATGGTTGGAAGTGCCTAGCAACATGAACTTGAGTCGAGTGTGATCCGCTAGAATTTCAAATCCCTTACCTCCTTCACCAACATCACATCATGCGGTATTCTGCGTTGCTCGCCACATTAGCTGGCACTTCAGCATTGGCCCTGCCACAGCAAGACTCCAGAGCGTGGGCGCAGTGCGGTGGTACAGGTTACACCGGCCCGACCACCTGTCCAGCGAGCTACCACTGCGCGAAGACGAACGACTGGTACTCTCAATGTATTCCAGGTGCATCGTCAACCACCTCGGTCTCGAAGACGACTGTCGCGACTAGTTCGAAGATGTCCACTTCCACAAAGGTATCGACGAGTGCAAGCCCCTCGACTACTGGCTCGTCGACGACAAAAGCCACAAGTGTCACGTCCACATCCACAAAGGCTTCGGCAACTCCGTCTGGTAGCTACTTCCGGTATCTCGGCCGTGTGAACCCAGCCACCAAGGAATTGACATGGCCGGCTTCTGGAATCACTTTCACCTTTACTGGGACTTCAGCAAGCGTGCCCATCACCTCCATCTCAGGCACCAACGCCATCATTGTTTCCGTCGACGGCGTCGTGACCACGATAGATAACGTGAGCGGCACCAGCATCAGCACCGGCACTCTAGCCCAGGGAGTGCACACGGTCGAGATCCGCAAGAAATCCGAAGCCCTCTTCGGCAGCATCTTCATCGGCAACCCAACAACATCCGGAACATTCTCCCCCGTCACCCAGCCCAAGAAACGCATCGAAATCATCGGCGACTCCATCAGCGTCGGCTACGGCCTCGACGGAGTCTACCCCTGCACCAACACCGCCAACCTCGAAAACGCACCCCAAACCTACGGCGCGCTGACGGCCAGAAACCTCTCCGCAGACTACAGTATCGTAGCCTGGAGCGGCAAGGGAATCATCCGAAACTACGTAACAGCCTCAGGCGACGACGGCCAGCCCACCGTTCCCGAGCTCTGGACCCGCTACGGCGCCAACGACCCAGACAACTCCTACGACTTCAAGCCTCCCGTCGACATCGTCGTCCTCAACCTAGGCACCAACGACTTCGGCTTCACCTCCTACGACGCCAACGGCGCAGCCTTCCAAGCCCGCCCCCTGCTCAACATGACCGATTACACCAACGCTCTGGTGAAATTCGCCAAAGCCATACAGGCCAAGTACGCCGGCGTCGAGCTCTTCATCACCAGCTCGCCTTTGATCGGCGACGGCTACCCGCCTGAGGATCCGATGCAGAAGACGAAGCAGCAGGGCGCTATCAAGGCTGCTGTTGCGCAGATTGGGCCCAAGGCGCACTTTGTGGACTTCCCGAGCCAGGATTCGTCGAATAATAATATTGGGTGTGACTACCATCCTTCGGCGCTGACGCAGCAGCGGGATGCTGTGATTTTGACGGCGGCTATCAAGGCGGTTACTGGGTAGTTGTAGGCTAGGTGGGTGGGTATTTACTCCCTGAAATGCAGAAAAGAGAAATAGAGAGTTCGTCAGACTGCAAAGGAACTTCGTTCAGTCCTCAAGGGCTGTGTATGTGGAATTCTCGAATTTGGACGCCCGTAGAAGCGATGGCGATCCCATCGATGCGAGTACAATATCCCTCGTCTCTCCCACTCTCGCTTGCCTTGGACTGCACATCTCGCACCTCTCTTCCAACTTACGTCCCAACTATCGTCCACGCTCCCGATCAAGAAGCCTTGAAAGTCAACAGCCCACGGCTAGTGACATGCGCAGTAGCGATGCCTCTGCGCCAACCAACCTTGACCTCCTCGATATCATTCTCCTGATCAGTCAAGTACGCTTTCACCTCCTTCACTCCCGAACACTTCCCAAGATCAACGCTGACAGAGAGTTCCTTGTAAGTCGGGTTCAAGACCACGACGACGTAGGAGCCGTCTTCGTTCAGGTATGCGGAGCTGTGAAGGGCGTTGTCGCTGACTCTAATGCGGTGGGCGTCTGGGCGAATGAAGCGGGAGTAGTGCGCGAACGACCATGTGCGCTTGGAGATTTCGTACTCGCCGTCTTGGACCAGGATGAGCTTTTCGTTGTTGTTGTTGTTTGTCGCGCGGTCTTGGACGATGAGCCACCTGTGCGTGTATTTCCGATCAGTGGGAGTTTTCTGGTTGGGACTGCTGGGGATTCAATTGTGGGCAGACTTACCAATAGTAGCCGTTCACATTACCGGTCGTCAGGGCTTTGTGCAAGATGTAAGCCCATCGCCACCCATCGCCTCTGTTGATCCCGTCCCAGTCTGGGTTCCACTCGTCGTTAAGGTCACAGTATTCGGTCTGCCAGACGGACTTTTTGGTGTCGAGGGCGAAAGAGATGTTGGCGGTATATTCGTGGCCGGTGATGTGGGAGAGATACTTCTCCGCTCCCAGCTCTTGGAGACCTGTGAGGTTGTCCGCGGTCTCTGTCCAGCCGGTGTGCTCACAGCATGCAATACCGACGTGGCCCAGTCCTTCGCGCTTCAGAGTCTCGTACAAGATGGGGAGGAAGTCCGCAGTCTGCTGCGCGTTGGAGCGCATGGATGCATAGCTGGTGGTGAGATCGGGCTCGTTGAGAAAACCAATCTCGCTGACGTTGATGCCATGGGAGGCGTAGAGGCGGATGTACTTGACGAAGTAGTCGGCGTAGGCCTGACGCCAGTCGCCCTCGCAGTGCGTGCCCCCTTCGAAGGAGCCCTCAACACCGCAGAGGACACCGCCGTTGGTATCGTCGGAGTTGTTCTTCATAAACCCAGGAGAGGACCAGGCATTCGCATAGAAACGCTTGACGCCGTATTCGACAGCCTTCATGGAGAGGGCGAGTTGACCAGAGTCGTATTCATCCCAGACGTACTCGGGTTCGGCATCTGGAGAGCCTGGACTGACAGGCTGGTGCGTGTTCATCCAGTCGTTGAAGGACGAGTTGGATGATCCGACGCCGTTTCGGAGCATGCTGAAGCCAACGCCCTTTTCTGTGCTATAGATCAGGTCAAAGAGCTCTTGCCGGGTCTCTTCCGTGATATTGAGCAGGAGCTGGGCTCGTTGGAAGGCACCGGAGAATCCAAATCCTTCGATTTGCTGATACGTCTCCAAGGGATCGACTGTCATATGGACTTTGTGGCCTTTCTTGGGACCATGAGAGGCGAGAGATAAGGTCGGCAGGGCCGTAACGGCAGTGATGAGCGAGAGGAAATGCATTCTAATGGTCGGTGTCCTCGCGAGGCTTGACTCTTGAGCTGCTTCAGATGGGTCATTTTCGACAGCTGGCAGGTCCTGGTTTTATACACGCTCCAGCTTTACATCGCACCAAGCTCAGCGTATACTGATGATGTGAGCCCAGACTGGCGATTTAAAGCACAAGAAATCCAAGCTTCCTTTTGGCGACTGTGATCAAGCCATCGTGCAGTTCGGAGAGGGGGTATCGTCTGTTCATCCCGAGCCAAGTGATCATGATATTGGTTTTCAGATCAGGTACCAAAGATTGAGTATTTAAGGTGAGACGAGGATGAATCTCCTTTCGTCCAAACAACTGAATATCGCTTTTGAATCGGCCTGAACAACGTCGTAGTGGTTGCTTGTCTCAGAAATTCACTTGGTGAACAGTATCGTTGCGCAAGCCCAAGTGCTGCAGTCAAGATATTTTAGATGAGTTTGAGGAGTAAAAAGCTTCAAAGTGCGGAAGCATGGCCTTGAGACTCGGCTCACTCTTGGCTGGTGGTGTTCGTCAAGGCTAATATTGTTGTAGTCGGTCAGAAGTGCAAAAGAAGTAATCCTGTCGTCTTCATTTAGCCGAAGGCAATTGATGCTTTGGGTAAATAGGGTCTAACCCTAATACTGCAGCCTCGGCCTCTCAAGATGGCGTGAATTATGATTTGCACATGACCTCAGAGCCCCGCCAAAAAGTGAGGACACAAACAGGATGACAGGATGGTGAGAGTGTTTGCATCTTCTGCATGTGACAGGTATTTCGCCGTGTGCTCTTTCTAGACTCGGCCCACCGCTTTCGCTTATTTCCCGTCTGCTGCCTGGACAAATGACTCTCTCCTGCTACAACTCCACTCCACTTCTCTGCACCTAGCATAGTCCGTCCATGTCACCATACAGCATCTTCCTAAGCCACAACGACAGAAGCCATACCCCCATACAGTGATCCTACTGTACCGCCCGCTCTTGCACCCGCAACAAAATCAGAGCGCAAATATCAACCACTCCAACCGGGCAACGGCCCATACATCCCTATCCTTGATACCTACAAGGACGGCACCTCACCATCATGCACGACCTTCGCAAACAAGTGCTCCTCGAGAGTAGGAAGACCACTTCACGCAGAGCCGCCTCCAAGGCCCACACACCTGCTGGCAGCAAGCAAGCCTCTCCAACCCAGTCGCGTGTGGGTTCCGCCGCTCCCTCGCGCAATGTGTCCGACGACGAGAGCGAGGCGGGCGAATGGGGAAGCAACAGCATCGACGAACTCCTGTCCGAAGGCGGCGACGAGATTCCCCCAGACGCCCTGACGGCCGACCTCTACCAACGAATCGACCAGATCCTGGACAGGAAGCGCAGCTCTACAGAGGGAAGAGAACTGACTCTCAACGCTTTCACCACCGATCTCATCAGACAATTTTCAAAACCAGAGATCCAGTCGCGGATGAGCGATCTCCTGCCGGCCATCCTCAAGAGCGTCAAAGCCGGCCAGTCTGAGCGCGAAACCGCCCTGGGCTTGAAAGCGATTGCCCTCATGATCATCACCGTTCCCAGCGACACTATCTACGACGCCGTCGCCAACCCGATCAAGTCAGCCATTTCCGACTCGCAGTACCCTGCCGTTAAAGTAGCCGCTATCCACACCATGGGCGTCGCAACGTTCTATGGCGGCGCTAGCACGGAAGAGACGGAAGAAATAATGGAGCTCTTCCTCGAGATCGCGTCCTCTGACGGTGCTAGCATCGAAGAGGCCGATAACGCAGACATTGTGACCGCTGCGCTCCAGGAGTGGGGTTTCCTTGCTACCCAACTCGACGACATGGAGGATGCCACCGAACCCGCCATGGAAACTTTTGTCGATCAGCTCGACAGCAGCGAGTCGCGCGTGCAAATCGCTGCTGGTGAGAACATCGCGCTTCTCTTTGAAAAGTCCTTCACCGAAGCCGAATCTGACGACGAATCTGCCGATGAGGAGGAGCGTGAGGAAATGCGTCGCACCGGCGCCGACTCCCGCATGATCAAGCGCTACACAGTCTACAGACAACAACACAACCTGATCCGCTCTCTCGAAGAATTGACCCGTGCGTCGTCAAAACGCATGTCGAAGAAAGACAAGAAGGCCATTCACATGGCGTTCCAGGACATCCTCAACACTGTAGAGAAGCCCACGCGTGGACCGCGTTACTCGACGGCTCTGGATGAGGATGGGCGAGAGTACGGGTCCCGGCTGAAAGTATCGATTCACGGCGGCGGCAAGATGCTTATCGACCGATGGTGGAAGCTTTCACGGTTGAATGCGCTGAAACGCTTGCTGCAAGGCGGCTTCTTGACGCATTACGAGCGAAACGAGGTGGTGTTTGAGTCGTTGCCTGTGATCATCGAGGACGACGGTGATGAGTACGATTAGAGAGAAGAAAGTCTGGGAGGAAAAAAAGCGATGGTTTTATGAGCCCACGATGACAGATTTGCGAGGAGTTCAGGACGGTTTCCTACTTGATTTGGTGCTATGTTGCTCTGGCGAATCGATGACGGACAGGCTGCGAGAAATTATACCTGATGAACTGGAGCCATATTGTTCCTGATGACCTAGCTACCAATCCAATAGTGATGCTATTATTGATCAAGGACTCTAGTTACTCGAATGATGTGAGATGTACCACAAGGGCTAAGTTGGCCTCGAAATGACATGTATCGAAAGTTGAATTGCGAGGCTGACCTGCATAGTACGTTGACGGATAAATGCCAACTCCCATGGCGATGCATTGTTCGATGACTCGCCCCTCGAGCGACTCATTTCAAGCTTTAGGATCGCGAAGATATAAAGATCTGTTCAACGCGCGAGGAGTACCTGTGGTATTCACATGGCCTCGGCCGCTGCATCCAACTCGGACCCGAGCAGCCAGCCAATGAGAGCCGGTCCTGGCTCGGCCGACAAACATGAAAGAGTCGATCACGATTGCGAAACGCCATGTTCAGTACCTCTTACAATGCGTACAAATATGGCTCGGAGAACGATAAATTCCACATGTCTCCCAAACCAAGACAACCAACGACAGACTCGAAGCTACTACCAACAACCTGTCAATCATGGCCAACAAGATGGAACATTCTTCCACCAACATCAGTATCGACAATGACAAACGCGCATCGATCCAAACAGACTCGAACAAGGACACACCGAAGGAAGATGCCGTCGAATACCCTCCCCCAGCACAAGCAGCGTTAGTAATGCTAGCACTCCTGCTCGCCCTCTTCCTCACAGCAATCGTACGTACCAACGAACCAATCTCATCATTCAAACCATGTTTGACCAACAAACCCCAACAACAGGACCGCACGATCATCGCCACTGCCATCCCAGCCCTCACAGACGAATTTGACTCTCTCGGCGACATTGGCTGGTACGGCGGAGCTTTTCTGCTCACCTCATGCTGCAGCTGTCTGTTTCTCGGCCGCATTTACACCTTCTACTCCCCAAAATACGTTTACCTGTCACTAATCGTTGTGTTTGAGGTTGGATCGGCGGTATGCGGTTCGGCACCTAACTCGGTTGCGTTTATTGTTGGACGGGCAATACAGGGAGTGGGATCTGCTGGGATGATGAGTGGAGGTATGGTTCTAATGATCAATGCCCTTCCTCTGGAGAAGAGACCGGCGTGGATGGGCGCTGTGGGAGCCACTATCGGTATTGCCAGTGTGGTCGGTCCCTTGCTCGGCGGAGCGCTGACGACGAATGTCAGCTGGCGATGGTGTTTCTACAGCAAGTCTGATCATCCAAGACGATCAATGGTCCAACCAGGCTAACAACCGCAACAGTCAACCTACCAATCGGCGCCGTCACTCTCATCGCCGTAATGCTCATCCTCAAACCCACCGAGCCCTTCAAGAAAAACCTCACCCCTAAACAAAAGATCCTCCAACTCGACCCGCTCGGCACCTTCTTCCTCCTCCCCTGCCTCATCTGCCTCCTCCTCGCCCTTCAATGGGGCGGCAGCAGCCTCGCCTGGTCAGACGGCAAAGTAATCGCCCTACTCACCCTCTTCGGCATCCTCCTAATCGCCTTCATAAACGTCCAAGTCTTCCGACAGCAAACAGCCCAAATCCCAGCCTCCATCGTCAAAAACCGCAGCATGCTCGCCGGCGGCTTCTTCGTCTTCAACCTCGCCGGCAGCATGATGCTCATGGTCTACTACATTCCAATCTACTTCCAAGCAGTCAAAGGCGTTTCCGCGGAAGAGTCTGGAATCCGGACAATCCCCTTGGTCCTGTCGCTCGTGGCTGGGACTATCATCTCTGGCGTCGCGACGGGCAAGATCGGGTACTACACTCAGTTCGCGTACATCTCAGCTGTCGTGATGCCCATCGGCGCCGGCTTGATTTCGACTTGGAAGGTCGATACTGGACATGCAGAGTGGATCGGCTTCCAGATTCTGTACGGCCTCGGACTCGGCTTCGGAATGCAGCAGGCCCAACTCGCGGCGCAGACTGTGCTGAAGCGCGTTGACGTGCCGACTGGCATGGCGTTGGTAGTTTTCATGCAGACGCTGGGCGGCGCGGTTTTCCTATCCGTTGGCCAGAATGTGCTGACCTCACACCTTGTCAGTGGCGTGTCGCGGTTAGTCGAGGGGTTGGATCCGGCTGTCATTGTCAACACGGGCGCTACTGATCTGAGGGCTTTGGTGCCGGGGGAGTTGCTCCCGGAGGTGCTTGGGGTGTACAACGAGGCTTTGAGGCAGGTTTTCCTTGTTTCTACGGGGCTGGCTTCGGTTACAATTTTGGGGGCGCTGGGGCTTGAGTGGAGGAGTGTGAAGAAGGGGAAGAAGGGGGATGTTGGGCGGAAAGATGAGTCCGTGGACGTGGAGAAGCGGTCTTCGTCGCCTTCTTAGACGTGGTGGATTTGCTGTGTTTCGCGCATTGCTGCTACTTGTCGCTTGTAAGCGCGCGAGAGACAGCTACAGAACCGGATCATTCTTGTTGCGTGTTGCGAGGAACTTCATTCGGGTATTCGCAAGGTCGGGTTTGGCGGTTCTGAGGACAACGGAATGAATAGAGTTAGAAGTCCGAAGTATGATACTGGTTGATCGCCGATACAGAACTGTGGTTATTGATTTACGCATCTCCGTTGAACCGAGATGCGCTAGCTATCGATCACTAAATGGCAGCATCACCTTGAATGGAGCAAGTAAAACGTCGTCCAACTCGAGCAACGTTTCCCTTTACTCCGGCGCGTGTGATTGATATCGCATGGACTGTAGAAGTCGACGGTAAGAAGTGGCATCAATATTAGGTAGTGTTCAGGCAGAGTCATGGTTGAGAACCGCTTGGAGTTAAGGGAAAATATCTCCGCGGAGCTGTGGATTCATGATCTGGCCCTCAACGACGTCGACATCCTTGCAAGGGGTCCATCAATAACACCACGCCTGATATCGTCTTCAATCTTCCAACAACCACAGTAGCTGCAGATAGATGGCACACCCCGGCTTTCCGTGCCAATGGCGGTGTTGTGGTCAAAGGATATCGTTCCCCTCATATAGACTAAACGACAAGGTTGGACGCTGTGACCGTGACGACGATTGGAGACGGCACGGCACAAGGATGATGACAGCTATTGACAGGCCAGGCCGATCATGATTCACAGCAGATCCAATACTTCCAATGGTCGGAGACTCGGAGCAGCAACTCCACGGTGCCATGATTTGATATTGCCAAATGCTCACTGCTTGTCTAACCGGTCTAGCCGGAGAGCCAAGTATGCTTCTTGAGCTTGCCCTGTCGATCAACCAATGCATCTGGTTTATCGAAATTGCCCTCTCTGGGCTGGCTACATCATAACCGTATCTCATTGCGGTATGGCACAACGGGCGAGACGGGTCGCCTCCACAGAGCCGTTCAAAGTGTCCCCGCACATGCGTTGAACAAACACATCCGTTCCTCTTCCAAATCATCATCATGCAAATCTCTCATCAGCATCAATGCGTGTGTGCTAAGCTGCCTGCAGCGGCACCGTCGGTAGCCTAAGCGTCATTCAATCATTGCAACCGAATAGACATGCGTATAAGAGACTGGCAGCCGCCTCTGGTCGTCGCAGGGAGTATATACCTACATCTTGCATTGATCGATTCTTGTTGATAGTGTAATTATCGCCATCATGACTAAGGCATCCATCACAGCGGCTGTTGCGGCTTTCATTAGCTCCGCTGCAGCCATGCACTGCACCAACCTCACTGTACCTGTCGAGCTCTCCGCCCGAAACGGTGTATTCGACTACGAGGCGCCCCAGAACGACATCGAAGTCACAGACTTCATCCTGAACAACTCGCAACAAGGGTCCAACTACACAGCCAAGCTACTCAAAGAGTACAAGACCGTTAGCGGCCACTATGAGCTCGCGGCGACGTACTGCGTGCCGAGTAAGCACGAAAAGCCCAAGGCTCTGCAGCTGCTCACTCACGGCATCGGCTTCGACAGGAGCTATTGGGACGTGCCATTCAATGGTGGCAACTACTCCTACAGCAAAGTAGCCACCGATGACTACGGCTTCGCCACCTTCTCTTGGGACCGTCTAGGCATCGCTCAGTCCTCCCACGGCGACCCCGTCCAGGAGATCCAGGCCCTTCTCGAGGTCGACGGCCTGCGCGCCCTCACCGAGAAGCTGCGCGAAGGCTGCCTCGAGGGCGTCGACGACCACTTCGAGAAGATTGTCCACGTCGGCCACAGCTTCGGCAGCACGCACACCTACGCGCTGACGGCCATGTACCCGGACATCTCGGACGGAATCGCCCTCACCGGCTTCTCGCAGAACGGCACTTTCCTGCCCTACTTCCAGCTCGGCGGCAACTTCGTCGACGTCAAGACCAACGCCGCCCTGGCCCCCAAGTACGCCCACGGCTACCTCGCCGCCGGCAACCCGTCCGCCGTGCAGACCAACTTCTTCTCCCCCGGCTCCTTCGACCCCGAGATCCTCACCTTCGCCGCCACCACCGGCCAGCCCGTGACCATTGGCGAGCTGCTCACCATCGGCGGCGAGACCGGCAGCCTCAACCACTTCGCGGGCCCCGTCTTCGTCATCACCGGCGAGCGCGACGTTCCCTTCTGCGGCGGCAGCTGCTTGAACGGCGCCCCCGAAGGCAGCAGCATCCCGGCCCAGGCCCAGAAGACTTTCACCAGCACCAACATCACCACCACCATCGTCCCTGGTGCCGGCCACGGCTTGAACCTCGAGTACTCGCACCCGTTCACTTTCAAGTCTGTCAACGAGTTCTTCGTGGAGAAGCTTGGCCAGCAGTAGATTGATGGGTGTGATATGTCTCGATGATGGGAACGAGGAGAGAGAGAGAAAAGAAGAGGGGAGGATGTATATTTCGTAATGTCAAAATTTCTTGAACGACTCTACCACGACAAGACAAACGATTGGCGATGGGGAGATGTAATGTAACGATTACTTGAAGATACATTTCGTTAGCCTGATCTAATGATAATCGATATGATCTGATTTTCAAGCCGTCCTCTACCGAGAACATCTCTGTGCAATGCATTCGGCTGTCCAGCGGCCTCTGATGGGATTATCAATGGAGATGCGGTTTGATCATCGGCAAGCGTCAAGTTTCGTAGTCTGATCTAGTTAACAAACAACAGAATGGTCAGATTGATGAACATGGCTCGGATCTTCCATAGCTTACCGCACTCCTTCCAGCTTCACTGTTTGACAGCTTTGAAGGTCTGCGTCAAATTGTCGACCGAGCCCAATCGAAGCAGTATTAGTACAGACAAAGCATAATAGTCAGCTCTAGTAAACAGAAAGAGGTCTAGTTCGTGAAGTTGGCCTGAACCTCGCATGATTTGGTTGTCTACTGCCTTCTACTTCTAATTTCCAGCAGCCTGCATCGCTTCGCGATAAGCCTCCCTAACACCCTTCTCCAGCGCAGCGTCCACCTTTCCAAACTGCTCCAGCAACGTCTCGCGAATATCATCATTATCAACATTAACAAGCGTGCCCGCAATATTGCTGTGCAAGTTCTTACGATCCTGCTCGCTGAGCTGAACCTGGTAGAACTCGCGCGGCTGCTCAAAGTCGATATCGCCGTCAATTTGGCTCTCAAAGTACTCGACCTTGCCGTCGACTTTCGTCTCAGCGAGAGCGCTGGGCTTCTTGACGACGTTCATCTTATCGCGGAACTCGTCGGGGAAGTTTGGGCGCGAACCCTGGTTGCCCATTGCTTCGAGGTGGCCGTCGCGGTCCCAGTTGGCGACGGGGCTGAAGGGGCAGTTGACGGGGACTTGCTGGTAGTTGGAGCCGATGCGGTGGCGGGCGGCGTCGTTGTAGGCGAACAGGCGGGACTGCAGCACGGGGTCGTTCGAGGGTTCCCAGCCTTCGACCATGTTGGCGGGACTGAAGTGCGCTTGCTCGATCTCGGCAAAGTAGTTTTCGGGGTTCTGGGTGAGGACCATGCGGCCGATGTCGTGGTAGGTGACGTTGAGCCAGTCCTTGGTCAAGTCCAGGATGTCGTAGCGGTAGGCCTGGGCTTCTTCTTCGGTCATGGTCGCGATGGACACTTTCCAGGCCGGGTAGTCGCCTTTTTCGATCGCGTTGTAGAGGTCTTGGGTCGCCCAGGCGTCGTTCTCGCCGGCGTGCTTCTTGGCTTCGGCATCGGTGAAGTTGCGCACGCCTTGTTCGGACTCGAGCTTCACGCGCGTGTACACTGAGCTTCCATCGTCCTGCACTAGACGGTAGGTGTGCCCTGACCAGCCGTGCATGTGCCTGAAACCGTAGGGCGTACCGAGGTCGGACAGAAGACGGAGGAACTGGAGCATGGACTCGGGGAATTGAGCCGGCCATGCCCAGAATGTGTTCCAGTCACGTGCGTTGGTTGCAGGGTCGGTCTTCTGGGTGTGAATGAACCGGGGGAATTTGAGAGGGTCGCGGATGAAGAAGACCGGGGTGTCTGGAAAGACGTCAGTAACATAACATGAAACGAACGACGTTTGACGTACTGTTGAAGACCCTGTGGACGCGCGTGTTAGCCATGTCATTGATTGGAGTAGTTCGGACCAAAATCCTTCGAGAAGATAAACACTTACCAGTCAAGGATACCCTGCTTCGTCCTCATCTTGATAGAGAAGCCTCGCGGGTCTCTCGCGGTATCTGCAGAACCTCGAGCACCGCCGACAGTACTGAATCGCATCGTGATAGATGTCTTGGTGCCAGGCTTGAAGACGTCCGCGACAGAGTACTTCGATGCATAGTCGCTAGTCACTTCGAAGTAACCATGTGCGCCGGCGCCGCGAGCGTGAACCACTCTTTCGGGAATACGTTCGCGGTTGAACGTGGCGAGTGTGTCCAAGAGGTGGAAGTCTTGAAGAAGGAGAGGGCCGGATGAACCAGCTCGTTGTGCTCCGAGCGGCTGGAACCAAGGTCGACCGTTCTTTTGCGTGTAGGTCAATTCCGATGCATTGAGGGAGGCATCGATCTCTTGCAGGCGTTGGCCTTGGGTGAAATCGGTGTGATACGGTTCGGAATGGTTGTCGCGGGTGTGGAGTTCGGGGTAGGCGATGGCCGCCAAAGGGCAAAGTGCCAACGATAATGTGGTAGAAACCTTCATTTTCGAACGATGCACAACACGGTAGGGTGTTGACTGTGGTTGTAGGGGTAGGAAGAAGGGTGGGAATAGCACGTGGTGGATGGCGTGCAACAATAGCGAGATATGCTTACCTTTAAATTCACATGGCCGCAACATGGGCTGACCCAGGAAACGGGGCCCACTCTCGCACGGGACACGCCTCAGTAGGTATAATAACAGCGAGAAGGTAAGCGTTGCTGACCATTCGAAGCCCTGTTCGCTCACATTTAGGTAGTTGAGCGATCCCCGGCCAGGCCTGCACAGTCAATGTGGATCCAGTGCCCAGACGATAGTAGCTGCGAGCCTGTGACGATAACTCCACAGCAAACCTATCACGCCAAGTGCTTCACCTAGCCCTCCGATGGATTTGTGAGACGAGAGGCAAGCAATTCGAAGCATCGGTATGTGAGGTCTGTAGAAAGAGGGTCAGGCTATGCGGTTGTATCCCCTATAAAAGGGCATGCGGCCGTTGTTCCTCCTAACGGACGCAAGGCGCAATGATAAGGGTCCTAATTCCTGCCACTCCTGCTACCCTTACCGGGCGTGTGCAAAACGTTGTTCACGATGGTATCGCGTTCAATGATATGAGCGTAACGTTGCGTGCCTCGGACTGAGGGCGGTGCGTGATGCATAGAACGTGATCCCGGGCATGATCGCTCAAATCTGCCGAACAAGGTAGTTCATGGCCGAAGTGAGGAAGCTTAGATACCGTAGTGTGAATAGTAGTAGTCGTGGGTGGTTGGAGAAGACGTACACCGTGCGTGCGTGCGAGCCGTCTCAGCGCCTAAAACGCGTCACGCCAAGAGGCCATGTCCGCGAATCGTCGTTGCACGAACCTCCAAGGGTGCTTGAATCGGCGGAGAAATTCCAGAAAGACTCTCTGCATCCTTTGGATCCTTATGCTAACCAAGACTCCCAAGATCTATATTCGTGAAATCTTCATCCAGGCGAGCACCGTCGGCGGCTACACACCCAACGATATGGAAGCGCGCAGTTCGATTGGCTGATTTCAGTGGCGACGACGACCTTGCGGTGAGAGACCAACATGGATTTGTTGCGATCCTGGACAGGATCAGTATGGCAAACGAGATGAAGATGCTCCAGGCATCGTGAAGTGCATGCCTTGTGATCCTTTTCGGCCCGCTGCGACGAGCATTGGGAACCTTAACGGCCGCGTGCGGTTTGACCAAGAAGGATCAACTCGAACTCTCGAGCACAGGCCGCTCGGTAAGTGACTTTGGACCCACCAGCGAGCAGCTTTCAACAGATGATGACATCCAGCGAGCCTGAGCCATGGTGGATGAGATGAATTAGAGTGGCTCTCAGACCTACTACTCACGTCCTCTGAACTTCTGCGGCATCGCCTCAAATCTGAAGAGACGCGCTTCGGTGTGCAGAGAGTATGAGATTCGATCCCGATCAGGACAGACGAGAATCGTGCAAGCCGGCTCGCGTTTTGTCGAGAGCTGTGCAATTCGAGTCACGACAAGCAATAGAAGAAGGTAAGTCAGTCTCTTTCAGGGCAGCAAGGCCGAGTTTTATACTTGTGAATGCGTTTGCAGGTCTTGGTAACGGAGAGCCTGCTCCGCGCCACAAAGCGAGCTACTGTGACTGATCGAACAGCAAGAGGCTACGTATATTTCCAGACCTCATCCCATTCCATTACCACGATGCCTCGATTCACCCTGCAGCAACATTCGACATGAGTGCCGACCAACTAATCCCTCTTCAACCCAACCCGCCCAGTCTTCCTCAGGCCAACTATCGCAACCACCACACACACAACCATATACGCAAACATGGTCCAGAAGCTAGCACGGTAGCCTTTCAGCAACGTCGCATCGTCGGTGGTACTAGCAGTACTGTCACTGTGGGCGCCACTGGCCTGACCGTCTCCATGTTCGCCCTGAACACCAAGCGCAACAACCTGACACATCCCCATGCCAAGAGACAATCCAATCTGGGCGACCGTGTTGAAAACGGCTCCCGCAAGTGCTTGTGTCTCTTCCGGCATTGTGTCGCTTACGATGATGAGGCCGACGGTAAAGAGAACGTCGTTGCTGAAGGGTGCCGCGACTTGCGCCCAGAAGGCGAGGTACCAGTAATTCCATGTCGGGTCGAGAAGTGCCATGGCGAGGGGCGAGAGCGCGCAGATGATGCTTGACCCTGCGATGAGCCAGCGTGCGGACATGCGATGTACGAATGTGCCGACAAGAAGGTTGAGGACTACTCCAGTACCCAAGTTAGGTAGGAGGTAGAGAGACGTGGTGATGGTCGAGGCGTTTTGGATCTCCTGGAAACTGTAATGGCCGGTCAGTGTCTGTGGGTGCGCGCGATTACAGCAGCGTGCCTAGCTTGACTTACTAAAGACTTGAGAACAGTTCGATCGAGTTCGTGACGGCCCACGACAGAGCGATCATGATACAGGTACTAGTGAAAGCACTGCTTTTCCAGAGTTTGTTGGGCACGAGTGCCGACTTCCCAGCGCGCTCGCGGTAGCGCATCCAGAAGGGGAACGACAAAAGTAGCACAATACTGACCGCGAGCAGTGCTGCCGTTTCTGCTGATCGGATTTCTTGAAGATCGGCACTCAGGATGCTGAGTCTCATCAGTAATGCATCCATCTACGGCTTCAAATGATCTCACTTACGCAAGCACATAGGCCAAAGTGGCGAGACCACCACTCGAGATGAGTCCGCCAACCCAGTCAACTTTTCTCCCTACTTCCTTGCAAAGATCAACAAATCCGTCCTGGCTTCCAGTCTTGACTTGTGGAATACTCCAAACGGCGACAATTGCAGCAAGCAGCGTCGCACTACCGGACATGTAGAATCCCGAGCGCCAACCAGCCCTGTCAATCAGCACTCCACCGATCACGAGACCGAAAGCAAAGCCCAATGGCTGGCTGAAACCCAGACAGGCAAATCCAAAGTTCCGTGCTCTTCCTGAGGGCACAGCACCCGCGATCAGAGCCACCGAAGACGGCAAGTGCATAGCCAAAGCTACACCCTGCAAAGCGCGGAAAACCACCAGCTGCTCGCCGTTACTGGCGAATCCACAAGCCAGAGCGAAGGCGCCCATCAGGGTGATTCCAAGAAGCTCGACCGGCCGTGCTCCCACTATGTCTGCAATAGAGCCCGCGATTAGAAGGGTTGAGCCGGCTGTTAGCCCGTAGACTGATGAGGGCCAGAGATACAGAGATCTGTCTAGCGAGAGCGAGCGGGCAATTTCGGGCAGGCCGACTGTGATTATGCCACTGGAGAAGCTGGCGAGGAAGCCGACGAACGAGGGCATGAAGATCGTGAAGAAGATCTGCAGGTTGGATCTTGCTGCTGGACCGGTCGGCGAGCCATCGATGGTTTGACGTACGGGTGAGTCGACTTGTAGCGAGCTTCGTTGCTCGGGTGCTGACTGTCGCGATTTGGCGTTGGACAGAGGTTCGAGCTCGATGGCCTCGAATGTACTTGTGACTGTAGTTGTTGCCATGCTGTCGAAAGGGCTTCCGAATATGTTGCGGTGATGCGACTTGGAAGTTTTGGCGACACGAGAAAGATATAAGAAGATCATGTGAGACTCACAATTGAGTTTACAGGGTGTCTCATTTGAACGAGTCACTCTCGTGCCCTAGATAGGGCGTAACGCTAAGCTCTTTTATTGAACATGCTGATCACGACAATTACATCGTTATAACCAAGCATTTTGTCTCCTACATCTGAGCAGGAATGGAGCTCATGAGAAATTGATTCAGGATTCTATCGATGTTATAGGAGATATGCTAACATAAACATATTGAACGCATTCGATGGCAACGCGGCCGGCCGCGTGTGGTAACTAACCAACTACTCAAATATCATACGCCACAATGCGTCTAAATCTAGATGGTCCAATCTAATTCCTATCAAACATTCGCAATTGGTGTTACACAATTACATTAGTGATCTTTCGTCATTTGATCTCTGAAGGTATACACGATTCCTCTACCTCGGTGTCGCTTTTGTCCGGCTAGGCCCCTCAATTGACACTGCCGAGACATCAGCTCGTCTTCTGCGCCCTACACATACTGGAAGTGGTGACTAGTCAGCTGTTGACAATCACAAAACACTTTCAAAGCAACAAGTCTTGAATCTTCGTTTCCCAAAGTCCACATTCAACCTGTGCAATGCCTTCGGAAACAAAGCCCAATGGGGCAGGCCTCCAACCACTACCTCTCCCTCAAGGTATCAGTGAAGATTACATCGACTGCACATCATCATGCGGTCTGAACTTCCACATCCTCAAGGCCGGCGAGCCAACGAACCCGTTGATACTGTTCTGTCACGGCTACCCCGAACTCGCCTATTCGTGGCGTAAAATCATGCCCTCCATTGCCAGTAAAGGCTACTACTGCGTCGCCATGGATCAACGCGGCTACGGAAGAACAACAGGTTGGGACCAGAAACCTTTCCACGAAGTCGACCTGAACGAATACACCATCACAAACCTGGTCCGTGACCTCGTCTGCCTCGTCTACGGCCTAGGCTACACTTCAGTGCACACCATCATCGGCCACGACTTCGGCGGCGTCTCGTCCGCGGCAACAGCTCTGATGCGACCAGATATCTTCAAATCGACCATTCAGATGTCACACCCATACCATGCTCCTCCAACGCCTCCCAACCAAAAGCAACCTTCAAAACTCAAAATCGACATCCAAGCCGAACTAGCCAAACTCGACCCTCCGCGAAAGCACTACAAATGGTACAACTCCACCCCCGACGCGGCCTCACATTGGGACAACCCCCAACAAGGCCTCGAAACCTACCTGCGCGGCTACTTCCACCTCAAATCCGCCACATGGCGCCACAACAAACCGCAACCCCTCTCAGAATGGTCTGCAGCAGCGCTCGAAGAAATGCCCGAGTACTACATCATGCGCAAGAGCGACTCCTTCCCCGAAACCGTTGCCCGGAATATGGAAGGCGAGGATGCGCATGCCACGGAGTCTTGGCTCTCTCCGGAAGCTATCGGAGTGTACGTGAGCGAATGGCAGCGGACGGGTTTCCAGGGTGCGTTGAACTGGTATCGCGCTCAGACTGCTTCGACGCCGCAGAGCGCAAAGGATCTGTTCTTGTTTTCTGGACGGAAGATCGAGGTTCCTGTGGCGTTCATTAGCGGGAAGCAGGATTGGGGCAATTATCAGCAGCCGGGGGCGTTGGAGAGTTATGAGGATGAGGCTGCTGTAAGGAAGGGGTGCTATCGGGGGGCGACGTTGATCGATGGAGCGGGACATTGGGTGCAGCAAGAGCAGTCGGGGGAGGTGATTGAAGCCATTGGAAAGTTTCTTGAGAGTCTATAAGTGAGGGTGTGTATTTAATTGAGTTCAGCTTTGATCTGACGTGCGGCCAACGTTGCTGCAGCCATCGATGTGTTCAGGGAGTACGTCTATGTGTACTGCTAAGACTGCCAAAGACGAAAGACGTTCGATTGTGCATACCTATACTCAAGTAGCTTTGACTCTGCTTGTCTATGGTCTGCTTCCTGGCCGACCACAAAAGCATCGAAACCCTCTCACTCTATCTCATCCCCCAAAACGAAAACGCAACGCACCTACATAAAGCAACATCCAAGACACTGCATCAATCTCATCGCTTCCTCTAAGCAATTCAATCCGAGCATCACAACCAAGCCCAACCACCCCATCAATCAACCAATCCCTCACTCCCCAACCTCAAACCCAAACCCCCTACCAACAGCACAACACACCTCACCAAAAGCCCCCACAACACCCACAACACCCACAAACCCCCAAACATCCAACAAAAAAACTTCCTCCAACCCCTTCGCCCTCCCACCCTCGTGCGCAAACACCTTATAACCTACAAACGCAACCACAGCGCCCCCAAGCACCACATGAACCGGCTTGACGCTCTCAAGGAAGTTGTCAAGCATCTGGGCCGGCTCGAGCGAGATTTTCGATGTTGGTTGGGCGGTGATGTTTGGGTCGCATGGAGGGAGGTCAGGGTAGCCTTTGCGCAGGTGGGGGCAGGCTAGGGTGCAGAAGGCGAAACTGATGAGGGTGCCGATGAGGATGTACCAGGACCTTGGGAAGTCGCCGTACATTTCGTTCATGGCTTCGATGTCGGTGGACATTTTCCCGTTGTTGTCTTTAGCGGGCTGGCTGGGTAGTTTTGGGTTTTCTTGGTTGTGTTTGAGGGGTTTCGGGGTTTTTTTTCTTCTGGGTGTATGGTAACGTGATTCGTCTTTCGTTCGTTTATCGGATTTTTGCTTTGCGAAATTGGGCTGTTGCTGCTGCTGCTGAAGTCAGTGATGGTATTGAGTGTGATGAATCGAAGATGTTGTTCGGGAGTTTGGCCGGTTACTTATACGAGTCTTGTGTGTTTGCTGCTTTCCCATAGCAGGCCGTGTCTGAGACGCTGGGTCCATGACGGACATGTAGTCTCCTGAGATTATTTGAGACTTGCATCGGATCCCAATCACACCCCTGAGGATAGCAGCAAGGTGTAAGGATGGAGAGCGACATGCTCCATTGTATTGAAGCCAAAGTAAGACAAATCACTTATCGGCTTGATCGGCTGACAATTTTTCTTCGCTTTTACAAGTTTTTATGAAACCCATACATACCCTGCTAGCCCAATACTGATACATTCTCGTCCTTTGCCGCTCGATGCCTGAATCAATTCAATATCACAAATGTTCCGAAAAAGGGTCAACTCCACTCAATACACCCAAGATCAAAGCCTCTCATCGAGCACACTCATTGCTCATCGGCCATTAGTCGGTGGCGCGGCTCTCCTAACGCCCATCGCGCCATGGTTCGCGCAAAGTGTCTTGAAGCCGTTCCTCAAAGCCTGCATGTTGGGGTACTTGTTACCCTGCAGCTCGAAGCCAGAGGGGATGACCTTGGCCGGCCAGGTGACACAGGGTGTGTTGTGGTTGGCCTTGAACATCAGGTAGAAGTAGCCGGGGTGCGAGGGGTCGATGGCGAAGTTGTAGGACCCGTGCCTGGGGTTGGCTTCGGTGTAGGTGGTGAGCCATGCCTCTGTGAACAAGTGTTAGTGAAAGCTCGCAACCATACCCAAGTCTTGGAGGATTCTGCAACGTACCTAGCGCCTCCTTGGACAAGTTCTGGTACTTCTCGTCACCACACATCTCATCGACCTTCTTCGCCATGGCCTTGACGTGCAAGACGATCAGCTCGTCCAAATCACTGTAAGTGAACTTGCCCACGCGCAAGGTTCGGCCGACGCTGTACTCATTCTCCTTGTTGAGTTCCAGGACGTCAATGTGTTGGTAGACATTGTCGTGAACCTTCCATGTCACCGCAAGGTGATCTGTACCCTTGGAAGATGGTCGGATGATGCAGTCGCCACGTTGCACGTTAGGCAAGGAAAGCTCCGCCTCTGCTTGATGTGAGTTGTACGGGCGGAAAAGCGAGTGTTTGACGACACGCTGAATACGTCCGGCTTGCTTTTGAGTCGCGCGCTTGGCCTCGCGCTGATCGCGTGCTTCTTGGTCGTGATCCCAGTCCTCTGTAAATCGCGCGTTAGCTTGTGACACCCTGTATGGTGGCTGCGTTCCAGACTTACCGTAGTCGTGATCGTTGTGTCGGCGGAAGGGATTCTTCATCTCGTTGTCCCGAAGAGTCATTTGAGCGTGAAGCTTCTTGCGATCAAGATGTGTGATCTTCGCTTGGATCGTCTGGTGCATGGACCAGACTTGTCTAGGCTCCAGCGAGTTATTCGTGACCTCGTCTGGGAACTCAGAGATGGAGATACTGCCATCAACACCACAATCCAACTTGACTTCAATGTGATCGCTGAACGTCTTCTTGACAGACACTGGAATGATCATGCCATCTTGCAGCGAGGTCGAAGTCTCTCCGGTCATCATGGTGAAAGTCTCGTTGGAAGACAGATATTCGAAGTTTCGCCTCAGTTCCTCGAACGGATTTTGCAGCTCGGCGCGGATAAGTTCCAGCGTAGCCCTCTTCTTTTGACCAAATTTGGTTTCAAGCTGCTCGGCGTACTCTTCCAGGAGAAGGTCGTTGACCTTATCCTGTGCATCGTCCGCGATAAGTCTCCTCACAACCGCGGCTGGCCCATTCTGGTCCACCTCAGTCTTGATGTCTTCCTCGTCGAACTCAAGAGCATCAGCCGCGATCTTGCGAGCAACATCATAGTCCTCGGGATGAATTCTTGTGTTGTCGAGGTAATCGGTGTCGTTTTCGGTTGCCTCGTACACAATGTAGAGGAAGCTGGCGCAGTTGAGCCAGCACTTTGGTCCCACAGCCGGCTTGAGTCCACGTTCAAGATCACCGGTGGTCAACTGCTCGCGTGTGCTGACGTCGCCGCCCCAGGAGTTGACAACTCTCAACATTTGAGCAGCCTTGCGAGGACCGAGACCACTGATATAAGGCAGGAGGTTGGCAGTCGAGTTGTCGTTCACGCAATCGTTGATGTCAATACCGACCAGGTTTACCATGTCGACCATAGCCGAGTCCAGAGCCTTGATAAGCTTTTCCTCGGGGAGAAGGTGCTGGCTGGGGTCGAAGGTGATCGAGATGATGTCGCGGCCAAGGGCGGCATACTCCTTCATAGGGTTCTGCATGTACATGGCGAGCGCGATGCTGTACCTGGTGAGCGGTGGCACGCTCGGATGGTCTGTGCTGGCACGCGCGGAAGTATGATAGAGGCGGGCGACTTCATCGTTGACCATCATGATCTCGAGAGGATCCGACACCTCACGATCATCGTCAGGATCTTCGTACGGGGTTCCTTGCAGGCTGTGCCTTTCGACGATGTCTTGCAAGTCCTTGTACAAGCGACGGGTCTCGACAGACCAACCAGATACCGCGACGACATCAGGCTTCCTGCGCTCAACAAGCTCGACGAATGGAGCAACGTCCTTACCGTCAGATGTGTATTTTTCGGGATTGCCCAGTCTCATGTCAGTGAATTTGCCATTCTCCAAAACGCGGCCGTTTTCGTCGACGTAAGCCCAGCAAATAGCATCGGCTCGGTCGCCTGCGCCGTTGGACAGCGCCAACACGCGGGGTGTCGTTCCCAAGACCATTCCTTTAGGCTTGTAAGGCGCTTGGTCGAGCTTCGCGCTGTAGGCTTCACGGCACTCGTTGGCAATCTTGGTTTCGCAGATGTTCCTCAAGTGATCTTTCCAGCCCTTTGCGATGATACGGTGGAGCTTCATAAAGGCCTGACTGACAATCTCACGGCGAAGGCTGTTCCATGCATCGGCGACTTCGGAGAAGTTGTCTGATTCAATGCCCTGCTTCAAATCGTCGACGATGCGACGCTCGTGCTGCACATGCATCTTGATCTCGATCAGACCGTCCTGCT
>Ga0265798_10000320_pt1 | contig 86019 bp, 80 predicted proteins | sample P3T30metagenome_FD_192430 | JGI IMG/M metagenome (GOLD analysis project Ga0265798, IMG submission 192430) | Plant litter microbial communities from East Loma Ridge, Irvine, California - P3 T30 | ecosystem: Environmental > Terrestrial > Plant litter > Unclassified | place: USA: California... | reverse complement strand
CGGTGTTCCGCTTCCCAGAGCTTCAAATGCCTTGATGGCGGCATTGCCGAGGCTTGGTCAATGCATGTGGAGTTCTGTAGAAGTGGATTATTACTGTGGGTTAGGACGAAGACGCGCAGAAACAGTAGGTCTTTAGATACAGTAAGTGTTCCGCGGGTTGTGGGAAAGTCAATGGCTAATACGTCTCTTACGAGCCAAACACCCTGGATCCCGGGTCTTGTCGGAAGTCGCAAAGCGCTCCCTCGTTCCATAGAGTCTGAAGATTGTTGTGCGTCACTACTTTTTCTATGCCGGTTAGAGAACCCTTGGACGTGAAGCGAACTCAGAGAGTGGAGCCAAGAACGATGGTCGTGCGCCTTGGGGGCTCGGCGTGGGGGGGTGACATGCTGTTGCATGGAGCCTGGGAGCATGTCGTGAGACCGACGCGATCTAGACTTTCCACTGTCAATGGTATTGCGAGGGTCGATGGGGATGGAGTGCGTAATTTTGACTGCGGACTAAAGGAATTTGGTTGCCTCCAAAGATATACCTTACTCTTGCGCTCTGTTCGTCAGGTACGATCCAGTGGATGCAACACCTTAATCACTCAGGCTTCGCTGATGAGCTAGTAACCTCCCAAACTACTTGTCCGGTGAATATATCGTCGGTAAACCTTACTCTGAATCAGCAAAATCTACTATCCAAACGATTGGGTAGTTGCTGACCTCGATTCTTCAGTGGTCTCGTCTTCAGAAGTGGATGAGTTCTTACACCAACCCTAACCCTTATCTCCAAGCTGAGGTATGCAAATAGATCGTCTTAAAAGACGTATCGTAGCATTGAATCAAGAATGAGAAAAGCTATGGAACAATGATTTCTTGTCTCATTATCATTAGGTCTAAACTCGGTAGGATAGATCCAGACGAGCCGGACTACCTACTTGGTGATCCTCGCCGCAATCCAACCTTTCTCATTTTCAACACCTCCATCCTCAGTTGTACCCAAAGTTCTTCTCATTCCTCTTGTACAAAGGCGTGGTACCAGTGAAGTTTCCACTCTGGGTAGTGAAAGGACCAACCTCGCTAAGCGACTTGATACGGCCCAACATGAGCTCGACGGTGCGGTACGCAGCACCAGGAGCATAGCCGGGGAGTTCGTGGCCGGCGAGCTGGACTTGGTAGAAAGTCATGCCGCGCTCGGAACCCCAGAGTCCCAGGTATCCGGAGCCTGCGAGAGCGCCGCCGTTGTACTCTGGGTGGTCCGGGGTGTAGAAGGGAGTGCCGGGGTAGGATTGGAGGCCTTGGACGCCGTGCCACTGGGAATTTGTTAGCTACCGTTTGTGGGAGAGGAGGATCGTGATCTTTCACTTACGGTCACGTTCTGGATGGCGAGAAGGGTGCCGTTGGTGCTGAGGAGCATGTCCAGGTTGCCGGAGCCGATGAGGGTGTTGTTGGTGTACTCGATAACGCGCTTGAGGACGTCGTTCTGCGCAGGACCGATGCTCTGGTCGCTAACAGTCTTATTGGTGGCGGGGTTGCGGAACACGCCGTTGACACACTGGTTCCAGTCGGTGGGAGGGGCGTTGATGGCCTTCTGCACGTCGGTGCGGTTGAAGTAGACCTGGGCGCCTGGTGGGGTGTAGTCACCCTCGTTGACTTCGCCGAGGACAGAGTAGGGGTGAGGGCAGGTCTCGGTGATGTGGTAGATGTTGAAGCACGGGTTCACCTCGAGGATAGCTGCATATGCGTTGCTGAATTGATCACATGAATAGTTGTTTGCAGCAGTCTGAGCAGGTAGAACCGGGAACTTCTCCTGGGGCGGTGGGTATGTGAGGTACTTGTTGAAGTAATCAGTGTAACCACACTCGTCGTTGCGCTCCCAGAGACGTTCCATGAAGGACTCGTTGAGGTAGAGCATGTTCTGCCAGTACTCGAGGTAAGGCGCAATGACCACCTCCTGCTGGGTAGTGTCGTCGCCGAGAATCGGGTCGTTGATGTTGATGCCCTTGAGAGGCATGTCGGGGTCGTCGGCGGTGATGAAAGCGTCAGCGATGTACGGGACGTAGTAGCCACCGTAAGACTCTCCAGTAAGGTAAAGATCCCATCCTTGGACGCCAAAGGCCTCAACGAACTGCTTGTAGAAACCGACGAACTGCTTGCCGAGCTCGTACTCGTTGGTGATGTTGGGTGTGCCTTGGCTGAAGCCCACGCCGATGGGCTGCTCAACCCACATCATGTTGGTGAGGTTGACCCAGGTGTAAGGGTTCTGGACAGGAGCAAGAGTGCCAGCCTCCCAGGTGAAGGGACCGTTCTCGGTCAACAGACCGCTAAGGGAACTGCAACCAGGACCTCCATTGAACCAGATGGTGATCTCCTCCTGAGGGTCGGAGTTGGTGGTCGGGAAGAACCAGAAGAAGAGCTCACGAGTCTCATCGGCGTCGCCAGAGATGGGGAGAAGACCAGCGTAGCTCTCACCGACATCGAAGTCGACGTCTGGGATGGCCGAACCATTGACGACGAACTTCTCAGTGGCGTTGTTGAGGTAGTTGAAGGCGCGCTTCTGCAGGCGCTGGTCCTTGAACTCCTGGTGGGGAATCCTCTTCTCGATGACGGGCTTGGGTCGCTGGGCCTTTGCGAAGGCCTTCTCAGCAGGGCTGAGGGCTGAAGCTGAGCATGTGAGGCCAAGCAGAGCCAAAAGGCTTGATGAGAGAAGCATGATCAAGACTTGGGCCGGTGGCTGATAGTACAAGGCTTGGAGAGCGATCTTGAGATAAAGATGCAGGACAAGCCTTATAAGAGATACGGTCCAAGACGCTTAAGCAATGGTAGAATGCGGGCTGATGTCTTGGATGGTGTCTTGCCCTGTGGAAAAGCATGTTTTATTTACGATACCACCTGCGGTAAGAGGTATAGCTTGCGGGCATGGAGCCAAAAGTGGCAGGTGATGGGACATGACGAAGGATAGTTTGGCAAGGATCAGCGATATCTTTCCCTTGTTCCATATGAGGCAGGTGAGTGGTGAGGATGATCACGGCGATGATACTCAAGATTTAAGCAGATGGCAGGGAATCAGCGGCTCAGCGGCATCGACAGGGTCCGTGCCGTGAACCGAGTGGGAATCAAACGGCTGCCAGCAGGTTAGCAGATCGGACGCGCGGTCACATCATCAAGTTGCATAGTATTGTTGTTCATGTCTTCCATCTTGCTGCCTCGATCAATCTTTGACAAACGCCTCGCTCGATCTGAACCGGTGACACAAATATGGGAGACACAGAGAGCGTGGCAACTCGCTTTGGATATCACACTCGACGCGTACATACTGTACATACATCAGCACTACTGTCGACGATAAGGTGCACCCAAACTCTACATGCGGCATACAAGTCAATCATGCAAGGACCACCTTCCATCACTTCATCCTAGGTTCCTGCAGACCGCCACTAACGTCGCCCGGCTTTACCGCTTCAATAATAATGCAGAGCTGGAAAACAGACTTCCACAACATATCAACTCTTGCAAGCGATATATTACGAGACAGGGCTGGCTCACGTAACTTGCTCACTTAATGTTGCAGCCGCTTCATAGATAAGACTCTATCTCAGGCAACTCAACCAACCTTCGCATCCATCACGCCCAACTCCTCCCGGTACATGGCCTCCATCTCCCGCCGGATAGCCACGGCCTGAGACTCCTCGCTCCATTCAACATGCTGCCAACTTAAACCTTCTCCCTGTCTGACATCGCTCTTCAACACGAGCCCATGCGCCAGACCAATCGGTAAGCCTTCGATGGCCAGTGAGTCTCGAGCTCGCATCAACTTGCCGTATACCATGAACCCGCCCTCCCCATCGAGCTTCTCACCAGCCTTCAAGTCGCGCTTCGCAGTAGCAACGACATCTCCCGCAAAAGTCTTGCACGAACCGGTCGGCTCGCCTCGACACATGATAGTCGCCACACTGACTCCAAGCTCCAATCCGATAAGATGGTATGGTTTGCTCTGCGCCGCGTACCGCCCTGTAGAATCGGTCTTCATGCCATACTGCGCGAAACACTCCCTCTGATACTCGCCCGGCGCCTCAAACACCACATAAACCCCCCATCTCAGATCACTGAAGACCGGTCTGCCATCAACTTCAAGACATGAAACCACCTCCACAGTCCCTTTGGTGTCCAGCTGACCTCCATCCTCCACAGGCTTCAACACCGTCGGCAAATCATGTATCCCACAAGGCGGGAACCGCAACCCAGCTTTAGGCGGCGTCAAATCGCACGCATTCGCCACAGCAGCCATCTCCAGCGCACTCTTCGTCCCATCCAAGAAAGAATTGAACATCTGCGGATTGAGATCCCTTGTCTGCTCCTCCGTAAGCCCATAATGCGACCACACAGTCTCCGGCGTCGAAGCGTGGAAAGCAGGTAAATGCTTCGTGCCCTTACCGGCACACACGACCTCGAACCCCGCCGTACGAGCCCAGTCGACCAACTCTGCGATCAGAGCAGGCTGGTCGCCGTACGCCATGCTGTAGATGATGCCGGCTTCTTGCGCTCTGCGCGCCAGGAGCGGTCCGGCTAGCACGTCGGCTTCGACGTTGATCATGACGATGTGTTTCTTGTGTTCGCAGCACAACAGGGCGTGGCGGACGCCTGCGGCGGGGCTGCCTGTCACTTCGAGGATCACGTCTATGCCTGGCGTGGCGATGAGGGCGGCGGAGTCAGTTGTGATTGCCGTTTTATTCGCTGCGATGCCTTCGGTTATGGAGAGGGTTGCTTGGGAATCGTATTTTTCTTTCGGGAAGCCAGTGCGTTCGAGTGAGGCTAGCGCTCGCTCTCTGGAGAGGTCTGCGATTCCGGCTAGGCGCATGCCGGGGGAGCGGTGGACTTGTGAGATGCTGTGTCGTTGCCGTTAGTGGGTTGTTTCCATCGTGCAAGTCCGATTCTTGTTGGAGGATTATGAACATACAACATACTGCCGAACTTGCCAGCGCCAACGAGTCCGATCTGAATTGGCTTGCCGCTGGCTTCGCGCTCGGCGAGTTTGGTGGAAAGGCTGGTCATGATCCGCAGTTGTTTCCCTTTTCTCTTAGTTTTCGAGGCTGATACCAGCAATTTTTGTTCTTGAAACAATATCTGAAGTCGAGGCTATGTGAACTCGCTCATATGTAGGCTACCGACAGGCGTCGCAAGTACCTTTGTTCCGAACAGTCGCCCTTGCCCGAAGATCAACACCCCGCTTCTAATAGCAACTCTCTCGGTAAAAGAGAGAAGATCACCTTAGAATCCTTTCGGCAATCATGTCTCTTGGAGTTTGCTGGGCAGGTATAAGCGGTCTTTCGCAAGGCTTCTGCTAACTACTGCCGAGTGCCAGACATGGCAAAAGTCCATGAAACGAAGCCAACAACAAAGCGCACCAGTTGAAGTGCACAGTTCTTGACTGAGCCGCACCAGACTCAGGCTATTCTATCAATCGCCTCAGCAAGCGGTCCAAAACCTCTTTCCCCTGCTCATCAAGCATCGACCAATGCCCACAAAGTGGCAATCTCGTGATACTGCTCCGACCAACAGATTGGTACTCCACGCCTTGCCCAGTCTCAATTTGAGATTTTCGCATCCCTTGTTCAGCATCGAGCATGAACTCTTCAAGACTACCCAAACAAATTCCCGGGTTCAGCGCAACGTCCTGCATGCCGAACACGGCGTGGACCGGATAGCTAAAGGTGCCCTTTCGAGCGGACTCCGGAGTAGCAAGCCAGAGTGGTGGCTGGTACGTTGGGTAGTCAGGTCGCCATTTCCCGAGCGCGAGTCCCTCGCTATAGATACGGACGCGCTCGTCCCAGTCGCCTTGAGGGTTCTTCATGGAGCGAAGACGGACTCTAGGGCTGTAGCTGGAGTTGGATGGGAAGCGGAAGTCGCACTCTGAGGGCCCAAAGTCGCATTCTGCGGGCCCGGGGCCGTACGACATTGCTAGGCTGTTCGCGTAGGTTGTTGGGGTAGCTTGGGTCGAGCTGGATAGTTGTGAGTGAAGGTTCAGAGACGTGATGGGGTAATGCGAATACGAACTTTCGCAATGCCAACTCATGGCACAATTTGACGAGCGACGCGGACAGCCAGGGCATCCACTTCGCGAGGGGTAATCTTAGGCATAGCATGAATATCTGCGAGGCCGCTTGTCAGCATCTACGTGCCACGCACCGCTTAACGTATGATTCTAGATCTTACGTAGTTGGACATCAAAAGCTGAGAGAAGACAGCTTGCATGAATGACCAAGCCTGTCCGAAGTTGCCAGCCAGAATCGCATCTCGACTTTTGCTCAGACGATATGCGACTTCGTGTCTCGCTGCTAGCGGCTGGGTGGAAGTCAGCTTCCATGATGGAGACGAACACCGGCTTTTCTTACGTAGACCGAGTTGAGGACGACGAACTCGTCGACCAGACCAGACGTCTCTCCTGCCAGACGGTACGAAATTGCTCCACCCCTGAATTCCGTCCAATATTAGCGGTCACATTCCGGATTGACGAGAAATTTAGATACGCACCAATCGTGCGAAACAAGAATCGATCTCTGCGGCGAAGCTGACCCCGAAGGAGCGTCCAGATATCGGTCTTTAAGCTGTACGATGGCCTCAGCAACAGCATTCAGCATCTCATCGGGGCCATAAATGAAAAGGCTGTCACTTCCACCACATCCGGGTAAGTCGACAGCGACTAGTTTCGCTTTCTCCGACAGATTGGAACGAAGCTGCTGGTCCCAGATATGGCAGGAGTCCGGGAACCCATGCAAGAAAATTATCAGCGAGTCGGTTGATTGAGAAGAAGCTGCAGTGGAGATATAATGCATTCGCCGTCGGTTTTGCAAGGTCAGGAAATTGTGCGATAAAACGTTGTCTGCTTCCGAATCTGAGAGTGACCAAAGACTTTTGCACGCTGCGTCCGCGATAGTCAGCTCACCACTGGCTCATTCAACTTGGTAATTAGCCACCTACCTCTCTTGAATCGAAGCTCATCACCTTTGCTTTTGATCCACGTGTCTTTTCGTGTAAGGCTGTACAGTATAGCGAGGCAGATAGTGAGTAAGCCGTGAGCTGTTGCCGCGCCTCGGACGGCTAGAGTGCCCACGCCTTTGAATACGCCCATGATTAGGGTTCGATGTTGAAGTGACTCTCAAGCAACATTTCACTTACCTCCACGTGCACGGGAGCGGGCACGGCCGTACCTTCCCCACGCCAATCCCTGAACCCTGTCAACGTGAAATGACGTTGTGTCCAAGGTCATGTCGGGAAATTCAGCTCGCGCGCCGGCCGCGGCTTGCATGTTAGATCGACATTGTTCTTGCCCAATCCTACTTGGTATCAGATCAGACGGACATGCGACGTGCATTGCTATCTAGCCATTCTATATGACCAGCTGCTGCGCTCAGGAGTACAAGCCCGACACGCTCTACCATAAGCGACAATAAACGAGCAACAATGCCTCCAGCCAAGAAGACCGTCACCACCGAAGACTCGCGTTCAGACGCATCCACAGTACGAGAACGACAAATCGCCGCCGCAGCGCACGCCAGAAAGAGCAAGCAGAACGCCGCCGCCGTAGCGGCAGCTGCTTCTAGAGAGAATGGAAGCGCATTGAAAGAGTTGGCGGCAGCAAGCGCAGACGCCGACAATACGGCACAAGCACCTGGAGTAAGTGTTGAGAGCGCAGATAGCAGTGTATGGCCGCGCCTAGTCACAGAGACTGACAGACATACAGATGGCTTGGAGTACGACACCATTGTCGCTGCTAAACACATACCGAGTCTCGCACAACCTCTCCACACCAGCCGCTTTCACATCACCACTCAACCAAGCGCTGCTGGTAAATCCTGGAATCGGGCGACAATCGCCGACAATGGCGAGACGGAAGGATAAGAGACGGGTCTCTAGAGAACAGCTAGCGACGAATGTGCGCAAGCACTTCAATGGCGCTGCCGTCAATGAAATCGACGTGGTGGTTGAATTGGTGTACAAGAGCCGGAACAAAGGTAAGAGACATTGGCTTCTTGCAAGTCATACCACTCTGCACACCACTGATACCACACAGACAAGGCATTCCGCATGCGCTCGACACCTGGAATCTCCAAGAAGACATGACGAAAGCGCCAAGCACGACGACCCTCAGATTTTACAGCTTCTACACGCTCTTTGCACATTTTGGACACGACATAGACGACAATTCCCCTGCTGCATACCTTCCAGTATAGCATTTGGACATATCGACGACGACATAGGGGATTGGACTGGCGTTGGATTTCGGTTATGCTGCCTGCACGTAAGTGCTGGCATTCAGGGAACGGCGCTCCGGTATGCATACGCATTGCATCGGATTAATCTAGATACCCTTTGAATACGACCTTCTTGAATTTTGATAGCGTTGGAGGATGCCTGCTGTGTGCTGAAGTCAATACTTCAAAGCATTCTCGTCTTAGACTACACACGGCTCCAGATTCGTAGAGTTCCAAGTTTCGATATTTCACGATGTTGCTCTCCAGTGACATCTGCAAAAGTTATCGTAGTGTGGCGCCCGATAGTCCCAAGCTCCCGTCGAAGAAGGGGCTCAACATTGGAAGAGATGTTCAAAAAAGTAAATAGTCTCAAGGTAAACAAAAAAGGCTCACGATTTATTTATAAAAGGCAAAGCAGTAGCCGACTCCTTACAAACTCGCCCGGTGCAATCAAACCCCCCTCATTCGCTCTCGAAGCTTCCAAAAGCGGATCCGATGTCGTCGGTCGGCAAACCGACGACTCCCGCAAAATGTTTCCCCGGCACAAGGGAGAGAACATCAATTGATTCTGGGGGGAATCAATCACATCAATTGTTACATCAATCTTCATTCAATTCCTTTCATCTGTATCATACCACATAGACGACTTCCGCGATGAGCATAGCATCGCCCGCGCTGCTGCCCCGAGCCGCAGCGCAACCACTGCGCATCCTCGCCGCCAGTCGCTCTTCGAACCGCACCGCTGGCAGCCAAAGATACCACGAGCACGACCAGCACCGCCAATTCACATCTCAGACCCGCCCGCGCCCTCCACAATGCCAATCCGCATCTTCGCCATGCATTCGAACTCGCTCAAACCCGGAGCGCTCGCAGCGCCGCACTTTCCACGCCTCGACTCCATCTCTGGCCATGAAGGATCCTTACCAAGCCCTGGGCGTCAGTAAATCCGCTTCAGCCGGCGAGATTAAGAAGGCGTACTACGGACTTGCGAAGAAGTACCACCCGGATACCAACAAAGACCCCCAAGCCAAGGAGAAGTTCGGCGAGGCGCAGGCTGCGTATGAGATTTTGACGGACTCCACGAAGAAGGCGCAGTACGACCAGTACGGTTCTGCAGCCTTCGATCAAGGCGGTGGAGCCGGACCAGGCGGACCTGGTGGATTCGGCGGCGGGAATCCGTTCGGAGGTGGATCGCCGTTTGGCGGTGGATTCGGTGGTGCAAGAGGAGGAGGATTCGGTGCGGACTTCAATTTTGAGGATCTTTTCAATGCATTCGGTGGTGGAGGAGGCGCGAGGAGGGGAGGAAGAGGAGGTGGAAACCCATTCCAGCAGGAGGAGGTCATGGTGGGAGAGAACATTGAGGTGCAGACCAACATCTCATTCATGGATGCTGCAAAGGGCGTGCAAAAGGACATCACAATCACGCCTCTGGCGCAGTGCAAGACTTGCACGGGCAGTGGGTTGAAGAAGGGACAGACCAAGTCGAAATGTAAGGTCTGCGACGGAACTGGAGCGAGAGTGCATGTCGTTCAAGGCTTCCAGATGGCAAGTACTTGCAGTGCTTGCGCTGGAGCGGGTGTTGCGACTCCCAAGGGCGGCGAGTGTGGCACATGTAACGGCAACGGAGCGACAAGAGACCGTCGGACGGTCACAGTTGACATTCCTGGCGGAGTGGAGGACGGCATGCGTCTGCGCGTAATGGGCGAGGGCGACTACCCACCTACCGGTCAGTCCACGAACCCGAACGGCAGCACGCAAAAGGGCGACCTCTATGTCTTCATCCGCGTCGCACCCGACAACAAGTTCACACGCAACGGATCCGACGTGCTCTACACCGCTTCCGTTCCTCTCACAACCGCCATTCTCGGAGGCGAGATCCCTATTCCTACACTCGACGGCGAAGTAAAGGTGAAGGTGGCGACCGGCACTGGTACTGGGGACAAGATCACCCTCTCCGGCATGGGAATGAAGAAACTCGGCAACCGCCGCGGAACCAACGGCGACCTACGCGTCGAGTTCAAGGTGCAGATGCCCAAGTACTTGAGCGTCAACCAGCGCACGATCATCGAAATGCTGGCGGACGAGATGGGCGACAAGAACGCCAAGCGCGTGATGAACCTCGGACAGTACAACAAGGAATCGGCTTCCACTGCTAGCGACAGCAGCTCAGGCACTAAAACTTCAAACCACCAGGATGAGGGCTTCCTTAAGAACATGTGGCACAACATTTCTGGACAGCACAAGGATAGTGATGGCAAGCCAACCGAGGACCCCAACAAGAAAGATGAGAAGAAGTAGAGCGGATTGAGGAAAAGTCCGATCCTTTGTATCTGTATGATGAATGGGGAGGAAAAGAAAAGTGGTGCGCCTTGATCGATCGACAGAGCTCGCAAGTGCGTACGTTGCATCCAAATTGGCGTCTTTGCGTGGTTTGGTTGTCAAATTGAGCGGCTAAGACAGTCGCGTGTATATAGAGCAGGATTGCTGTTAGCCACGGCAGAATTTTGTATAGTAGACTTTTCGATTTGCTTGATAGTTGTGTAAGCTAATCTCGACTCAGTCGGCTTCGTGTAGACAAAGGGATAACTTGTCATTTTCTTCGTCTCAAGTACAAACGATCGAACATTCAGTCCTCTCAAGCGTGCTCGTACGCTGGACAGCTCATGCGCATACATGACGAGAAACAAGGATATGCCTTCTGGACAGAGTCGCGATGTTGGTGTAGGCGCCGGCGCGTAGTAGTGGCGACAAGCAGGTCCGTAGTAAGACGATAAAGCCTCGATTGGCCGCAGAGTGGTGACCGTCGGGTTTGTCACCGAGGCTCAATGGACGGCGAAGCGCGCGTCTGGCGTATACCACGACGACATGGACTCTTGTAGTAGTTGATGGAAGGATGAGGGTGTTGTTGTTGCTAAGGTATATGCCGGGGTGCCCACTTTAGGCTTCAACAACGTGGCGGGGCCGCTGTCGCTTAAGGTCCTTGGTCGTCGCCGATCTCAAGCTGCGTCGTCACTTACATCTCGACCAGAACGAACACTCATATACATTGTATACTGGACCCTTCGACCCTTTCCAAGACCTTGTCGACCGGAAGAACACCTTTGAGAGGCTGACACTTTCTACCTTGTCACACATAAACCACAGTTCCCTCTCCTCGTTTTCCCTCCCGCCACGTCCGTCCATTGAGATATCGTATTCGACTGCCTGGTTATGGCTTGGCAATAAGCAGCCCATTCACTGCGGTCACACGAACACAAACCCGCCGTCGACTTTTACAGTCTTCCTCCTACGATGCTACCCATACGCCCAACGCTGTCTCGACAGCTGTCAGCAGCGGACATGCAGATCCCCATGATCTCGAGTCCGCTCAAGCAAACCAACGAGATCGACTGGATAGGGCCGCTCAAACACCACATCCGGACCAGCTACGGTGATGATCCTGAACGATACGCCGAAGAATGCGTGCAGCTCAACCGTCTGCGCCAGGACATGCGAGGAGCAGGAAGAGATAGCGCCGCGGGACGGGATTTGTTATACCGATACTATGGACAGCTGGAGCTGCTGGACTTGCGATTCCCGGTGGATGAGAATCACATCAAGATCAGCTTCACGTGGTTCGACGCATTCACACACAAACCGACCAGCCAGTACAGTCTGGCATACGAAAAGGCGAGCATCATCTTCAACATCTCTGCTGTGCTGTCTTGTCATGCGGCGAACCAGAACAGACATGAGGATGTCGGGCTCAAGACTGCGTACCATTCTTTCCAGGCTTCGGCTGGAATGTTCACATACATCAACGAGAACTTCTTGCATGCGCCTAGTCAGGACTTGAGTCGCGAGACTGTCCAAACTTTGATCAGGATCATGTTGGCTCAAGGACAGGAGGTGTTTATTGAGAAGCAAATCGCGGATGGAAAGAAACCAGGTCTGCTCGCAAAGCTGGCTTCTCAGGCAGCTTTCATTTATGCACAGGCAGTGGAAGGAACGCAAGACAACGTATCGAGAGCTGTCTTTGAGCGAGTCTGGCTGCTCACTGTCCAAATCAAACAACACCACATGGCTAGTTTGGCTCAATACTACCAGGCTGTCGCGGACTACGAAGCCAACAGCTACGGCCAAGCCATTTGCAGACTCCAAGCAGGTCTCAGCGCGAGTAAAGAGGCGAGCCGACTTGCCAACAGCTTCCCCAGCAGCGTGCCTTCGAGTAGCAATCTTAGCTCCGAGACTGGGACAGTGTTGGTCGACGTTGTGAAGAAGCACATGGCTACCATCCAGGAGCGGATCGCCGAATACAACCGGGACAACGACATGATTTACCACCAACCCGTACCTGCAGAAGCAAACCTCCCAAGTATACCGAAGCTGCCGGCGGCTAAGGCGATACCTGTGAGCGAGCTATACCAAGGCCAAGACATTCAGAAAATAATCGGCCCAGACATTTTCCAGCGCATTGTGCCGATGAGCGTTACTGAGAGCGCAAGTCTGTACGATGAGGAGAAGGCGAAACTCATTCGTGCTGAGACCGAGCGAGTGGAGGGTGCTGATGATGAATTGGCAGCGTCTCTAGACTATCTCAAACTACCTGGCAGTCTCAACATCCTGAAGGGCGGCACGGATCAGGAGAGCATGGGCGTAGACGAAGGCTTCCGAAACTGGTGCTCTGAACTTGCTGGCCATAGTTCATTCGATCCCACCTTCGAGAGACTGCGTGAGGACAAGCAGGGTATCCTTTCGACTCTGGAGAACTCGATGAAGCAACTTGATATGGAGGAGTCTGTCTGCGAGAAAATGCGTAGCAAGTATGGCGGCGAATGGACTCAACAGCCTTCAAGTCGGCTTACCTCAACTTTGCGAACGGATGCGCGTTCCTATCGTGCGGCAGTCGAGGAGGCTTCTACGAGCGATGCGCAACTGTACAACACTTTCAGACAGCACGACTCGGACTTTGACGAGATGCGGTCGGCTGGTGAGACTGATGAGGCGGATGTGCTGTATCAGCGTGCTATGATCAAGGCTGGCGCTGGCAAGAAAGATGGTATGAGCCCAGGCGGAGCGGTCGAAGGCAATCTGCTGGATGACGACTTTGAGGACGACTCAAGACAGACTGTTTCTGGGCAGATCGAGAAGGTCGAGGAATTGCTGAAGAAGCTGCAGCTTGTCAAGAGGGAGAGGCAACAGGTGCTCAAAGACCTCAAGGAGAAGGTTAGTTATTACCAACGTGTTGCGGAAAACAACATACTGACTGCTCATAGATCCACTCCGACGATATCAGCAATGTCTTGATCTTGAATAAGAAAGCCACCACAAGCCAAGAAAACCAATTGTTCAAGTCAGAACTCGAAAAATTCAGACCTCATCAAAACAGGATCCTACAGGCCATGCACAAGCAGTCTGCCATCATGAAGGAGCTGACTCGAACCTACGGCGATCTACTGCAGGACAAGCGCGTTCGTTCTGAGCAGAACAAATACGAGTCATTCTCTCGGCAACGGAACACAGTACTCAGCCGATACCGCAAGGTATACCAAGCGTACGTCGATCTCAACGCAGGCCTTGAGCGAGCAAGACAATTTTACTCTGAGATGAAAGAGACCGTTGAAAGTCTCGAGAAGAACGTCCAGTCTTTCGTCGAGAACCGTCGCAGCGAGGGCAGCCAGCTCCTGAACGCCATCGAAGCCGCTAAAGGCTCCGGTGCAGACCGTGAGCAGACCAGGCTGAAGGATCTCATGGAGAGGATGAGTGTGAACCCTTCGCCTCTTCCACACTCCAACTCGCCCAGCAACTCCATCTCCTCCCACCGACCTCCACCTCTGCAGCCGCAAGCCTCATATGGAACACAATCAATGTACAATCCCACCGCCAGCCCTCCAGCCACACCTCAATACCAAAACGGCATCCGCTCCTCCGCCAACTTCCAAGGCTTCAACCCCCCGGCTCCCTCGACCAACAACTACAGGCAAGACTCCTACCCCTCTCAACAAAGCCAAAACCCCCGGGATTCAGGCTACAATCCATCGTCCTACGGCCCCGTCTCCCCTCCCGCCCACCAGCAGTACTTCTCCCCCCCACCCGGCCAGCAAGGCGGAGGTTACGGCTCCCAGCAGCCGACGACCACACAGCACGGCTATGGCCAGCATCAGCAACAACACTCGCAGCCGCAGCATCTTCCGCCGGGCTGGCATCCTCCCCCACCACCTCCGGGTCCGCCTCCTAGTCAGGACTATGGGGCGATGATGCAAGGCGGGAACTACCCTAGTGGACCTGGGGGGTATGCTAGTGATCCGAGAAGGAGTCAGCAGCAGCAACAGCAGGGCGGTGGAAATGGAGCACCGGCAGGGGACCCGTGGGCTGGATTGAGTGGTTGGAAATGAGCGTGAGGTCTGGGTTATGTTTTGTGTGTCAAGGCGAGGGGGAGGTAAGGTATGGAAAGGAAGGGAAAGCGTATCGATCTGTTGACATGGACATCGAGGAAAACAGCGTACTACAGAGTTTTTGGGTTGATGAGAGGGTTGTGATGCGTGTATAGCGTTATGTAGGCATTTTCGCATTCTTGCATATGGAAAAATGTTGTGGAACGTACACGCACTGGATTGAGAGACTCGTCTATCCTTTGTTGAGGAACGTACGCCTTCGTATCCGTCAAATTGTCACATAGGGCTCCGATAGTGGACACTGGATCTAGACGCAGTGTCACTGCTATCTGTGACTGACTCATCACTCTGGTACCTCTTAGCGAGAGCAACAGTCATTCAGCCGCACACCATTCACCTACCTAGTCGATAGTCTGGACCCGATAGGTATCTTAGCTTGATGAGCTCCAAGTCGTATTCCCTGTGCTTCGGAAGGATTGAGCTGACCAAGATAGCTGCGGACATAGATGGTTGGCTGTATAGCCGCCGCCAACAAAGAAATAACAAATGTATACATATGGACCTACCGAAGTCTCGATTACATTGAGTCTCTGTATCAAATGTCCACTCCCACTCACAACACTCAGAAGAAACGAACACCCGCCCAAACACCTGCCCAACATCCCGCGACCACCACCATCACAATCATGACGACCCAACCGACCCCGGTCAAGAAAATCGATCCCATCTCCTTCATCCTGAACGCGCATTTCACCATCAAAAAACACGATGCACCCGCCTTCCTCGCCGCCACAAAACTCGTCTACGACGCCTGTCTCCGCGAGCCTGAATGCCTCTTCTACCACGTTGGCCGACTAGACTCGATCCAACCCACCTGGCTCACCGAGCTCCCCGAGGAAGAGAGTGAGGAGTGTGTGATTACGTTTAGCGAAGGCTGGAATTGTACGCTTGAGTGGTACAAGGAGGTGCAGTTTAGGAAGGAATATTATGGGCCGCATATGAAGGTCGCGGGGGCGATGTGGACGAAGCCGCGTAAGTTAGATACTTTCGTTTCCTGTGCATGTTTCGTGGTGGGAGCTGGTGATACGAATCTGGGCTAACGATTATCGATTTGCGACTTTCTAGCTGTTTTTGAGCTTGTGAGGCCTGAAGAAGGGTTCTGTCATTACAAGGAGGGGATGTGAGCTTGGAGATTGTGCAATGATATGAGAGAGTGTGGGCAGAGTAGTAGTTCACCACAGCATCCGTGGAACCTAATTGTTGAATGGGCGTCGAAAGAGTGGTCTATTCTAGTAGCCAAACTCCCAAATGTCTTTCGCGTAGTCTTCCGTGAGCTCCTTGTCTTCGCCGTACCTATTCAAAAAAAAAAGATTAGCATTTGCTTGACACAAGATCCAAAAGTCGGACGGAGCCAGATGCAGAAGATACTCACACTTCCTGCCACTTCACAAACCCGCCCTCAAGCACATAGACCTTCTGTCCATCCTCCTTACCTGCACCCTCCAAACGCTCCTTCTCCCTCAAATACCTCAACGCCGAACTGGGGCCTCTCTGCTGGCTAAGAGCACAGTGGAATACCACAGTATCCTTGTCTTTGAGCGTGCGAATCAGCTCCGGCATGCGGTAATCGTGCGTGTTGACGGGCACATTTGTGCAGCCTGTGATGTGGCCGCCGATGTAGTCGGAGTCGCGGACGTCAATCACGGCTATGCTGGTGGATTTGGAGCGGATCAGAGAGGCGAGGCTCTCGCGAGTGATGAAGGAGAGGCTGGAGATTGTGTAGAGTGACATCTTTCTGGTGTTGATTTTGATTTGGTTTGGGTTAGGTTGCTTTTCGATAACGGTGGCGAGATATTTCGGTACGCCCGTCTTTTGCGCTTTTCGATAACGAAAGTCAAGATTTCAGTTGAGTTTTTTTCGCTAGGTGTCTGAGAATTGTGTGATTGATGGATTGAGAGAAGAATGTATTGTTTTGATGGTCGATGTTGATGGGGGCCAGCGGAGCTCTGCCTCGAAGGATGAAAAGTTGGAGAAGGAACAATTCACGATTGCGATCTTGGCTATTACATTCTTCACCAGTAATACAACACTTCAACAACACGATCACAACTTGGCCGCCTTCCAGTTCGGCTTCCTTTTCTCCACAAACGCCTTCACGCCCTCCTTGATGTTTTCACCAGCCGCCAATCTCGGGTACCAATTCTCCATCAACAGCCTGCTACCCTCCTCAGCACCAACTCCCTCCCATCCCAACTTGATACCTTCTCTGCTCACGATGACAGCATCAGGGCTGTTGTCCGCGATCATCTTCGCATACTCAACAGCAGCATCCACCACCTCTCCCTCGCCGTCGCCCACAATCTTGTTGATGAGGCCCCACTCCAGCGCCTCCTGCGCAGGCACGACACGGCCAGTAAGTGCCATCTCCATCGCCCTGGGCCTGCCAATCGTGCGGACAATTCTGGGTAGAGCGCCAGCCATTGCAACGACACCACGCTTGACTTCAGGCAGGCCAAAGGTTGCTTTCTTGGCAGCGACGACCATATCGCAATTCACGATGAGCTCAGTGCCACCGCCGTAGGCCAGGCCGTTGACGGCTGCGATGATGGGCTTACGGCCGTTTCGTCGCGAGAGAGCTCCGAACCCGGAAGGTGGCATTGATCGCTGTTCTTTAGACGAGTTCATTGTGTTCCATTCTGGTAATACATGTCAGCAATGGCTATTGATTGGTATTTTCCACTCACTGATCGAATGAGAATGGCTTACCTTTGAGATCAGCTCCAGCGCAGAACGCCCTTCCAGTGCCTGTGATGACACCAACATTGAGCGTTGGCTCAGCATCGAGCCACTTCCAGATTATGTCGAGCTCCGCATGGCCGTCCTGGTTGATACAGTTCAAGTCTTTGGGCCTGTTTAGTCGCACGAGTAGAACTCCTGGCGCTGGGTATGAAAGCACGACGTATTTTCCGGACGGCTCTTCGAGCTCGAAGTTTGGCTTGGACATACTGCTAAAGATCGAGAATGCTTTACTCGGCCAACGACTATATTTTTGGTAGTACGAGAGGGTTGCTGTGTTCGTTTCACGAGAGCTGATTGTTGAAGGTCGACGAGGCGGGGATCACAGCATCCTCAAGCCGAGGTACGAGGCCCAAAATCAACTTCATGTTGTGAAACGCGTCCCCTTTTCCATCAACACGCACTTTAAATGTTGCGGATTATCTATCTCTAGTCTTCAGAAGACTCCGCAAGTAAAGTTGATGAAGTTTGGACTTCACACCACACACATCTAGTCAGAGGCCCGATGTGGCTCGGGAAAATGGACAACTTCATCGCGCAAGCAACGATTGCCTATCACGCCATCGACCGCCAACACGCTGTCGCGACGATGCTTTCCCGCCCGATGAAAGTCATGACATGACCAGTACTCAACGTAACACTGGCGATTGTTTGCCTGTACGAACAAATGAGCCCTGAGCTACCAAACACCACGGATCAGTTCCTGGCGCGCTTTTGCATCCCACGCATCTAGGACAAGCACAAATGGCGTGCTTCTGCGACTGGATTGGCAATGCCGTGATCGTCCATCTAATCCGCTCCCGTTGACCTGTTATTCCAATCCAGGTCCTTTCTGGCCAACAAATACTTTTGACTTTCAGGTCTAACAAGGCACGACATTGCCTTCGCCATCGTCTAGAGGTCGAATTGCTCCATGTATAAATCTGCTAGGCTCGTGGACAATGAGTTGATTTTCTTCATCTGTCTACCATCTTTTCTCATCTTCTCATATCCCGGTCATTTTGGTTGATCATCTGCAAGACTCTCGTTACACTCAGGGATCTCTAACAGACTCCGCAAACATGGCCGACCCAAACCGCGCCGAGCAGTTGGAAGGCCTGCGAAATATCACAACAAACCAAGACTTCTACGAAAAGCTCGCAGCCGGCCACAGCGCCAGTGCCTCCAGCTCATCACCCCAATCAGGCAATGGCACCTTTAACAATGTGCAGTACATTCCAGTGCCCATCACGATCAAAGCACAACTCGGCAGTCCAACCGCACTCGCAATCGGTGCTTTTGCAACCACCTTGACCACTCTATCCTTTGCATTGATGGGATGGAGAGGCATGACAGTCACCAACGCTTTCATCGGCAACTTCTTCGGCGTGGCGGGCATTGGCATGGTCATCTCTGCTCAATGGGAGATTGTCCTGGGCAACACCTACGCCTACACCGTTCTGAGTGCTTTCGGGCTTTTCTATCTCGGATTCGGGATTATCGTCACGCCATTCTTTGGAGTGGCTCAGGCTTATGGTGGCACTGATACAGTGGAATACAACAATGCACTTGGCTTCTTCGTGCTGAGTATGTCTTGTCGTCCTCCTGCCCATCAACGAATATGCTAACTTGTAAATTTAGTGTGGTCCGTCTTCAACTTCTTCTTCCTCATCGGATCGGCTCCGCTCAACATAGTCTACTTCGGGATCTTCTTCACAGTTCAGCTGGCTTTCACTTTGGTCTCGGCTGGCTACTTCCTGAATGCAGATGGGTTCACTGAGACAGCGACCGCAGTCAACACAGCCGCTGGAGCCTTCGCCTTCGCTTCTGGCATGCTAGGCTACTACACTGTGGCCAACCTCATGTGTCAAGAGGCTTTAGGCTTCAACTTCCCTATGGGAGACACGAGCCGATTTTTCAAAAAGAAGATTCATTGATCGCATTCATGTGCTTCATTCTCCTTTCGACGATGACCTCCATATGCTTTATTTGCGGGCAATCGACTTGACATTGTTTCAAGCAAACATTTACAAGCATATACCTGTACATCATACAATATAATCTATCTTTAGTCTGCCAGATTCTATTGACGCCCTTGTCGCTTGTTCACATGCCGCTAATGCCGTCTGTGATAATAACTTTGACTCCTTCACAAGCTTGCTGGACCTGCATATCGGTGCCAATACCTAAAGCACAATCACAGTCGTCCCGATAGATCCAGAAGACTATCACATGTCTAGCCAGGCCACAACTACAAGAGCAAGCTTTCCCCTTTGACAACTTCCTCTCTTACATCCACCTTTCTCACAACAACCTCTTCCACATCCTCATTCTGCGACATCCTTCTTGGACACCATCTTCCTCTGACATCATCCTTGGACACCATCATTCTCAAGCACCGTCTTACGTGGACACAACACAACTTCGACATACTTCTTCTTGGAAAACACCCGCTTCCGACTGCATCCACCTAGCACGTCCATTCTCAATTAATCAAATCAGCCTCCGACAACACCCCCCTTCGATCACATCTTCATTCGACAGCATCCTTCTTCAGTTTACAGCTATATCAACCACACACTGACTACATCCCTTACTGCTCTGACTCATCGACCACTATGGATCCCTTCACATCCAGGAAACCACCAACCGGACCCTCATCTACCAGCGCTTATCGCCTCAACCGACCCAACATGCGCCAGCACAACGCTCCCATGCCTGTCAATGAAGCCAGGGCTGCCGCGCTCAAGACACCAACCCCCTCATTCGATCCCTCGAAGCCCAGCTTCAAACCTGTCCAGTCCCTCAAGAGCTACGAGTTTCTCGACGATATCGTGGCAGAGCGCAAAAAAGACGTCACACCGGAGCAAATCCGTATCCAGGCACTCGAAGATTCGATGACCATGTACAATGGTTCGCACGCACTCAAGCAGGAGCAGTTGGCGTATCAAGCGGACAAGATCAAGGCCCAAGCGGACAAGATCCAGGAACAGGCGGATCTGATTCAAGCTCAGGCTGACCAGATCAAGGCCGAGGGCGACCAGACAAAGTACCACGCAGAAGAAACTGCCTCAAAGGTCTCAGGTCTACAGAACGTGACCGGTAAGATGCAGGAGCAAGCAGAGCAAACTGATTCCGGGTTCACGGCTCTGAAGACGGTTTTGCGTGGCGACTTCCGCACCATCAGGTCTCAGATCCAGTCTGGCAGCACTAAGGTCCGCGAGCTGACTGCGAGGCTTGAGGCTGCTGATCGCGAGCGCAACTGGATGGCCAACCACATGAGGCTCAATACTTTGGCCGAAGCTGAGACTCACGAGCTGATGGCTAGGCGGTTGAGGGAGAGCGTCCTGGGTCCTGATGGCGTCGGCCAGGTGCAAGGTAATGCGTCCAGGCTGCAATTGACTGCGGAGCCGTTGCAGCAGCAAGAAGACGTCGCTGTCGGGAGTCCGATGCACGCACAAAGGCCCGTAGAGGTCGCATCGCCAACTGTTCGTGGCGACGAAGCCGTTGCACCGGAGGCAAAAGCTGCAGACTCTGAGGTCGCAAACCACACTGTTTGTGCCGACTGGCAGCCGTACGCTGTCAGCCAGCTCTCACCCCTCTCTGTCACCGCGACCAACGACGTAACCTTCACTTGGGAGGAACTTCACCGCTACCTTGGTGGCGCCCAGTACTCCCCCGGCCTTTACCTTGCCAGTAACGACTTCGAAGGAAGCATTTTGAAGGGGAAGACGTTCTGGCTCCTGGAAGCTCAGTTCGAGCCGTTCGCACCCAAGGCTCCTGGCCAGCACGGAGCCAAGCTGACGCCCTTCTTCAACGACACCCCAACGGAGAACGGCTGCATCCTCGACGAAGAAGATTATTCGAACGTGCCAGTCTTCATCTGCCTTGCCGAAGGTCAAAACTACACCTACCTTGGCACGTACAGCCAGAGGCGCTACAGCGACAAGCTGTCTCATTCTGAACTCTTTCAGCATGTCCCCGAAGTCGTCCTCAAGTACTGGGCCGAGCTTCTCGCCGATCCCGACCGTCCTGCTTGGGTGACCGAGCAACTCATCACCAATTTCTGGCCGGCTCCCACCTACACAGGACCCATTCCGACCGATGTGGCCGTCGCTACACCCGCCACTGGTGTCTCCGACCCACGTGACGCAGAGAAGCCGATCGAGAAGCGCGTCGTACGCGCTCTCGAGGAGTTCGCGCTGGAGCTGAGAGACTGGAAAAAAGAGTCCCAGCTCAAGGCGCAGCTGTTGACCGAGGACGCCCTCATGGAGATGTGGTCGAAGAGCGATCTTGACGAGGAGAAGGGCCTGAGGCCGTGGCTGGAGTACCTCGAGTGCGTGGGCTTCGACAGCGAGTTCTACGAGAAGCTCGTTGCCGCTAAGCAGGCGAAGGGCAAGAAGGTTGTGGCCATCAAGGCTGAGCCGAGTATGGCTGGTATCGCCACTCCACGTGCCAGTGGTGGCAACACTGGCGAGCAGCGCCGTGACTCTGCGGCCGATGTCCCTGACCTGAAGCTTGACGAGAGCCCCATCAAGGAGGCGAAGTTCAAGTGCACCAGGCGCCCAGCGGCCAGGCGCTGAGCCGTTCGTTAAACAGGGAGTCTCGGCTATGGAGTATTGAGCATGAGGCGCCATGGTATCTGTGGTACATGAGTATGGAAGGAAATGAGTCTGCCTGTCGTCAACGACAGCATATGGTCAGCTGAGATCAAGAGGCTCTCGAAAGCTGCGCGCAGACCGGTCTGACTTACCTACAAAGGACAAGTTCCCGACTTTGGATAGCGAAAATCACTCTTAGTGTCTAGTCAGGCACGAAAAACATTCAATAACAAAAAAGCTACACCCTCTTGTCTCATACCCAAGACTTGCATAATCACTTGTAGTGTCGTTCCCGAAAACTTGTACTGTCTGAGTCAGTCGTGCGTGAGAAACAGCAGCTCAATGCCGCCGAAAGGAATTGCTACACTAATGATTCAGCAAATAGTCCCTGGTTTCATAAACTCCTCTCCCGGTCTGACCAGTATCCTCAAAAACGCCATAACGCTCAGATATATGCTGTTTTGTACATATCCACACATCCCCCGTAGCGCCAAGTCCCAAAACAAAGGTCACTTAAAGGTGAATTGCCATCCTGCGAGGACCCATGTACAAGAGGCCGCCGAGGCCGGTCAAGCCGAGACCGAACCACCACAGCTTGTCGGTGTTGATGTGCTGCACCATGTGCTGCGTGTTCTTGGACTCGAGCTTGACTTTCCAGTCGAGGGGCACTTCGGCGTCGAGCCCACGCTTTGAATTGCTCTTTCCTGTAGCAGAGGCGGTCGGCATCGGATTGAGGGTCGTGGTCGGAAGCATCTGGGGAGGGCGGTACGCGAGGTACATCGGGTTCATTGGCTTGCCGTCGAACTCGTACATGTTGAGGCGAGGGATGTTGTGGTATGGATCGATGATTTGCTCGTATCTCTGTGTAGGCGTTCCGTCAGCAATTGGTTCGCAGTATGGAAGCACTGATATCGCTCCAACTTACCTGCATCGTCTCGGTCTGGTTGTAGCGCGTGTAGATGGCGTTCTTGCCGTTGCAGGGTGTGCTCATCAACTGCCTGCCATCAACCGCAATCGGTGTGAGCTTCAGAGAGCCATCTGCGTTCTTCACCCATCCACCGTGCTGCCATTGCATGATGCCGCTGGGGCATGACGGGTCTTGGGGGTTCGCGATCGCGCGATAGTATGCAGACTCGTAGTGGCCGTCTGCTGTGAATGAGTAGGAGATTCCGGTGCGCTCAGGCTCGATGAGTTCGTCGTTCAGAGGGTCAAAGAAGCCCTGCAAAGATTGTCAGTAGGCGATCGCGGTAGCATAGCATGGCGCATATCATACAGGTCCGGTGAGAGTCTTGTTCGACTTGGTGCTCCACGTTCCCACTATATCGCTTGGCCAGGTGCCCTGGGCGGCGGCAAGCGCAGCGAGGCCAGCAACGCCGGCGAGAGAGTACTTCATGATGGTCGTGAGGGTCGCAGGAGTCGTAAAAGCGTGGTCGTGGGCTGTGTCCTTTGCCGGTGTTGATTTGGTTGTCTTGTCTGTCTGTGTGTCTTGAGAGTGTGAGAAGGTGGGAGCCAGTGCGGCACGTCGTCGCAATAATAGGAACACGCTAGGCCTTCCCTAGCAGCGCCGCGTCAATCCCCAGCATTTAATCAGCGCTCGGCCTCTTTTATTTAGTGGAGACTGTGGAATCATATGAATCGACTATCTTCTCACCACGAATGCCTCAATTTCATGTGCATACGTGGACTCTACAATCAATAGCGCCAATGCAAAACTGGACATTTCGCCTCCAAAGAAGCCCCGTACCATTCCAGCAACTGCCATATTCCAGACATCGCTTTTTGTTTCAGCAGCGAGCAATGACTACAGAAGCCCAGACCGCGAAGAAAGCACTCCGGAAAGATATCAAGACGAGGCTTTCTTCTCTCGACGAAGCTACAATCGCTGCACAGTCGAAAGAAGCTCAAAATGTCCTGCTCGGTCTCAGCGAATACAAGAAGGCAAAGTCACTAAGCATCTACCTATCGATGCCAGCTTCCGAGGCGCAAACAGATCTGCTGGTCAAAGATGCACTTTCATCTGGCAAAAAGGTCTTCGTTCCTTTCCTCTACTCGCCAAGCCAAAATCCCTCAGACCGTGGCAAGAAACGTAAGGTGATGGACATGCTTCGCCTCAACTCCTTGCAAGAGTACGATAATCTCGCACGAGACGCATGGGGCATCCCAAGTCTCAGCGCTGAGAGTGTGAACGATAAGGAGAATGCTATGGGTGGAACAGGTCTAACGCTCGTCGGCGATGGAACTACTGGGAGTGAGGACGATCTAGGCGGATTGGACTTGGTGGTCGTGCCTGCTGTCGCATTTGATGCGCAGATGAACAGGCTTGGGCATGGAGCGGGTTTCTACGACGCTTTCCTTGCGCGTCTATGCGATCAAGGCAAGCGACCGAAGCCGTATCTAGGTAAGTCAATTCTTTTCATGCGGTCCACATATTCCACTGCTGACGCTGTTCAAGTCGGCCTCTGTCTAGCCGAGCAGCTCCTCGACCAGCAGCACAAAATCCCAACATCGGATTGGGACTGGAAGGTAGATGCTGTAGCAGTCGGCAATGGAAACCTGTTGTCTTGACTTGAAATTCGTTTGTCATAAGCGCTATGAACCGTGGTATAGTAGCGGCGCGAGGGCTACTCACATTTCCGAGGAAAGTGCCAAATGCGCCTGAACTCCTGCGCTCTCTGTACCAGCATGCAAGAAGATCGAGGTTTGCAGCCGTTTTGTCCTCCGTGTATTCTGTGGTTGGCTTTTAGCGCCCTCGCGCAAATCGTGCGCAGGCTGCGCTCTCCTATCTCGTTTCCCTTGTGCCATGGTGACTGGTTGCCGTTTCGTCGCACGCCGGAAGAATTCGACTGAGCCACCTAAGATGTATCGTCCCAGCTACTCAATTCTTTCTCTACTCCAAAGCCTGAATAAGCGCAACATTGTCGCCTTTCAGCAATATTTGGCCTGTCGGTCATGTTAGCTCCAATGTCCTGTAGCGCTCAATTCTCCGTTTCAAAAGAAACATACCCAATTGTCTTCTGCCGCCATTAGGACCGTCCTGAGGGTTCGGGTCCTGCTTTGTGCTCTGCTTCACCTCCACCGCATCGTCGATGACCAGGTTCATGAACTCATCGAAACCGCGGATCTTTCCCTCAATGCGCATGCCCAGCTGCTCGAAGAGCCAGATCTGCACTGTCGAGTGTTGCTGGAGGAGCTTGAAGATGAAGTTGATGGGCGGTAAAAGGACTTTGTTGCGACCTCCTCCTTGGCGGTGAGACATGTTTGCGGGTGTGTTGGTCGTTCGGTGAGAATGAGGCTAATTTTCGGCCGGTGCGCGTATGTGGTGTTGTGTCGAGGGAGTTCGTTATATCTGTGATTCGGTTCGCGAAATGGCTTCGCGCGTCGCATGCTTGAAGCTCGCAAGATGTTCTGCCAAGGGTGGAGCACGGACCATGTTCCGCTCCGCTCATGACTTAACCATTCGCTACGCAACAATTACCTTCTTCTTCTTAAACAACAACAATCACAATGACATGTGGCTCCTAGGTTTGGAGGATACGAAATAAAGGAGCTCATGCGTTTTAACGACTTGATCGGGATGGCTGCAAGCGTCAATGATGGGCATGCATCAGCGAATTGCCTGGACTAATGAGGACTGAATGCGATTATGACTTTATCCTGACAGCGAATCTCGACTAAAACCAATTCGAATTCGAACGATTGAACGACTAGATCCTCTACGGCCATCATACCATGCCCTCATACGTCTTGCACAAGACGCCGTCTTTCCAGACTCCCCTCAAGTTGAGCGTATGGTCAATATCTTCCATCGGATTCCCTTCCACCAGCACCAGATCAGCATTCAGCCCTGCTCTAATCTCTCCGCGGTCTGAGAACTTGAAACGCTTCGCGTTCAGGTAGGTGGCAGCTCGTAAGGCTTCGGCGGGCGAGAAGTTGCAGTGTTTCACGAACAAGAATAATTCATGGTGAATACTAAGACCCCATGCAGTCCCTACCGCTGGACCTGCAGAGTCGGAGCCGCTGTCAAATATGTCAGAATCGATGATTCGATGCTAGAAGACGAAAGGCTGAGCACTTACACCAGAATGTCAATCCCTGCAGCCTTCAATTGTCGCACTGTTTCGTACGCATGCTCGACACTCCCGCCATCGACCTTGCACATCGCCATGCAGGCACACACCCGGTCCCTCGATTCCTCCGGTAATAGGTGCTGGATTCTCGGGTCGTGGGCATATGCATGCTGCAAGTCCTTGCCTTCGGCCGTAAAAGAGCCCATGGCGCACAATGTCGGGTTGAGATGGGCGTTATTACGCTTGTAGGCAGCGATGACCTGCTGATTTGGAGGCTGGTCACAGAATTGATGTGCGAGCCCATCAATACCGGCTTCCAGAATGGCAATCGTGTCTTCCCGCGCCAACGCATGGGCTACTGCAATCAACCCATGCTTGTGCGCTTCTTTGATCAACGCTTTCTGCAACTCGATGCTGGGCATGTTGAACTGTTGACCCATAGCTGATCCGCTCTCATGCATGAGCTTGATGTAGTCGACGCCTTCCTTGACTCGCTCTTCAACATAGCCTTTTGCATCTTCGGGCCTCTCCAGCTTTGGCCAGAGAGCCAGCTCTTCTTTCACATGCGGATTCGTGCTGTGGGCAAGGACGACGGGCATCGGCCAACCCATGTCTACCGTTGCAGCGAAGCTGGTCGTCTTCAGATCTGCGCAGTTACCCTCCACTCTGATCTGTTCTCGGAGCTTCTCGATGTTGGGATACTCGTTGTGCATGTCGCAGACAGTCGTGACTCCGAAACGAAGACTTTGAGGTAAGGCGGATGGATTGCCAGAATCGCAGTGGACATGGCAGTCGATCAGGCCGGGAATAAGAGTGTGGCCTGGTTTCGAGATTGTAGTGCCATCCCATGGAATCTGAGAGCTTGACACTTGCTTGATCTTGCCATCCTTCACGAGCACAGAAGCGGATTCGATAGTTTCCTGGCCGTCAAAGATGCGGACGTCGGTGAGAAGAAAGGAAGCCATGTCTTTCTCTGGTGATTCGGGTGGTTGAAAGGTCTTAGAACTGACGTTGCTCACATTGACTTTGATGAGGCTTACTTTTAGGTGACATGGCATTCACAGTTGTCCGTTCACAATACGCGAGTCCGAAGCCAATACACCGCATAGCCCAGCGCAGTCAGCAATTACTGTTCTGGGATTGGCTTTGGTGAGATGAAGTGGGGGTCTTGTTATATTGCTCCACTAACTATAGTTTACAAAACACCGCGAACGGAACGTGAACTTGCCAACAATCGAAGGTACTCGAAGCGGTCCGATTGGAGGAAAGCAATACAGAGCACACACTTGTCCTTTAGCTTTCAATTGATCATTCTCTAAATGGACCACCCAGCATGCCTCGGACATGAACGACTTCTCTAAACCTAGATCGATGGCATGCACGTTCGGGTCGGTGATCAAAGGATCGGAACCCCACCTTGGAGCGATGTCCCACACTTATGCTACATGCGCCTTGACGATAATAATATTGCACACTGGTCTTAGCTGCTGCAGAGCCATTGCATTCAGCATCGTACCTTAGGCAGTGTGGCAAACGTGTCGCTTTGAACCGTGTACTTACCCTCTACCCTGTTCACCAAGTTTGTTAAGCCATTTCTTTCCCTTATACAACAGCATCTCAACGCCTCGAAAAAGCCATTACCTCAATCACAATGGCCACAGATATGCCACACAAAATTGACGTCCACGTCCACTTCCTTCCATCAGCATACCGTCAAGCATGCCTTGACCACGGACACGCCAATCCAGACGGCATGCCCTACCTCCCAGAATGGAGTGAGGAAGCCCACATACAGCTGATGGACAAAAACGGCATCAAGAAATCCATCCTCTCGATCTCAACCCCAGGGACCCACCTAGTCTACAACGACGAAACCCTCGCCGCTAAAGTAACCCGCGACTGCAACTCCTACGCCGCAGACCTCAAGAAACGGATGCCAGACCGCTTCGGCTACTGGGCCAGCCTGCCAATCCCAGACGTAGACCTCTGCCTGGAAGAAATCGCAAGATCAGCAGAAGAAGGCTGTGACGGTTACGTCTTGCTCACGAACGGCCATGGCACCTACCTCGGAGATCCCATGTTCGACCCAATCTTTGCCGAGTTAAACAAGCGGAAAGCTACGCTGTTCATCCATCCGACTACCCCATGCATCTCGTGCGATCCCGCTCTAGCTTCCAAGACGAATGCTTCCACCGAAACGCCAACAAAAGCCACTCCCCTAGCCAACAAATTCCCCAACCCAATGCTCGAATTCCTCTTCGACACCGCGCGCGTGGTGAGCAATATGTTCCTCAGCGGGACGATCAAACGCTGCCCAGACCTGAAGATCATCCTCCCTCACCTGGCAGGAGCAAGCCCGCCTTTGCTGTCGCGCTGGACGGGGTTCAGTACGCTGGTGCCTGGTGATTGGCAGGCGTCTCCCGAAGAGGAGATCAAGGAGGTCCTTAACAAGCAATTCTGGTTTGACTTGGCTGGGTTCCCGTTCCCCGGGCAGATTGTTGGGCTACTGCAGGGTGCGGGGATTAGTCACGAAAGGCTGATGTATGGGAGCGATTTTCCTTATACGAAGGCTGAGGGGGTGGAGCTTTTGAGAGGGAAGTTAGATGAGGGGATGAGGGGGATGTTTGGGGAGGGGGAGATTAGGGATATGTATCATGGGAATGCGGAAAGGCTTTTGGGTGGGAAGTGAACGATGGACGTTCAATATGCATCCGGCAATGTACTGGCTTCAATCTTGATACAGTTTTCTGCTGTAGACGCTTCGATCTACGGTGATTACCTCCCAATTCGTCTGTTGGATCCGTTATCTGGTCTTCCGTTGTGTAGCAACTGCAGTCACATACCAGTCCTTACGGCACTGCTCGCTTCTTGCCACTCGATTCATCGTCTCGCGCAGTCAACCTGCCTCGTTGTGGTTGGCGACGTTGGAGTCGCGGCATCAAACGACCGTTGCTTCGTCTGCAGGCCGCCAATACGGGGGATGTTGCCCGTAAGAGTCATGCGTCATGTACATCATATCTTCGTTGGGGCCGGCACATGCTTGGCGAAGCTGAGATCAATGTGAGAAGAAGTTGACAATGATTTCGCCTTGCTCCTTGTAGGCGACCCTGACTTTCTCGAGACGCGCGACGTACTTAGGCATGCCGACAAACGGCAGGGGGTTGGTCTTGAGCCACCCGTCGCTATCAATGTCGTCGTTAACCTTGTCCACCGACCCAGTGATCTTCAGGCCATGACCTGGGCGATATTGAGCCCGAATTCGAGCGAATTCAGGCTCGGGGCCTTCAAGCTCATTCGCGAGATGGACTGTGAGATCCCGCAAATGGGTCGAAAACTCTCCTACCATCGTCTGCAGCCACGTATTGACCTCTCTTTCAGGGTTGATGCAGTCGGAGAACAAGTGAAACTGTTTGCTCCTGTAGTACACCTTGCCGGCTTCTGAACGCACCTGGCGACTGACGTGCAGGAGCGTAGGATTTCCGATGCGGCGTAAGGGTGCATCATATGATGTTGCGTAGGAGTCGACGACCGTTACCGAACTGCAGTTGAAAATGCGACGGCACTTTTCACACCCGCAGTCTTTTGGATTATGGACCTCTTCGAAGACCATGCCGTAGATCGTTTCCCTCATCTCCAGTGGCAGATCAAGAAGGCGGAACTCGGTGCAGTGTATCCTGAGCATATGCAGCAGATCTGGCACCCTGAGACATTTTTTTGATGGGAGGTCCTGACGACGGAGGAAGTCGCACCACACTTCGTTCAGTATATCGCTTGCGGCTTGAGTACTGTTGACCTGACGTTTGTTAGCTCGTTGTGTCGAGGGAATAAGCATGGGACAGTATCGCGACGGTCTTACTTTGTTCGATAGCTCCAAGTTCGGATAGGTCTTCGACAGCCAATCCTCAAAGGTGCCCTCGAAGAGCCAGGTAGGGCTCATCGGGGTGTATGGCGAGCGCAGTTCAAGCGCCTCAGCCATTTCTTGGTGCAGCGGGTCTTGCTGATACACTCCTGTTTGCGATCTGTCAGCGGCCGGTAGCAGTAGGAGTTAGAGGCAGTACTCACATCATCGCCCCATAGTGGTGCGGCCATGCTGACGCTGATGTTGATTGAACAATGTGATCGCGAGGAAAGGATTTAGTATAGCGAGACTGGGGATAGAGGAATATCTATGGTGTACCAACACGAGGTCTTTCACGAGACAGTAAACGGGGGACAAAATCACATGCATGACACGTGCCAAACTGATCTCTCATCAGGCGCGTGATCCGAAGCAGTGAGAGATAGCGGATCAGACCATGTAGAAAATGCCTGCTGCTCAAGGAGGGAAGCCATCAATCTGTCAGACATCTTCAACATCCCCGTATCGAACGAACCCAACGACGTCAAGAGTGATAGCAAATCACATGCCTCTTCAGTATTCACGAAAGGCTATTTCAAACCGCCAAAGTTCTCAGACGGCTGCTCAAATCTAGCCTTGAAGACTTGCAACTTAACTCTGGGAGGAGAAATCATCCTTGCAGGCTTGTAAAGACTTCCGACATGACACCCAAAATGACCGACTCGTAGTCGGCAGTCGTAGTGATGGGGTCTCGCAAGTCTTCCTGCCCATGCGTAGTCTTGCCCGGCAGTGCCTCCACACAAGAGGCAGACGACTCAGTTCTCGAATCATTCCCTGACGATTGTTAGCGACAATATCGTGGACGACTAAACAACAGACTATAGAGTAGCATAATACCCTCCTAAGCTTGCCTGCGTTACCATGGTCGGCCACTAGAGTCTAGTGTTGCACAAAACGAAAGGCATATCTGACCGTTCTAAACAAACACCGACCGCAAGCCGAAAGTTGAAACTTCATGAACAGAATGGTTTCCTCATCGAGTCGTCAGTCACTTGCATTCATCGCCCTCGTTGCTCTTCTCGGCAGCAGAGTACTTGTGCCTGATGGCCTTCAGGTACATCTGCGTGACCTCGTCAACAACGCCATTCTTCTGGCCAAAGCTTCCCGGCAGAACCATGATATGGGAGAGATTCTTGACCAATCCACCGTGAGCGACGTCCATGTTCTCGCGCTCAATGTTGAAATCCTCGTTGAATGAGCCACACTCCCTGCGGTAGGCCTGGCGATCACTGCCTGTGATCTGCGCGACCTTGAGGCTGCGCATGTGCACATTGGCTTCCTGTACCCACTGGCCGCGGAAGACGTCGCGGCCGATTATCTCCATCCGCATCATGTTGCAGACAAAGGCAAACTCCTGCTTCGAGTAGCTTTGGAGGGGCTCTCGCGAAATGGTAGCGCGGATATCCATGACACCGCGGAAGGGCCAGTACCAAGCTACGACACTCTCGTCGTATTTCGCGAGCCAGGAGGTGTCCTTCTGGGTCTTGTTGAGCTTGAAGTACACAATCTCGAGATAGTCAGCATCAAGGCGGAGAAACGGGTCTGTGTTCACCACGGCTCGGACGGCTTTGAGCCGAGCGACCTGGACGGCGCCGTCGACACCCTTGAATTTTGGATCCGCGATCATGGTGTCCAGGCGGGCGAGCGCGCGGTCACGCAGGTCGAAGGCGGCAGCTTCGTACTCGTCCGCGATGTACAGAAGCAAGGAGCTATGTGGTTGAGAGAAGCTTGCCCACATGCGACCGACGCAGCTCAAGACTCACTCGTATTCATCGACAGTGAGCTCCCCACCATCGGAAGTTGTAAGGTTCGTGCTCCCTGCGTTACTTGGTAATTGTACTATCCGAGGACTCCGAACTACTTGATCACATTAGTGCCGCCGAGAGTAGTGTAATTAGGAGGGCGTGTCTCTCTTACACTCATATGCATGTGTCTTGGGGATACTGCCATCCGAGACCGAGACAAATCTGGTCCTCCATGCCTGACGGCGGGTAATGGCGGCCGGCGTCTCGTTACGGACGGGGCGTCTGCACAGTACCGCAGTTCTGGCCAGGTTGCGGGTCAAGACTCCCTGGTCGTGGACTTGTACCGCCTCCTGTACCATGAGATAGATGGAGCTGGTGCTGGTCCGAAACGGCCCTGGAGTTGGCCGCGAATGAATGCGCTGTCGTTGCAGCTGAGCTTGGCACCGAAGATGGCGTAGAGTATGTCTCGCTGCTTTGAACCCCAGAGGTTACTGACAAGGCGTAGGGTGTTCTGGAGCTGGTTGGTTAGAAGACCTGGCTGAGGTCTCGCAACTCATTGGCTCTTCCCTTCGATATTGCGAAAGGACCTTTTGTATTTTCTCAATCCTTGGCGCAGTTGCCCTGCCAGGTTATGGGTATCGACGATCTCATCGTCAAAGATAGTTACCTCGGCGACAGAGTCGAAGGTTGCACCTCAAGCTGGCCTTCGCCATCTTCGTTTCGAAAGCCGTCGCCTGCTGAACGGACCGGACAATGGTGGTACCATCCGGCCTCGCCATTGAATCAAAGGGGATACTTCTGAGATTACGATAGAACCGGACACGACTAAGAAGCGAAAGCCATGGCATTTGGTTGTCGATGTTGGGATATCCGCCCTTTGGTGATGTGGCACTGACGGCAGGAATCGCGGCAGTGACGGGTGCAACACCGTAGCTGCCTGGCTCGGGGCGGTATGAGAAGTCGGGCACGTTGATACGTGGTGGTGGGGTGGGAGGAAGCATGGTTGTAAGGTGTGTCTGTGGAACGGAGGCCATGTTTGTGGGTTGGAGGTTGTGTTGGTGGAGTCTATGTTGTGCGGCGGAGGGAAGGTTGTTGCCGTGAATGATCAATGAGGTGGGCGACGGTCATACATATATGTGTATGCCGCCTTGCCTGGACAAGACACGCAGTCTATCACATGTATTGGATAAAGTAATCTGCTCGAATGATACGGCATTTCTCATGTGCGAGCCATGAATCTGCTCAATTGGGGCGGTCGTCCTCGTGGGCAAGATCTTTCACTTGTCTCCCGAAACTCTTCAGGGTGCAATGCTGAGGACTTCGAAGCGACTCACATTATCTTAAAGATGCTTCTTGCTCGCCGATAGACACCTTTGGTCTGTCAGATACATCCGACCATTTGACACAACCAATGTCCAACGGCGACAAGAGCTAGCACCACGGCACATCGCATACCTTTTAGCAGCTAAGGTCACTCACGCGAGAGCCCATAAGCTGCTCGAAAAACTCGATCTCAGGAGATCAAAGCTAGAGCATCTCTCCCGACACGAAGATGCCTAAGAGTACTCGGAAGTCCTCCTTCGTGGCACTTGCACAGACGTTCAGCAGAAGTGACCAGTAGTAGGTCGTAGCGATAGAGTGACCCGCACCTTCCTAGTCATAGCAGAGGCTTAACCTTGCGGCGCCTCTACACAGCAAGACAAACGATTTGGTCTGCTGGATCGTTTCCTGATGGTTGTTAGCGACAGTATCGTGGACGACTGAACCACTTCCCAAGCCTACCAGCGTCACGATGCTCCGACCACGAGTGTTGCCCGGCAATCAAGGCATATCCGATCAATTCAAACAGATACCAACCGCAAGCCGAACCTTCATGAACAAAATGGTGTCCCAGGAGGCTGCGTGAGATGACCTCGCCGCACGGCTGTGTTGAGTCAAAATCCACATTACCGTGGCCTGAACCCACAAACACAAGATCACTACTGAACTTGTGTATCTCAGAAAGAGGCTTTCCGCAAGCTCTACCGCCTGGATTGTCAGAAAGCGGGTGGTAGTGAGAGGTACCTCATGGTACAAGAGCTCCGATCCTGTGACCAAGCACCAGAGCCCTGCATGGGGGAGGAGCAGCAGTGTATGGGTGCCCCATCGCCAGAGCACGCACTGATCAATGCCAGTCATCGTGGAAGTCGGTATGTCGTCTAGTATCTATGTAGGCGAAGTCAATGCTTGAGTATATGCCTCCTGCAAGGTAAAGTATTCGGTGATGTCGGTGCAGGAGGAGGAACCTTGGAATGAGTGGGTGAGACGCCCGAGCATGCCGTGAAGAATTTCAGGCAGCGACGCAGCGCCTCAGCCCACCAACCTCGTCTAACTACCAGGCTGTGTGCATGGTCTCAAGTACCTAATCATGCAGCTAAGGACTACAAGGATGGGTCGCACGATGATGCTCAGCCCTGGCTGCGCCCGCCGAAATGTTGCAGATGCGAGCGGGCACCTGTCTGCGAGCTTCAATCTGAGAGCACTCAGGCATGAGGCCATCCCTACAATACACCTTCACCGGAACCTCGAGGCTGCACTGCTGAAAACTATTGAGCGTCTCTGAGGAGCTGTGCAACCGAGTGGATACCAAAACTCCTGCCCTGTCCTGCAGCTGCATGCAAGAAGACTTTAGACCGGTCACCACACTGGAGCCCTCCGCCGCCTCTCAGCCTGATCCCTTCGACTTGGGCCACATATAAGACGAACACCATCGCTACAAAACATGTGGGTGTCTGTGCGATATCATACGTCTTGTTTTTATATTGTGATGAACTAAGCTGATGCCTCCAGCTGCTCTACGATCCACGGCGAGCATGTACGCCATGACGTCCTTAGAAGGGCTCACCAAGAGGCACATCACCCTGCCGCTGGCGCATCTCAAGAACTGGAACCCCTTTCAGATCGATGCTCTTGGTCTTGTGACTCTACTCGGGGCGGACGAGGTCAACCAGTCCGTCGGCACCCTGCAACATCGGCGGTACACCGAGTACCTTCCGCTGCTGGCAGCTTTCGTGATAGCCGGGGATCGCTTCGTTGCCGAGCAGCCTGGCTTCATCCTCTACAACCTCAGCGACGGGATCACTTCCACTGAGCTCAAGGGCTGGTTTACCAGATGGCTCATGAGCCAGCGCGTCAATAGCGCCACGACTGTTCTTGAGTGGAGCCCACACGACAAGCCAAAGGGCTGGAAGGATTCGGTCGCACCTGCACTGTCATGCGCCTTGGTCTTGCCGTTGCTGGTCATCACCATCCTCGTCGGAGACTGGTATGGAGTTGGCAACGCAGCCGCCATTATCATCTCGATCTTGACGCGGGTCTACCTCCTCGCAGAGCGCCGTCACGCCCGCGATCTCAAAGCAGCTGCTCCGAAGAACGAGAAAGAGAACAACAACATCAAGACTTTGTGCATCATCCGCTCGGACGGCAAGATGGTCACGTGCGAGGTACCGAAATCCGTGCTGAACACATTTGTGAAGGACAGTGCGGTTCACCAGCCTAATTTCTACCACTGCGCACGTTGGCTTTGCTGGTTGGCCCTGGGTGTCCACATGTGTATCCTCGGCATGTGCTCGCTTTTCACGCAGATCTACACTGTCTTTTTGTTGGTGTTGAGTACCTGGTGGTTCACTTCCGACTTCTCGTGGGATATTGGTCGAGAAAAGTTGATCGACCACGGAGACGAGTACTCGGAAGTCAACATACCGTTCAACCGGGACTGGAACGTTAAGCAGATCAATCATTCAAAGAAAGAAGGAGACAGGCGACTGGTTGCATGGGCGCGCCTGGATCTTGAAGAGGAAACAGAGAAAGCGATGTTCTCCTGGAACCTCTTCCCTATCAAGGGAAAGAGCTCATCGTGGTTCAAGGAATACGAAGATCTCAAGGAGTCTCTCAAGAAGAGGTCTGGCGCGATTGACGAGAGAAATGTTGGCACGCCAACAACGCGAGCGGTGAATGTCCACCGACCGGTGTCTGACGCGACGTCGACGACGCATTTGATGGGCGGAGGTTCACCATCAGCTCCTTCTGGATCATCATTGAACCCCACGAATTCAATGAGTGATGCTAGTAGGGCTTCAAGCCCGGGCAACATGGAGAGGATTCAGGCAGGTGATTGAACCAACATGTTATGAACTCCTTTTTTTAGGGAAGATACGCAACGAATCTAACATGTACTGCTAACACTCTTTCGCTTGGAAAAAATTGACGGCCTGGTGATGCGAAGGTATGGCGTGGAATTCATAGAGGTGTACCTAACATGTGTTTTATTTACTAGCAAAGAAACGGGTGCTTTTGATTTCACTCAATCTGGGCCTTCTCACAACTTCTTCGTCCATTACAGCGCGCCTTCCCCCGTACTCACACCAAACACCCATAGTCATAATCATGATCCCATCAACTTCTCCATCTCGACTCCACTACCAACCTAACAACGGATACTCCCCGCTCTAACCCCAACCCACTCCCCTTCCTCAGTCCCCTCGAAATCTTCCACCTCAAGCCACTCATCAAATAACAAACAAGCGCTCACCAACTCCCCTCCCTCAGCGCCATAATACCCCTCAGGAACGGGAACCTCGTTTGCAAAAACAGCGCTCTTGCAGTCTCCTTCCTCGCCGTAGCCGTAGCATTGCTGGCTGCATTGCGTCCAGAGCTCTTCGGCGGGGGTTGGGAGGGTGAAGTAGGATTCGTAAAGAAAGTGGGTCGAGGTGAATGTGAGGCTGGGTTTGTAGCCGGATGTGTTGGTGGAATTGTTGGTGGTGCACTTGGAGGTGTTGTGTTGGATGAGTGGGTTGGTTAGGGTGCAAGTTGATGGGATGGGTTTGGCGACTGGGCCACCGGCACCGGCTCGTGGTAGGATGGGACTGGCGTGGGCGAAGGCGAAGAAGAGGTTGGTGAGGCTCGTGAAGGCGAGGTGGAGATGCATGATGGCTCTTTTTGGTTGCGGGTTGATGTTGGTCTTAAATTTGGAGGGTGTCGTTAGGTCTTAGAAAGTGAGCCAGTGGGCGAAGCTATGTATGGTCGGTTGATGTTGGGCTTGTGGTTGGTGGTGCGGTCAAGGAAGGAAGTAGGTACTCGTACCTTGGTTGTTTGAATCGGGCAGTGACGCTCTTATGGTTCGTTCTTGCCTACCGATGAACCGGGAATGACGCGAAGAAATCTGGTTTCAGTGCGTTTGCTGGGATCAAGTGTCTGTTGTTTGTTTGCTGTAGAGTAGTGAGATGAGTAGTAAGAAGTTTCGAGCATACCTCATAAGCCTGTTTGGATGCATTCCTCGTTTGAAACGTGTGTAGGTCGGATGCAGGCGAGTCTACCACGATTCTCACCAATTGACATCATGGTGCATAGATCGGTTACAGATGTTCTAGGATGCTCTCTCACGTAGCATTCTGGAACAAATGGACGAGCTTGCAAACCAGAAATCCCTGCGAATACTACCTTGTACGTCGAAGACACAACGCATAGCCAAGCGATTGTCATCTGTGCAACGTAGGAGATGCCTCCTGATATGTCGTGGTTTTCGCCGCCTCGTGTCAACCCGTTCTCTGCATCGCATACATTCAATCGCATTGCACGGCCCTACACCTAGACAGGCTCCGACGGATGTTGTCTCACGCCATACGAGCTGAGCCGGAGAGGATCTCTCGATCCTTTCGGTCCCCCGATGATTTTCGTACGTGAAGAAGAATTTGTAGGAGGGAAGAAAGGATGCTGTGTCTGATTCCATTCATAGGTTGGCGCGCACGGACCGTGCAACATCAAGATGACGTACACGCCGAAGCTTCCGTCTTCAAAACAAAACACCTCGGCAATCGAATACATACTACATTGTTGATAGTCTCAGTGACATACTGAGCGAGTATCGAGTCTATATACGCCTATGAGATACATGGCAGGAACAGGTTTCATCATTACCAGCTAAGTATGTCTCTTCTCTACCGAGCACCAGCCCTCAAGACGCCCCTTCCGGCAGAGTACACATCATGCCGTCTGGTTCACAGGTGGGGTAAGTCCTCATTTGTAACCAACATCCGCCTCTCTTCAACTCGAAGCTACGTTAGCCGGTCGTCCCTAGCTCCAAGATTTATCAGCAGCAGTCATGGTGTCCTTCAACAATCCCGCCTTTGTTGGTCAGTCTCACTCACATCCTCTCAACAAACTCGACTCAAATCCAAGATGACAGAATCGTCGCAACACCCACTTGCCGGGCTCTGGAAACCTACCCACCTTGATCGACTATACTACGGCCCTGAGAGCGTGAAGAAGCATCTCGCAGAATGCTTGCCAAAGGATACAAGCAAAGCCTTCATCATCACAGGAAGCTCGCTGGCCACGAAAACACAGTTGATCAAGCAAGTGGAAGAGCTTTTGGGAGACAAACATGCCGGTACATTCAGCAAGATCGGACAACACGCCCCGATCGAGCAGCTTGACGAGGCTACCGAGCTAGTGAAGAAGGATAGCAGTATCGATACCATCATCAGCATCGGAGGAGGCTCCCCCATCGATTCTGCCAAAGCCATCTCTCACCGCGTCAACGAGAAGACCGGCAACTTCCTTTACCACATCACCATCCCGACAACGCTCAGCGCGGCAGAATGTACTCTCATGGCTGGCTACACCGACAAGACTGGTCTCAAGACTGGTGTCGCTCACCCGAAGCTTGCCCCTCAAGCAATCTTGTACGATTCGAGCTTTGCTCTCGAAACCCCGCCCTGGCTCTTCCTCAGCACCGGAATGCGTGCCATGGACCACGCAATGGAGTTGATGTATCACGGGACTGCAACCGAAATGCCTTGCCGCATGATGGCCTTGAGCGCTGCTGGCGACCTCTTCAAATATCTTCCTCAATACAAGCAGAACCCGAAGGACGAGGACGCCATCACACGCCTCCAGCTGGCCGCTTTTGCCTCGTTGGGCTTCCTGGGCCTGAACGTGAAGGGTGGACTAGGTCTGAGTCACACGCTCGGCTACGCTATGGGCTCGCCATACCAGATCCCGCACGGCATCACGTCGTGTATGTCGCTTGGGCATGTTCTGAAGCTCAAGGCGAGCAATTCGAAAGATGACGCCGCGCAGATTGCTAGGATGGCGCCGTTCATCGGTTTGAGGAAGTCGGGGAATGATGTCAAGGATGCGACGGCGGTTGGTGATGCCGTCTTGAGGTTGGTGGAGGACTTGGGTTTGAAGACGACTTTGACGGAGAAGGGAGTTGGGAAGGATCAGTTGCATGTGATTGCGAAGACGGCGACTGGGAAGGAAGAGGGGGATGCTTATGAGCAGGTAAAAAAGCTTGTGGAAGGCCTGTATTAGGCTGTGGTATATATAGGAAGTAATGTTGTATTTGTGGTGACAGACGCTGTCTCGATTGATCCGTAATTGGGAAAAATATGCTCATGTGATTCCCCTCGAGGTCAATGGCAGTCGGCCGGGTCGATCAGAGAAGAATCAACATATCAGATTCGAGACGGTAGAGTCCCAAAGATGACTTTTCACAAGACGGATCATGTACATGTATGCACGTTGAAGTCATCCGATGTTTCTCGGCATGTCATGTGCCAAGCCCTGTTGACGGAAGGTGGGCGGAGTGAGTCCGACTTCGAGGGAGGAGGAGGGGTCAACTTTTTGGTTTGCGACAACACCACAATCCAAACACCAACACTTATACCACACTGTCCATACCACTGTCCTTCACACGCCACCCTCCAGAACGACCTCGAACTTGCATGATATCTTAAGGTCACGACACTCAGGCTGCGAATTCCCAATATACCCAGCATGGCAACCGCGGATGCCCAGGGCGCCTTCGCGCCGGTGCTCTCTGCTCTGGCGACCATGCAGTCCAACGCAGACCGCGCACAGAAAGGAGAGGCACACACATTTCTAGAGCAGTTCCAAAAGTCGTCCGAGGCCTGGACGTCGAGCTTCGAGATCTTGCAAGCACCCAGCTCGGACGATCAGGCCAAGTTGTTCGCTGCCACCACATTGAAAGGCAAGATTGTCTTCGACTTCTACCAACTGCCCCGCGAGGCTCTCCCGCAACTTCGAGACTCGATCATATCCCTCCTCGCCACCTACGCAAAGGGCCCGAAGCCGATCAGGACACAGCTTTGCGTGTGCCTGGCAAATGTTGCGATTCAGATGTTGGAGTGGAAGGATGTGCTGGGAACCGTGGTCTCGGCGCTGGGAAGTGACCCGAACAGCATAGCCTGCGTGCTAGAGTTCATTCACGTCCTACCCGAAGAGGTCACGCAGGGCAGGAAGATCAATCTGGCGGAAGACGAGCTGCAGAACAGGACACGGGAGCTCTTGGAGGACAATGCACAGCAGGTCTTGCAGCTGTTAGGGCAATACGCTGGCTCCTCGGAGGCTGCGTCAAAAGACCCGCTGCTCATGTCGTGCATCACATCTTGGGTTGCGGAGGTCCAGGTCAATGACGTGGTCAACTCACTGTTGATGGATGTGATCGTGAGTGCCCTGCAGGCGGACACGTCATTCGACGAGGCGGTTGAGACAATGTGCGCAATCTTCAGGGAGACAAGAGAGGTGGATGAGACTATGTCCACAATCAAGTCGCTGTACCCGAGATTGGCGGCACTGCAGCCGAGGATACAGGCTTGCGTGGAAGAGGAGGATTGGGAGACATTCAAGGGCATCACTCGCGTCTTCGCGGAGGCTGGAGAGGCATGGGTCATCTTGATTGCACGGGAACCGCAGCAGTTCCGTCCCCTGGTGGAATCTATCCTCGAATGCTGCGCGCGCGACCAGGAGCGTGATGCTCTTTCGCAGACGTTCAACTTCTGGTACGAACTCAAACAATACATCACCCTGGAAAGATACATGGACGCACGAATGCAGTTCGTCGACATCTACAGCAAACTTGTGGATGTCATGATCGGCCACCTGGAATTCCCGACTCCCGAGACCGGCAACGACGCGGACCTCTTCGATGGCGACAGAGAGGCAGAGGACAAGTTCAGAGAATTCAGGCACGCTATGGGTGATGTGCTCAAGGACTGTTGCGAGGTTATTGGCGTGTCGCAGTGCCTTGAGAAGAGTTACATCCTTATCGAACAATGGGTTAGCAAGCACGGATCACAGGCACAGCAGGGCAACGTGCCGGAGTGGCAAAAGCTGGAAGCACCGTTGTTCAGCATGCGGGCCATGGGTCGTATGGTTTCCAAGGAAGAGAGCAACATGCTGCCGAGATTGATCCCTCTGATTGTACAGATTCCTAACCAAGAGAAGGTTCGTTTCCAGGCAGTGATGGCTCTCGGTCGCTACACCGAATGGACAAGCGAGCACCCAGAGACTATGCAAGACCAGCTCAAGTTCATCATGGACGCTTTCCAGCATCCCAGCAAGGAGGTCGTCAAAGCCGCTGCTCTAAGCTTCAAGTTCTTCTGCACCGACTGCGCTTCCCTGTTGAAGGAACACATTGGCCAGCTTCAACACTTCTACGAGCAGGTCCTTGACAACCTGCCACCTACCAGCCAGGACGAAGTTACCGAGGGTGTTGCATCCGTTCTTGCGAAGCAACCACTGGACACCCTTTACCAGAGCATGAAGCTCTGCTGCGATCCCATTGTCGGTCGCTTGATGGCCATGGCCGAGGCTGCAAATGACAAGGACTCGCAGCTGGCAGTCGCCGACCGCCTCAACCTGGTCACAATTTTTGTTCAGATGGTCACGCCTTACGTCGAGCCTTCGCAAGCGCACCCTGCCGTGAAGTACTGCGAGGAGATCTTCCCCGTCCTTTCAATCATCGCAGAGCGCTTCATCAACTTCACGCCCATCATCGAACGCGTCTGCCGCTGCTGGCGATACATGATTCTCTCATACCGCACACACACGGCGCCCCTGCTGCCACAGTTCGCAGACAAGCTTGCTGCAGGCTTCACAGCAAGCCGTCAAGGCTGCTTCCTGTGGGCTACGGACAGCCTTGTGCGCGAATTTTCGGACATCAACGCCAACGTCGGGCAAGACACCGTCAATGCAATCTACACATTCTACGAGCAGCAAGCGACCAGTTTCCTTCGCCAACTGAACGACCTCCCGCCTGAGGAGCTTCCCGACGTCATCGAGGACTTCTTCCGCCTGTCTACCGATGTTCTCTTATACCACTCCAGCAAGCTTCTGGTTTCCGCACTCATGCCACCAATTCTCTCGGCTGCCTCGACATCACTCACCTTGTTGAAGGAAGAGCCCCTCATCGCCACTCTTCACTTCCTGCGCGACTTCCTCGCATACGGCAATGAAGACGCGCCTTCTTCTTCTTTCGACCAGGACGGCCAATACCGTCTCCAAACCAACCCGCCAGAGATTCAAGCCGTAGTGAAGAAGCTTGCAGCGCAAGCAGGCGACAATATTGTGAAGCGCTGCATGACCGGCATGATGTACTCGTTCCCGCAAGACTGCTTCCCTGACGCCAGTGGGGTGTTGCTCGCACTTTTCCAGCTGATGCCGGAGTCAACCGCTCAGTGGATCGAAAGCACAATCATGCTGTTGCCGCCGGGCACTGTCTCGGAGCAGGAGAAGAACCGCCTGGGCCGCAACATCGGCCAGAGATTGCAGAGTGGTGAGATTAGGAAGATCAGGAGTCTCCTGCAAGACTTTACGAACGCTTACAGGCGCCGGAACGTCGCACCGCGAGAGGGTCTGGGCAGGTTGGAGGCCTCCAAGTTTAAGTTCGCTGGTTGATTGGGAGGCAAAACGAAATGTGTGGAATTTGGGCAGGAAGCGTCGGAGTTGATGGATACCTAGGGTTTAGGCTAGGGTACTAGCTATGAATATGAAGTAGATCGTGAGGGGATGGTATTGCATGTTACTCCGGAACTGTGATTATTTTTGAAGAAGATTCGGAATACATACATTAGAACGAATGGCTGGGATCCACGATGGCCAATTCCTCGAAAGTGGGTCACGACATCACCAGCCACATCATGTTTAAACTCTTACATAGAGATCAGCCTCCATCGGTCCAAGCTAGAATCGTTCCATACAACACTTCATTCAGAAACAGCTCTATGATAGATTGTTCCTTGCATACATGTATATCTCTTCGGCCCACGTGCAAGTGAAACAAACAACGGCAAGCAAGCGTATAGACGCTTCCAGAAACACTCGCTTAAAACCGTTTGCATTCCCCAGCTCCTCAGCCCCGGATGGATTACAAAGCTTCATCCTCCGTACAGGAAACCTCACATTCGCTCAAAGCAGTCAAAATAACATCAAACCAGCAATAGCATCCCGAGAAAGAGACAGAGAAGCCCGTCAATTTGCACCAAACTCTCAACCTCAACACTCCGACTGCGACCGAAGGCCCACGCCTCTCAGGCCAGCCCATCCTCCCAGCCCATGGCCCAGGCAGCCGCCGACGCTCTAAAAGAGCAAGGTAACAAAGCTTTCAAAGAAGGCGACTATCAAGCCGCCGAAGAGCTCTACACCCAGGCCTGCCAGAGATTCTCTCGCAATCCACTGCTTTTTACGAATCGCGCGAATGCTAGGCTGAAATTGCAGCGCTGGGAGGGCGCCGTCAATGATTGCTTGAAGAGTATTGAGATTAGCGGGAGGGCGCAGAATCACAAGGCGTATTACTTTTTGGGTGAGTGTGTTTGGCTGGTGAATTCGGCGATGTGGCCCTTTGGGACTATTGGAGGGACGCTGCACGCTGGCGGCAAATCAGTGGCGAGCAATCGATCACCGTGGTCGATTTCATGACTAACTCGAAAAACAGCACAAGCACAGCTTTCACTGCATCACCCAAACGAGGCTCTCTCATCAGCTTTGACAGCATATGAACAAGTCCGCGACCCGGCTCCCACAACCAAGACATCTCCAAAGGACCTCGAAACTTTCTCATCTTTTGTCCTCAAGTGCAAGAAAGCCAAGTTTGCCGTTCGAGACAGAGATAGAGAGCGTCGACAAGGAGGTTTGCGTGCAGAATTCGAAGATACGCTGGAGCGTAACAAGCAGCGAGACCTGGACGAAGTGTCTCGAGAGTTGCAGGCCGGTTCTATGGGCCAGGTCGAAGCATACGAACGCAACCAGGAGATCCTGACACACTTCGAAAGCAAGGTCGGAGAACTGCGTTCGGTATTTGCTCTTGCGGACCCAGCGAATCACAAGCCGAGAGAGATTCCCGATCACCTTGTGGACATGGTATATTGAAACGTTTCTCCCTTGAGCTCAAGATCGGGATGCTAAAGATTTCTGATAGATCACCTTCGAGCCCATGCACGACCCAGTAATGACTCGCAATGGGCACTCTTACGAACGATCGACCATCTACGAGCATCTCAAGCGAAGCAAGACCGACCCTCTGACCCGAGAGCCTTTGACCATAGATGAGCTGCGGCCTAATTATGGTTTGAAGGCGGCTTGTGATGAGTTCTGGGAAAGCGGCGCTAGTGATTGGATTATCGATTGGTAAATGCTGGTCGGTTTGCGCATCATCTTGTCTTTTTCGTATCCTGTTTCTCACCCGTTTGCTCTGCCCGTCGTTCTGAGCGTTTGCATATGTTTGCTTGATTCCCCCCTTTTCTGATCACGATAAAGAAGTCACCAAATTTTTCAACTTGGTTCTGGGATCACGATACTACTGAAAACATCGTTGCAGATAAAATGCGATCATACTGGTTCGTGAAAAAGCACAAGTGGTGATATTGGCTCAATGGCTTGTCTTCATTTCACAGTGCGTCGCTTGACATGTGCCCACTGACATGCACTGTGCTGTCCCACTTCTCATTTGCGAGTATCTCCCCCTTCTCTCACTAACCTGCAATAAGAACAAACAGCCACGGCAATCCAAGGACTCCGGCAGTCCCGCTGCGCAACGTTCTCGTATATACTCACGTTGAAGCTCAACTCAAGATAGCTACTACGCAGCCATCAGCACCGCAATATCAGACCACGCACTCATCGACGCACTGGACAACCAAGGCGAGTTGACCAAGTCCGGACTGCTCTAAGAAGGTAACTACCGGGAGTGGGAAGACCGCTTGGTGATAACGCTCAGGCTCCTTGGCGGCGGCGACAGGAGCCATGGCGACAAACTCGAAAATGGCGTCTTCATGGCCGATCTGATCAAGTCAATGATCATCCCACGCCTGCTCCTCTTGACCTGGCCGCAGAGAGGCAGGGTGACGAGAAGACATCAACGGCGCTACTTGTTGGATCGTCTAAAACTTGCGGCAGTGCCGTTCAGACTGATGAAATTGCCTGTCGATGTGCGGACTCGTATCTGGAAATTCGCAATCGCTTCCCAGCAACGCTCGATAAGATACACCATCACGGCAGACTCGCCTTTTGGCGACCACGGCCTTCAATTCCTTCATCCTCTTACTCGCGTGTCACGCGAGGTGCGTGCTGAAACTCTTGCGTTTGCTTGGTCGTATGTAAGACTCCGATTCCAAGCCATCATTGAGTGCAGTCCGCTGGTACACAGGCGAGCAATCTAGCTCCCGATACGCGGGTCGCTTCTATCAGTTGGACGCTTTCGAGCGGTCGAATAGAGTCTCACGGATTCTTCCCGTGTATGCGTCCTTCCACATCCATGACAAGAGGCAGACCCGAAGTCGCAAAATCCTTATGTTGATGATATCGCGCTCATCGCCGAAAAAGTGGAATATCTCCCTTGAGGAGCCGGACGACGATTACCAACTCGCACCGTCCGCCATGCACAAAATTCAGACACATCTCAACTTCGCGAGTCAACTTTTTAGCTCAAGCCATTCTTCGACTCCGTCGGTTATGATGGCGTTGCTCGGTGCCCCGAGCCTTTGGGAACAGAGTGATCTGGAATGCGAACGGAAGCCAACGAAGCCCACCTTGAGTGAGAAGCACCAAGTCGATATCAATATCGACCTTCTTGAAACGATCCTACGCGACTGGGACTATGATTCGCGATTAATTCTCGCTGAGATCTGACATATTCAACCTCCTACCCAATCGCCTGTGGGAAAATGCAAAGCTGGGGTATAGTTGCTAGCTTACCGCGGCCGCTTACCTTTCACTTCACTCTCGGACGTCGGGTCACGTGTGGGGCGGACCTCGACACGCGATACCATTCGAGCGCGCTTTGCTTCACTGCCTGTATGTCCTCAGCCTGAATTATCGCAGGCCGCTGAGAATGGATGAAAGATCGCATGACGCGCACTTCAAGTGATCTTGCACTTCCACTTACACCCACACCTGCAACCACCTTGCACCCAAAGTTCTCGTCCACCCTTGCACTCACACCTCCACTTGCATACTTCCTCAAACACATCGATACGCCCATCAATATCTCTGCATACTGCCACAATACCTTATTCGTAACAACTGCATCCTCAACGGCACCCTACCTAACAACATGGAACCAGTCGGACGCTTGACCATGAGCGGCAAGCTGTACGAGGGCAACTACACGGAATGGGCTCAGCGCATGTCTGCTCTTCTCGAGGAGCATTATGGAGGCTCTAAGACGGACTGCTCCCGCTTGTCTTCTGTCGCCGATCCACTAGACGTCGTACACTCTCAAGTCTCACCAACCATCCTCTCCAGACTCCCTGACCTACCAACTTCCAACGCGACACGCAACGAATCCGGCATTTGGTCAACACTCGATTTGGCAAAAGAGCTCGTCTCCTATCATCTGAAGAAGGCAGCGCAGCCTTTCAAGTTCATGGACCTTCCCATCGAACTGCGAAAAGAGATCTGCGACCTGGCCATCTCATCCCGCGGCGGCGACATCCGTTGGTCCCTAGGCGCCAAAATCTGCAGACGCCGCATCCACCCCATCACCCGCGTAAGTCGTACCCTGCGCCCCGAGACCTTCAAGACCGCATGGGCGCAAGTCAGGCTGTGCATCGAAGAGTACGACTCGACGTTCTTCCTCTCCGTCAGCAACGACTACTTCTTCAACAAAATCCACAGGCAGCTCAGTCCCTTCTACGGTACCCGATACCTCTCGGCCCTCCGCGCGGTCTCTCTCGACGTCCGAGTGCGTCGCATCAACTGTCCAGATCTGCTCATGCCAGTTTACTCGACGTTCAAGCTGCATTTCACCTACTCGCGGACCGCTGGTCTCCAAATGGAGATTCCAGTGAATGCCTACCATGCGCTTACGCCTGAGTCGGTCAACAGACTCAAGTCGCATGTCAGGTGGGCGTCGCGGGACTTGGACGATGACTACAGCCAGTGTGGCGGGGCTTTGATCAGAGCTCTTACGGCTGTTCCGCAACTCTGGCAGGAAGGTGTTCTGACGTGTGAATTCAAGCTCAGATCTTGAAATCAAGTGAGTGTTGGAGATCAGTCTTTTCTCTGGCAGCCGTGGCAAGATCATGGCCAGCAGCTTAATTGAGGCGTTCTGGGTAGCTCTGGGCCAGTCGATTGTTTTCTCGAGAGTTTTGGATCAAGATTTTCTTGGGTCTTTGGGCTATAGAGCGTCGGATTGGGGTATTGGGATTCGGCTGCATGTGGTCAAGTATTTTGGACGATTCACGAATCACGATTAATGAGTTGCCAGTAGCGATGGGCGAGTATTCGTCCACAGGATAGTTTTTACAGTATACGCCATTTCTTGTCATCAACCTGTCGAGTAAAGTAAATGCGATTTCTCAAATCCTGCGTGAGTCCATCATACCAAGTCTTGGTGATCTTCAATAATCTCTTTGTTGCCCGAATATAAACGACTCGTCAAAACATAATACCATTGTATTTCCTTCAATTTGTTGACAACACCCAAGCTCTTGCTCGAGCTGACGGTACATGTCGCTGGCACACAACAAGACGCACAAGAATGTGTGCTCCAAAAAATTGAATAGAGGCGGGTTCTCTGAATTTAGAAACGGGATTCAACTGATCATAAGAGGCTTCAACAGCTGGCTAGCCCGTAAAAGATTCCATTCGTTTTGAACCAGGAGTCTTTCGCATCTGCGTGCCGTCTCGAGGCAGGCGTGAATGTATCTAGAGACTCACCAACCTAATTCCTTGGATGGATGGCACGTGGAGAGTCACATGCGGCTAACACAATCACATCATAGGTTGGAAACCTGGAGCCACAATAAGTTGCGAGTGATAGCTTACCTGAACTTCGATTCTTTCGAGTCACTACACCAACTTACAGACACGACACCAGCTCCTCGCAAGACATTGCCACGATGGATGCATTTGCAAGCGCGCTCGACGCAGCGACCGACATCATGAACCGACTGATGGTCCCTACCCTTGCCAACACCCCGATTACCGGGGATATCTAGGAGGTCAGAAAGCAACCACAACCCAGTCTGGGCTCTGGTGTGGCCAACCTGGCAAAGCTGCCAGCTGAAATGGTCCGCATCTGCGATGCCGTGATGGCGCACATCCGCATGTGGTCGGCATCGTTCCCTCGGCCACTCGAGAGCACCTGGACCAAGCTCGCATCGGAAGAGAGATCCAGCATCGTGAGGTACATTGAGAGGTGAACCTACAGGCAAACGGTTTATCGGACAAGCCTGACCCCAAAGATCAAACGATCCAGAACTTCCTCAACGACCCCGGCTTTCCGATCGCGGCTGGCAAGAACCTCAAGGCGATCACGGCCGGTGTCAAGAAGGGTTACCAGGAGCATGGCACCAAGCTCAAGCATGCGGTGAACGCGAGCGCCCAAGGAAAGAGCTACACCAAGCATGTTGCGAAAAGCTCTGCTTTGGTGGGCGACAGCGACGAGGACGATGAGGCTGATCGTGCCGGCGGAGCGAGTGATGATGACGTCGCTGGTTCTGCTCGTGTTCGGGGCGGCGCTCGCCTGCGCGGCCAGGAAGATGAGGAGGAGGATGTTGAGGACGCTGAACTGGTTCCAAGGATTGCTCGCCGCAAGAGGGCTGTCGCGTCTGACGACTCTGATGTTCGAGCGAGCAGTCGTTCGTGGGTTTGATTCCCATCCATGTCATCAGACGCAAGTATGGGATAAGTAGAGCAAGCCGCCATAGGCTCTGAGAAGACAGGCGAGCACAACTTGTACAACTAATGCATGGCCTTCGGCTTGTCGTGTAAATGGAATGGATAACTCAAGATAGTATGTCCCCCCTCTGGAGTGAGATGCGGCTTTTCTCGAGAGGAAGGTCCTTCACATGATTGTTAGACAAGCTATCCACCTGTCATATGCATATGTGTGTTCAGTTTGGCTGATAAGTTGGTGGTATACGGCTTAGCGGAGCGTACGTCAGAACCAGATATTAAGTAAACCAAGAAGCACGGTCGCAACGCAGTCGTCGATGCCCACAGCTCAGTCGTCACGGTGATGATGGATGCAAAGAAGAAGGCCCGCTTGACAGGTTATTGTGATGCATGTGTTGGTGAGAAGATCAAGCCGCAACTCTTGGCAATTAACACCTTTTTTAGAAGAGTTGTAACTAATTTGTAAAGCCAGTCAGTCGATCCTCTGTTGAAGGAATAGCACATTGCCTTCCCGCTCGTAATCAATTCGTCGAACCATGAGAGAAAGAATCGTAACAATCGATTCGTATCGATCCTGTCTTGCAAAATGCAAAAAAAAACACCAATACAATCCCAATGTTGTACCGCACCAACACCGAACCAAACCAAACCAAACCCCACACTCTCAGCTTCCTCTTTCCCACCTCAACAAGCACAACCAAGAAACCCCGGGCGCAAGCCACAAAGCGGACTCGGAATTTCGGATTGACCCAAAAAAATCCCTTCCAAGGTTTATTTTCTGGCGACATCAATATCGATCGTACAACGAGGCCACATAGCGCAAAAGAAATGTCTCCCCTCGCGGGATCGAACCGCGGGCCTCAAGATAACGAATAATCGTTGTATGCAGTTACAGTCTTGCGCTCTTCCAGCTGAGCTAAGGAGAGGATGTTAAGCGAGTTACTCGCTTGTTGATGGAGGTGACGCCAGTAGAATGGATATATTGTCTTGCGTGGTCAGGAGTCAGCAGCTTTGGTCTTAGGCCGTGGTGTTGGTACCAAAGGGACCAAGGGTACAATTTAGCGATGCTGGAGACTGTGCGAAGCCGGTGCGCGAGAACGGCGCGGGCATAAGTTTTTGTACATATCCAGACGCGCAGTGGTCTCCAGTGCGCTTTGCTTGATGGAAATCTGATGGACGGTGGACGGTATCGTGTTGTGTTGTGTTGTGTTGATGGGAATGGGAATGCGAGTTGGCTTCGGATTGCAGAAGGGATTGGCTGTGAGACCCGGACCCCAACCCCAACCCTAGTGCGGGCAGGCTTCTGACCTTGTTACATCTTTTTCGAGTCAACATGACAACTAAACTATTTTCATAGTACTTCATTTGAGTGTAGTATGATTACAATGTTTCTTGGTGCACAGTTCCAGGCCTTACAAGCCGAGGGCATCGAGTTTTCCTGCGGTAAGATTTTTTGAGTCGTTGACTTGAGTAGAGCTACATAGGTATAGGTGACAATTCTTAATGATAGGTTTCGACTCGTTCTCGAATCGCTAAAGAGGGTATCAAACGGTTCGATTATTGATCGTATGCGTCGCAAAAATCCGGACCAAGCTCTGTATATGTATACTACCTTAGTATGTCGATTACACCAGGAGCTGTCGGCTCACACAGAGTGAGAATAATTCAACCCAACACCAACACTCTTCTCACAGATCAAGCACCCCATCAACCTCCCTAACGCCACTCGCCTTTCCCTTCGCCCTCATCAACTCCCTCCTCAAAACACCCGCATCATGCATCCCCTCCCCCAAATCCACCTTCGAATTCCCACAACTCTCCCCAAACCTCACCTCCTCCAACCCGCTCAAAGCCAGCAAACAAGCGACTCCCTCCGAAACCCACAAAGGCGCCATTGGAAACATCAGCCTAGGCCTCGCCAACCTGATCGTCAAACTTCTCAATTTCTCGCAAGAACTAGTCAGAGCAAACGCCACAGCATCCTCCCTCTGCCCGCACGTAACATCAAGCCCTCTCACCCTGTCCCGTCCCACGGGGCCGATATTCCTGAGAAATAAGAAAAGTGCCCGCGTGGTGTCGAGTTTGAAGACTGTATTTCGGAACAGCAAGTCGAGGGCCTCGGAGTAGATTGCCCTGCAAGTGAGCAAGAGGTTCGCTTTTGTTTTGTCTCGCGGTCCAGGGCGGGAGAAGCCTTGCTTCGTGATTGTGCGGGGCGAGTCGCGGTGTAGAGGGACGATTTCTGTCAAAGCGGAGACGCTTGGGAGGATGTACGAGTAGATTTGGAGGCGGAGTTCGGTGGGGAGGGTGAAGAGGGGGCTTGTTTGGTGGGTTGAGGTTAGGATTGAGGCTGAAGAGGATGTTGGTGCTGGTATTGGTGGAGTAGCAGCATGGCTGCGTCGTTCCCAGCGCGAGACGAGGGAGGCGTAGTCCAGAGCTGATTTGGTTGCTTCTAGGGGCATGCGGAGTTGGAGGCGGGTGCATTTTGGTTCGTGGAAGGTTAGGAGAGAGTTGATTATTACTAGGGAGCTTTCGAGGGCCGAGATGCTCGTTTCCATTGGGAGGAAGTGACCGCAGTCGACACAACGAGAGCCTTCTTCGAGGCATTCGAGTGGTGGGCGATCACAGATGTGTCCGAGGGCTGCTAATTGACGAGCTGTGGTTTGATGCGCGGGCCATTGGTCCTGGAAGGTCGAGAGACGGGTGGCGAATGAGGTGGAGGGTGAGGGTGTTGGTTGCATCGCGGTGTTGATGATCGACTAAGATATCTCTATTGTACTTCACTCGATGGCGTATGACCCTTTTGTCAGAGAATGTATTCTCGTTTCAGCTCGCTCCATGAGTATAGCTCCCTGGGTCCCGGTGTTGGCTCTCGACGATGATGGACGGTCCGTGAGAGCTGTGCGTAGAGATGCTCGCGGCTGTATATTGTGTCGCACGTCCTGTCGATTCCCAATCGTAATGAGATCCTCGTAGATGTGTTTCGATTGTTACAGGCAGCAGCGTGTAGTCGACATCGAAGCTGACTGATCGACACACACGAGCTGTAAACGTACCTGTCAGGTACATGTATGCACGCTTACATAAGCACATAATCACCAAGAGGTCAATTCTAGCTGATAGACCATTGGTACAGAACATAAGCAGAGGACATTAACGATTACAACTGTCATCACACGTTCTCCTTGAATCTCGAGAGGGACGTTCGCAAGTCTTTCAAGAAGAACGAAACCAGGACAACAAAGCATACTACGACGAGTACATCAGCAGCAACACCGGAGTTGACAAACCAGGAAGACGGAAAAATAGCGCAAAAAAGGCATTCCATAATCTTCGTGTCCAAAAAAAAAGCCAGAAAACAAGCAAAACATTTCGCGACTTTTTCCATAGCGGTCCCTCGGCCAGAAGCGGCCAAGTAAACCAACAAGAAAGGAAAAAGCATCCGTCAATTCATTCCATCCATCCATCATGCATGCATCAATCAATCCATCGCGCCTGCGAAAATCCATAGTCTTCCTCTTGCATCATCGTCTTGTGTGCGTGTGCGTGCGTTGGAGGTTCATCCATAGCCTAGCTCGGCCTGGTTCGCCATTCTGCCCCATCTTACACGTCTTTCCCTCTTCCAACCAAGCGAGATCAAAGCTATCAACCACCTCACGTCCCCGCCAACCTCACAGCCAGCGTCAACTTCTCGTTCCTCTCAACCGCGATCTCAAAGTCCTCTTCGCCTTCAATCCGGTAGTACTCGCCGCCCTCCTCGTCCCTGTATTCGATCTCAAGCGCAACATCGTCTCCCTCGCCCTCGCCACTGTCCTTAAACTCCAGCTTTCGGCGGTCGACAATCTTTTGGTACAAGTCTGCGAAATTGAACTGACCGCGCGGAGGCATGCGGATCACAACACAAGTCTCGCGGTCGAACCAAGCTTTCACCTTGACTGGACCAGTACTGACAGCGCCTCCTGCGGCGCCGCGTCCGGGAGGGACCGATGATGTTGTGTTTTGCGTGTATTCGGAAGGCGATCTGTAGTGGCTTTGCTGTTGTCCGGGAGGTGCGTTTGCTGAAAGCGAAGGCTGGCCGCGCTGGTGGGCGTATGGACTGTTTGAGGCCTGGCTCTGCGAGTGCTGATGCAGGCCGGCGCTGGAGCCTTGGCGAGACTGTGACTGCTGGCTGTGGACGGATTGGGAGGCTTGCGAGTAGCGCTGTTGCGGTTCGACGGAGCGGGCGTGCTCGTTAAGATCTGCCACGCTTGGGTCGACTTCGTAATCGCCCTCGCGAGGCGCAAAGAAGTTCCTCACGAGTGAAGAGCAGGTGATGTGTTGGGCCATACCGAGGAGCTCGCGGAGATATTGATCGAGGTTCTCTCTCCGGCCCTCGCTGATGTTGTCTGTAACAAACTTTACCGGTCCAGGCATGTAAGGAAGGGTCCTCGCCTTGTTCGGCACTTGACCAGCCTCTTCGGGGAAAGCATTGATCAGGTTGATTTGCAGCTCGTAGAAATCTTCATATATCCTTGAAAGATCCCAGTGTGTATTGTTGGTCAGCTTGCACTCAACAACAAAGTGGAACTTCTCGTCGGCGAATATATATTTGGGTACCGACGCACGCACTGGCGCGAATAGACCCTGCGCCTGCTGCTGCTGGAAGCCATAGTTGCTCTGTGACCGCTGGTGACCATAGCCATCCTGTGATTGCTGGCGCGAGCTCTGCAGACTCATCCGGTCCATTCCCTGTGCGAGGCCTTCCGCTTGTTGCTGCTGGCTGCTCGAAACAGATCCAAGGGGAATGCTGGTGTTCTTGTATTCCGCGGCCATCTTTTTCCACTCTTCAACCTTTGGGATGCCCGCCTCTCGTACGGCGGCTAATGGATCTTCCACAGCCTTGCCCGTGGTCATGTCTCTGATTTCGATAAAGGACACAGGAATCAGGCCGGGACCACCCAGCCGGGTGATGGGTTTTGCGACGAACCATTCCGGGTTTGACTGCGCAATGACAATGATCGCCTCGCCCTCTTTCGCGTCCAATTCATCCGGGCGTTCCGCGACAAAGTCGTACGAAACGATACCGTAAACACCGCCGGTCTTGCCAATAGACTTGCTCGCCCGGTGTCCGGGCATAGATGGCATGGAAATAGGCATATTGGGGTTTGCGCCGTTCAGTCCACTCCCCCTCGTAGGTCCGGTGTTTCTGGCAGGCGTGTGAGCTCCTTCGGCGTAGCCGCTGTCGTGTGTGGCACTCGCAGACTTGACAGATTCGGCGCTGTCTCTCACGGTCTTGCCAACAGTGTCAAAGTAGCTCACGGGCACCAGGCCACGAGAGTTGTGCAAAGGATTACACGCCTCGTACCAGTCGCTGTCGTTTTCGCGGCTCACGACGTGGAGGAAGTCGCCGGCGGAGAATGAGAGGTAGTGAGCGGGTTCGCCAGCGGGCGCGTTGTAGTCGTAGAGTGCTTTGATGACCTGCGGTTCGGACGATTAGCGCTGACGGGCGGCAAGCTGGTTGGAGTTGTCGCAGACTTACCTTCTTGGGTGGCTCGATGGCGATGGCGTCCTTTTGTGGGATAGAGATCGACACTGGTTTGGCGGAGTCGTGCTTGTCACTCTTGAGGGATCGTCGGAACTGTTTGGAGGGTCAGCGTTCGGAAGTCGTTAGACCCCGGTCGGTCGCACTATTTAGTAGCACTATGGACGCGACACACCTTGACCATGGCCGGACCTTGGGCAGCACTTCAGAGTCGGGGTGCGGTGCGGGAGGCTTGCGTCGGCGCAATAAGCAATGGCGACTATGGGTGGAGCCGCGGTCGCAGGGTCTGCACTGTGCAGTGTGCAGTATGTTTTGCGCGCGTTGGAGACCTTGGAGTGAGCCGCCCTACTCAACGTTCGCTGTTGAGTGGTGCGCGCGCGGGGTTTCGTGTTGACAGTGGGTGGTGGTGGGAGGAGTAGTGGTGGTGTTTCCGCTCTGTGATGAGTATGACGGTGCTGGTAGTCGGAGGGACTCGTGGATTGGGGGTAGTGGTGGTAGTGGTGTTAATGCGCGTGGTGAGACGAGACGACTGTGCTGCGGTGTAGCGCGGAGATGATGAGATTGTTGGTAAGGTAGGTAAGGAAGTCAAACAGCGTGGCGGGCGGGTGGAAACGAGTGTGAGAGTGAGTGAGACGTTAGTGGTGTGGTGGTGAGTGAAAGATTGGTGAGATGTCGTGTCGAGAAGAAGGACACAACAGGCAGGCAGACAGACAGACAGATGGACAGACGACAGAGGATGGAATGGATGGATGGCTGAATACTACTGTACTACGGTGCCTTGGTGCCACTACCTTACTCTACACAGGCACACGACAAGTCGCTCTCTCGCCGTAGACGCTGCCTCTTTGGTCCTCTCGCTCTTCTGCCAATCTGCCCTCTCGTCTCTCGCCCCAATCACACCCCACACTGCCGTCCACTAAACTAAAGCCGCTCGCTCGAGTCCTGACGACTGGTGGCTTTGCCTTGTGGCAGTGCTCTGGGTTGGGTCGCCCGGCCTTTGTTGTTGCTGCTCCCTCCACTTGAAGCGCGTGCGCACGTGGCGAGCCTCGTGTACGTCTCGTCGTCACTACACGGCTTTTCTCGTGTGGCAATCCTCGTGTGAGATGATGCATGGCAACGCAAGGCAATCCTCGTCATTATTCGCGCCCCGAGCCTTTTGTTTCAGCCTTGCAATCAAAGTGGGAAGTGGCAGAGTTCTAGAATCGTGCGACCAAAACAATGAAATAACGATGTTCTGTAACAGGCCGAGCTCGGCAAGAGAAACAAACAGCCCTGTAACCCCTCCAAACAAAATCGATTAATATTACTGGACGCGCGAGGTAATCGAGAGGCTTGACAGCACCGAACGGTCGATAGTGTGAGTTTGTAGCGCGATCCAGAAGAGCTCCACACACCCACAACAAAGGAACAAAAGCCGGCCGAGCAGCCAGAAATGGGTGGTCAGGCGCTGGGAGAAAACAAAGAAGGCAGTCACCAATAGACCAATCAACCTCATAAGGCAAGAACACTGAGGTCCAATCATAATAGCATGTAAACATGAGATTAGATATCGAAGATATCGATATACAGTTTTCCCCTTCCTACATCATCATCATCACCTCAGGTAGATACAAGTACCTCATTCCACGGCACTTCAACAGCCGGCCGACCATCTCCTGCGCCTTAACGTCAATATATCGCTGCATATGCACACACACACACTCCTCCCAAAACCAACCAACCAATAAACACACCCGGGGCCCAAGGGAACCTCGTAGAGAATTCCTTTATTTCGAGTCACACTTCCTTCCAACAGGTGGGGAAGCATCGGTTCATGCATGCATGCAGCGCCGGCGAGCTGTGCAGTAGTGCGACATAGGGTACCTAAGTAGTCTCCGCTCTCCGCCGCCGCCTCTGCGAGATCCGATCGAACGGTCACGCTGCATATGTGCGAACTGCTTTCCCCGACTAATCATACGAGGTGATACATGCAAACGATGCCACTTTTGGTGCAGTATACGAGAAGGGTGTATGCAAATGAGCTACCCATAGCACGCGACCAATGGGATGTTTGGATCAGAGAACAATTTCTGGTGTTCGTTTGAGGCGATCGATGTCCAGCTCAGCTCGGCGGTGCAGCCTATCAATTCAGCTTTGGGGATGAGAGACGTTTTGATCGATCGATGGACTTCTTCTACACCTACCGTGTCGATGCGATTCAGGCACACTTGATTCGTTTACACGACCTGCAGCAGGAAGAGTGATAGCATGATGTGACATCGATGGGGAGGTAAAAATGTGACTTCATTGCATCTGGTAGCTGGTACCCAGTTATGGAAGACCGTACGCCATGAATTCATGCCAGCCCTGCCCATCCTGTTCGCCCTGAAACATTTCGCTGTCTTGCTGCCTTGGTCCCATGTGCCTTCGTGTGTGTTTCGCGTAGAAGATGGGAGAACTTTTACCTTTTGGGTTGAAGCGTGAAGCTCTGTCGTGAGGCGTGTCGCTCGTACGACACCGAAGCTTGATCATTGCTGTCGCAAGAACTCATCAGAAGCAAGAGGAGTCTGCTTCGGCGTTTTGCCCAAGGCCGCTGCCGGCCAGGTCTTGATAGTGTGCTGAAAAAGCAAGCGAGGTGATGGTGGGTGACGTGTGAGAAGGATCTCTGGGAAAACATAACGGAAGAGGATCGCGAGGCCATGCGGTATGGAGGATGCTCGCCCGCCTTGAGTCGCCCGTTGCAAGTCGCCTTGCAAAGCCATGTGGCCCACAGCCTTTCTTGCCTAGCCCAAAGGGCACTAGGAATTCGTCGTGAAAGGCTCGTCGATGATACCGTGTATGGCGCACTACCCAATGTTGTTGGCCGTCCAACATGGGAAGTCTCATTGTGTGGAAATGTGCGATTGGTGACAGAACTACTTTTGTCCCTTGATGTCGACAACGCTGAATGCCGCTTTCTTGGCAAGTTCGAAGATGTTGCCTGCCTTGCCAGCCAGGAAGCGAACGCGGCCATCGTCTTTGCGCTCGATCAGGTGCTCACCACCGTGATCGCAGATAAACTGGATGCAGTTGCGAGGGCCAGCGTCAGGGTCTTCGTCTTCGCCTTGGAAGGCAAGTCCTTCGACAATCATGTCAAGGCTGACCTCTGGCTTGTACCTGTGATAATGTTGTTAGCATCCCGCGTCTGTGCAGCAAGATTCATGGGTTTACTTACGATCTGCAGATTGTAGCCAGAGCAGCGAGGCGTTCTCGTGCTACAATCATGTCTAGGAGATATGCGCCCAGGTAGGGGGTTTGTTGGAAGAGTCGGAAGAACTTGATGTAGTTTCCACTCGCTAGAGCAGCGCGCACTTGCAGAGCATGTGCCACGCTTTCCATTTGTTTCTCTGCTGTAGTTAGATCGGCAAGGACATCATTCATGTCCGTCCGGTTGCACGTGTAGATGAAATACAAGATTCGGTACGCTGTGAACTCATCGCGTCTGCCGCTCAGACCCATCCTATACAGTGAACGCAGCTGCGTCTGACACTGATTGTACTCACCAAGGTCTCCTATTTCCAGGGCAATCCGGGCATGGGCTTCGTATACGCGCACTGTGAACTCGTTTTTGATATGCTGCACGGTCAGATCCTGGCGCAGTGATTTGAACTGGTCACAAGCATAGGAATACTTGTGCTCAGTCTTCCACTTCTTGCGGAGGAGAACAAACATTTCTTCCAGGATCGGCAGCGGACGGACCTCCTCGGCTTTTGGCGCAGACGTCAAACGGAAGTAGTTCTTCTCAAGCTTCTGGCATGTACCGACCACGGGTCCGGTGGGGTTTTCCTGGGCTGGAGAATCGTCACGTGCTCTGGCTGGGGAGGAATCGGGGGAGATGTGTCCAAAGCGCTGCCTGCGCCTCTCCAGTGCTTCGTTGCTTTTGGCATGGGCCATGTCGGTCTGGAAAGCCTTTGCCTTCTTCTGCTTCTTTTCTTGGTTCTTGCTCTTGCTGGTGATGCGTTCTTCGAGGCCACGCTTGTTCTTCTTCCAGGGCGGTGTCACAGGTTCATTGTCCGGAACATCGAGATCGGCGCTCTTACGCTTCTTGCTAGGGTCGATGGAAAGGGAATGGGAGGAGTAGCCGTTCATGTTAGTGGGTGTTGTACGCTGCGCGTAAGCCGCCTGCTGGCGTTCTGCGACGATCAACTGCTGCGGTGTGGGGTATGTGCTCCAATTTATTGTGTCGATTTCACCACTCGCTTGCACCTTGGGTAGGAAGGTAAGGAGATATTCGCGCCACTCGGAATCAGAGATGCCCTGAATCGCGTTCTCGGGGGCAAAAGCGCGCTGGACCCAGTCCCTAACTTCGGCCTTCCAAGCGGCTTTTGGTGCGGATGACTGTGACTGGGGTGGAGGTGGTGACTGTGCGGGAGGTTGCTGCTGTGGTGTTCTTTGTAACGTGTAGCGCGCTTGAACTGGCGTGAAAGCCGGTTGCAGACTGGAAGCCATGACGTCGGAGGTGAGATGCGCAAACGGTGCACGTGAGAATTGCGCGATGAGTAATTGAGAGAGTTGTGAGTTTCTGGCGTGAGAAGACGATGGGCAAAGGGGTGTCGATGAGGGCCGTCAGCAGATGTCGGTGAAGTGGGAGGCAGGAAGAGTCGACGACGCTGGCCGGGCAGACTTGCAGCAGGCAAGCGCGTGGGCCTTGGCAAATCGTCTGTCAGTCCCGTGACTGTGGCCTCGACTTCAGAGCATCGCATGCGACATCATAGAGCCGCGTTATCTGGCGACTCGTGTCTTGAAGCCGTTTGCAAGAAATCGCATTTCACTCTTCACTCATTGTTTTGCGACTGACTGGGTGGCATCTCCAATACCAGACATTCAATACGATTCCGTTTTTATATGTTCATTCTGCACAAGCAAACCTGATTCCGGAAGCCTGCACCCAAGGCTTCGAGAAGCCCGAGACCGTTTCAGTCTGGCCAATCCCAACGCAATAACACCACCTTCTCAATGTCTACATGTTTTTTCGTCAACTAGACCTCACGACTGCGCTTCGGCCTGCCCTCTACGATGACGAAACGCTGCTTTTCGTGCAAGACAATGTCGGCTTGTACGAGGGCAAGTACAAGATCCCGAATTACCAGAACGGGCAAGCCTATCTGACGTCGCACAGAGCGTGCTATGTCGATAACGAGGAGCCGAGGAAGTACTCTGTCGCGATAGATCTTAAGCAAATCGACCGCACCGAGTCCTACGCCGGCTTTCTGAAGTCAAGCCCCAAGATCACGTTGTTCCCCAAGGCATCTACGCGAACATCACAGGCGATCGCGAGCCCGGTACCTCGCTATGGTTCACCGGCGGATGCTCTTATCAGATCACCTGACTCTCCGTCACGCTCGTACGCCCCTTCGCCAGCTCCGGTGCGCGACATCAACGCCACCTGGATCTGTCCAATATGCGCGTTTTCAAATAAGGTGCCTCCCAATTTCGACCCAGCCACAGCGAATCAGCATACCACTCTGCCGGCGTGTCAAGCCTGTGGCATCCAACCTCCATTGGTTCACATGGTCAAAGCTGCTATCGCTGCCATGTCAGATAGGCCCAGTGGTCCGTCTAGTAATAACAACGCGCAGTCTCGAGGTTCTATGGACCAGGAGAGCTTCTTCAGTCAGGATGCTACGTCGTCGCCGCGGACTCCGAAAGGCAACGGCAGCATTGTCTGCTCAAGATGTACTTTTGAAAACCACCCATCCCTCACTGCTTGTGAGATCTGTGGTGCTTCGCTGACGGCGGGTGGCCACAGGCGCTCGCAGCTCATTAACGAGAGCGTTAGACGACCAGACTCGCCGGGACCGACTTTAAACACAGAGTCAATTATCGGCAATGACAACATCGAGACCATCAAATTCTCTTTCCGCGCAGGTGGCGACAAGGTGTTCCTGGAGCGACTTAAGGGTGCTCTGGTCCAGCGTAAATGGCTACTACAAAGTGCACCACCTGTCCCGACACCTTCTGGACAAAACAACAACGATCCCACGGGTGTCTTAAATGGGATTGGACAACAGAGTGCTCCCTCTCCTCGAATCGTAGGCATCGCCGGTCTGGAACGCCGCGGTGCCCAATTACGCGCCAACAACCAAGCCGTCATTGGCAGCGCTTTTGAGGATCTCGAGGCTCTCATGACCTCTGCCAAAGAAGTCATCGCCATGGCCGAGCAATTCCGCGCCCAGTCGTCCTCAGCCGACTCCCTCACACCTGAAGCACGAAGTCTACTAAATGACTCCGCCTCAGCACTCGGGCTGACCACCACCAAAGACATGCTCGGCACTGGCTCGACCGCAGAAAACTTATACGTGACCGAGCTCTCGCGGAACTTGGCAGAATTCCTGACCGACGACCGGCGCGGCGTTCTGAGGCGTGAAGGCGGCATCATCTCGCTGGTCGACCTCTGGGCCGTTTTCAATCGCTTGCGCAATGGCATTGAGCTCGTTTCCCCACTGGACTTTGAGAGAGCGGCGAAGATGTGGGAGACCCTGCAGCTGCCGATCAGGCTGCGACGCTTCAAGTCGGGTCTTCTAGTGGTGCAAGAGCGGAGCCGGACAGACGAAAAGACGATTGCTTCACTGCTCGCGTGGCTTCGGCAGTCTGTTGTCAGTGGTTCTGCGGATCAGCTTACCGGTCAGCTGACTGCAATACAAGGCTTTGGTCGCAGCATCACTGCACAGGAGACAGCGGAGCGCTTTGGTTGGAGTGTTGGTGTAGCGGGCGAAGAGCTCGAGATGGCTGAAGACATTGGTGCGCTGTGTCGGGATCAATGTTTAGATGGTGTCAGGTTTTGGGAAAACCAGTTTCCCCAATTCGAGGAAGCAATGCTCCAGCAGACCAGCGCGGACATGATTAGAAACTTGAGCATGGTAGATGAATGAACCGAACTTTCTACTCGTTCCGCCGAGTCTGTCATTGATGTACATGTATTTGATCGTCGTGAGAGGTGTTTAGAAGAGAAAAAAGTGCAGGTATATACATGAGACCCGTGGTCTCCAGTGCAGGGCCTTCATCATACACTCATCTTCATCGCAATACCCTTGTGAGGCTCATACCCAACCACCTTGAAGTCCTCCACTTTCCACCCGTCGATACTGCACCCAGCCTCCTTGCCCAACTCCAACGTCGGGAAGTCCCTCGGCTCACGAAGGAGCTGCTCCTCCAAAGCCTCCCTGTGATCCATATACACATGCGCATCGCCCATAGTATGGGTCAGACTCCCAGGCAACAAATCACAAGTCCTCGCCAACATATGCGTGAGCAAAGCATACGAAGCGATATTAAAAGGCACTCCCAGCCCCATATCGCACGAACGCTGGTAAAGCAAAGCATGCAGCGTACCCTGCTTCGACCCATCCGCCCTCGTAGGAACCGAATGCGGGAACGAAACGTAAAACTGCGCAAACATGTGGCAAGGCGGCAGCGCCATTTTCTTGAGATCAGCCGGGTTCCACGCGCTCAGGATAATCCTACGATCGTAAGGGTTCTCTTTCAGTTTCCGCACCACTTCGGCCAGCTGGTCGACTCCCTGGCCCGAGTAGTCTGCGTGGCGGTCCTGGTACTCTGCGCCGAAGTGGCGCCACTGGAAACCGTAGACGGGGCCGAGGTCGCCTTCTTCGCGGTGCGAGAGGCCGACGGAGTCGAGGTATTGGCGTGAGGCGTTGCCGTCCCAGATTTTGACGTTTTGGTCTTGAAGAGTTTTGGCGCTTGTGTCGCCGGAGACAAACCAGAGCAGTTCGGCGAGGACGGCGCGGAAGAAGACTCGTTTTGTTGTGAGGAGGGGGAGGATGGGCGTGCCGTCAGGTTTTGAGAGGGCGTATTTGTGTTGAGGCGGGAAGGGGATGGCGAGGGTTCCGGTTCCAGTACGGTCTGGGCGATGTTCGCCATTTTGTAAGATGTCCCGGATTAAGTTGAGATATTGGTATTCTTCGTGGTCCTTGTTTGTGGGAAGCGAGTGGCCATTTGATGTGGTTTTAGCTGGCTCGAAGTCGGCTGCCGCGCCGTTCATTGAACTTTGCTCAACTGTTGCAGAAGACATTGCGATCCGATTGTGATTTGTGAGTTTTGAAGTAGCTCAAATATGTTGTCTTAATGTTTCCAGTCTAGAAGTCGTGTCGAAGAACGCGACATTTCCACTTTACGCGCGTGAACCGACCGCGATTGATCGGCTGAACGTCGGCGGGGCCGGCAGTTCCACAACATACATGTGTATATATATCTTTTGACGGCGGACTGACACTGACAAGAAATACATACTTTATGAGATCTGTGAACCGAGCTACTCAGCCCGTGAGGCTTGCACGAATAAATGACCGAGAGTCTGACTGGGAAATTACCATGTGAACAGAGCGGAAGTAAGTTGGCTGTTACTGTACGATTCGCACTGCATTCGAGCCAATACTTGATGTGACATGTCGATATTCGACGACGGACACCCGCTATTGAGACAGCATAGTATAGTCTACTGACGCCTAAGAGCGATTGGCCCGAGGCTGGTCGCCTTCCTACATCGACAGCCACTTGTAAATCAGTACCCGATCCATGAGTCTCTGTGGACATCGCATCCTCATCGCACTAGTCGTACAACCATCCGGCGACATTGCGTACATCCTCAGCTTTGCTAGTCGGTGTATGGCGAAGCTGGCTGGGCCCTCTCTTTACGTATTGGCCAGCACCACATTTGCCAGTGATTTCTCCCTCCGCCCACACAACAATACCTCTTACGAGGGTGTAGCGCGGCCAGTTGACGAACTCCTTGCCTTCGTATGGCGTATCTAGAAGCCGGCCGGTTAGTCAAAGTATGGGAAATCGGTCGGGATTGAGTAGCACTGACAGTCGACGTTATGGTGCAATCTGTCGTTCGACAATTTGAAGGGTGTAAACTTGGAATCTGGGTACCACTAGAAGTTCCTGTTAGTACGTCGAATAGATGGGACATACGGTCCTCTGACGGGTTTGGCTTACGATAACAAGATCGGCATCAGATCCAGGCTAGGTACATAGTCAGTACTGACTTTTGACTGTGAATCGTTGGACGTCCATTACATACCATCAATGCACCCTTGCGAGGATACAATCCATACTAAACTCTGTCAGCTCAAAGTTCGATCCGAGTAGATGGATCGTACTTACCAGCTTTGCGGGATTGGTGGACGTAAGCTCCACAAACTTCTGAGGTGAGATTCGTCCGCTGGCTAGTCCACCAGTGTACAGAAGTGGAAGTCGAGTCTCTACTCCTGGGATACCGTTGGGGATGTGTCGGAATAAGCCCGGTTTGCGTTGAATGAGGTCTTGAAGAGCCTCGCCACGACGGGCCCCACTTTCGTCTTTCATACTCTCTGGATGGTCAAGGACTCCACTTGGCTTTCCGTGCGGATCGTCGTAGCGGAAGGGACAATGGTCGGATGAGAAGATCGTAGCAGTCCCGTTGTGGAGAGCACTGTTAGAACTTAGACTCGCATCAGAATTGCAGATGAAAGTTGGTCCGTGCTTACGTGTATAGTCGATCATGTTCTGACGTATCTGGTGGCGGAGGTGGCGAGCAAATGTGCTTGCTGTTCTCAAAGCACGTAGGAGAGTGGAACCGTTTCTGCAATCCTGTCAGTATTGAATATGTGTCATGCGCTTCGAAAGATCTCACCAAATCATCCCAAGTCAAGTTGAGGTACTGAGGACAGGTCTCTCCGTATACTGGGAGCCCCTTACCTTGCGCTCTGCGAATGTTGTCCATGCCGAGCTGATTTGCATTAGCAATTTGTAGCAATGTCATGTCGAAGCTGACATACCGATGAACCGACGTGGACGAATAGAATCGGATTCTGGATCAGCGTAGCCAGAGCGATGGCTCGGTTGGTAGCTTCTCCTTCAACAATGGGTGGACGAGACAGGGCATGGAAGTACGGCTGTACCATGCCACGGGCCTCAAGCTTGTCTTCTCGTGATACGATAAATAAGTGTTGTACATATTTCGAAGTGAACACATTGTCGACTTACCTGTTAGCCATCCGATGGCATCTCCGTTCTCGGCATGTATCATCTACCGTCAAATGTCAGCTAGACAACCTCCCATTGGTAGATGGAAAGTTCCGCCCACCGTCGTGATCGAATTCTGTTTCGCAGCAAACATCACATCGAGGAGCTGTCTGTCAGACAGCCTTTGTGTTTCGTAGGTCAGGAACAGCTTGCAGCTTGTCACACCCCAATCCTTGACGAGCAAAGGGAGCTCGTTCTCGAGTACGTCGGCGTCATTCCGCACGATGATGATATGGAAGGCATAATCATTGTAGCTACCTGTGGCTTCGGCGCGCTTGTTATAGCGTTCTACCACACCGATCAAGCTACGGTCTGCCTCAGCCCGGGTTTGTGTTGCAAAGGTGATCATGGTGGTCGTTCCACCAGCAATGGCACTGCGAGAACCAGTCTCGAAGTTGTCAGCGCATTCGCCACTGAGGCCATGAGCACCTGCTTGGAGGTCTTGACAAAGATGGACGTGAGCATCAATGCCTCCGGGCATTACGTAAGCCCCTCTGCGCATGTCCATTTAGCTGAACATTTCGAAAACAAGGCTTATATCGAGGACGTACTCGGCATCGACGACTTTTGCAGAGCCGATTTCCTCTTCGGAGAACGAAGCGACGAGCGCGGCAATCCGGCCATCCTTGATTCCTATATCGCAAACGCTACGGAAGAGAAGGAGTTAGCTGCGAGTTATGGCAACAACTATGCACCGGTACTGACCTAACATCACTTGCTGTAACCACAGTGCCATTCAAGATGACTGTATCGTAGCTAGGGGGCATTTTGTCGTCAGTGCGTGTCGTACAACGAATGTAGCTCTTGACGGCGACACCAGTGATGTTCAATTCAGAAGAAGAGGCCCAGAGTCGGCTCAGCCTGGCTGACGATAGGGCAACTTCGGCATCTGGCCGCACGACCCGATGAGGCCGACGAGATAGCTTAGGCGAACGGAGAAGTGTGCCATCTCGTAAAGTTCCTAAGCGAGTTCGATGATGTTCTCCCTGGATTTGATGGAGTCTAATCAAATACGAGCCGTTCGAAGTTCTTATCGATCGGCCATTCGTTCCGACCAATCAGAGCCTTATGGGAGCCCTTCTGCTCCACGATAAGAAGAAAGATAACAGATGAGACTGTAATACTGGCAACGCAAGTGACTAATGGCGGTATATGCGTGTTACTGCCTCAAGGTATGTACTGGCCAGCTGTGTATATGGTCAATTGAGCGCCCGTGAAGTGTGTAAACTGTATGTAAGAAGAATGAGATGGAAGCTCCACCAGCGTCTAGCTCCAGTGCACGGAAACGAACGCTCTCGGAATGGTGACGCCCGCAGCTTCTCCTCTTTTGCTTCCGGACAACGCGACTGACATTCACGCGCAGTCACGGCGAGGCTGAGAGAGAAGACGGCGCAGATGTGCAGACTGGTCTACGCCGGACGACGCGCGCGTGCTTGCATTGCAGAGCACGCAAGCAACGATGTCTGCCAGTTCACGAAAGCGACGGCACAGTACAGCTGTCGTGCAGACGCTGCCTACAGCTCAATACCACCTGTTCTTTCGAGGTCGAACGTGATACGCGTCCAGAGGCGACGCCGACGCCCTCGCGAGTCGCGGAAATTGTTGTCGAGCTGCAGCGAAGGTGCGTGCGAGTGATGTGCCGCCACTTAGCAGACGCGAGGCTCACGTATTCAGAATCGCCACACACGAGCAACGGATCACGACCCTCGAGAAAAATGAGGTAGGTCAGTCACGAGCGGACCAAGAGCCTATGCCACGCGAACGGAGTCACCAAGTGTCACCGGCGGCCCCGGTAACGGACTATAGAACGCCATCCTCGATCTTCTCTATGGACAGGCTCGATCTCGAGGCTCCCATCGCCACGCTTCGAGCGCTTGGTGGGATTGATCACAGCCATGAACTCACTACTCGCAACAATATGACGTGTCTGAACTCGGATTCTATCTTTGACCCTGTAGCAAGATCCATTGTGTCTGAGGCGGACGCACAGAAGCTTATTGACATGTGAGCAGGCCAAAACCCCATGCTACAGACTGACAGCAAGCGTTGACATGCTTCACAGATACTTCGAAAATTGTCACAGCATGGCAATACTGCTGAATAAAAGTTCGAGACGCAGTGTTGCAGACATGAGGATTTCAGAGCCCATGCTTTTGCTTGCTGTATGCTCGGTTGGAGCGAGGTTCTGGACTCAAGACGAGCACAAGTACGTCCACCCTGTTGTTCTAGGTTTCCAAGCGATGCTTACAGTGACGCAGTGGCACCGGAACAGTTTCCATGGATTTTCATCCCAGGTACACAGATATGATTGCACTACTCGACGCATTGATCTCTAGGATGTGTCTCATGCCCAGCCTGGAAGATGTCAATCTGCAAACGATCCAAGTTATCTTGCTCTACGCGCAATGGATGCCTTGTGGACCACAGCATGGGAGTTCTAGATCAACCCACAAACGTCCGAGAAGCCGTTATAACGACGTAAGCGCCTACACAGTCCTCGGGCTAGCCCTTCGCTTCGCCAAAGTGATAGACCTCGAGAAACATGCTACTTTGTCTTTCCAGCGGCAGGAAAAATCCGCTTCGACAAGAGACGTGGACTGTCTGCGGGTCTGGAATAACCTCGTCACCTGTCACTACAACTTGATGCTGAACTCTAGGTTTGACGCGTCTGTCGATCCCACTCCCGCATCGAATGCCTCTAAGCAGATGATCCTCCACCATGCTGCCCAACAGCCCGAAGATACTCGCGTTGCAGCGCTGGTAGAGCTCAGCGCCATAGCGTATCGCGCCGAGAGAAGTGCTGGGACCTTGTCTCGCTTGCCACTGGATGGTGCAAGTCTACGCAGAGCGAATGCAGAATTCGATGAATGGGAAAGGTCCTGGCGCGCCCGAATTGCCGAAGCGGACTCTCAGCATAATTTCATGCCATTTACATCGCTTCGGTGGTATCGCCTGGCAATTAACAGCGCATCTCTTGAACCATCACTATCAGTCAAAGAGCCTTCCGAGTCACGGTCGACTCAGCTCTGGCGTTTACAGTCACTTGAGACGAGCTTGACAGCGGCTTCACAGATGCTGATGGCCCTGTCGACTTCGACGCCGCAAGCGATATGGGATCTTGATTCACAGAACACTGACTCTTTCCCATCTGGATCATTTACAGAAGACCTTGTGGCTTGCAAACGCCTCTCCTACGCTGTTGACTCTACTTGGATATCGCATACATTTGCTGCCGCATTTTTGGTCCTCTGCTATGTCCGGAAAGTTATAGACGGTAAGATTTGTTCTTTCTACAGCTCAATGAGGCGAATGTTGACATCTCACAGATGATCTTGGCATTTGCTGTCTGACTTCTCCAACGTCTTCACGCAACTGTGCACCACTCCCGCCTTCCCAAGACTCAATCATAGCTAGACTCGTTCAACTAGCAACAGCTATCTTTGACGCTGTGTGCCGAGACGCGCCTTCACACCCTGCGCGGTGTTTCCAGGCGATTGTCCACAACGCTGCATCATTGATCCTTGTAAATGGTGATGGGGTATCTGCAGAATCCATGGATGATCTGACGATGCAGTCTTTGGCGCATCTGATGGGCGAACCAGGGCTCGAGTGGCCGGGCAATCTGTTTGACATGAGCATGGAGTTTCCCATGGACCTGAATGGCGGTCCTGAGATGGACTTGCAATTCTGATGCCCAGTCTGGAGGCAACGCCATTCATTAAAGCTTGCTGTGTCGAGTGTTCACGCCGCGTGTCTTGCGGAAATCTTCAATTCTGTTGGCAAGAAGTCAGCACAACATGTATGTTTGTCAGTCAGTCTCCTAAGAGCACATACGCAGCCTCATCAGCAACCTCGAAGATCACGTCCTTTGCACCTTCCCAGAGGACCAGGTTTCCAAGTGCGTTCAGATTCTCGTTTCCCTCTTTGATGGTGAGGAAATGGTTCGCAGCCAATACGCCCATTTTGCTTGCAAAGTGGACACCTCCGTAGCAGAAAAGGATTTCAGTCTCCGAGTAACCGCCTGGATAGAGCAGAATCTGTCCGGCATTGGGATGTGAAGTGTGGTTTTCGAAGCCGACGTTGAACTTTTGTTCACCGAGAGGAATCCAGAGAGCCTCGCCACTCCAACGGACGTGGATCAGTTTCTGTCGGTATGGGAGTAATCTTTTCATCTGCGCAACTGTTTCTGGTGCTGCATCCTCGAAAGTCGCGAGGAACTTGTACGGACCCGCCGTGATGAGAATCGTGTCTTTTGACGACATGGCTGCGACGAGTTCTGGCTCTCTTTTGAACCCGCTGGATGAAATTTCGAAAGATCGCAGAAAGATGTCTGTCTCGACTGATGAGTCAAAAGCCTTTTGGCCAAGACAACAATGTACTGAACTCTAAAAGTTTCCGCATGTACCTAACCTTCGGCAGGGGTCGGCCTGGGCGGCTTGTCAGCCGACGTCGCTATTAACGTTCCTTATCGGCTTGGTCTTCACCATCGCGCCGACGGCATCTCTTCCATACTCGATAACAGATGAACTGAAGGTCGTAGATCTATATAGCTGTCTTATCTACACCAAAGCTAAAATGTCGACCATATCATCAATGCCATCATGGATTTCTCCACTCGCGTACACGAATTTCCAACAATCTACCAGAACACTTGGCCTTCTCAGAAGAGTCGATCAGAGGAAAATCTTGAGTCTTTGCAAGAAGGCAGTCTGACCGTCTGCCCGATTTTGAACTCCGGAGCATTCGCATTTGGCGCCGAAGTGTCGGGGCTTGACTGGAGTAATCCTATCCCAGAGGAGATCGTACAACAGGTGAGCAACATTGCAATCCTAGCGTAGAACGTGTATGTGTTTGCTAACACTCAGCAGCTTGTCGAGTTGCAAAACAGATATGCCGTGATTATCTTCCGCAAGACTGGTCTCGACAACGTGCGACACATTGCTTTCTCTCAACAACTCGGAGACAAGTTAGAGGTCAACCCATTCTTCTACGGTAAAGAGAACGACCGTCTGGGCGAACCTTTCTTGTTTGACGTTGCGAAGTCTGTCACCACCCAGTCCATTCCCATGATTTCCGCTAATTGGAGTCTCCAGTATCGAACTTGATGGGTCGCTTGTGAAGCCAAACAGCCGCCGATGGCATCACAGCATCGGTAACGCCCTTTGGCATACCGTAAGTCATGTTTGACTGTGTCAGCATCTCAAAAGATATTCTGATCGCTAAATGTCATTCTCCAGGACTCTTCATACCACCCACAACGATCAAAATACTCCATCTTACTATCCCATGGCAAAACCGACGGTGCCAGTATGTGGACGCACTTCGCGGACACTCGATCGGCATATGCGGATCTACCAGACGCAGAGAAAGCAGAACTGGAAGACCTGATCGTTGAACACGAGTAGGCAGCTCTGTCGTTCACCCTTCGGAGACCCACAGCTGATGTATCCATTTCCAGCCTATGGCACTCGAGGAAACTTGCATCTCCGATCATATACGGCCAGCCAACAACCCGAGAACTCGCTCTCAAGCCTCCGGCGCATTACAAATTGGTCCAAGTCGCTCCCAACGGCCGCAAGACTTTGTTCCTAGCCGCACACGCCAAAACCATCGTTGGTCGATCGCTGGAAGACAGCCAGAAGTTGATCTGGAAGTTGATCGATCATTGTACTCAGCCAAAGGTGGGTCCGCCGCAATAACCCTTTGAAATCACTCCCGCTGACACGATGATAGTACGTCTTTAGCATGGAATGGCTGAATGCAGGCGATATGGTGTGGTGGGACAACAGGTGAGGATGGCTCTTCTATGATGTATGGTTTATGCTGACAACAAGTTCCAGGCAATCCATGCATCGTGCCAACCCTTATACGGAAGACATGTCGGCTAGAGATGTTAGACGCTCGACGATCATAGACGATGGGCCTCTGGCTTTGGCGCTCGACCCGACAAAGTTACAGAGGCTGTAAAGTGGCTCGAAGCAAGCTGCAGCAGATTGATTCTTCATGACAACTTTCCCACCCGAAGCTTTGGCTTCTAGCAATTTTCGTTGATGTTTTCCGCCACTCGATTTTTTGACAAGTCTGTAGCGAGCGGCGGAGAAGGATCTGCAGAGCGAGACTGAAGGGCGATTGAGTAGACACATGTAGGCCAGAGTCATTCCAATCCAACTAGATTTCGCGGGAAACATTACTATCTCGTAACAATACCTCTGGTTACGACTATCCAAACAAAGGTCAGTCAAGAAGGAACGGTGGGATTGGTGATGATAAGATGCTTCGTTGATTGTCCTGCGCATTCTACCTTCCTGACGTACGTTGTGATGTTCATAGCTCGATATACCAACAATCTTCTAGACATTCGTAGCCAACTTCTTCCAAACCCCCTTCAGCGGAGGATCCGCGGGCATCTCAATCGAAGTGCCGGTAACAAAGTCCATGTCGCTATAATTGACCATCTTACTCTTCTTCACAAATTTGTAGCCGAAGAAAAGGACCGCGAAGAAGGGAATCGGGAAGTAAGTGGTCACGAATGCGGAGGAGTTGAAGTGGTGGACTGCTTTGTTAATAGACTGTTCTGAGATTCAGGAATACTACTGGACTTACTGAAAGTGCTGAAGCCGCCGAAGATCATGACGAAGATGGCGACTGTTAGACCATCTGACTCTGTCAATTTGAATTCGATTAAACGACAATTTTTGACTTACAATAGCTCAAGTAGGGCTGGAAAGGCGCTTTGTAAGGCAGGGTGTTCCGGTCAATGCCTTGAACTTTGAGACCCTCGTGCCAGCGGAGTGATGTGTAGAGGATGGCGGTCCAGGAGATCATGCCGCAGATAGCAGTCATGTTGGAGACTAGCAATCATTTGTCAGCTATGCAGCCGCCATCGGCGAGGATCACGACTTACAGTATCCAAAAGCAGTACCCGCCGATCCCGTAGCCGCGGCCATGAAGGATAGGAGGGAAAATGCGCCACCCAAGAGGACACAAACCCAAGGTAACCCAGTCTCGTTCGTCTTGAGGAAGATCTTGGGTGCGTGCCCGCGGTATGCAAGACCGTACAACGCCCGCGAAGAAATGAAGAGGTCGGCGATGCCAGCTGACCATGCACTAGTGACCAAGGCCGCGTTGATGATCGATGGCAGGACTTTGATACCCGCGTTCTTTATCGCAATGACGAATGGGCTTTTGGCCGCCGCGGTTCCTAGACTGAGAGATGGGTCTGTTGGAGATACTAATAGACCGATAACGAAAGCGCTGCAGAGGTAGAAGACAACCAGCCGGATCCAAACAGTCTTGATTGCACGAGGAACAGCGCGACGTGGATCGGCCGCTTCCGCTGAGGCAATGGCAGTAATCTCGGTGCCGATGAATGCGAAAGCTGCGTTGATCAGGACGCTGAAGAAGCCGAGGAAGCGGCCTTTGGCACCCTCTATGCCCTGATATTGAACGAATCCGCCGGTTTGGTTCCAGTACCGAAAGCCAATAGCTTCCCCATCCGGTCCACCTCCGGAAGTGATAATGACACCGACGATGATGAGTCCGATGATTGTGAGAATCTTGATTGAGCAGAACCAAAATTCGATTTCTCCAAAGACTCGGGTGCCGGCAAAGTTGATCACCAGTACTACAATGAGCATGAGTCCGACCCACATAGCAGAGTCGCAGATTCCAGTGGTACAAGTGCTGTTCGGGTCGCTCAACGGGGTCCAATAGGATATCAGCACAGCTGCCGCTGAGAGCTCTGCTGGCAACACGACGATGTAGTTGTACCAGTATAACCATCCCATAGCAAAACCGAGCTCTGGACTGACGAATCGACCAGCAAGTGCGAACTGGCCTCCGGGGATTGGGAATTGAGAGATCATTTCCCCCAGCGCCACCATCACGGAGAACAGCAACGAGGCCATGATGCAATAGCCGATCAGAAGGCCAGCAGGACCACCATGTTCCAGGTCACTACCTGTACCAAGAAACAGGCCAGTACCCTATGTGTGGTCAGCCGTGTTGCAAAACGCCAGTTCATCGATCGTTTCTCGACTTACGATGACACCCCCCAAAGCTATCATCTGCCTACAAATTGTCAATTTTTCGTCTCACGAGGTCACAACGGAAATTTTACTCACACATGACGGGGCTTCAGTGTAAATATTAGCTCATGCCACAATGCGGTATCGAGCTGTATCAACTTACCTTGAGCGACCGCTTCAATGTGTTGTCGACGGTAGTTGCTGAGGCATCGTTTGCATCGCGCCCGAAATCATGCACTTCACCCTCCGCCACATCAGTAGCCCCGATCGATCCTGAGTTCTTTGTGAGGGCCTGTAAGAACGTTAGTCAATGGGGAGAGAAGAAGTCGGCATGTGATAACTAGCCTTCTCGGACGACATGGTTGCTTAACAAATTAGTTATCGATTCGAGTATGTCACCACGAAGATGAAAACTCACGAGATCCACCATCTTATACAACTCTTCATATAACCTTTCTCGGTATCTCTGTGGCTTCTGGGATCTTTGACTGATGGCGGGCTGATCGGCTGGATGCCGCTTGTGTCAGTGCACCCCGGTCAAAAGCTTATCTTTGTGACGGCCGACCGGCCGATTAGCCTATCTCGTTTCCCATATCTAGAACCGCTACTTACATGTAGTCGAACATTGGAGCCCTTTGTCTATTCGTGGCTCGTATCGCAAACAGTCGTTGAAGAATGCCCCGAAATCTTGGTCCTGGGGTCTACGGGCCCTTGCCCACCTTCTTCGACGATCACCAGCAAATCAACTACGATGATTATCGCAGACATCTTCTCAGTGAGTCCTGATCTTTCCAAAGTACATCGATCAGTTGTTGACTTTGATTGTTGTCTAGACGCTGCCTCGCAAGGAATCAGTAGGTATTACAACGCTGCAAATGATAACTACAGCTGACGTAGCTGGAGTTCCTGTATTTGCTGGATCGTTGGGAGAAGCATTGCACCTTGTAAGGCCGAAGAACAATCCTAAAACGAGCATAAACACTGATTCAGGAGATCCGAAGACCCACGAAGAGCGCGTGTCTTTAATTCGCTTCATCAGAAAAACTCTTGACGAAAATGGCTTCGAAGACCGGCCTATCGTGGCTGGTGTCGGTGGTTCATGTACGATGGAAAGCATCAAGTTAGCCAAAGACGCTGCTGAAGCTGGCGCGTAAGTCGACGCCATCTTTGAACTTACACAGACCAGTCAGCATCTGATTCGTCAATATAGTGACGCAGGCATGGTGATTTTGCCCAGCTACTATGCAGCGAGCCTCACCGCAGACCAAGAACAGGTCATTCAGTACTATGTTGATATCTGCGAGAGCTCACCGGTAAGTACGTCCTGGTCGGTGTCAGGTGTATTGAAGCTCACGATACAAACGATGGAAGATCCCCATTCTGCTTTACAATTTCCCGGCCAATTCTGCAGGCCAAGACATGTCTTCGGACGTGATCGAAGCTATAATGCGGCGCACAACGAATCTTTGCGGCGTAAAACTGACGTAGGTCACAATCGTATAGAGCGTGGAGGTTGTCGCTAATAGTGTGCAGATGCCCTGGCAGCGTTGGTAAGCTGATTCGGTTGAAATCAACGCTCTCGAGCGACCAGTCTCTCAATGATACTCGACCGTTCCCGTTTTTGCTCCTAGACGGACTGATCGCAGATCTCCGAGCTTGGAAAGGATGCGATGGCGATGGCACTGTTAGTGGAATCTCAAACTTCGCGCCAAAGGCGACTATGCGATTCTGGCAGTTGCTGAACAAATCGAGTCTCGAGCCAAAGGAAGCGGAGGAATTGTCGTATCTGGAATCCGCTTTGTCCAGAGCAGACGTCCATGCTGTGCCTGCAGGCGTTCGAGGCATGAGTAGGTCAAACACACCGCGTACTGGGCTGAACAAAGCTGATGAGAATGTAGAATATGCGCTGCACAGGATGCATGGCTATAGCATAACACCTCGGCGGCCACTGCTCCCACTCAGACAGCAGGAAGGTGATAGGTTCATGGCTGTCTTGGAAGACGTACTGCGGATCGAGTCTACTTTAGCATAACTTAGTCTTTTGGCGACATCCAGACAGGCTCTAGAACGATCGAAAAGGCATCGATAAATCCTCAAATTGACGGTGAAGGCCTTGGGTAACTTCCAAGTTTTCCGTATTTCAGGTTCGAGCGCCTTCAATAGCAGGTCAAAGGTGATGTGTGAATCGTAGATATCCATGCAGATCTAGTTTGTCTTTCTTGTTGAGAAAACGCGTGAATGCTTTCTTGGCCGGCCAAACAACGGTCCAGTCGGAGAAGCCACTGTGGCGTTTGAAGGGTGGCGTCGTCGAGCCGTTCACATGTCTGTCTGCCTGTGACGACGACGCCCTCGAATCCATACACTTGTCTCGTCACCAATAAAATATCGCCAATTACCTACTACTCACATTGGCCGCTCACGACACTCATTTTAAACAACCACTACCACCGCCATCATGGGCTCCGATCGACGATGGTTCCAGATGATTCCTCAAATGTTGCCGGAAATCTTCATGACCGCAGCGAGCGTAAGTGCATCTCTTCGCGCATTTGCAGTTGCGCTCAGAGTCAAGCGATACTGACGCTGCCACAGTTCATAGCGACTGCCTACCTCGCTCGCCAGGTCATGTCGCGCCTTGACCCCGACGCCGGCGCAAAAGCCGAAGCACAACAGAAAGCACTCGCAGCCAGCAGTCGCCTAAAAAGCATATTCAACGGCAAGGGGAAAGAAGACGACGAGGATGATTGGGATGAAGAAGAGCAAACGCCAGAGTCACGTGGAAGAGTCGATCCAGAAGACCTCGTACTATCGCAGTACGAGCAGACAATCGCAATGGAGGTTGTGAGCCCGAACGAGATACCAGTCACCTTTGACGATATTGGAGGACTCGACGGAATCATCGAGGAACTGACCGAGAGCGTTATCTACCCGCTCACCATGCCCCACTTGTACTCACAACACTCTTCTCTTCTTTCTGCGCCCTCTGGCGTGCTACTATACGGACCTCCTGGATGCGGAAAGACGATGATGGCCAAGGCGCTCGCGCGGGAGAGCGGCGCTTGCTTTATCAACCTGCACATTTCGACTCTGACCGAGAAGTGGTACGGCGACAGCAACAAGCTTGTTGCAGCTGTATTTTCGCTTGCGCGCAAGCTGCAGCCCACGATTGTCTTCATCGACGAGATTGACGCAGTACTCGGACAACGTCGAAGTGGTGAACACGAGGCTTCAGGAATGGTAAAGGCTGAGTTCATGACACATTGGGATGGTCTTGCCAGTTCGACCAAGGCGGACGGAAACCAGCGCATCTGCATCCTCGGCGCAACAAACAGAATCCAGGACATAGACGAGGCCATTCTCCGACGCATGCCTAAGAAGTTCCCAGTCAGCCTTCCGAACTCGAGCCAGAGACGCCAGATTTTCAAGATCACTTTGGCGGACACAAAGTTGGATAGGTCGGTTGATGCTAGCGATAGACCGGCTTTCGACTTGAGCACATTGGTCCGTGTGAGTGCAGGAATGAGCGGCTCCGACATCAAGGAGGCGTGTCGCGACGCAGCCATGGTGCCTGTAAGAGAACACATCAAGAACATGAGAAAGAGCGGGCAGAACGTTAGCGGCATAAGATCAGAGGCTGTCCGCGGCTTGCAGACAGAGGATTTCTTTGGCCAGAGAAGCGCACAGAAAAAGTTCCCGGAGTTAGCACGCCAAGCCAAGCAAGCCATTCGTGAACGCGACGAGGTTGGCAGTGAAGGGAGTGGAAGCACTGAGGAGGTTGAGGAGTTTGGCAACGACGAAAAGACTCGAGCGTGAGGCGTACTTGAGGATTCGATGTCTACTCAGTCTCGGCCTCTGGGCAGCAAAAGTGCTGCTCCGTGTTGGCCTCATAGTCACGATGACACTACGCGTTTCAGGCAACTCCACCACTCAAGTCGAAGAGCTGCCTTTGTACGATGACGGACAGACCAGCCCAGCAGGCGTTGTCATCCACATGCGACAAGTCAGCATGTCGCCCTCGAAGATCTCAACGCAGTCTCGACCGCGACCAAGGCGTCGCTAAGTCGTCGTGCTATTATCACTCCATGTATACAAGTCTTGGACATGAAGCCATGGTCGTTGTATCGACTTGGTCCTGGCGGTTCGCCGAATCCCCCTTTTGGCCAAAGAGCGCTGTAATAGTTGAACGACTCTGATGACTCCACTGTCAAATATCATTAATGCACAATACGGACACGCAGACTTGCGGTCATAGGCTACCTCGATATCTAAATCTCTCCACGTGGTAAGCAGGCTGTGTATCGTAACGCCATACAGAAGCAACTTAATTCCGCTCTCCTCAGCAATGAGGACAACCTTAATCCCAGACTATTGCAGGCCGGCGCAGAACATTAATTGAAATATAGCGCCTACCGAATTGATCAGTTGTAAAGACTCACATCATCGTATAACAAAAAACTTCACACGATCGCACGATCCGTTCAGACCCACTCAACACACATCACACAAAGCGACAACATACACTCTTCGCCTTCTCAGATCGACCACTTGACGGCAGTGTCTACAAGCATCCTCGGTCCCATACCCTAAGCGACACTCACCACAGTCACGAACGACCTAGGGGATAGGACAATTTTCGAAACCATATTTACACAATAGAGTATCCCCACTGTCAGCTCCAGCAATCACGGAGGAGTCAAAGCATGGCTCTACAACAACTACGTTCATGAAAAGAACGACGCCGCCGCCATTAGCAACGATGGGCCACCAGCCGTCCTCTCGCGGGTCCAATTCGACCGGAAATACTTGGCTCCGATGATAGCTGGTTTCACACTGGCCTCAATCCCACGCCAACTCAAGACAACATCACCCTCGAACGAGTCCGATTCTCCATCCAATGCTACCCATCCGCTGCAAACCAACATCAACGGCATCCCCAGCATGGAGGGCAGCATGCAGGACGCACAATCAGAGCCCTCCTCGGATGACTACTCCATGTTCGACCCCGAGGCCGAGATATGGTACGCCCGCGTCCGCGGCCTGAGTTTCTCCAGCGCCTACGAAGAAGCTCGCCTGGAGAATGCGGCGCTCGAGGGCTACAACGCAGACTCCGAGGACAACGGCCTCACAGACTCGCAGCCGCCCTCTGTCTCGGACGATTCCGCCGTAGACTCCGCCATGGAGACAACATGGTCTGACTTTCAGGACGACAAAGCCGAAGTTCTTGCAGGGACGCCGCCATCCAAGACCATCGCGAACAAAATCGAGTCAGGTCCGCTGATTCGAGCCTGGACGAAGCAGATGGATCACAGGCATGCTCGCGAGCGCCAAGTTGCGTGGACTTGTGTTGCTTGGGCTTTCCGTCGGGCGAATGAGTCTAAAGAGTGCTATGCGGTTTCGAAGGGAAAGCTTACTATGCTTCGTGACAGGCAGACGGAGGCGAGAGAGGCTCTTGTGAAGGACATTGATGAGTGGCGGGCATGTGATGCAGCTCTCTCAGGATAACACCAGCGTTGCGCATTTGATACGCCGCGCTTCTTTTCGTCAGAGCAAATAAGGCTTAGCACGTTCTTGGGTTTTTTTCTGACCGGCGTTGACGCTTCTTAGAGGAAGTGAATGGATGGCTTTGGGAAATCAGACACGGTAAGTACAGTACAGATTCTCACCAAGGAAATCGAAGGGAATGGATGGGTGTTTCTGTAGAATGTCTTTGCATATAATAGCATTTCCCCTTGTATAGATTATGAAACACATGTAAGCTATCAACGAATCTTGTACAAACAAGGCTTGAGCGCCTTCGACTCGTCATCGGTGGGCACATCGTCATTCTTCTCCTGCTCCTCAATGAACCTCTTAGATTGGAAGTTCGTAGGCTTAGGCTTGCGGTGGTCCTCGGGAATCTCAGCCACACCCTTACCCTTGACAGGCGCCGCAGACTTTGTGAATTCCATCTTGACGAACATCTTGTTGCTGAGGTCGACGCTGTTGTCGCCGTCCTTCAGAACGAAACCGCGGCGTCGCAAGACTTCGATAAAGCCGCTGACATCGGTCGCTGGTTGCTGTTGAGCCTCCACGCCGTCGACTTCGGTTGCAAGAGTTTGCTCTTCCTGAGCCTCGTCTTGTTCCTTTTTCTTCGCAGCAAGTTTGGGAGCAAGAGCCTTGGCTTTCCTTTTTGAGCCTACAGAGTGCTCGACAACCTTCTTCTTCTTGTCCACCCTGCCGAATCGTGACTTGATTTCTGCAACCCAAAGCTCGCCTCTCCAGTGCAGGATACGGTATGCCTCCTCGATGAACGATATCCAGTTGGTGCCCATGAGTGCCAAACAGAAGATTGCAACGTCCGCGGATCCATCTTCCAGTGGCAAGTTGGAGATGTCAGCCTTGGTGACCAGTTTCGAAGGCGAGTGCAGGTCAAAAGAGTGTAGTTGCAAGTTGAGCGACGAGATCTCGTTGGTGGTAGTCAGAGAGTGGGCAAGAGCGGCATCGCCACAGCCCAGATCAGCAATGATGGCTGTGCCGTGTGTCCTGGGTAAAGGCTCCAGAGCGCCATCGGCCTCTGCGCCCTTTGCAGGCTTTGACTTGGAGCCCTTCTTGTTCAGGTAGGACTGCTTCACTTTACCGCGCGCTCGGATAGTGGCTACGAAGTTGTCGACCGGGTTTTGGGGCCAGACCTCGACTTGTTGTCTGAATCCTGCATGGTAGTCCTCGAACATTTCTGGGTTTGCGTCGAATAGTTGTAGGGCGTCGGCCGAAGGAGCAGTGTAGAGAGTCTCGTTCAGGTGACGGAAGCGCGCAGAGATCAGCTTTTGTCGCATGGCCGCTTGCATGGGTGTGAGTTTGGCCTTCACAGGGAGTGAAGGCGCTTTGGGTGGTAGTGTGGCTACAATGGCAGACGACTTGGACGCGGCATCTCGCGCCGATGTATCTGCCTTGTCGCTCTTATCTTGTTTGCCCTTCTTCTTCTCTTTCTTGGACTGAGCCTTCTCTGCTCCTCCTGCAACCTGTGCATCTGCTTTCTTCTCGGCAGGCTTCTCGGTAGGCTTTACACCATCTGCGCTCTGCTCGTCACGCTTCTGCTTCTTTCCTTCCTTCTTTTTCTTTTCCTTCGGCTTACTGACATCCTTTCCTTCAACATGCTTGTCCCACTGCTTGCCTAGATCCGGCTCGTTTGCTGCTGCAATCTCCTCTCGTTTGCGCTTGAGGTTCGCCTTTTCAGCTTTTTGCTCGGCATTTGGTCCGTCGTTGGCTTCCTCGTGTTTGGCTGCTTTCCGGTCCAGAGCGTCCTGTGCCTTTGAAGATTTGATCGGTTTGGTCTGCGGCTTCAGCGCAGAAGAGTCGACTGCCCAACCCTTGACGGCGAACATTGTTGCGGATTTTTGGTTGTGTATGTGAATTGTTCCTCACGAGACGAGGCGCATGCGCAAAGCTGCGACTTTCTTCGAGAAAGAACGCCGATCGCGCCAAGACGCGGGCTAGACCATCCAAGGGATCTGACTTCACTTCCACCGTTTGAGGCGACTTCACTTCGCTTCACATCATCACATGTGCACTACTTCGCATTCCAGCCTCTGTCGTCTAAGCCAGCCAGTCCAAATGTCATCAATTCGAGACAGGAGAGGGTGACGCTATGAACTCTGCATCATGTAATCTTCTTCCTGACTGTTCTCTAGGCTACGGCATCGACTGAGCGACACGCAGTGCAATCACCACGTCGTCTTCTTCAGCTTCCCCTTCGAGTTGTCTCTCACTGTAACCTTCCTGGTTCTCACTGGTCGGGCTTCTGCCGCTTCTTCCTGGTCACCTCTTTCCCCTCCCCCACCATCTCCCACTCTCTGTGCGCGTGCGGCAGCGCCCTTGTTCTGCTTGTCGTCCTTCACGGTTTTGTGAAACATCTTTTCAATCACGAGCTTGCCAGACTCGATTTGTTTCACCTCGTCTGCTGAAACCGAGCGCACGCTGCAACGTGCGAAGACTTCGGCAGGGGTTGTAGTCTCCTTGTGTATTTTTCTAAGATGGGCTTGGATGCCGCGGGCGCCGAGCCAGAAACTGCCAGTGGCGGCTGACCCATTGCAGTGGCATTTGTCGCACCTGAGCTCGACAAAACCTTGCCCAGTTTGGACTATGACAGGGCAGTTGACGATGATGTACTTCTTCTTCCATTTTTCGCCCTTGGCCTTCGCAACGGGCACGACCTTTGTGGCTGCGGATATCTCTAGCTGGGGAGTCTCCGGAGGCGCTGGCGGCTTGCGCTTCGGACCGACCATTTGTCCAGATAACTTCAAGTTGTTGCGCTCGTTGTCAGTGGGAATAGGCTGCCAGGCCTCCAAGGCACCAAGTCCTTGTCCTGTCGACGAGAATCCTTCTTGGACGTGGGGTCTAGATCCTGGGACACCTCCTTCGTGGTGCTGCTTGCGCTCGGGGTTGGGTGCTAGTCGTTCACCAGCAAGGCCACCCTGAAGTTGAGATTCATAGTTTGGCACCCCGTTGTTGAGGGCATTGTCCGGCCAGGACCCAAAGGTAAATGCAGGTCTTGTCGCTACTTTGTTGCCCTGAGCTCGGGATCCATAGTCAGGCCTGCCGCCCTCGACGATACCCTGAGCTCTAGGCCCAGAGCCATGTAATGATCTTTCAGATGTGAAGCCGCTCGGAATGAGGGATCCTTGGTCCCGCATGTCGGCCTCGGCTTCGAAAATTTCTACAGGCCTAAGCTTAGAGCCAACAGCTGGTCTCGAGGGCCATAGGTGGCTTCTGGACGAGGACGGCTCACCATCATCGAAAGTGTCTTGCCGCAATCTTTTGGGACCAACCGCTTGTGACTGCTCAAGACCGTATTGGGAAGAAGACCCATACCGTGGTCTCTCGACTGCGTCCTCGAAACTGTCTGGTTGCTTGCGCTTGGAAGGTGCAAGCACTTCAAGTCCCTGTCGTGCAGGTTCCTGTCCTGCAAATTCTTTGCCCGTGGGCTCGTAGCCTTTCTGGAATGAGACCCCAGTCCGCGACGTTTCGATGCCGTCGAAAATGCCTTCAGGTACTTCTATGCGTTATTAGTACAAAGACTCGACATAAAGAGGGTACATTACGCTTACCAAACGGTTGCAACAATGCACGCAGCGTGGCGTCTTCTTCTGGGCCAATTCCCATTCCCATGAACATGGCCAGCCTCTAGTGCTCTTGTTAGTGCAGGTCTCAAAGTAAGGGAAGGCTTTTGCAACTCACGTCAGCACGTTCCATGAGTTCAGACTCATGTTTTCGGACCCAGTCTTGGGATTGTTGCGCCTTTCGTGCATACCAGTTCGATCTTTCCCTCGCTTGACGCTCAATAGCGTTGGGCAGACGGTTCAGAAGGATTATTGCGTCAGTGATCTGCTCGTCAATTTTGCTGAACGGCGAGATAGCATTGTGCCCGCCAGGCCTTTGCCGGCCTGCTGGTGCTGCAAACACTGCTACCTCCTGCTCTCCCATCTCTGCCAGATCATCTGCACCCGCCACCGCCATCGCAACTGCCACTGCGTTTGCGCGTTTGCGCTTGCTGCTACACTTCTATATTAGCTCTAAAGAGCTGTGTACTGTGTAATGTTGATCAGGTGCGTTTCCTTGGGGTTCGAGTTGTGGTGGTTGGTATTTGAGGTTTTCAAAGCGCAAGCTTGCGATGCGGTTCGAAATGTTGTCACGTCACATGCGCTGCACTTCACTTACACCGGTCTGACTTCAGCGCACCCTGGTCTAGAGCAACGCCCCGCACTCCCAACGAACACATGTTGGTGTGGAGCAGAGCACGGGACCATACTTGCGACAATGTAAGTGTATGGTGACTCAACTTTCGACTGGCCACTACCTCTCGACACGCAAACACCAAGCTAGTCAACTCCTTCCCTCCCCTTGCTACAACACGCCCGATATCTATCAATCATCAAGCGCCGAGCCACGCAACCCCCCAGTCGCCAAATTTCTCTACGAACGACTGACATCAAGATGGCCGAACCTGCAAGTGACCGCTTACTCATCCAGAGGGCATTGATAAAGCTCAACCTGCAGCGCGCCCAGTTGTTGGGTACAACGACCGAGGGTGATGACCCGAGCGACGGAAGTGTCCTCCGATGGGTTAACGCGGCTATCGCTACGGTAAATGCTCTTCAATCGGTACGTACTCTCGATTCAAAACAGCATGGCCGGCACTGACATGATCAATAGGCATTGACTGCGTTCCTCGGTCTAAGCGAGATGATACCCAGGAGCCTAGTACTGCAGAGACTTCTTGAGCCAATCGGTGAGTACTATTTATCAGGTCATTTGCTCGACTGTGTGCTAATATCAAGCGCAGTACACCCCGGGCCTCCACAGACAGCAGTCATACCTGGCGCAGAAGCGCTGACTTCTCGCGAGCTCGTCCGTTCGACTCAAGCTGCCCTCGAAAATCGTCCTCAAGCGATGATCATCACCGAGCCGGCACCCACTCAACTTCTAGGACCATCAAGCGCTTTTCCTGCTCGAAACGACGGCACCACTGGGGTAGCCCGCAAGTCCAGACCCGCAAAAGGTGAAGGTCCCACCTCCCGCGACTTCAACGGCGTCGAATCCTTGAACGCCAGTCCTACAATTATCAAGCTCAAAGACGGTTCCTACATCGAGCTTCGGTGCGACCGCTGCGGTGGCAACGCCTCGTGGGCACATGAACACTTCATCAACGGCTTGCGTGGCTTGCAGTCACACCTTCGTCAAGTCCATCAAGACCAGCCGAAATTGGATTTGCTGCTGCAGCGTTGCAAGTATCGCGATGTGTCTGCAGAGGAAGTCGCGAAGCTCATCACGGGCGAGCTCAAGATCGACTTCATCAGCTGCCAGTCCACTGCCAACATCGGAATGGGCACAGAGTACGTAGGAGGCCCGTCTGTCAAGAAGCCGAACAAGGTCGCAAGTGGCACTCCCGCCGCTGGAAGCCTCGCTGCTGACGCTGCTCATGCCTCAGACGAGGACTCTCCCGCCAAGAAGAAAAGCACATACCAACCACAGACAAGGGCCTTGGACAACTGCCCCGTAGTTGTTCAGCCCGCCAGCGAAAAGGGTGACGACGGCTTCATCGAGCTACGTTGCAACGTCTGCCACGGCAGCTTTTCGTATGCAAGCGGGAAGCTGCTCAGCGGAGTCAGAGGATTCAAGATGCACCTCCAACAGATTCACGAGGAGAAGACCTCGACTGCAGATGTCTTGCGGCGTTGCCGTTACCGTGATGTTCCACCGCAGGAGGTTCAGGAGATCCGGGCAGGTAAATCTTCGATTGGCTTCGTCCGTTGCGAAGGATCTGCGAGTGTAAGACCTAAGGGGACTTACAAGAACTTCGACAACTCTCTGCGTACGTAGAGAATGGGGAGGAGAGAGAGATTCTGTTCGTTTGTCATAGGAAGAGCTACAGAGGGAGAGAAAGGTTGTCTGTATACTAGGAGAATGCACAGATGATACATGTTCAATCGACTTTCCCAGTGGCTGCCATCACTTTATCTTGAGAGTTAACATTATATACGAGCTCAAACGTAGCGTTAATCAGGATGCCATGTCAGCATGGAGCTCTTAGCGGAAGGGACCACAAATCTCTAAGAGGAAGTCTTTGATACATGGTCTGACAGTGAAGCCATAATTTTGGAAAGAACGCAGGCCGGCTCGAACAGGACCTTACTGGCAACTATGTCTTGCTTTTAATAGACTGTGTTCGATATCAGCTTTGAGAGGACGATAGGCCATTAATGCTGTAGATACAACCTAGCTCGGACGTGCTCTCGAGGATCACTCCAGCTCTAAATAGATTGTGCCAGGTATTAGCTCGGGGAAGACCGACGGGTTTTGTCTTTCACGGATGATTCGGTCGTTTCACGGGAAGTTTGATTGCTTGCATTGTTCTGCTTTAGTGATCACAAACAGACTCACTTCGCACACTCCTCTCAATCTGCTTTTTCACACACCTCATCCAATTTACGCCAAGCTCCAAGATCTAGCAGTCCCACTCAATCAGATCCACCAGACGGCGGCGTCTCATACCCATCATCCTCAACACCAGCCTCCTGACCCTCAACCACCATCTTCTCAAACTCCTCAGAGCCAGGACACGGCTCGTTCTCCACATGCAGTGGCCTAAACCACCTCTCCAAACCACCTTGAACAATTTCCACGCCGCTCAATCCCCTCAAAGCGTCCAGCTGGCGACGACGGTGGCGGATGACAACGAGTACATCGCGGCGCTCTTCGATGGCTTGGACGCGCAGCTGGCGAGCAATAGTCCACAACTCGGCGAGATGTTCTTCGCGCTCACAGGCGCCGTTCTCGACGTCGCGGTAATATTGGGCAGTGTCGTCGAGGTGCTTGTAGGCTCGGGCGAGGAGGCTCTCGGGAGTTGCGGGGATCTTCGCCTGAGGTGCCACTGGGTTGGGAGGGCTGACGAGGGGAACATTGGTGGGAGGGGGGCGGAACATGCTAGGGTGGTTGATGGGTTGGGAGAGGAACATGCTGGGGATGTTTGGGCCGTTGTTGCCGTTGCCGTCGTTGGCTTTGTTTTTGCGCTGTTCGTTGAGCTTGTCGATACGCTTCTGCTCGCGCTCTCTTTTGTAAATGTCCTCGTAAGTGAGAGGTTTCTCCTCGTAAGTGGGAGTGGCAGCAGTTGGGACGGCATTGTTGTCGCGCGGAACGAGCTTTTTGAACGCATTGTCAATCGCAATCTCTGCTCTAGCAGATTCCGATTTCCTAACGGCAGTGGAGGTCTCCTTAGGCTTGATTCCGAACGGAGTTCCTAAGCGCTCACGGGTCCGGGCTGCTTGAGTGAAAGCCGCGGCGCTGGAGAGAGTGGCCTCTTTCGTGACTGTGTTCTTCTTGGGAGTTCCGGAGCCGGTGGCGGCGCTGGCTTTTAGAGGATTCGCCATACCACCGATCTTAGCGGCTTTCCGGTCGGACATTTCGGGCTTGATGGCGTTGAGTTGGGCACGACGAGCGCGTTCGGCGCGTGAGGTGAACGGCGATATGGTTGAACTAGGCGGTTCGCGTTTGATGGTCGGAGTAAAAGCAGGCTTTTCCTCGAATTCAGGCTCGAGTGGTGGCAAGTCGATTTGGTTTTGAGAGATGGGTGGTGGGAATACCGAATTGGCTGGCCCGCGTTCAATGACTGGAGCGGGAGCGGGAACGTCCTCCCTCTCAGACTTCAGTGATGGCACGTCGGACGGCAAATCGAAAAGCTCGTGCGAGTTGAGTGGTGAGGTTGCCGCATTCGCCTGCTCGCGTTCGATAGCTGGTGCGGAAGCGACTTGATCTTCAGGTATGGGTTGAAGTGATGGCAACGGCGAGCCGAAACGGTACTGTGTGCTGAAAGGTGACTCTTGTCTGACTTCACGCCCTGCGTCCAGGTCGTTCTGGTCGATGATTGATTGGCGCTGATTGGCCTCGGCCGCGAAGTCGGACTGAAAATCTGGCTGACCGAAGGTGAATTCAATCTGACCGACGTCGGTCGCGAAGCTAGGGATGACCTCCGACTCTACCTCACGGAAGACGTGAGGTTGAGTAATTGAGAGATCTTCGTGGAGCTGGGCGACTGGCAGATCTTGCCCAGGGGTTCCAACCTCAGTGTTGGTGTGAGACTCGCCGAAGGAAAAAACATCCGCATCCGCATCCGCATCCAAACCGAGATCGAAATCAAATGCAGCGCGAGGAGAAAGGGTGGTTGGGGATGTAAAAGAAACGTCTCTGCCTATACTGGACTCCACCCGTACTTCGACACCTTCACTCTGCTCGACTGGAATGCTCGCCTG
>Ga0265798_10000319_pt1 | contig 86510 bp, 47 predicted proteins | sample P3T30metagenome_FD_192430 | JGI IMG/M metagenome (GOLD analysis project Ga0265798, IMG submission 192430) | Plant litter microbial communities from East Loma Ridge, Irvine, California - P3 T30 | ecosystem: Environmental > Terrestrial > Plant litter > Unclassified | place: USA: California... | reverse complement strand
TTGCAGCTACGCGCCGGCACCTGATTTGCCTTCCCAGCCAGATTACGTCGCGAGAGAGGCAAAGCGGTGTTCTTTGCTCGCTGGCTTTACAGCAGCTTCATGTTTCTCTTCTCCCGCTCCTGCTGCATCTGAGCCCGTGTACCTTTCTACTTCTGCAACCGTCCGCAGGCGCTCTCTCCCCTGTACGATCATCCGAATTGCCCTCCTACCGCGGCTGCGTGCATCGCATCGCTACACAGCAGCTGGACCTTACAGTCTTTACGGTCGCGGAGCTTAAGCGCACATAACCGCCTTTAAAGAACTGAGGGTGACGCCTCCAGAAGTACACTTAGCGCGCATGTCAGAGTACGTCCCACTTTTAGAAAAGTACCTCTACGTTATACATAGTGATCGAAGCTCCTTCGGTGCTATTCCTGGCCCCTTGACCTCTTGAAAGATCCTTTGAGAGAGAGTGCGAGGCCTATTCAGCGGCCATGATAGCGATATTGAACATCGACTGACCACGACAACCGCACACAGAGCTTCGCAATATGTCTCTCGGACAACTATCGCGGAACGACTCCAGACCCACGAACTCGAAACACTCATTCGCGACAAGCCATACTCCTCCGCCCAATACTCTCACGCCAGAGAACGTCGATCAAGTCCTTGAGCCATGCGCGGCTACTGGATCATACCTGTTGTATGCGCAACGTAACACAATCCTCGTCCTCCACCACGACACTTTGGCAATCGAACGGCGATTTGAGGGACATCACGAGGATGTCCAATGGATATCTGTTGACAATGCGAGTGACCGTGGTGCAGGCCGGCTTGCTGTGAGCTATGATGCAGGGAACACTTGCATAACCTGGGACCTCTTGACAGGCGGCGAGGTCGCCCGTTTTGCTGCATATGAGCCTGTGAATGTCGCATGTTTCATGCGCAACGGCAACATTGCGTTTGGTATCACTTACTTGCAGAGTGCGTGTCTCGATCAAAGCTAATCGTGATACAGGTAACTCGCAAGGCTCGATCACCTTATTCGAATCAGCGACATCGGAGCATGTCTCGACGCGAACCATATTCGATCCCATCACCGCGATAGCGCCCTCGAATGATTGCAGGACATTCGCAATTGGGTGAGTGCAGCCTTGTCTGGGCTGAAACGACTTCACTGACATTTACAGATATTTGAACGGTTCGATATTGGTTGCGACATTGCAGCCCGCCTTCACAATATTGCACACCTTGACGACATCCAGAGCGCCATCAAGGATCACCGGTCTGTCATGGCACGGCTCTTCGTCGAAACAGAAAACCGACATGCTTGCTACTCAAACTGCAGAAGGCGATCTCAGAGTATGGAGCGTACCCAAGACTGGACAACAAGATTGTTCACCAACCATCATACGTGTACTCGGAAGGCCGGAGCTTCAACCAGCAGGACTATCTTGGTTCGCTTGGTCGAAGAATGGCAGGATTGTACAACATGTAGAAGGGTGAGTGGATGCATGCCTCGTTCGATTTCATTTTTTTCCCCTGAACATTACTAACCTGCATAGTGAAACACGATCCTGGGACGTCAGAACCAAGCGAGTGACTTACGACATCATACCCACTATCGAAGGAGTCGTAGGCATGGCGAACTATGGCCCCACGGCAACGTTATTCACCCTCGGACGCAACTACACTGCGCAGCAATACGACATCAACCCTAATGCTGCGCCTATTCAAGTCCAGAGCGTTCAACATGTGCCCGCAAATACTCCTCCGACACCTCCAACGACTCTGGAAGAGCAGAACAAATCTCATGGCGAACAGGAAGACGCTGCAGACACACGTCGATTGGCAACGCTGACAGACGTCGAGAGTAGTGCGGATGAAGACGGCGCAATGTCCCCACTGCAGAAGATCGCAAGGGAAATGGAGACTCTCAATCAACTTGAGTCTGAAATCCGCGACAAAGTCATGCCGCTCAGCCCCGTGTCCAGTCGCACTTCATCAGTCAGCTCAACCAAATCTTCACAAGGCGCGCAAAGACAGCAAAAATACCTCTACGACAGACCTTCTTCATCTCGAGCCTCTACCGATACTGGCTACGGCTACGAAGGCACAGAATTCTCATCGGGCGGTCCTTCCGTCAGGCAAGGCCACGACAGCATGTCCATAAGATCTGGCTCCACTCGCGCTTCCAGGATGTCAAACCTACGCCCGAGAACATCTGCCCTTCGCAAAGAGATCCTCAGAAGCCCTGACGAATCTAAAGAAACGGCTATGATGGACCTCTTCGCATTCACCAAAGAAAGACTGCGCGACTTACCTTTCAAGACACCGAATTACGGCAACGTAGCTCGAACTCCCGAACTCTTACTACGGGAAATGCTTAAGGTCGTATTCGGGTGGAATGAAGACGTTACCGCACTTGTTCGCGATGAGATGAAACGGCATCGTCCAGGCTCAGCCAGTGGTGTCATGCTTGCCAAGTGGCTGGGCGACATGGGAGCGGACAGCATGGCTAACATGATCGGATCAGAATCAATGACCTCTTCGGACTGGATGCTACTTGCGCTTAGCTCTATTGGACAAGACTCGCAGAGAAAGGTCGGTGAAGCCTTTGTTCAACGCCTTCTCGAGAAGGGCGACATCCACCCCGCTGTTGCAATTCTACTGGGACTGGGCGAACAGAACGATGCAATCGAAGTGTACGTCTCGCAGGGCTACCTCATGGAAGCAATCGTCCTGACTTGCTTGTCATTCCCTTCCGACTGGGACCGTCAGTCATATCTTCTGCACAAATGGGGACAAGCCGCCGTCCAAGAAGGACAGCCAGAGCTGGCTGTCCGCATTTTTTCTTGTGCAACTGTCGAAATATCGGAACCCTGGTTTTCTCCGCGGGCTCAAGATGCAGTTTACGCCGCCCAGCAAGCAAAGCTCACGGAACCGTCAGGTACAAGTCCGACCACCAGCCCTCCCTTGACGCCGCCGTCTGTAACAGGATCAAGCAGGCTCACAGCCAGGAATGCATCCCTCAAGCTAATCACTTCTTTCGGCGCAAAAGGTGTGCCACTGGCTACACAAGATGATGACCCTACACCTCTTGCCGCAATTATCACCCCGATTGCTGAGTCCGCTCTCTCGCCCCGCGGAGGTGGTTTTACGCGCTTCAGAGCTGGACAGCGTCCAGTCCGAGAGCGCTCGGAAGCAAGAACCGCAACGCCAGGCGGATATGCCAGAGAGAGACGAATGCCATCGAGAAGTGACATCGCTCGAATCAAGCAAGATGCCGGCGAAATCAGTACACCACTTACAGCCGCGAGAGATGCCAGCTCGAGGACTCGCAGTCGTGCTGCTAGCCGTCAACGAGGAGCCTCGCCCATGCCCATGAGCAGTGTACCTGAACCTACCACTGCCCTACGACCAACCGCCTATAACCCAAACAACACAGCCTCAGGACCCCCATCTTCACATGGTGTGTTTCGGAACAGAGCTGGTAGTTCGGGACAGGGAAGTTCTCGTGAGAGGAATCCTGAAGGCGTTGCGACGGAGTCTAATAAAACCCGACAATCCGATGGAGCTGCTTCCCCTGGGCTTTCCACGCGCGACACTGCAAGTATTGCTCGTGAGCAGACACGTGGAGGTGCAACGAGTCCTCTGCTGACCGGTACCAGCCTCAAGTACGGGAAAAACAAGGCGATTGACGCCTATATCAGCAGTGTTGAGGAGGCTAGAGTTGCTAAACGGCAAGAAAGAGCAGGAAGCCGGGCGCGTACCGAAAGCCAGACACGAGGTCAAAGTCGAATGCGCACGGATAGCCGTACCGGTCGGACTTCCAGCAGGGCCAGAGACGCCTCCGATGGTCCGAGGCGCGACGGAGCATTCTACATCCAGCCAGGCAAGCGTTCGCCTCGATCTCCGATTCCCATGTCCCCGGAGGAGATCGCCCAGGCAACATCGCGACAAGCGGAGGCTGCCACCACGGACGATGAAGCTTTCTACAAGGTCGCCTCGCCTCTATGTCCACCCAACAACAACCAACGTGATGCGGACTTGGATCGCCGCTGGTCAGGAGATGACACACAGCACCCGGATCTTGCCAATCTTGCGAGTGTTCGTCAAAAGAGTCCGGATCTACACCGAACCCAAACTAATCAGGAAAGGGGTCGTGGCGATGCACGAGGACCGGGTTCGACAGTGCGATCACCATCTTCTCCCTTGCCACTTTTACCGGCACCGTCGCAGAGTCAGCAAAATGGCACTCAAAGCGATGGAACACGCACATTCGTACGTTCGCAGAGTTCCGCTGGGCAACAAGACCTTCAGTCGAGAAGAGCTGCCAGTCGTACTCGACAAAACAGATCTCAAAGCCGTCGACCCAGGCAAAGGGCTGATACACTCGGCATGTCCATCACAGAGTCGTCTACAGAGCGGCGAGGTGGCAATGATACTGAGGGTGTGGTGGTTGTACCTCAACGACGACCTGAGTTTTTCACAAGACAACAGCTCGCGGCCAAAGAGCTCGAAGAGCGACGTCTATCACTAGCTAGACGTCCATCTGCACCCGCTATTCCATCACCGGGCGCACTTTCGTTCGGCAGACCCAAGCTGAGTCCCAGGTCACACACAGAGTTGAGCGACACTCCATACAGCTTCATGCCATCCATGTCTCGTCGCAGCGCTACTGTAGACCCAGACGCAATGATGAGATACGGTCAGATATTTGGCACTTCCACAAATTCCGCCCCAATCGGCTTACCAGCAACTCCTCGAGCCATGCGACACCCACGTTACTTGAACGCCGAGCCTGGACGAGACGCGCCTCCCGTTCCTGGAATACCAGACTCTTTGAGTTCGCTGTCAGGATCCAACCTCAGCCAACTGACGGGATCCGCTCTCAGCCAGATGGCATCATCTGGACCAAGTCAATTGAGTCAAGCAGCGCATTCTAACTTGAGCCAAGTTTCTTCTCTACTTTCAGAACCCGTCAGAGAGGAAGCAGAACCAGATTCTGTTGGGCCGCTTCTACCATCGACAGTCTTTGGTATGTCAGGGCCACAAGGTCCGGCACGTTCGGCGTCCGCTCCGATGGAGAAGGCCATGAGCAGCCAAGTCCATCCTGCGTACAATGCCCGCCTCCCTACTTCCACGAAACGTATGTCTGGCAGCCGGAGCAATATACGTAAGATATCGCCACCTGCACTTTCACTCAACGATCACCCAAACATCTGCAGCATCGACCACGCCATCTACAGCAACATGGACCACGATGTCATCATTGTCCCAGAAGGCGAGCCGCAAATATCACCAATCATGTTGCCTCAATTGCAGCATCTCGCCGGACCGCCACCGCCACCTCCGCCGCCAAACAGGTTTCAGCAAGTCCAACATGGTCACCCAGATGTGGTCACCATCACCTCCAACAGCGCCAAACCACTTGGTGGCGAGATTCCCGACCTGTCTGAGACACCAACATCTTTCCCTCAGCCTCTGAATAGGGCGTCCACCGTGTCTCCTCCGATGCACCATGGCCATCGCCGCGGAAGCGCGAGCACGAGTGATACATTTGGCTCTCGTATGCGCGGCGTCGCAGACAAGATGCGCTCCAGCTCGCGCACGCGCAACATAACCCAAGTACCAGCCCTTGAGCCATACACCTTCAGGTCGCCTTACGAGACCGTGCTGCCACCGTTCTTCACCCAGAAGTCCCAAAAGTCTCAGAAGTCTCAGCACTCGCGGACCGCCAGCCTTAGTCGTGCCAGAAGTCCTTACGAACAGGCTATGGCGGAGCAGGCAAAGCAGCAGATGCCACCACCCCCTCCACCGCCACCTGCACCCCCTGTGGCCGGTGAAGACCTCAGGCTCAACGAAACCTCGGTCCCACCCCAGAGTCAGAGTCCTTTGAACGCATACAAAAACCCGAGAGAGGTCAAAGCGAACATGCCTCCTTCACACCTCCAGCCAGGCGTACACACTCCCCTCTATGGAGGATTCTTGTAGTCATCGCACGATGCGTGACATATTCGACATACTCAACTCCCAGGGGCGGCTTCACGGATATTGGCAACTTTGCGCCGTGGCAAGATCTCTTGGCAAGAATCGTCTCGAGATAATGGGTTCTGGGGCTCGCCTCTTTGTTCATAGCATCTCCAATCTTTCGCTCGAGATCGCTCCCGGGCTGCCTTTTTCTTTCCTTTCGCATTCATATCACTTTCGCTAATTTCCCGCAATGATCTTACCGCATATGCTTATCCCTTTTGTTGTTTTTTAGAAGCGAAAGATTATAATAGCCTCGCGGCTTACCAACTACGATGCCATGATTGATATGATTCCGGCCCAGTTTCCTTAGCCTTGCCTTGCCTCGCGGGCATTACGAACTATAGTCTACAATTTTAAATTACCCTCGCTGACACTGACCGTTCCCATCGATTTCGATTTCAATCTCCTCCATGATCTTTCTTCTCGTCTAGCTTAGCCGAAGAGTGACGCATCAAGGTTTCAACTAACATTTTGAATAGAGGCGTTGCGCTTGTATCTCGCTCTGATCGATAATGTACTGCCGTGTTACAGTCTCGAGTCAGTGCTACTTTGACGAGCTCGGGTAACAAAGGGGCGACACGCTCATGTGCGATCTTACGTACTGTGAGGGATGGATTGAGACGGGACTTGTGGAAAACAAGGGCTGAGTGGCTATGGTACATACTGTATAGGACAGTCCTCAGAATTGCCCTGTAGGGAGGAGGTCTTAGTCCCCCGTATCTCTGTCTACGCTTCTCTCTCTCTCTCTCTCTCTCTCTCTCTCTCTCTCTCTCTCTCTCTCTCTCTCTCTCTCCCTCCCTCTCTCTCTCTCTCTCTCTATCTCTTTGATCGAGTAAAGACTCCGGTGTTGGGTATTCGCTTGAAGCAATGCTAAACGCAGAACTAAAACAAGAAACAGTAATCGATGCCATGCATGCATGATCCAAATCACCTGCCCAATCGCCATTCGAGTAAAGAGGTCGCTGGTTTTCTCCTTCCTGGTATCGGCCACATGCAAAAACAATCCGGAACTTGGGTATCGGGCCAGAACAGGATTCGAAACGCAAAACAAAGAAAAGAACAAAGAACCACAAAAGGCAAAGGGAAAGAACGAAGAGCCGTTATCCGTCCCATTCCATCCAGACTGTGCACCATAGTGCATGAAAATACCCGTGCAAAATGCAGCACATCTCGTGCTGTTGTGAGGGCTGTCACATCCTGCGCTGCTTCTTGTTGGGGTTCCCTTCGGACATGTCGCCCTGTGTTGGGAAGGGCTGCGTGGGCCTGGCGCCTGGCACAGCGGCATCGGAGGCGGCAGCAAGAGTCGGCATACTGTGAGTGGTCTCAACAGTGTTCTGTTGCTGCTGTCTGTTGACGCTCGCTCCAGCGGCCTTGACGGCCTTCGTCTTCCTCTTTGGAACTTCGGCGTCCTTATCCTTTCTCTTTCTCTTTCTGACTTGGGCGGCGGACATGAACTGGTGTGCAATCGCGCCATTCTCACTAGGTCCACGATTGCCTTGCTTAGCGCTAGTGCCAGTCGCACCAGCTTTCTTGACGGCCTTGGTGGCCTTGCCAGTCGCTACACCTTCGCCAGTCTTTTCGGCGTCCCCGGCTTCGTCAAATCCGTCAGCTTCGCCATCTGCCATCTCCCCATCATGTTTGACCGGCAGCCGACCGCTGTTGTTCCGGAAAAAAGTGTGGGTGTCATGCGCGTACCTTGTAGGGTTTGCAGCGAAGGCAGGGATCTTGTAAGAGTTGATGGCCTTCAGGCGCACATTGGCACAATCCCTCAAAGCGCCAATAGCTTCTTGTATCAAGTCCGAGCATGTCTTTGATTTGCTCGTGGGCTTCTTTGACAGCTTGGCGCCGGCGAGGCGGACTTTCAGGATCTCCTCAAAGATCTCCCACGCCACACTCTCGAGCTTCACGGCGATGTTTGGCATTTTCAGCCACGATCGAACAGCCTCGCGCGAGCGTTCCTGCCATGCGACAAAGTCCGCCTTCTCCTTCTGGGTGCGAGCGACTATCTTGTTCCTGTTACCTCTCCACTCTTCCGGTGGTGGCCTGTGATCGACATGCTTCAGAGCTTCGACCAATAACGCCACATATCGGTACTTGTCGTTTACAACTTCATCAATGTCGTCAGAGACGGCATCGACCGGCTTACGGAAGATGAGATCCGCGGCTGCGGATGCGGTTGCGAACGAGTGGAATCGCAAACCGTTGATTCCCGGTGGAGGCAGCGCTCCATTCGCGCAAGGCAAGGGGACCGCAGCACCGGCACTGCAAGCATCGTTCGCACGGGGCAGGCCTGGTGTCGCAATGCTCGCCGGACCTTGCGCATGAGCGTGCGCGACATCAGCGACTGGGAATGGCGAGGCTCCAAGTATGTTCCCGGCTGGACGTTGCTGCTCGGGTTGGGTCGTGTAGTGGTTTGGGGTTGACGTTTCGCCGAAAGAAGACGAGGACGCGAGATTGCTTTGGTTGTTGGCACCGACGCGATACGAGGGCCGGTGGTGGTAGTGGTTGGAAAGTGAACTGTCGAGGGCGGCAGATGATGCCGACGTGTTCTGGCCGCCGTTGTGGGCTAGATAAGAGACCATGTTCGGGTAGTGGTCGAGTGGTGGACTATCCGAGGCAACAGACTCGTTGTTGCCGGTGTAGGTGAAGTCCACTGGGTGGTCTTGGGCCGACAAGTCAATATCAAGCATGTTGTTCATCTGCAGCATCTGCAGCATCTCGAGTATCTTGGCATCGTCAAAGCTCAGCATTGAAAGCTCCTGCCGCATGAGGAGCAAGTCAAGATGGTCTTTTTGGGAGAGAATCATGGTGCGCGCCTTTTCTGCTGAGTGAACGCGGTCGCAAAGGTGTTGTGGGGAACTGCAGTGAACAAGATTGACAGTGGTGGAGGAGGTGTGGCGTGGTACTGATGGGTGGTCGGAGTTTTTGTTAGTGAGTAGAGGTTTGGTTGGTGGTGGGTTGTTGATGGACGCGGTCGAGGTAAAAGTCGCAGTTGGTGTCGCGACTTTGGCCACTACTCTTTTACCACTCTTCACTCTACTCTTAGACGGCGCATGGAGGTCTCGATATCAGGTACTCGCATTGATCGAACGCGAAGCGCAAAGTCAAGACCGGCCGCTGGCGGTCGTCAATCCACTCGGTCATTCGGTCGTTCATCCTCCCGCGTATCCAACCAATCTTCCATTCACTCTTCTGTTCTTGAGCTGAGCAAATCATCCGTCGATACATCGATCCCTCCACGCCTTCGACCCAAGTCTTGCAGCACAAAGACTGCACCACGAAACCATGTTTCTCCGGATGCACCGGCACCACCGGATGTTGCGCCTCTCACTGGGCTGCGTACGAGATAGAGCAGCGAACATGGCCTAGGAGGCGTAGCCAGACTAAGCCAGTCGACTCGGTTTGACGAACGTTCGTGATTGACTTAGGGGGCGCTTCATATTCGTCCGCGCGAATGAACAGGCGCGTCGTATTCATGGCCACAACAGCAATAAGTAGCTTTTGCCTTGTCTTTGCTTGATCTTGGTCCATCGTCGCATCAAAGCGTTGATCGGAGCAGGACGAGGTTGCGAGAAGAATGTCGAGTATTTCCAAAGGAACCGCTGCTCCTCCCAATTCTGGCATCTGGAATATCGCAGGACGCAAAGACAAGGATAGAGAAAGAACGCGTCGATGTCTCGTAGCGAAATGTCATTTAGGAAGGAAGACCTCTGTTACCCTGATCTCGAAAAGCACAAAGTGGATTCTCGGCCTGGGTAACCGCATCGTCGGACAATGGGCAGGGACAAAGGAAGAAAGATGAAGAGTAAGCAGTCGGCCTGCCATCTGTTCGAGCTATGCTTCGAGATGCGTAGACCACCAAGATCGAGCAGGGATCCTTCAATTGGTTTCATATCAAGATTTCCCGAAGGACTTTGCGCAATTCTGCGAATCTTGTCTGTATATGCCTCGAGGACAATAGTATAGTTTTGACGACTCGGCATTTGGCACGACACAGAGAGGAATGCGCACGGCGGTAAGCTGGCTTGGACGAGCAGACTCGGTGCCACGGCGTGTCGCGAGACGCCTGCTGGTTTGGAGATGAAAGGCTGCCGCACAGATTGCCTTGTCAAGCCCGAGTCCAGGCCGCCATCGGGGATGGTGACGGCGAAGGTGGTTGGTAGCGAAGCAAGGCGTAAGGACAGACGTTGAGAACAAGAGAAGACATTGATAGTGTGTACCTAGGTAGTGATGGGATGGATCATGGATGAGGGGCGAGTAGGTACTGAGCAGCGCGGCATGCCTCCTCCACATTTGCATCCTTGATCATGCTGAGTCATCATCAGTATCACAGCGGCGATTGTACCAACTCAAACAGCATTTGGTTTTACAGATCTCGCTTGCAATCATCTCTATACATTCATCCGCGTCTAGTCGAATAGACAGCGTTTATCTCAGCTCCTTCGGTTGAAATCCCTCCGCGAAAACTCGAATCTACCGCCTGTACACCCGTGTGTACTGTAACCTCGACGGTCGACACAATGATGGTGACATGCAACTACTGTATGCTCTTCAAACATTTAGGCCTCAGATCGGAGGGCTAAGCCACGACACATTTGCTTGTTTACATCATAGTGAGGAGCATAGAACGGAAATCAACAATGAGATTACCTGGACTTTGGTTCTTGGTTTCCTGAATATGCTATGGCTAGGACGCTTGTCCACATGTTATTCCATAGAGGAAGTCTCTCCTCCCGCCTCTCTGATGTAGGAACAGTATGGTTTGAAATCCTGTGCTCTGGGCTTTCGCTTGAAACACGCTCGAATCACGCTCGACAAAAACGAAACGCCATCATCTGTTCGAGCCACGTGTATGATTGTCATCAAAAGTCGCTGTTGCCCCCTTTGTCTTCGGTGTCTGGCCGCAAGACACTTTTCCTGGGGGTAACGGCGCAGTGAACCCAGTGGGCCAGTAGGCAATGATGAGACAAAGAAAGAAAAAGAAAGCCTCCATCCATTCATCTCGCCCCAAACCAAAGTCTTGGTCTCCTCGAATCGTTCTTTTCAATCCACCAGACCGATAAAGAAAGAAAGAAAGAAGGCTATCGTCAGAGTACTTTGTACTCGAACGCGTTAATCGTCGCGATATCTCCTCGAGTTATACTATGCACTCGATCATGTCCTACGCCTCTTGCTACAGACTTTCTTAATATCGGCTTGATTTCGAATACTCTTTGACGTACACAGGAGTGGGCCTTCCGTGCGGAGATCGAGCGGCCCGCTTCGATCACTTGAGCTGGACCCTTGCTTGTAGAACGATGTTAAGAGCCCGCTCCTGAAGCTGATTAGCAGTAACCCACCCACCCCACCCGCGCCAAGTATTCTTGCATGGAAGAATCTGGCAACGCGCATGAACGCCATCGCAACTCTACAAGGAATAAAGGTATCAAGGAATCGTGCTATACTGTATACTATTCCAACCATCATCTTTGTAATCGGAAACAACCTGAATCTTTGTATCAGCGTGGCTGTGTGGATCAGCTCCCGTGAGCATGCGATCACTTGCCTTCATCCCATGTGGTCGTACATGCCGTAGCCGCATATTGTGGCGCTTTCAGATGCAACCTCGTGCAGCCTCACTGGCCGACACTGCTTTACTGCAGCGCCCCAGGCGCTTACTGTAGCACATCGCCGTGAGCTCCCTTTCCAGTTCATTCCTAGTCCAGCCTTGCCATCAGTATGATATCTGTATCTCACAGTATCACGAGAGCCTTACTCCCTTCGAGCAATATCTCGTGACGAAACCTATCCGCTATGCGCTCGAACTCTATCAGACGAAACGCATGCAATGGACATACCCCGAGCCCTCACTGACGAGGCAATCCCCCAGAGACGAAGTAAAAGATTACGCGAAAGGGTAGAAGGAGCAACGCTGGTAGAATCGGCAACACCACGAACACCAAAAAAGAGAAAGGCTTCGCACAACGATCAAGCAGGGCAGGCACAACCTCATAACGACCAAGCAGCCGCAACTCCTGAGCTGCTTGCGGAGACGCGTCCCAAACCTGCCACCTGGCGCGTCCGAGGGATCCAGAAGGTCGAAAGAGACGTCGCGAGAGAATGGCTACGAGGACAAGCGAAAGAACTCGAGTATCCTGATCACCAAGGTTTCAGCCTAGCGACAGACGGCGAACATGAACTTTGCGCAACACTCACGAGCTATAGACGCCCGAAAATACTTAATGGACGCAATTGGCATGTGGATGACGACTTCATCGGGTTCACGCCCCTAAGTGACCCGAAAAATGCGGAGCTCGACATCATTGCGATCACCGGTTTGGGCGGACATGCTATGGGGTCTTTCAGGTCTGCGGATGGCAGGTTCGTTTGGCTGAGAGACTCAGGCCCAAGAGATATTCCAAAAGCACGTTTTGTCACATATGGTTACGATACAAAGGTCGTCAAAAGTGACAGCAGTCAAGGTGTCGCACAGCTCGCACGTACGCTCTTGGAGCGACTCGTCGACTTTCGCGACCGCACAAAGACAAGTCAACGTCCGATGTGCTTTTTCTGCCATAGCCTCGGTGGTGTCGTACTGAAAGATGCTCTGGTCCTCTCGAGCCGTGCCCTCGACCCGGACCACGTCGCACTATACGAAACGATGACTATGACATTTGGGCTCGTGATGATGGGCGTTCCCAACTTTGGGCTAAGGCATGAGCAGCTTAGAACCATTGTGAGACGACAAGCAAACGAAAATTTCGTGAACGACCTCCTCACTCGCGAGGACAGCCAACCAACACAGTACTTACGTCGTCTGACGGACGACTTCGTCTATCTGTGCAGACAGCAGCAGCCACCGTACAAGATCATCTCCTTCTACGAGACAGAGGGAAGTCCGACCATAGAGGTAAGTCCATTCCCGTGTCTTTGTGGCCAAAGCATCTCTCATGGTTACTCAACAGATTTCGGGCGATGGAAGACATGCGACAACCGGGCCAAAAGTGCTTATGGTCCCTCAGATCTCTGCAGAGCATATTGGGGACAAAGTTCCGGATTTCCAAAGTTTACCAAGTACCGCGGACCATCGGGGTTTGGTCAGGTTTGACCACACTTACGATGACAGATACCGAGACTTGATTGGACGTATCAGAAACATCGCAGCAACGGCGCCGCCAGCATTGACGTTATCTGTACGATCTAGACACTTGAGTAGGGGTATATCACACAACACCACCGAGCCAGTCACAAACTTCGTATCGAGACCTGACTTGGAAGATCAGATTAAGAGGCGACTCCACGATTCAATCACGGTACGCGGGGACACTGCTAAAATTCTAGTGGTGTACGGGCTTGGTGGAGCGGGCAAGTCACAGCTCGTTCTTGGATACGTCAGAGCCTTTCGTCAAGACTACTCCTCTGTCTTTGTGGTCGACGCGTCTGGGAAAGCGTCAATCGAGCTCAACTACATACAGATCTACCGTAAGCTACACGGTATCCATTCTGCTCTGGTGTCAGAGAACATAGAAGTAGACGTGGCAATCGAAGGTGTCAGGAGCTGGCTTACTAGTCGTAACGAGCGATGCTTATTTGTTTTCGACGCCGCCGATGAGCTGGACGACGAACGAGCTCCAAACTACTTCGACATGCACCGGTTTCTCCCTTCTTCCTCGCCACACTTGGATGTCATCATCACGACAAGGAGCAGAACCGCTGCAGATTCGAGCAACCTGGAGCCTGTGGAAGTAGGCGACTTGTCGCCCGGGGAAGCCACGGAGCTCTTCCTTCGCTGCGCCAAGACGAGAAAACCCGGCGCGAACACCAGCGAGGAGGTGGCGACGATTGTTGAAGAGCTGGGCTGCCTAGCCCTCGCCGTTACGCTCGCGGGAGCCTATGTGGCAGCAACAGATCATATAGGTATAAAGGACTTCCTGTCCAAGTACCGAGGCCGGCGAATCGGAGTTCTCGAACGTAAGGCGACCCGAAATGCACACAACTACCAAGAGAGCGTGCTCACGACGTGGGAAATGACCTACACGGCAATATCAAAGCAATGTCCGGCTGCGGCAGAGACGTTGAGCTTCCTGGCGTTCCTGAGTAACAATGACATATTCTCACAGATCTTAGGGTCTTCGCCTTCGGTCAAGAATACAGCTTATGATCCAGGATGGCAACGGATCGTCTCGCCTGACATACCACTGGAAGAAATCGTGGATGAGGTTTTTGAGACACTTGCAAAATATTCATTAGTGAAGTGGAGTGAAGACATCGGCAGTTACTCTATGCACAAGCTCGTACACGCATGGGGACATGATCGATTGGCTGTCAAGGCGCGAGCAAAGTACGGTGCAGCAGCTTTAGAGTGCCTCACTACGACCGATTTGCGGCGTGACTCTGATCCGGTAGTGAGAGCACGGCTGGCCCCACACATCATGGCGAACTTTTCGACGATCCCAGGATGGTTCGACGCGATGGAAGACGCGAAGGAAAGCACACTTGAGAGGGTCGTCGTAATCGCTGACTGCTTGAAGGGGGCCGGGCTGTATGAGTCTGAGAAGAATTTGAGGATGTTCGAACACGAAAAGCGTGAGGATCTGAGCCCCTCAGGCGACCCAAAGCTCCTCCGAGCTACGAATGAGCTGGCGTTAGTGCTAAAAGCCCAAGGAGACTACAAGGCCGCGGAGGAGCTGCATCGACGGGCGCTGGAAGGATACCAGAAGGTGCTAGGGAAAGAGCATCCCGACACGCTGGGGAGCGTCAACAACCTGGCGTTAGTGCTACAAGCCAAAGGAGATTACAAGGCCGCGGAGGAGCTGCATCGACGGGCGCTGGAAGGATACGAGAAGGTGCTGGGGAAAGAGCATCCCGACACGCTGTTGAGTGTCAACAACCTGGCCGAGGTGCTACGAGACCAAGGAGATTACAAGGCCGCGGAAGAGCTGCATCGACGGGCGCTGGAAGGAAACGAGAAGGTGCTGGGGAAAGAGCATCCCTCCACGCTGTTGAGTGTCAACAACCTGGCCGAGGTGCTACGAGACCAAGGAGATTACAAGGCCGCGGAAGAGCTGCATCGACGGGCGCTGGAGGGATACGAGAAGGTGCTGGGGAAACAGCATCCCGACACGTTGACGAGCGTATGGTGTCTGGCAGCTCTAATGGAGGATATCGGTCAAAGAAGTGAAGCTGTGTTATTATACGAGCGTGCTGTGACTAGTTTCGGCGCCGCACTTGGTAGCGAGCATTCCACCACTGTAAGGTGCGAGCGCTCACTGAGGAGGCTCCAGCAGCAACCGAAATATGTGCGAGGGCTGGGGTATTCACAAGTAGCATAATTGACCATAGTGATACTGTAACGAATGAAGTACTGTACTGTACCGTAGCGACCTCCCACATAGTTGACAACGCTTGGGAATCAAGAACACGTGTGGTCCCGCTTGACCCATAGTGCGGGGTACGGGGCTATGGCCGAGTTGTGAGATCACGTGGATACTGGCCTGTGAGGCTGCTTCTCAACAGGCACTGTGGTCTTCGGCAGAATCTCATAGAACAATGTCGAGCCACGTGATGATCGTACGCCAGACGCCGCCGTTAGGTCACCGTGGTAGCCGACGGGTTCATTGAGACTTGGAACGTTGGACATTCCATAGCCTCTAGACTGGCTAGCCACATTCCTCATCCCGTGATTGCTCGCTCCATGCGGCGCAAACTGCATTGCCGAATTCGCGTTGCCACCGAAGACGCCGGTGTTGGGGCGTGAGGTGTTGATCATCCTGTGAGCTGCCGACTGCGTGAGCTGCGGAAGAGACGACAAAGGGCGCTGTTCGGATGGCCCGGAGGTGAGCGGCACGGCGGGTCGCTGGGGTCGTTGTATGTCGGCCGTGGAGGTGTCCGTTTCCTCGTCCTCTTCGTCCTCTTCGTCCTCCCCGTCTCCACCATCGTCATCGCCCTCGTCATCAACATCATCCTCGTCCCCTTCTCCCTGCTGATTCTTCAGCTCGCGCCCCACGCGCTGAGATGAAGCGCGCGACATGTATCGTTTTGCGATGGCACCCATGGCCACTGCTGAGCGTTCTTTGGCCGCACGTCGTGCGTTGCCACTGCCCAAGTTACCTCCTCCATTGGCCTGGGCCAGGGCCCAGGCTTTAACCTTTCTGATGCTGTTGTTGCGGTGAGTGGTGGCCATGCCTTTCGCGTATGCCAGAGGTCCGGCAGCAATATCCGAGAGATCGCATCCTTCCAGGATCCTTTGGCGAGCCAGCACAATAGTCTTGATTGCCTTCGCTGCGAGCACAACCCGCTGCGAGCACTTCGACTTACGATCCGCTGTCAGCGTCGTGTACCGGAAGCCCTCACGGTGGACCTTCAGGATCTCTTCGAGGATGGCCCAAGCGATCCACTCGACCCTTGCCCCGACGTTAGGCATTTTGAAGTGTGCCTTGACAACCGCAAGTGATTCTTCCTGCCACTCATCCCAAACCTGCTTTCGGAAGGCAGTGGAGGGCTTCTTCGCGATAGTCATAGTCTTACGAAAGACATCTTCCTCCATGTATCCGTCATGGTTTAATGCATCTACAAGCAACTGGACATGATGCTTCGGATTCTGCTCCACTTCGAGAACGTCGTCATGATTGGCTTTGACGTTGACGCTATCACGGAACATTGGGTCGACCGTTGCACATGCGCTTTCGTAAGATTCGAACCGCAATTCGCCGATTTCTGGGGTGAATACTGCGTTCGTCGAACGAGGTGCAATGACGGCAGCACTGGCTGGAGAAGCGTAGCCGCTGCTCGAAGAGTCCGATCTGCTCTCACCGTTCGCAGAACGTTGCGTCCTTGCATGGACGACATTTCGAGGTGGCATTGGCTCCATCGAGAACGGGGACTCGGTCGGGTGGTCTTCCTCTGATTGGTATTGTGGGTTGTATGGCGGCGTTTGGGCTGGTGGCTCGAAAGAGTGTTTGGAATCATTTGTGTAAGGTGCTGGCTGACTTTGGAAGCCTGGCTGGTGCGCTGAAGCGAAGTCAATCAAGGGAGAGTGTGACGGAGACGGCTCGTAGTAGTCCGCAAGGTTCGGTTTCAGCCACTGGTTCGATGGTGTATCTTGTTGGCGAGGGACATCGAGCGATGGCGCAGCCTGTTGCTCGTCCCACAGGTTGGAGAAGTATTCAAGGGACGGATATGCCATGATGTGCGATCTTTTCTGGTCAGACCAAGTGAACGTGGATGCAGTGGTGTTGACGGGTGCAGTGAACTGGTGATCAGTGGAGCCGACGAGTGGTTGCGCTGTGAGTGTGGGCACTGTGAGTGCGGTGATGTTTTCAGTGGGCGGTTGAGATTCTCCGTAGTGAGTAGGAGTTCGGTGGTGGGTTGTTGTGTGTTGACAGTCGCGGTCGAGCTCGAGCTCGAGCTCAAGGCCGCGACTTTGGCTCCTTCACTGACTTCGTTGTTATCGCTCTTCATTCTGTTTCTTGCCGTAAGCAATATATAGAAGCTTCGCTATTCGTCATTCGCATTAAACAGAAGGAAAAGTCGTTGATCGTTCACACATTCACATTTAAGCATCCATTCGTTCGTTTCGTTCAGTTGTGATAAGAAAATATCAAAGAAAGAAGTGAAACAAAATAAAAGCTCCCCTCTCTCGCAGCCTCGCTCCTCTGGACCATTTGTTGCACGCAGTGAGTAAGGGGATTGCTCCAAATGCAAGAAGGTCTTGTTCAGCCTCCGCCAAATGAAGCCTTCTGAAAGCGAAGAAAGGGTAAAGAAAAAGCCCGACACTCACTGGAACACGCCGCCGACCAATTCGTCTCTCATGCACCTAGCATGTGGCAGTTGACTTCAACGCGGTCAAGTGTTTCTCTTTTTGTTTGAGTTTTCCCGAACTCTTTCCCATAGGCTGAGTATTTGGGCTTAGGCAGAAGCACTGTAAGATCAATGAGCCACAACGCAGACAGAGGGGATGTAGCAGATTTTCCACTTGTCGTCGAGCATAGCTGTGCTTCGAAATGCATAGACCGGCCCCCGCAGAGCACAGGCTGCGCAGAGGATTCAGGTGGTGCCATACCAAGCATCTTCGAGGACTGCGGCACTATCAGTCCTGATTCTCTCGTTGGGCCTCGCTCCAGGGGTAATGCCATAGTTCTGGGAGAATCCTGTCGATACGACGTCTGCCGCAGAATATAAGAGTAGTACCCTGCGCCGGACTGTCTTGGGCGGCCGGTCTCTCCTCCAAGGCGACTCTATTGCTGCGTGCCACGAGGCAATTGCTGATCTGGGAAAAAAAAGCCGCCGATCGAGTCCTCGAACGTGAAATTTCCAAAATTGGCTTCAGCTCCAGCGCCGTAGTCAACCCCTCCGTGCGACATGGGATGCCCTCTCAAGCCCGAACCCGAGTCGCGCTCGAAGCCGAAGAAGTCATCAATGCCAAAGCGTGGTGGACTGGCGACTTCGTAGCCTCGAAGCTGCGGTGGCTCCCAAGGGGGTGCGTCCGTGTCAAGGTCAGGGAGCGTGGGGGGTTGTTGTACGCCAAGATTGTCGGCCGTGAAGTCGCCTAATTGATCCTCCACCACAGGAGTAGATACAGAGGATGAAGTTATGATCATCTTGTTTGATGCTCCAACTCCTTTAGCGGCTGTGGCCTTGGCCTTGGCGGCCGCAACCCACTGCTTCAATTCCGTGTGCGACATGTAACTCTTCCCAATCGCACCCTCTGCTTTCACTCCACGACGACCCTATCCAGTACTTGCGGGCCTTTTGCTGTTGTTGCGGTGAAATTGAGCAGTGGTACTCGCGAAGGCCTGGGGATTGGCAGCGAGATCGTAGATATTGCCGCGTCCCAGAAGCTTTTGTCGGACAAGGGCGAAGTTTTCGATTACGCTCACAGCATTCTCAATGCGCTTCGAGCACTTGCTCGTCCTGTCTGCCGTTTGTTTGGTGAAACGAAAGCCAGTCTGGTGGACTCTAACGATTTCTTCGAAGATCTTCCAAGCAGTACACTCAATCTTCTCGTCAACTCTGGGCATTGTGAGATGGGCGTCCACGACTTTACGTGCGCCATTTTGCCAACAATCAAAAGCTTGTGTGTCAACAGTCTGGTTCCGACCCTGCTCGGTCTTTTTGTAGTCGACTGCGATCATGAAGCCGTCATGCTTCATGGCGTCCACAAGCGACTTGACATGTTTCCGCTTATCCTAAATGACCTCAAGAACACCGTCGTTTTTGATTGTGATAGAGTCACGGAACATGGGGTCGACCGCTGCGAATGCGGTCTCGTAGGAGTCGAAGCGCAAGCCATGTGTTCCCAGCGGAAGCGATGTAATTGTCTTTTCAGGCGCGATGGCGATGGCGTCCACAGGAGATGACAAGCCCTTGTAAGAAGAGCTCTACCATCCCGCAACACTTGACAGGCGTTGCGGTTGTCCCGTGTTAGGCTCGTGAATCGTGGACGGTAATGGGGTGTAGGTCGACCCGAGCTGATCGCCCTGATAAAGAATTTTTGGTGCGTTGTTGGGTGTAGCGAAAGGATCCGGAAGTGCGTCCGGGAAGGGAATGTAGGTCAACTCGCGTTGTTGTATCTGTCCATAAGAGTATGGAGGTGATAGCTGGAACGCTAGACCTGCGTTCGTCGATGGTCTCTTAAGGGTAGGGGTGTTCGCGAAAGGGGGAGTAGTGAAAGAGGGATCGACCATATGCATGCCTTGGTTACTTATATAAGCCTGGTCCTGCGGATGCTGGCGTGAGAGGAACTTATGCTGCCGAAAGATATCGGCCGATGCCGCCGGCGCCGCCGCCTGCTGCTGGCAATGTAGATTGTTAATGATTCGTTGGGTGTCGGGGTCCACCTGATCCAGCTCTGGAAAGTTGACTTCCATTGTGTATGCTCCGTCTGCCTTGTCTGTCAGTGAGCGCAATTTCGGTGGGTTGTTGACGATCGAAGTCGAGGTCGCGACTTGCTCCGCCGGACTGCTTGGTGACGCTACATGCCAAGAACTGACGGTCTTCTGTCTTTCACTGAACGAGTGCGGGTAGTTACGACGAAAGCGGCCGGATGAGGTGTGCGAAATCAGAGTGAGGTCTGAGGCGTGAGTCTAACTTTGAGAATCGGACTGTGAGAGCGAACGGTGCAAAGCTAGAGGTTTCGGGAGTCATCTTGGACGAAGCCTCAAGGTTGAGGTTTAATCTGCAAATAGGTCAGTAATAGGTAGCATTTGATGAGAGTCAGTATGTCAAAGCTGACAGCATCTCTCAGGTTGTCGCTCAGTCCTCACTCTGGAAGGCAGGGGACTGGTGCAGTCAACGGACTTACAAAGTATATATCGGCAGGAAGGGCTCTCTTGGGGGCCGGAGATGCGCCTTTTGAACCTTACGCAATTGGTCCCTGGAATCTTCAGAGGCGACTGGAGTGTTGGAGAAGTTGGTGCCAGGGCGGGGCTCAAATCGCATGTTGTCAAGGCACAGGAAACTCCTCCATTAACATGTATCGCATTGGGATTCCTCTTCGCTTCAGGAAGACTTGTCATAGCAGTGTTGCTCGAATCTTGTGATGTTGTGTCCCAGCTACCAAGTACCAGCTGCATTCGAAAATGGCAGCTTTCAAACACTCGGCATGGCGCAAGCTGTAGAGCCTTTCGCAGTAGCCGGTGTGCCGATCATATTGAAGTCGAAATGCAGGATAGGCGGTCAGCGGCAGTGCAACACGGGGTATAATGCCATGGCCGTCTCCTTGTATGTTCTTGCTGACGGTATCACAGCTCTACCAGCGCTTTGGGAGACCTCGACGAAGACTTGAGGCATCTCAACCACAGCCACGGTGCAGTCGATTCGGATGCCGTCCAAGCGAGGTGGCTTGTTCCCTCGGGCGGTTGCGCAAAGTGGTGAAGCGAGCGAGTCCAGGATACAAATGCCGTCGTAGTTGATATGGTTAGTGAAGGAAGGGAGGGCAGATCTATGAGATGGTGAGCAAAGGAGGAGCGATGAAATGCACATATCTAAAAATGCATGTCAGTTGATTGCCATTAGTCGCGAAAGCTTTCTTTGTCATCTGCGGTTTGCGTGTGGCGATGAAAGGAGTGCTTGTAGATGATCTCCCCGGCACACAAACTACCTTGGTTTGGACTGTGGTGAGCAACTGCATGGTGGAGTCATTGTCGTGAGCCCGAAATGTCCACTGCATGAGTGCTCCTGTACTTACAAGGCATTGCGAACGTTGGGTGGTCCGAGGCCGCATTCAAGGGTGCAATGTGTCATCGTGGTCTGGCGGATGGCAGGTTGATTGGATTCTGAATGTGCTAATATTGTGACGTGCGCTCTTAAACTCCGCCTTCGCTCTCGTAATGCCACAGTCTCCTGTGCAGATGCCCTTTTGCCTTCTCGCTCTTTGTAAGTGGTTGTTCTGATCTGTACCATCACGGTCGCCGTCGCATGAGCAGCCGCGCGGATCCTAAATCACCGTGTCATGCTCGGAACAGTGAGGGTTGGACCTTTCAATTTTCAACGGGACCTGCGAGAGCTGGCTGCGTATACCAGCGATCAATCTCCTCTGCTACTCAAGTAGTGTCGAAGGAAATCTTGCGCAGAAGGTGGGGTCAGGAAGGGAGCGTAGCAGGCATCTGTTCTTACAACTGAATGGTCTTCAAGAGATCTGTTGGTAGTCAAGTCAAGCCAAATGCCCTTCGCGTGAGGACCGCTGGCTGCTGCAACACCGCACGTCGTGCAAGGCACCAACGCAATCGTATTTGCGTGTGAATCAGCATATTGATGTTACACAAAGATCATTCGCAAGAAAGGGGCAAAGACGTGGGCAAAAAATGGCAAAAAATGGTTTGTTCCAAGAACCCGGAGCAAGTCTCCGCACTGTGTTGCGCCACCACATATTGGAAATATCAGAACGTTGAACATGGTAAGATTCAAACACTGAGCCCCTGGAACGTTGTTAGTATGAAGGTCGTTGTAATCGACTTATCTTGCCGCTTGACTAAGGCAGCGGCAACAACAATTAGTGGTTAGTAGATGGTACCCCCAATTGGGGGTCCCGGAGGCGTGTCGCGAATCGATGTATATGAAGGTTGCATTGCCGAGCTTTCCCGGGAACATCAGTTTCGGCCACAGTTGTGTAGCGAGCTGCATAGGCCTTGTATTGACAATCTGACAAGCAGATGTGTCAAGTACCAGTGCTTGCAGGCTCCGTCTTCGATTTGAAATGGTCCAGATTCGTGGTTGTTGAGGTGTTGCCGGTTGAGGGTATTGGTGTATTGCCGCCGTCGCTCTGGTGAGGCTTGGCGGGTTTTGGTATGGCGGTCTTTTCGGGAGAGGTGCTTGCTTGCTTGCTTCCTGCGATTGATCAGCGAACTCTTGCACCACCACCGCCTTTGACATCCATGCCGTCTTCTTTTACGCAGTAGAGGCGCCAATGGGGACCAGCAGCATTCGACGACATTGCGTGTGTGTACTCCATGTACGGCAGCATCGTCCAAGGCCAAGCATGAATGGAGAGACCGGCCAGGCAAGAACATAGCCAGCCATCCCTACCACAGCAACAGCGACCTCCGACGACGACAACAACTGCAAGTACGAGCTGAACTCTCGAATGCAGCGTAAACGAGTCTCTTGATCCCATTGCGCGCACAGCAAGCAAGAGGACGAGCGCTCGTGGTCAGGCAGTGAGTCTTCCGCCAGCGGCCACCTACGATGCGACGACGACATGCACCACCGCGCATCGATAGCGACAACGGGAACAACTCGAGCACACTCTTCACAGCCACTACACTGCCAATGGCAGTGTGCAGCTTGTGTAGAGTGCATTCTCGAGCCAACCAAAGCATCCAGTACGGCACCGGCAGTTTCGACAGCCTCCCTCAGCTGTCCATGACCGGCGACCCCTGCAGACAGCGAAGAGCTTCCACACAACACAACACTTTTCAAGATGGGAGAGACTGCAGTGAAGAGCCCTGTCCTCTGGAATAGGTGAGCGTTGGTGATCTGCTCCAGCCGATGGTGGGAAATGCTTGGTTCGCTCACGGAGAACACGCCATGACAAGTGCTCAAACCACGAAAGATTCTGAACAAAAAAGAGACACAAAGACTGTGCCGAAAGAGTTGACAATGGGAAGTGTAGAGCGTGTGTTGGCTGGATAGAGGACACAGGAGGAGAAGCCTTCTTAGCTGAAGTCCCGATAGACTTTGGACCGGCTTCCTTCTCCGGCGAAGCTGGCCGTGGGTCCGGGTGGGTCTCTGCATCAAACTTGGCATCTGTCCGATAGCCCGAGAAGCATGTTCATGTCTTCGACGTCGCCAGCATAATGCTGTGTATTACAGGCATATCAGTGACGTGCCAGGAATACAACAACAGGCTTGAGTCTGAGATGCAGATCGGGATGAATTCCGATGGAGACTGCACGCCAACACAGCATGCCTAGATCCACAGCACGGCAAAGGATGGCCAAAGTTCCGACTTCTGGACTTACACCCCTCGTGGAGGCCGCCAGATGAGCGCTGAAGATCTCCTTTCACCCCAGTAGAATCTCCTTTCACCCCAGTAGAGACGACCTGGACGATAGCATAGCCGACGATAATTTCCCTACAACAAAACCGCATCCCACGAACACCTACCCAATGACGAGTCTTTCCTCCACTCCAAATATTGCTGTCGGGCGGGGTTGAGATCAAGAAAGAGATGCGCATCAGCCGACAATTCGCTACATCATCCTCTGGGAAGTTTATGAAAGCTTGTAATTCAAGAGCATGGGAACAAAACGGAGCTTCCACGAGTGCAGTGAGCCTGGCTGCTCAGTAGGTCTGTGATGGTTATTCGCTCCGCAAAGAGACGGCGGGCGCATACTCCCAGTCGTCGTTGTCATGCAGTCCAAAAGCGACAGGGGTTGGGATTGACCGGATCTGATGCTGGTTCTTCCAGCCCTGGAGTTATTGCCAGTGTGCTGTGGTGTGGCGACCTGGACTCCAGCATCGTCCTCATCGCGATTATTCTTGCGCAAAACAACAGCAGCGCGCAGTAGAGATTCTCGCCATGCTGGAAGACGCTGTGGCGGCACTCGCGCCTTGAAAATAAAAGATGAATACAACTGGTTCTTGTCTTACACTCAAAAATAATGAGACGTCCGGCCTCCAGTTGCTTCCTCGGTTTCAACTCAGGAGACCAGTTGTTCCAGGCGGCGTTGGCAGCACTCAAGTGTTCTTTCCCGTCGCTGTACCACCATTCTCTCCAGCAAGCAAGGGATGACATGGTATGCTGTATGTCGAGCCCTACCACCAGCGCGTCAGTCAAGGCTCTCAAAGGAATATCGTATTGTTGGGAGATTGTGGCGTGGCTCAGGGACTGCTTCGATTGCAATGCTGTGTTGTGTTCATTTTGGCCGTCGCGGTTGACTCTAGGGAGAAATCCAGCGACGTTCAATGCAAACCTTGCCTGTGTCTCATCATCGCCATGTGCTGTGGGAGGGTGGTATCACTTTACCTGACTACTCCAAGCACCGCGAGAGTCGATGTCACTAACGGCGGACTCGCTTTCCGCTCTTGTGACTCTTTCCTGGATGCCGGATTACTTCGAGGCGCGACACAGCGCGCGTGACAGCAGTCATCATCACAGCCAGGTGGTACCCTACTCGTTTCGGAGGTGTCAGCACTGCTCTCGTCAAGTGGGCGTTGATTGGACAAAGGCGTCAAAGATTTGACGAGTCAGAGGATCCGTTCCTTCTACATTGGTTCGGAAGATCGATGACCGGCTGGCTGCAGTACAACGCCTTGCGACGTTGCAGCTACGCCGACCAGGTCACCAATCTCGGGACCCGTGAGATGCTTTTAAGTGTATGGGCTTTCATCATTAAAGTCACTTCTACATTTGGCGGGATCGGATCTTACCTGGAATCGGCCGAACCTTGGTTGCAGGATCTCCCATGGGTCGAGTGCGAGTCACAGCCATCGCTGAGGCCGGATGAAACCCTGCTGATTGTGACGGCGTCAGCGCTGCTCAGCTCGAAATTTGCTGATTGGATTATTCTTCGATGATTCGCCGAATCAGAGTATCTGTAATTTCCGCATTGGCTCGAAAGATTTCTACCGGCTGACCGCAGTGCAATGGTGGAAGCCATTATCCCACGCCAACCAGGCTAGCAATCTCTCGATCGGAGAGGTTTTTTCCATCATGGAATCGCCATGGCTCTTGGTGCGATCGCGTCTTACCTGGAATCTGCTGGAGATCTTGCTGCGAGTCCTGACATAGTCGATGTGACACTGGCCACGCTCAGCATCGCGTCCATGAATGTCAGCAGGATTTCCACGGACTTGTGTCTCTGATCTCGGTCCTGGATTATGACGGTGTCAGCACAGCTCTTCTCTTGTTCAGAACATTACAAGCCATCTCCTTTCCGACCGACGCAATGCCCTCAGCTATTTTTCGGTCATGATGGGTTAATTCTCATTGAACATCAGTCTATCAGATGGGCAGCTCATGTAAATGCAAGCTGTGAACCCCACCGTCCCGTCAATATTACAGCGGTGGTCATCATCAAGCTTCGTCGGTTCGGAAAGGTCGAAGACTGGGATGCTTCGCGTACTCACCTGGGTCACGCTTGGTCTGTGATAATCACCTTGCTCGTGAGGTTGTCAACGCAGCTGTTTCTTCCAATCGTGGAAACTTGGCAGACGATGGGACCTTGCCGATGTTTCTCGTGGCGCCCGAGGTACACAACCCGCCTTGAGTTTCCAGGCTCCGATTGCTTGTTCGACGAAAATGAGCTGTCTCGTCAGGACCTCGCCGGTCGGAATGTATGGGCCGTGCTTGCGTGTGACTATACTGTTACCTGGCGGTGTGCAAGAAGAATGTCAGCCACTTTTATGGTCGATTCCATGAGCCCGCCACTTGCGACGCATTCGATCGGTGCAGCTTTCAGACCCGCTGTCGACGAATCATCGTGCCGAGAACGGCACTCGACCTCTGTCGAAGGACTTCATCATCGCTGCATCCGTACGGAGTTCGAGACACATGGGTGGCAACTTGTTGCTCTTACCTGGAGCTTGCGTAAGACCTCCGCTTGCAAGAAACGACAAGCGTAAGCGGCGCCTTCCGAACTCAGCAAAGTCCGGTGGGTTCGAGTTGGCGGATGGGTACTGTCACTTGTAGTACGAGTATGTCAGCACATCTCTTGCTTGTTACATTTGAGCGGATTGTGATCAACAGCCCAGCCGACACTGTGTTCAGATCTGTTTCTGTTCCGAGAACGTTCTCATCAAGTTGAAGGCGGCTACACGCCGGGTGACTACAGGGAGCCTGTGTCTCCCTGGCGGAGCGGTGCCTCCTTAGGTCGAAAACTATCAACATTTTGATGTTCATCACCAGCGGCGGCCAGGCCTGAGTCTTAGGATGCACAATGCTCTTACCGTATGCGCTGTGAGATTGCGATGGCAAGGTGTACCTTTGCTCTTCCTACGAAGATGTTAGCTTCGGTGTGTCTTGAGGAAGTATCAAATTGTGGCAAGATCCCAGTGGTGATGAGGCTCAGAAGCGACGGTCGTTTGAAGTCACTGCGACAACTCCATCCTGCTTCTCGGATGACGACAACCCACGAGTGAACGCAGGCCGTGCCTCCCTGAGTGCAGACGAAGGGAGTTGGTGCTCATTCCGACCCACCTTTGTTCATCACTGCCCTAGGTTCGGTGTTCTGGGGTGTTACGAAGATGCTCTTACCTGTCCGTGAAGCTATTGGCTTCCTAATCTCTTGAAGACGCTTCGAAGGATGAGGTGCATGCACACGACTTGGCGCCTGTCTGTGATATGCATTCGCGTGCGCGAGCTTGCCACTGGCGGAGGTACTGTTGGCCTTATTATCCGGACTTCGGGTGGAGCACTCACCGTGGCGGACTGGATCTGCGACCGGTCGATCATGTTCAGATTCAAAGTCGACGGTTGACGTCCGCCGGCGACGAGTTGCGCCTGCGGTGAGTAACGATGAGTTGGATGTGCGATGCAAGGCGGCAAAGGATGATGGAGGCCGTCGTGGCGCTCTTGTTCACACCAGCGCCAGTGCGGCGGTGACAATGAAGGCATCTCTGCCCTCGCGAAGTTGAGGCACGCAATGCGAAGGGGAATATGAATGAGTGTGTGCATGGAGAGATGAATGAGTGCATGCCGTCGCCGAAGCGATGGGACTTGGTCGAGGACCGACGTTGATGTTGGCGTCTGTGAAGGGAGAGAGGCAGGCTTTGTGGCGACAACAAAGGCCTTGTTTCGCGCGTCCGCGTGCCAAGGCCAGGTCATATCTACGGATGACCCCCTCCACCACTGCATATATGCATGGTGTAGACGTTTTGAATACCGGCGGAGCTTTGAAAGGTTCATACCGAAGACCTCGTCATACTCTTTTGGCCATTGAAGCCTACAGTCGATCGGATCAGACCCACGTAGCAACTACCTCGAGGTCACGGGCCTTCAGTACAACGCGCTGCTCAGTTACACTCACTTCTGAACGCGAGCTTCTGCCTTTACCACACGACTTCGCGTTTGTCGAACTGAGCAACGAACCATTACAAACAACACATTCTTCCCTGTGACCTGACGGTATCTTACCACGAGATTGATCAGCGAGACCATCTCAAAAAGCTGTCTAAGCTGCGAGTCTGCACACAAAGAAGCACAAAGACTTGAGGTAAGCAGGCCACCCAAGACATTGTCTCGGTTTCACGCTGCAACAATAATCTGACATACAGTAGCACATCATAAGAATGGCTTCCACAGCACCACTGCACCGCGCGAACAGCGCATCACCAACTCTCGCGCAAGACCACGAAGCGTCCTCTCACCCCAAAGTCCACGAATCTTCAGCGACAGGTGAGGGCATCTATTCTGGCACGGCCACTTCAACCCGTGAGCGCAACAACGGTGACGACGGCGAGGAGTTTGACGAAGAGGAGGGTGCTGAAGACGCAGAAGGCGGTTCCACTCGAATTCCTTTGTCTGGAGCGGTTACTGCCGTTCAGACAATGGCCATTGTTGGAAAACTCCGTGTTCTACACGATGATCTTGGAGAGCTCGACTCCGGGTACGCCTCGATGTACCAGCAGCGCCGCAAGCTCACAGTGGCGAATGATGACTACGAGGACCTCAACAACAACAACCTCAGTTATGTCCGCCGGATGTATGCCGCAATCACCACCACCCCTGCCCACATGGACGATGAACAGTCCAAACAGGCCGAAGTCCTCGCCAAGAAGCTGAAGACTTTTGGAGAGGATGCTGATCAGTACCTCGCGGGTAAGTCTGAACGATATGATGCTATTGAATTGAGCATAATCTGACCGTATACCACAGACATCAGCTCCATGGTGGTCGGGGCTGTCTACCACCTCCACAGCGAGGGAGACTTTCTCTTCAGTCCGCAGTTCGAGGCGCTTAAGCCTCGCAGAGCAGATAGCACCATGACCGCGACAGAGCGCATCGATGTGATCTGCGACGCTCTCCACTCAAGTAAGAAGCAAGTCGTGGATCTCATGGAGGGGTCGGACATGATCACTCGGTTCGTTGCCGCTCCGCTGGGAGCCGGTGATCGTAAGTTGAGGTACCGTGGTAGCAATACCAAGAGGGCTGCCAAGAACAAAGAGATGAGGCAGGCAAAGATGGGAGTTGAGAGTGGCGCGGACGAGTAGTAGCTACAGTGTCATCAGAAGTCGGAGAACAGTACGTACCGCCACTGCCAACGGGGTCGAATACAACAAAAGTCTGCTTTCTTTGTTCATGTCCAGTCCTTGATTCGAAGCCCTATAATCCCTCCCATTACAAAGAACATATTTCCTTTCATGGGAAAAGGCATCGCTAAACTAGCAGAGTGCGACATTCGCAAAACCCGTCCGGTAAGGTGGTACCATCAGGCCCGCTTCAAGAGTATGAATCAGTTGCTAAAGAATCATCATAGCATGCTCGATGCTCCCTCGCCGGATCCGGTTCCCAAAGGTGCTTATATCACCAGGCGCTTTTTAAAAAAGATCACTATCTGTCCAAGGAATATTACAACATCGACAATGCTCGTCCACTGGACTCGAATCTTCAACAAGCACTAATCATCAGCCGCATCTCCGTGAACAGTCACTAATTGCCGACGAGACACACCAACGAATCAAGATATCGACCGCCTTGCCAAATTGGTGACCTTGGGGAAGTATCTTCAATACCAGATATTGAAATTTGACATGCTGCTAACAAAAGCATCGAGTTTTATCGATGGACATTCTCCTTATCTCACTCGGCACCATGTGCTCGTATCCTTACCTACGGATATTAGAAACCAAGGTGATTCCAACTCGAGTCGACCGATGAATGCTCTGTACATCTTAGCGGTAAGTCAAGCACTAGATGCTGGTATCCTCACCTTTGGATATTGTGGCCTAATGTCTCGCTAATGAGGGCCTACAGATGAAGATTCTCGGCATCTCAGGGGTATATCTAACGCTCAAAGCTCGTATCCTCGCCTTTAGGTGTTGGACTCCGATATGCTCTCATCAAGAGTCTCGAGAACATCCTCTGCATCTCAGTGGTCTGTCTAGCAATCAGTGCTCGTATCATCAATCATCAATGTCAAACCCTTGCTTAACGCCAATGAGATGCAGAGGATATCGATCGACATAAATCGGGACTTTCAACATTACACCTAACACCAAGTGCTCATATCTTCACCTCTGGACGCTTGAAATCGATATGTTGCCAATGAGAGTCTCGATGTATGCCAATGAACATTCTCTGTATCTCACCGGCATGGCTAGCATTGGCGCCAGTATCCTCACACATAGGTATTTGAAATTGAGTATGCTGCCAACGAGATGCATGGAATACTCATGGGCAAAACTCGATGTTCTTCTTGGTGCATCTACATCATCAATGTCGGTATCCTCACCCACAGAGATTGAAAGTCGATCATTCACCAACGAGATGCTCGAATTTCGTCGGGAAGAATTCACTGCATCTCGCTGGCACACCTGACACTCAGAGCTAGTATCCTCAGGCCCAGAGGTCAAAATCCAATATATTGTCAGCGAGAGACTCGACTTTTGCAAGTGATAAATCGCTGTATCTCGCCGGTGCGTCTAACACTCGCCGGTGCGTCTAACACTCAGAGCTTGTACCATCGCCTCTAGACCTGAATTCAAGTCTTCTGCCAGTGAGAGAGTCGACTTTCACGTGCCAAAGTCGCAATTTCAACTTTCACGTGTCACGCAAAGCAGCGCTTTATCACGCCGTTTTTCCCACTTTACACTTACCCAAAACACCACCAACATGTCTATCGCTTGGCCGTCAACCTGCGGCCAATGCGGCACCGCCTACGACATTATCATCGCCAACCATCTCTCGTTGTGTCTTGCTTGCCAGAGAGAGTACAGCGACTGCGCATTCTGCGACGTCGACTATGCTTGCCGCCCTGACGTCGTTTGCAAGCACTGCAAGCCAGCAGCAGCACCACCACCACCACCTGCCCCTCCTCCTTCCTCCGACACGAATTATGCAGGGAGCGTAGACGGAAGCAACTACAAGCACTGCACGGTCTGCACCCGTTTCTTCCCGCCGAACGACAAAAACGACGGCTTCGACTGCACGACATGCTGCAACGAAGAGGCGGCGAAAGGCAACGACCTCTTCGCGAGCCGCAACCTGCCAGTGCCGCCGAAAGCCGCAGCGTTCCTCAAGAAGGCGCGTGCTCAGCAGCAGCAGCAGGAGCGGCAGGCAGCTCAGCAGTCGGCCCTCTCGAACGCTGCAGCGACGAGAGCGATCTTGAACTACCAGCGCGCGGGCTACCCGAGGCTGGGAGGCATGTAGACGTCTTTTGAAAGCGGTTTGGGGCTTGACTAACGCTCGAAACTAGGTGGCACGTAACGTATTAACGACATCAGGTAACGGAGCAGAGCAAAAGAGAGTCAGAGACATAGAAAGCAGCAGAGCAACAGAGAGCCTGGAACCTGGATCGACCTAGGACCTGATGATGGCACCCTTCGGCACTCGGACGGAGACTGGATCGACAGCCTGGCACCAATGAGAGAGACACAGAGACAAGGAGACAACAGCACAATGAGACAGGACAGAAAGAGCGAACAGTGCAAAAAGAGCACCATTCAACGCCAATGGCCATTCGTGAAGAGACTCACAAGATGCTTCGCTCGGTAGAGCCAGTTGCATAAAACAATTCAGTGCAACACAACCAAATCAGCCGTGTGCCAAACCAATAAGCAGTTTCAATGGTAGTGAAGAGTAGAACGTCAATGGATAGAGTGAAGTGAAGTGAAGTGAGGTTAATGTCTTGGCGTCGGCGACGGGATCTTCCCGAACACCGGCGTCATCCAGAGCTGCCTGCCGTGAACGCCTTACCGAGAGTTGTATCGTATCGTCGCGCATCATCAAACAAACTACAAACCCACCTCACCCACCAAATCAATCACACTCGACACCAGTAAACCACACAAACTCACCCAACAGCCCATCACCGCCAAAACAACCCCATCAAACCAGCTGCCTCCAAAGCACCCACCAACCACACATCATGGTACGTCCACCTCACCACCACCAAACAACTACATTCCAAACTAACACCTCTCCCTAGTCTCTCCGCATCACTCCCGCCGCAACAACAACCAACACCACCCCCTCCACCCTCGGCGCCCCCTCCGCCCCCGGCGTCCACGATACCCTCCGCCACAACCTCAACCTTTCCGCCCCAGCGCCCAAAGCCGCCGGCGCCCCCTCCACAACCTCCAACCACCCCCTCGAAGCCCGCCTCTCATCCTGGAAAGCCCAACAAGACGACCTGAAAATGTCGCTGCTGCGCCGCCAGTTCGGCATCGCCGAGCCCGTGCGCCGCGGAATGGAGCTCGCGACTGTCAAGAACGGCGAGTGGAGGCCCGTGGCGCTGGGTGAGCCTAGCGCGGGCGTCCACAGGGCGATTCTCGAGGGCAGGGACTGCGAGATCGACTGGGAGGATGTTTACCAGGGAGAGGCTGCTGGTGGTGCGCTGGAGTTCCATGCGGAGATGGAGAGGAGGTGTGGGATGGAGTATTAGATTTGGACGTTCTGAGAGAAGGAGAGAGAGAACGCCTGGTCAGGTAGGCAGATCGCTGGCTTGAGGGTTCGGACTACCAAGTGTGTACTATACAACAGAGAACAGAACAACGAGCGGTTTCGATGTGCTCGGTTTGGCTCGGCTGGGCTGGGCTGTGGTCGCGTTGAAGCACGTACGAAGCACCAAACCATGAAATGAAATCAACATACATACTCGAACCGCTTTGGCATTGTTTCTCGTGCATCGCCATGACATCGAAAGTGTAGAACATCCACATAGTTATGGCATCTAGCGTGGGCCATCATCTACACCCGAGCCAGCCATAGACTTCTTCGAACCCCGATACCAACTCCTCGAGGATTCGAGAAAGCCAGCAAGCAAAGCGACTTCACGTACCTTGCCATCGAGTCGACGAGTTTCGACGAATGAGGTATTCACGACCAAAAGAAAGAAATGGCCGGCATAGCTGGTTGATGATTCACGCTTATCTATAGCAAAAGCGTATGATTCAAAGTGATGCAGAAACATCCCACAGAATCAATGGACACGGATGGAGACACATTTAACAGAAAACCAAAGTGAAAGAATAAACAGACAGACAGACACCCAACTCCTTCCCACCGCCATACTCCAGGTTTCCTGTCCATTCAAAGTAAAAGGTAAACGCCCCAGGCGAGTTCACCCCTGGTGATCTCAAATAGAGCATGACGATAAGTGAACGAAACAAATGAGATAGCTACGCCCGCTCTGGGACGTCATGCGTCTTTTTCGCGTCCTTTACTTCCAAGCAAAAAGACCAGCGTAGGGGGCATCTTTACAATATAACACACCGGCAGCCAGCACCGCTTTCCTCCCCAGCGTTGTGGGCCCTTATCGACCCTTTACTGCCAGTCTTGCCGGCGCCTTCTGCTTCGTCGTCGAGCAGATCTGCGGGTTTGACGGTCATGTGGACGACGTTTGAGTTAGGGAGAGCAAAGGGGAGGTCTGGATTAAAAGTAATTGTTAGCGCGGTTCACCGGTATCAGAGAAATTCGATTCGATGTAGGCAAGAGACTCACCTTTCAAGCTGGCCTTATCATCAATCATCCTCCCCATGATAATCAGCCGGATACTACTCGGGTCGCGCGGTCGCGCCTCCCACTCCGACCGCCAGTCTGTCCAGATCAGCTCTTTGAGCTTGTAGCCGCTCATCTCGCGCGGGTCGAAGTTGCCACTCGCGTCGAGCGCAGTGACTTTGCGCGAGGAGAGGTACTTTTGCGAGATGGTGTAGGCGTGGCGCGCGCCGGTGGTCAGCATGAGGGTGATTCGCAGGGCCGGCGTTGAAGGGTCGGTGCTGGGTGCTGGCTCGCCGTCGGGGCCCAGGGCGAGCTCTGCGGTTTGGCTGCGGTTGAGGTCGGGGTGTGCTGGGTTGGTGGTGGTAGTTTGTTGTGCGGGCTCTGATGCTACTACTGGTGCAATTTGGGTGGTAGTCGTCTGTGGTTGGGCTACTGTGGGTGTTGCTTCTGGTGTGGAGAGGCTTGCACCGGCTGCGGTCGGCAGGTCGGTCATCTCGATAGTCTTACTCGTGGGGATCTGCTCCTCGGTCGCAGAGGCGCCGGCGACTGCTTGTGTTGGTTGCGCTTGTACTTGGGGTTGCGCAGATGTTGCGCTGTGCTCCTCAGTACCTGACGATACCATGGCTGTACTGCTTCTTCCTCTCGGCTGTGTCGTTCGCTCACGTGCGATGCCGCTGGCCAGCGGAGCTCACACGTATGCGTATGGGGTATGTGGTCCCCTTGCACCTCTAAAGTCTTCTCTTCCAGGTGTCGTTTTTCTGTGGCTTGTCAAGTGTTTTATTCTGGCTGAAGATGCTAACGGTCGCGCGACGTTTCCGGGGATTGGTGATATGGATGATGAGCGACAGGTGTAGTTGATAGCGACAGCTGAAGCGGTGCCAGAATGCAGGTTTCTTCACCGGGATGTGATGGGTATCGTGTTTGTGTGCAGTCGTGTCTACAGTATCTCTCTCTCTCTCTCTCTCTCTTTCTCTGTAAAGGCGCCGGGTAAAGTAGGTCCGGGCCAGACTGAGTCTTGGGAGTTGCTTCTCAACGGGTGGTAGTTGGCGGGTAAGGGACAGCACGTTCCAATGTGCCGTTCCTGCGTGCGACGGGATTGAACGTTGGCTAGGTTTCCGAGTCGTTGTTCTTCTTTTGCTGAGGATAAAAATAAATACTGTATGATCTGCTCTCTTGCAAGTCGCAGTGAACACGCTGGGGACAACAACGACGGCAACAACAATCGCAGAGCGCGCGTGCGGATATGCCAACGAGTGGGTCGCTCTCCTCTCCTCTCCAGAGCGGTCCCTTGTCGATAGCCGGATCTCGGTCAGCAGTTGTCTTGTCGACCAGCTGTGGCGGTGCAGTAAGAATATACAGTAGGTATTGAAATAGCAGTGTATAGAAGTGAGTTACGAGCACATGCGCATGCACATGGACAGATAACAGGGTGCAAGTAACAATATCAGCCCATTGCCCTGCCTTTCTGCCGTGCCGTCTTGCTTTGCCTCTGCCTCTGCTTCTGCTTCCCTCTCTCTGCTCAGACCTGAGACCCGACACCCGGCTCAACTCCCACTGGCGCAGTCGGCACGGGACCGCCAGGCCAGAGTCAATCTTGGTCTAGTTTACCCCAAAATAGCGGAGCCCCTAATCCCTCTGAGTTAGTTAACAAGAGCCTGGGCGCCGCCACCATCCATTCGAACAAGACAGTTCATATACTGTACCTCGAGTCGATGTCCGGGGAAAGAGAGATGCTGCGGAGAAAGAACAGTGGCAGTCGTTGAAGTCAAGACTTTCAAGGACGATGACGATGGTCGATTCGTGCGACCAGTTTTCATCGACTAAAGGCTTTTCAACTCCCCAAAACCCAATCCCACCCGCCGAGCAGGAAACTCACGACAAGATCTCCGGTTCCATCCATGATGATGCCATGCCTTTGCCACGCCCTCGCTGGAGGCTATAGGAAATCCATGTGTAATCATCGAAGAATCGTGTGGCGAAGCGGAAGTGACGGATCGGCGTCAGGATTGGCGTGCAGGGCCACGATCTGCATGTACGTAGCAGTAGTATTTGCATGTGACAAAGGCTCTTTTGGGGGTTGGAATTTCTGTTCTTGAAGTATTGTTCACTTATAGCAGGAAGAGACATGGTAGATTTCTGTCATGTCAATTCCTTTCGCCTTTTCCTCTTGTAATGGGTGTATATGACTTGTTACATCAGGTGAATCTTCCTTGATCCAAATCGGGTTGACGAACTCATGTTAAGTTCGGTCTCCAAGTTGCAGACTAGGACAGTCCAATGACTGTAACATGAAACAGCGAGCTGAAGGCTCAGATAGATACTCCAATATCGTCTTAGATCTAATGTCAACACACTCGAGAGGTACAGTAAGTTGAAGGACTACTTGTTGTCGAGAAATCACCGTCGACGACCTCATAACCCTGACCCTGCTTACCCCAATCCGTGCCGAGTAAGAGCATTGGAGGAGGAGAATGCTCGGAACAATATAATACTGTACATGTACTGTAGTATATAGTAGTCCACAGGTGACTCGACCAACTCGATACCGAGTACAAGGACTTGAAGCGAACAGACTCAGTCGAATTAGATGGATTCGTATTCTGTCCATATATTACCACTCCACCTACTGCCAGTTTACTCGCCCCAAAGCACTCATGATATGTACATTACGGAAGAGCTCACACCTCCCCATTGCTGCTACCACCACCGACACCACAATCCAACCCACGCGCCACACCAAATCAACCCTGCACAAAAGCCTCATAAGCCCCGAAATCCTCTACCCTAACACCCTCCATCTCCTCCCTAACCCCCAACATGCTGACCTTCCCCCCACCCTCAACCTCACCCTTGAACTCCCACCCCTTGAAAAGCGCCAAAAGCCCTTCCACAGTTGCCTGCTTGTCTTCGATCAACAGCGCAATAGCATCATACCCGCCTGCACCCGGCACAGTGCCACCAACAACTCCCTCAACCCTCTCGCAAGCATCCAGCAATTTCGTCTGAGCCGGCGGCTCAATCGGCACGCCGCTCTTTTCGCCCATGGCGCGGATGTTCTTCCTGATGGACTTGAAGCAAGCCCTCAGCGAAGCGTAATCGCGACCAGCGTCAGGAGAGGCTTCAGCAACAGCGCGCATCTCTCTGGCGAGAGACTCATTCGCAGCCTGCAAGTCCTTCCACACGCGCTCCGCCTCGGCGGGTTCCCGCTTGCGCCAGTCCAGGACGTTCCTGACCATGCCCGGCGTGCCGCTGCCGCAGGAAACGTCGCACATGACGAGGCGCAGGCCAGAGGGGACTTTGACGGCGTCTTTGACGACTTCCGTGTCCCAGGGCTGGCCGGCCTCGTCGACGGTGGCTCGCAAATGAGAGGCGAAACCAGGGGAGCCGGGCTCGGAGTGGGAGGCGAGGATGGACGGGCTGAAGCGGCGATAGAGGCACGAGCCGAAGACTGCGCTAGCCACGTCGAAGCCTGAGCCGACTTTACCTTGGGCTGCGCAGTGGGCTGCTTGGGCGAGGTTGTGCAGGCGACGTTTGCCTTCGAGTGTTGAGAGATTGAAGGTGCGGGTGGGCAGGTAGTGGGTTAGGACTGCGGCTGTGAGAGCTGTGACGAGAGCGGCGGAGGAGCCCAGGCCGGTTTTGTGCGCTTTGCTGAGGGGGACGCCGAAGTTGTGGAAGCGGTTGTTGGAGGAAAGGTCGGAGGGGGTCGAGTAGTAGTCATTGTCCGCGAGGATGGTGATGGCTGCTGGGGCGATGATCGGGTTGCCGGAGACGGTGATGACATAGCTGAGGGCGTAGCAGAGGGCAGTCTCCACGAAGGGGTTGTGGTTGATTTTGAGGTCTGCGTCTCTGGGATGGGAGTGAGTACGTATGTGATTTATTTAGACAAGATGTCTTGTGATAAATTTTGAAAAGGGGGAAATGTAAACATTTTCTTTTCCTCTTCTTCATGTTGTCTCTTTCTCAGACGGACAGAGAATGTGTAAGAAGACATTGGATAAACAATTTACTTACATTCTCAATGGTCTCATCTGCATACCACCATCACGCTCGCTCATGGTGTAGCCATACTCCCACACAGCGGCCTCGAACTGCGGCGACCGCACAGTGATTTGAGACAGCGTCACGCCATTCCTGGTCGGCACGTCCTGCACAATGCAGTGAATCCTAGCATCGAGTCCAAAGACAAGGCCATTGTACTCGCGGTCGAGCACCAAATAGCCACCAGCCAGCAAGACTTTGCCTGGAGCCGACACGGCAACAGCGGCATTTGCCATTGGTGATGGAGGACTCGACGGGAATTCGACGGGGATGCGCGGTGCAATCAAGGGCCGAGTCACGGGGTTGGACGGAGGGAGAGGGCTGGCTGGCTGGCTGGGTGGATGTGTGAAGCGACGATAATGGAATTGTGATTATGAGAGGCGTGCTGATCGCTGATGTTGGCTGTGAGTCTTTGGTGGACCTAGATCGACGACGACACCTGCTCCCCGCTTCCTTTCTCCTGCAGCTGCAGCCCACAGGCACTCGCAGACAAGGACTGCAGGCTAACTGTGTAGGGCAATACTACTACAGTACTACTGAGGCAACGAAACAAGACAGGCATGTGACCATGACTCTTTTCAACCCTGCGAGTCTGCGCCACAGGGGATATGTCTGTGCAAGGGCCGATAGCTCCGGGTATGGAGGAACACAGAAGGTGGAAGGTATGGAAGGAAGACCACCGAGGACTGGAGGATCTGTCGTGTCTCGTGCACGCTGTTGCGCGAAAATTGGTCGGCTAGTGTCGCCGCTCTTCGGAGAATGTAAGCATGTGGCTGAAGAAGACGTTTGTGTCGTGCGACCAGAAAGGCACATAGGCAGTCAAAGGAATCGGATGAAAATAGTGCGTGTCGATTATGAGTGGGTTGATGGATATTATGCCCACTGTCACCACCATCCAAACCCTCCCATCGAGTCAATTCACTTACACAGCGGCACAGAGGGAAGGCGCAAACCGGAAACAGCAGGGCTCACGTCGCGATTTGCAGGGCTGAAGGCACGGATATGCGCCATGCTTTTCCTCCTTCCGCGCTCCCCGGCGAGAATGCAACGGCTTGACTCTTGGGCGCGCGCATTCGCTTTGCGACCAGCACCTTCCAACGCCAGCCAGAGTCAATTTTGGGACGACGACCTGTCATAGTCATACGCACTACTGCATCACCTTATTTCATCCCTCCGAACCCAAGACTCCATCTCCCATTTTTGCATTCCCCTTTATACCATCATCATCATCATCGTCGACACCCTCCCCCGTCACCATCATCACCCTTCGCCACGCCCATTCCAATTGATACCCACACCCACATTCACATCGACACTTCCACTGTCCTTCGACAATACAACCCAATACCACCAACACCATCACTACCTAATTCCAACACCTCCATTACCCGCGCGTTTGATTGATGACCGGCGCGTCGTCACTCAAACCTGCAGTCTCGCATTATTTGACGTTTCTCGGTATGTTTCGTCCCAATGCGCTTTCATTGTTATACTCACCCCATCACGCGACAGCCCAACTAATTCCCCATCCAGTCCACTCTTCAACCTGAAGGGTCATTAGCCACCTAAATGGTGTACGTGAAGCCCACGGTACACCTTTCGCGATTTGCAGGCACAGCCCTCAAGTCCTTCACCCACGGCGGTGCCCAGACAGTCGTCGCTGCCTCACAGGCCTCTTACGCAGCTCAGAACACCAACGCTACTCCGCTCGCCGATAACCTTCTTGGCCGCTGGCACAAGTCGGAGAAGAGCAGACTTCACAATGTTCACCGTCAGATAGAGAGTGCGCGCCATGCGAGCTCTCACGCACACCCGACCACACGTCCTGAGCCTTCGCATGCCGACTCTGGACTGGAAAAGTACTTTGACGCCTGGCAAAAGTATCAGAGGAATGAGATCAAGGAGAAGGAATGGCAGCAATTCCAGTTCGCCAGGAGGCTTGAATGGCAGCCGCCGACTACCGTCCCGGAGAACAAGACGGTAGAGGACTCGGCAATCGTTGATGAGGAGGTCGATGAGATTGTTAGAGAAGCATCCGCGGCGCCCGCACTCAAGCGATCATACACCACCAGCGCTCTCAATGATTTCGGAAAGCTCTTTGGACAGGACGAGGCCGCGCGGGCGCAGGCCAACGAAGCCATTGTCGAAGAAATCTTCCGCTCCAAGGACGACCTCGAAATCTCGCCAAAGTCACAGCCGCTTGATGTTGCGTCTGTTCAGGCTTCCTCCATCTCTGAGCAGCCAACCCAATCCAGCCCGGCCACTGTCTACACGCCGATTGAGAGCCAGGATGATTTACTCGCGTCCGAGCACATGCCTTTCACCCAAGAACTTGTCTATCTTGCCGAGAACAAGCAGTATGCAGACATTCCGGTTGTGTTCAAAGAGATGCTGCGCGCTGGCGTGCAGCAGCCAACACCTGCTGCCTACCGTGCACTTCTCACATCAGCTCTTGGACTCACCCGCAGCAAGACTCAGAGGGTGCCCAAGGCCCTTGAGGTCTACTCAGACATGCTCAAGAGAAGAGTCATGCCTGATGTCGCTACCTTCGGCATCTTGATTGACCTTCTTTCGGCTCACGCTTCCGAGTCTGCAGCTGCGCGCAAGGACCTCGAGGACCGTCTCGCCCGCTACGGCGGCCTGGAGGGAGAGGGCACATTCATGTTCCGCTCGAACGAATCGCGATACACTATGTTGCTGGAAGACAGCTCGCTTTCGATCGCCCTTACGATGTTCCACCGTGCAACCAAGAACGGCTCAGAGCTACTCCCCAGTGCTGTGTGTGCTTCTCTAGTGCGCGCCTGCGCTGAGCAGGGTCGCGTCGAGGATATGACTGCTGTCTACGACCACATGATCTCGCGTTCAATGGTTGTCGCGTCAAGCGTCTTCCCGCCAGTGATTGCTGCGCACGGAAGCGTTGGCAACATGAAGAGCGCTGTGGATTTGTACGAGGAGTACAAGGCTCTCGCCGTCGCAAACAGCGCTGGTGAGCACAACATGGACCGCATGGACTACGAGGTCTATGCCGCTCTCATCAAAGCGTATGGTTCTGCAGACCGCATCGAAGGTGGCCTCAAGTTCCTTTCGGCTATCCAGGCTGGCATTACCGACGCAAGCGAGCTGAAGCAGCTTCGCGAGACTGTTGCCCTCGAGGCGCTTTTGCCTCTGGCCCTGAAGGACGGATCTTACCAAAACGCCTTCGACATAAGCCGCAGACTCACCGGAGATGCGTTCGCCTCGGCCATGTCGACAATTTGCGTGGCCACAGCCGACAGCAATCTTCTGGAACCTAGTTTGCAGGCGTTTGATGCTCTTGCCAAGATTTCACACGATTTGGCCGGCCCAGCAATGGCGATGCTTGCAATGCATGTCCGCAACGCCAACGTGGAAGCCGCAGAGCCTTATTGGAGAATTCTTGAGTCTGCCCCGGCCGACATGATGTTCATCGAGCCTACAACGATGCGCGCTGTCGCTCTGGTCGCTACTGGACAGCCCGAGCGCGGTCTCAGACAGGCACGACGCATGTTTGCGCGCGTCCGCGACGCCCAGCCTGAAAGCGCTCAGACAAAGACTGCGGACCGTATTGACGAGGCTATTGAAGTCGTTGGTAGATTCATGCTCAGCAGCAAGACCCCGATTCCTGCTGGAAGCAGTGTTGAGCTTCTCCGTATCATGATCGAGAACGGCGCTCTTGTGGATCACATCGCGGAGCACGTCGTCGCACGATTCGGCCCTGAACACATTTCATCCCTATCTCCCGCCGACACTGAGTTGCTCCTGCGAATTCAAGCCGGCATGATTGTCCGCGAGACCACTGCCGACATCGCTGGCCCTGCTCGCTTTGGCTGTCTCCTCGAGAACATTGTGGCAAAGGCGATCATGCCTTCTGCCGAGACCGAGACCGTGATTGAGAGGACTTTGATCAACATTGATCACACCGAGCTTTCTCGTCTCTGGAACGGCTACCGCTACCCTCAGACTCCTGTTTTCACCCCTGTCCCTATCGCCGTTCAGGCGCCTGCTTTCGACGAGTCTTTCGACCCGTATGCCGCAAGGACTGATGTTAAGGGTTCCAATGTCATCAATGAGTTGCTCGAGCGCCCACATGGTCGCCGCATGAACGAGGCTCTGACCAGGTTCCGCAACATGCGCCGCGTTGGTCGTGTCCCGAGAATGTTCACTTACGGCAAGCTCATTGAAGGTGCCGCCAAGGAGAACAACGCCAACATGGCTCACGAAATTCTTGAGATGGCCAAGCAGGACGTTCCGTTCGATGCTCGTTACCGCGTTGTACGCTTTGGATGGCAACAGATCCTCGACCACATGGTCGCGGGCTGCCTCAACCTCGGTCGTCGTGACCTTGCTTCCCGCTACCACCAGGACATGCTCGAACTCGGTTTCTCGCCTTCCGCCAACACTTTCGGGCTGTACATTACTACCCTCAAGGAGAACACCAAGACTTTCGACGAAGCTACCGAGGCTGTCAAGATCTTCCATCAGGCAAAGAGTGAGGGTGTCGAGCCATCGTCCTTCCTCTACAACGCCTTGATCGGCAAGCTTGGCAAGGCTCGTCGCATCGATGACTGTCTTTTCTACTTCGCTGAGATGCGCAACCTTGGTGTCCGCCCAACAAGCGTTACCTACGGCACTATCGTCAACGCCCTCTGCCGTGTCAGCGACGAGAAGTTCGCTGAGGAGATCTTCGAGGAGATGGAATCGGCTGCCAACTACAAACCTAGGCCCGCACCTTACCACTCGTTGATGCAGTACTTCCTCGCAACCAAGCGTGATCGTAGCAAGGTCCTCTCCTACTACGAGCGCATGCGTAGCAAGGGAATCGAGCCCACCCTTCACACCTACAAGCTCCTCATTGATGCTCACGCCACCCTCGAACCGGTCGACATGCATGCTGCTGAGGCAGTGCTTGCTGACATGGCAGCCGCGGGTGTTCACCCTGAGGCAGTCCACTATGCTTCATTGATCCACGCCAAGGGCTGTGTTCAGCACGACCTGCCTGCTGCCCGCAAGATGTTCGACACTGCCCTATCTGCCACCATCCGTCCTCAGCCCTGCTTGTACCAGGCACTCTTCGAGTCATTCAACGCCAACCACCAATCCGAGCTCTCACACGCTTTGCTGGCCGACATGCGCGCCCGCCGCGTCGAGTACACCCCGTACATCGCTAACGCTCTCATCCACGGCTGGACTCTGGAGAAGGACATCAACAAGGCCAAGCATGCCTTCGCCATGGTCCCCATGGCAAAGCGTGAGCCTAGCACCTACGAAGCCATGGTCCGCGCATGTCTCGCCGCCGAGCAGCGTGACGACGCGCAAGTGGTCGTGAAAGAGGCTCTGGGTCGCGGGTACCCCAGTGCCGTCGCCGGCAAGATCGCAGAGCTCGTGAGGTAAAAACCATCACGCATGCGCGCCTGCGATTTCTTTTTCAAACCACAAAATTATGGATCAGGCGTTTCTAATTCTTTTCACATCACTTCGAGCAAAGGGCTGTTTGCGGCACTGGTGTCACTCAGCGCGATACCTGATTTTGCAAAGGCTCTTTTAAACGGATTTTTTTGATTTTTTTCCCGGTTTGCATCTAGCGACGGCGTTTCATCCAAGGCGCGGATGGGAGTGGGACGGGCATTGGGTTTTTCTTCTTTTGATCGACTCGGACATCCGGCTGGTTTTGCGTCAGGCAAGACTCAGCGACGGTGAGCTCTGAGAACTGGTTTTTGGGATTGCGCGAAAACGAAGCGGGGAAACGGAATGATGAGGTTGGGCTTGGCAGCGCGCCCTCTTCCTCTTGCGGTGGCCGGTTTTGCCTCTTGATGAACGACGACCTCTTTTGGGAAACGGCCGAGCGAAAAAGCGGTTCCGCGGGCTTTTTTGCTGTTGATTTGTTGCTGTTGTTGTGTGTGTAATACTAAGATACCCCAGACGATAGACCTCTCCTCTCTGCCGGAACTAATCAGCACAAAATGCTGGTCAGTCCTGGGATTTCTCCATTTATGGACGGGAATCGAAAAGAAATTCAATTAATATCAAAAAACACTCCACTTCTCACTTTTCGCGCATGTATTAACCAGACGAATCATTCAGACGCACCGCAGATGGCCTTCTAATCCACCATAGCAGTCAGCTGTTCATCACGATCACAGAGTCTCTGCGTTGAACATTTGTTGCTTGCAATAAAGCATTCATTACATTCTACCTGTCATGTACTTCATATACTCATCTCAACATATTTTCTCTCTCCCTTCCTCCCTTTCCTGTTCCATCTCTCCATCACACCAAACGTTGGCCTCAATAGACCCCCTCCCTCTCCACCCACCCAGGCTGGGGCGCCGCCTCAATAGCCCCAAACCCACTCTGCACCACAGGTCCCGCCACAAGAGTCAGCCCTCCCTCAACCTTGGCCCCCTTCTCTTCCTGCACCCACAAGCTGACAGCCACAGTGTTGCTGCCGCGGAAGTTCCAGATGCCCTCGGGCACGGGGAAGACGTCCTGCGGGCCGACGTTGTGCACGTACTTGCCGAACTGGTAGCCGTTGACGAAGAGCTGGCAGCGGTAGGCTGCTGGGGTTGAGGAATTGGTGGAGGAAGAGGAAGAGTAAGAGGAGGGGGATGTGGAGTTCGCAGCCGCAGTGCCGTTGGAGAATGACAGAGACAGCGGGATGTCGTAGCCGACGGGCAGGTCGAGATCGAAAGTCGTCGAGTAGAACGCAATGCCCGGGCCAGTGAGGCCTTCCTGTGGGCCGGCGCTCGACTCCCAGTCGGAGGTCGGGGCGTCGGGGAGGTGGTAGCCAGCGCGCTCGGCGTAGAGACCTCCTTCGTTCAGAGGGCCACGGGCGGTGTCGGCGTAATCTTCGCCGCCGAGGTTTCCGGTGAGCTTCCAGGTAACGTCCGACTTGGGGTGGCCAGCGAGGTCGTAGTCGATGACACCGCGGGGCAGCTTCATCTGGTCTTCGCCGATCACGTAGTTTTCGTTCAGGCTGTTGTTGTCGACGATCACTGTGATAACGTATTCCGCACCCGTGGTGAGGTTGTTGGGCAGGGAGTAGGTTTGGTTGTAGGTTGGGAGGACGTCTTCGCCGGTGAAGGAGCCGATGTAGGTGCTGTTGAGGTAGATGGTGTGGCCGAAGGCAGCACCGCCGTAGGTTCCAAGGTAGATGGTTGATTCCTTTCCGTTGGCTTTGAAGTGGCCGCGGTACAGCAGGATGCCGGTGTGGTAGCCGTAGTCGCTTGCGTACAAAGAGGTTGGCGTGGTGAAGTTGAGGACGGTGTTGTTGGTGGTAGTGTGATCGGCAAGTGTCCATGCTGCGTCGTCGTAAGAGGACTTGATCTCGGGCAAGGAGTCGATGACCTTCCAGTCAGCCTTGGACAGATCCGGCAGGGAGAACTCGGGGGTGACGAATTCTGCAGTTGCAGTGATGGAGCCGGTGCTTGTTTCGTTGTGGCTGACTGCTAGGTTCTTGCCGTTGAAGGTCAACTCTCGGACATTGTGTGGTGCGCCAATGACTTCGACAGAAGAAGTGGCGTTGAGATCACCAGTGAGATGAACGCAGCCGTTGGAAATCTCCACGGTACGGAGAAGGTAGTCGGTGCGAACGATGGGAGCCGAAGTCAAGTGACTCGGGTTAGTGTAGTTGCCGAAGGTGTCGTCACTTGGAAGGTCGACGACCCAGTAGTTGTACGCAGAGTTGCGGTCTATATTCCTTGTCAGTAAACATTCGTCCCGATTGAATAACAAAGCAGCTCACCAAGCAGGTAGACGTAGAGATCGTTCTCAAGCTTCACGACACGGCGTTCGGCGCTTGTCTGGAAGTGTACAACGGTTGCACCGTTCTTGATCGAGGTTGTCACCTCAGAACCCTCAATGGTCTCGGCCTTGCCGCCTTTAGAAACAGCCAGCTCGTGTTCCTCGTTCGGGCCTCCATATACAACGAGTACCCTCTTGTCGCCATACTTCTTCCAGGTGAAGATCTCTGCCGTCGAGTAGAGCAGGTTGATACCGCCAACATCGTAGTCAGTCACGTGGTACTTGGAATCGCGTCCGTTGAGAGAGAGTTTGCCGCCAAGCTGAGGGATGGTCAAGTTGCCCGAGTTGGTGGGCAGGGTGATGGTGTAGTCGGTGTTCTCGAGCGAGTTGAAAGCGGCGTGTCTGACAACGAAGAACTTGGTGACGTTGCCGTAGAGGGCGGTGACGGCAAGATCAGCATTGCCAGTGTAGCTGCCGTTGATGTTGGTGTTATTCTGGTATTGTGCTGTCAGGTAAGCAGGTGAGGCTTGGATGAAGTTGGCCTCAAGTTTGGCTTCGCTGTATTTCTCGCGGTCGACAAGACGCTCCTCAGAGATGACTGCGGCATAGTCGTAGCTAGTGTAGCCACCGGGGTGACCAAGGTTGCCCCAGTTGGTACCGCCCCATGTCATGTACAAGTTGAGGATGGTAACACCTTGTGCAAAGTTGTTCTTGTAAAAGACGCGCTCGAACTCGTAGTTGACGAGCTCCTGGCATTGGGCGAAGCCCCAGCCACCCCAGGGATCAAAGGATCCGCCCTGGAACTCGAGGATGGAGAAGGGAGTACCACCACCGAACTCAGCATGAGAATCGGCGTAGCCGGATGACAGTGCTTGGTCGGGCCAAGTCTGAGGGTTGGCGCAGTCAAAGCCTGAAGTGAAGGAAGGTTAGATTCTCGGCGATCAGTATTCACAAGTGTGATGGAGAGTCTTACCAAGTGGGTAGCCGTCAAATCCATAGATGTCGATATCGGCCTTGGTATCAGGCGTAACATAGCCAGCAGCGAAAGCCTCATTGCTGATCAGCGGCACAACAATGCCTGCACGACGGAGCTGCTCTTCGACGTAAAGGAAGTAGTCTTGATCCGGCTCTTCGTCGTCGGTGAAGCTGGTGTACTCGTTCTCTGGCTGCACCAGAATGACCGGGCCGCCGTTTGTGATCTGAGCATCGGCGATGATGGCGCCAATGTTGGCCATGTAGTTCTCGGTAGCATCGAGGTATGTCTTGTCCGCGGTCCTCAGCGTACCGGGAACACGCTGCAGCCAGCCTGGGAATCCTCCACCCGAGACTTCGGCGTTGATGTAAGGGCCGGGTCTGGCGATCAAGTAGATGCCAGCTTCGGCGGCAGCTTTGAAGAATTCCTCGTAGCCGAAAATACCTTCGGCAGAAAAGTTTCCTGGCTTGCCTTCGTGAAGTGCCCAATGGGTGTAGAAGGAGACGCAATTGTAGCCCAGCGCCTTGATCTTCTGGAAGATGTCTGCCACTGAGTAAGCGGTTGCTCATGAAGGGTGTTATTGTATCAAATTTCACTTACCAAGATGCAGACTAGGAACCGGGTTCCTGAACGGGTGGAACTCGCCAGAGTACAGCATAACCCGTTCTCCGCGGATGAGCAGCGAGTGTTCGTCCCATGTCACGATATCTTGCAGCGGCTCACCGCGCTTGTATGGCTGAATGAAGTCGTTTGGCTTCCCTGCCAGAGCGCGAGCCGAGACATCTTGGATGGCAGTGGATGAGATGAGGGCTGCTTGAAGCAGCTTTTGGAGCAGCATCTTTACCTTGCGAGTCTTGCGTGTTGTGCAAGCCTTGCTGAGAGGTAGTACTGGTCTTCCAGGTGTTGGCAAGAAAAGAGAAGAACGAACAAGAAGCGCCAGAACGACGTCCCAAGCACGGCTAAGCACCGTACTAATAGTCAACCTTACACAGCTGGTAATCCACCGAGACCAAGACCAGAATGAAGCTTAGCCGGACGTAGAGTCGGGTCGAGTATGATTATCCGTCCCCGCCCATGTACTCGCTCGCTGTAGCATGGGCCGAGAGAGCAGCTCCATGGCCATGTTACACTGGGATCTGACGATCAGGAACCATCGGATGCAGGCGCAATTGTTCAAGGTAGAAGTGATGTCAATGGATGGAGAAAGCAGGCTAGCTCGCGGAGTTGAGATGAAGCGTGCGGGCAGGGCGGGGAAATAATGCTTGTCCTCCTCCACTTCGCGATGCCCGATCGACAGGGCACCAGAGGAGACACGGTGCAAGAAGGTCATTTTGCTACGGGACTCCATTCGTTAGTGGTTAGGTCTTCGCGTGGCTACGCATATTCGCAAGTGATCGGCGTGGCAGGCGCGGGAAGTGGAGGAATTGACATATTCATTTGGCTTTCAAATCGCATGATCCAGCACGTGTAGAAACCCTGGTTAAATGGGCATCCAAGATGTTTGAGAGTGGCGAGAGCCAGAGCGAAACGGATGGAGGATTGTATCCCAGGCAAGATTAGCATTGTGTCGTTATTATTGCGTGAGAAATCTCTGGTTTCGTATGCTTTCGTTAAACTATGATACCCGATCGCAAAGCCCAAAAATCAGAAGAGAAAAAGCCTGGTAAGGGTAGGGCGAGATAGAAAAGACACACCCCCAGCCATGAAAATTCGTTATACACATGTGCCGCTCTTTTAAATGCAGTCTCGCTTTGATGTGCACAGTACTTCCTGCAATATGATGCATGCCCTTAGGCTTGTTCGATTTCCTCTCTCACCAGAAGCTGCGGGCCGACACCTCTTCTTCGCCGTGAAACGGACGTGTGCACGCCTCTCAGACTCATGATGTCGCCAAGTCTGACACAGGCATACAACACAGAACGCTCGATGTTCTGCCAAGCTGATGCACAGAACCTGAGACTGTTGTCCTTATTGGGAACTTGTTATGCCTTTGCTTCAGCCAGGAGCACCATGTCCACCACCCCAGACCGTGCTCAACCACCCTTGAGCAAAGCCTCGAGTAGCCGCCATAGAAGCCCAGTCCTCCATCTCTCCTCCGTCAACGAACGCAGCAACATCGTCACCACCAAGACCGGTGTTGATGGAATTCAGCCACGCTTCCTTTCCAAGAGGATCGTAGATTTGTTGAGTGTCGGGGATATGCTGAGGCGGGCCCATGGGCTGCAGCTGCGTGCCAGGATTTGGGTAGGAGTGCATTACATTAAGCGGTGTGTGAGCGTGAGGATTCTGGGGCACGGCGTAACTGGGACCCGGTGGCTGCATGTTGTAGCTTGCGTTCTGAGGCGTCCAAGAATTATAGACGTGATGCTGGTGGTTGAACGATGGAGAGGGCTGCGAGGAAGTCGAGGCGGTGCGAGTGTCAGGCGACGTGAGAGAAGGTAGGGTGCCACTTGGTGGGACCGACGCTTCTTGGTGTTGATAGATGGGACGGAAGTTGTTCAGTTGTGGCTGGCTGTATGTGGAGGCGGGCGCTGATTGAGGTTGTGGAGGAAGAGAGCCAGGCAAGTCATAACTTCGCCAAGCGCCGTTCGACGTTGGCGCTGAAGTTGGAGTTTGGCGGCCAGCGCCAGGCGCGGTGTTTATGGCGTTCCAGGGCCCGTCTGGAGTGGGTTGGTCTGGTTGTGCAGGCCGGTCGGCGTCTTCACTTTTGACTGTTGCACCAGAGTTGCTGTTGTCGTCGTAGATGGCATCTAGCGGTTTATTGCCAAAATTGACATCGGCCATCTCAACATCATGATCGTCAAGGTTGCCAAACTCTTTCAAAGTGCGTTCGAGGAGTTTGTATTCGTCCAGGCCGCCTCCGATTCCACCTTCACGAAGGCTGAGCTGGCGAGAGGACGTGGGGCTGCCGTCACTCTCCGATGCGGACTCGTTCGCCTGGACATTCTTGGAAAAGTCCTTTTTCATCCTTCGAAGGTAGCGATGCATCTTGTTGATTGTTTTGAACCAGCCATCGGCCATGTGCAGCCGAGGTCTCATTTGTCCAATGATCTCGAGCGCCTTTCGTGCAGCTTCGAACCCTTTGCTCTCACTAGGAGGGGCGCCAGGCTTAGCCACGGGCGGCGTGCACATGTAGCCGTCAGGATCCATCCAAGGGAAGTTGATGCAATAGACTCCCACAAAGGCGACCGTATAGATAGCGAATCCGACTATAGGCGTCTGGACGAGCACGTTCCACTCCTGGCATGTCCGAGCAAGGTCCACAAGGTCTCGAGCAGCCTTGAAACATTGGCGAGCGCTGTCTTCCCAGTAGCCAGGCGGCACGTCGTATTTTGCTGGTGGGAACAGGGGCGGATCCAAAGGGCCTTCCGGTTTCTTACAACGCAAGGGAATGAAAGGCACATATTCTCTGTGCAGCATGATTTGGCAGAGAAGGTAGACTGTGTGGACCAGGGTGTATGGCGTCGATTCATGGATGGTGATGTGTGATTGAATGTTCTGTGGCGTGAGCAAATAGTTTCGGGGAAGACTTGCTTTGAAATCCTGGCATGAGCGCAAGAGCTTGAAGTGATCGGAGCGTGGGTCCCACGGAGGGTGTTTCTCGGTTCTGCGAATCCAGTCAGTGATGTTTTTCAAAAGACGGAATACAAGAACCAACCTTCGTCCGCCTGCGCAAGACCACTGCACCACTTTGCCGTAGATCTCCAAAATCTTCACATAGCGGCTCAACAGACCCTCATCGGCGCCTGCTTGAAGCCTACCCTTTTCGTTATCTTCGTCGTTGCCATGCACGCCATTTGGCGTATGAGCCTCTGCAGACTCGGTCCGGTGACTTGCGGTCAACATCGCTTGACGGTTGGTCTGGACCTCGTCGCGGTCGACACCGTTCCCATCAAGATCATTAAGCATCAATGTTCGCACCTTCTCTCCAAAGGCAAAAGACCGATCGCTCGCTGGAAGCTGTGTGCGTAGTAGAGGTGCGAAAAGCATCTGAGGGCGGTATTTGCCGCTGCTCAGATATCGATCCATGATGTAGCAACTCCAGAAGGTACGTCGACGGACCTCCTCCGCGATATTCTCATCCATCTCCGCGGTTGTTGTACTGGAAGATTGGGTGCGGTCCATGTCAATGCCCATGCGCTCCGCTTCGATATCGAGGGCAAAGGAGCGTGAGTTGGGCTCGTCGTCTAGATCTTTCTCGTACTGGAGACCTATTGACTGGGCGGATCTGATGCACACTCCAACCCGCATCCAAGCTCTGTGGCCCCGGCACATGCCCCAGTCGTGTAATCCCAGCATCAGACCGGCCTGAATACCGTCGATCATATTGGTGTGGTTTTCGTGCTCGGGCCATGCATTCGTTTGTCTTTCGTTGGCGCAATTTGCATAGTACTCTGATGCTATCAGAGGATTGCTTGGCCGCGATGCAGTAGGAGGCGAGTGGTGCGCGACAAGCCGCGGGTGGAAGCGCGCGGTCAGTGCCAGAAACGCCAATAGAAAGTCGTCGGATCCTGGAGGGCGAGCGGAGGCCGAAGTGTCAGAGCTTGACATGGATCCTCCCATTTCCTGTGACGTGACATTTCGCAGTGGCTTGAGGAACGGAATGCGATGCAAGAACGGCAAGTCGGCGGAGTATTGCTTCTGGTAGATCTCGAACAGCTCTTGCCAAACTGTAGTCGTCAACAAACGAGGGTCGAGCGCGTCCAACATGGGACGAGGGCTTTCGAGAGATCCTAGTCCAGCCGCGGTTCCAGTCTGGCCTTGTATACTTTTGCGCTGCTTTGGCCTTCGATCCTGGTCCGTCGGTTGTTCCTGTTTGGCAGAGACACTGCCCTCGCGTCGCCTCGACCCGACCGTGGCAGGAGGAGGATATTCACAATCTTTGCCACCATGCTCACATGCTCTGCAGATGGTCCCGACACCGTTGTTGACACATTTGACCTTGGAGCGCCGGCAGCGTCTGCAAGCAATGCTGGAGCGCATCCGGCCTGGGGCTTGCGTGGGCGACGGCCCAGCAGCAGCGCTCTGCAGGCCAGTCGTCGATATGGTCGCGGTGTTGGAGGTCCGAAGACCAGCTGGGAGATCAGAGGGCTATAGCAGAGTCGGCAAGCCGGGCGTGTTCGCGCTCTAGGACAGCGGGCGTGCAGTTGGAGGTCGGCAAGGTGTCAGGTGACGAGACAGGGTCACAGGAGAAGAGTAGCAGATGCAGACTGGAAGGCGCAAAACAGCGCCAGGCGCAAGAGCGACGACCGCACCAAATCGCAGCTGCGAGGCGAGGCGTCGCTCGACTGCTGGTACCTTGAGTGGAAGCTCGAAGGCAGCTGCTGGACTGGACTGGACGGCGGCACGATCGGGCCGAGGACCTGCGATTCGGGGTCACGGGCGGCGACTCAAAGGCTAAGGAAATGAACGGAAAGGCAAAGGTATACCGAAGTCAATTAATGACGATGTCGCTGTTTTGCTGCAAGATGGGGCAAGGCAATTGCAAGGCAAGGCAAGATGGCAAGACGTTGAGTCGGATATGGCCAGGTGCAATACCGCAAGATCCCCCACGGACGAGCTGGATCTGCTGGCCAGTACCGTAGTCGCTTAACCGTGTAGACGGTATTACGACCTCCTCCTGCACGTCGGCTTCCAATGACCGGGAGAGAGAGGGGACAGGAGATGCCTAGGCAAGGCAAGATAGTGGGCTGGCTGGCTGGGCTGGGTCTATCGAATCTGCAAAACGCTGTTTACCATGATGATTGCGCACTTCCTTAGTTGTAACAGGCAAAGACCAACTGGCGGACCGATCTCCGATGTAAATGTTCGAATGTTGCGACGATAATTGGTTGTTGTTCGGACCGAGATGATAGATCGTGTGGTCTTTTGGCGGCGGCGGGCGGCTTGCGGCAGGGGTGGAGACCAGAGAGAGGCGAGGAGGATGAGCGCGAGGCTTTCGGCTCTTGGAAAGAAGCGTTTACCCGTGGCGAAATGGCGGGAGTTGCGATTGTTATTATGTTATATTTGTAGAGCTATCTTAGGTACAGCACTTATCAGAGATATGCCATCCTTTACCGATCGATTGCAGTCCAATGTTACACAGGCAGCCGCCGGCGCGCATGCCTCTTCTTTACACCGCGGATAAAAACCAGCTCGCCGGGTCGTTGGTGTGTTTCCTCTTTCTGTGTGTAAGGTATCATCCACTCCTCTCCCTGCCAGCCAATGCCGATCTTCACCATAGCAGCAGTGCCGTACCGCGTCTCTTGTACAACTCCACTTCCGAATCCTACGATATGCGGCTCATCACTCCTGAAGAGAGGAGCCCTTCCCATTTTCACCCTCCTCGCTACGGATTGCCTCACCTCTCCCGTGCCCCATCGTTAGTGGTGCTTGTAGTTGAGGGCTCCAGTGTACTGTAGACAGGAGTCAGTAAACCATTATTCTATCATTAGCGCCTACCTACCTAGAAGAGAGGGCTGTCCCTCTTCAGGCATCCGAAAGCCGCCGGAAGACCCGGCCGAAGTCGCTTGTGTGTTGCATTGACAGAGCTGCATGGCCGCCCCCTCTTTGGAACCAACTACAGTACCAAAGAACATGCATGTACATACCTGCCTACAGACAGACATACAGACACACACTGTAGGTAGCATCTCGGCCGGTATTCGCTTACCATTCTCCTGTTTCATTCCCCGCAGCGTGCCGTGCGTGCCTCAACTACATGTAGTAGAGCCCAATCTGGTACACCATCCACGTGCCCCATCGTTCTCGCCTGTCCCAGTGGCATGGTGCCTGGAGTTTAATTAATTTGATTCCCATTCCGCTCGCCTCATGATTTACCGATTTCTGTATAATTACCTCGGCACTGGGTAAACGTGTATGTCACGATTCTGTCGTATCGATTGCCTTTACAGTAGGTGGCGGTTCGAGTAGCTAGTAGTGTACCGTACGCACGCGTGACTCCTTCACGATCGAGTGCCAATTCCAATAGTACAAGACATACCAATTCGATGGTACCAAACAACAATCCCCTTGCTTCGTGTGATATGTGAGGCAGGTTTGGAATTCTTCGTTGATCGTTGTGACGCTATCTACATTGCTTTTCTGGGGGATTTTCCCAATTACGTGCTTCCAGGGCCACCAAGCAGGGCGAATCTCCTCACAATGCTGGGACCAATCTCCTCGTACTCGGCCTTGGTGTGGCAGTAACTCTTGAACTCGGGCGTCTGACCCAACAGCGATCCACCGAACCACGGTCCATGCCTTTGCCTCTTGTGGCTGATGACCTGCACATCGAGACCGCCTGACTTGGCTGCATTGCCAGCCTTTGCCTCGGAAGCATGGATGCGCTCGTCGACCAGGTGACGAATGTCGCGTTGCAGGCGGCGGCCGAAGTCTTTGTATAGAGTGGATCCACCGGACAAGACGATGTTCTTGTAGAGGCCGCGACGGACATCGATGGGCGATGTCTGGATGACTGTGTCGACAATGTTGGGCAGCGGGGTGAGGAAGTCGGACGAGTAGATTTCGGGGTTGAAGAAGATCTCGGGTGCGAGGAAGCGCTCGTAGCCGACATCGACGGTCACGCTGCGGCCACCCGGCTGGCGTGCATCGAATGCCTTGAAGCGCTCCATAGGCTCGCGGTCGTAGCGTGCGAACTCCTTGACGATGTCAGGGCTGACGTAGCAGTGCTCTTCCTTGATGCGCTCAGCGGTCTTGAGCGAGCTGTCGGGCTCGCCGCGATCGCGCAGCATCGACTGTACAAAGTAGGTGATGTCGCGACCAGCGATGGGTATGCTCTTGATGCTGCTGCCAATGACGTAGCCCTCGGCCACAGGAATAACGTGGGTGACACCCTCACCGGAGTCAATCACCGTACCCGTCAAGCTGCGATCCTGCACTTTGCTGCTTGTCCATGAAGCAGCCAGTGCGAGCACGGCCTGCACAGCAATGTAAAGACCGGCGCAGTTGAAGGACTCGAACATGATCTCGGCTGTGTTCTCGCGGTTCTCTGGCGGGTTGAGCGGCGGCTCGGTGAGCAGGAAGTGGTGGTCCTCGGGTTCCACGCGCAGGTACTTGAACATGCTGTTTGACCAGAAGCGCTCCATGTGATCCCAGTTCTCTATTTGTCCGTGGCGGATCGGGTAGTGTAAGCCGTAGCCTGTGCCTTGTGTCAGCTCTGGCTCGGAAGCTCATGTCTCTGCAAGTTGCCTACCAGGTCCGGATGCCGCAGCAAGCGCCTCATCTCCAATGAAGAAGTCAAGGTCCTCGGTCCCTCTCTTTCCAGACAAATGTCCGCCACCTGCACCACCCGTCAAAAAGGTAGGCTTGTTCGCGACAGCTGGGCGACCTGATCCTGATCCTCCAGCTCCGCCTGCGGGGCCTTTTGTTGCGATTGCGGTCGGGAAGACGAAGGAGGGAGAATCGTTGCCGGCGAAACCAAGTTTAGAGTATCCCGTACCGCTGCAAGAGAGTGTTAGTCGAGCATGTCTGCACCGGACCTCATCTCGTGATGTACTGACTTGTCCATGACAACGGCGGGCGTGTGGTTGGCCATGTCGGGTTGCAGGAGAATAGTCTGGGGGCGCAATCGCCTTGAAGTGTTTCCCTAAGCAGTACAGAGGCTGGGATCGAGAGAAGAGCGTCGGCAGCCTGCAGTTTGTTTGTACAGCTGTAGGTGGTCGTAGTTACCAGCCGTCAATGGCCGCCTGTAGTCTACAGTTACGTACGGCGACCTTTGAACCCGCAATTTACCCGAGTGTTGGTGCCCCACCAAGTGAAAGCGTGAAAGTGCACCAATGTATTGGTATACGACAAGACGACTATTCCCAAGTTTCCCATCTTGAGATCATCAGTATCTCCATTTCATATGCGTCATATCAGGCTTTACAACAATCAATGGATCTCGACGAGCATAATGCGTGGCGCTCCGATCTTGCTTCCATCTAAGAGATCTCTGCGGCCTAGGAACTTCAGGTCTCACCCTCAGCTCCAACTGCTGATACCATGATATCAACAATGCAAGAGTGTGCCATCCTGCGATGGCACCTTCTTCAAGATGCGACCCTCTGCCTGCGCCTTGATGGCTTTGTCTTGGTTGGGACTCGAAATACCGCCGTGTTCTACAGCCATGATACCGGCGTGATTCCACACACAGTGTACACCCGCCAGCGCCCTGCTCAACCTGGAGATTTCCATGCGAAACAATAAAAAAGAAGACTCGAGCCATGCCCCTCCGTAGCGGTAGGTGGAGAAGACTTCTGTGCTGATCTTTGTCTGCTCTGCCTTATTCCGTGGTTCGGATCGCCGTAGTTCCGCCTCTTTCCAGGGTAAATCCACTGGGGAGGCTGATGCCAAAGTCCCTCAAACCTGTCCGAGTCCATCGTCTCGCGAGAGACGGCTCATCTTTGCTCGGAAGATACACTAAGGATACTGACACATCGCAAAATAGCCCTTAATGGATTAATTGTCCGCTCTCTAAGTCCGCGTCTGACCCACAAGTAGCGAGAATGGCATATAACAGTTGAATCTAGCCATCCTTCCTATTGCTATTGCATTCAAACTTTTTCTTCCAGTCGACTTTGCAAGATGGCAGACACGGTGCAGAAACGCCTGACTGTCACGTTCAAGGACGTGGCCGTCCAAGTCGCAGGGTTGGGAGAGGACTATGGCTCGACGGTGACCTCTGTGGTCACTGATCTCATCCCTTCTTTCAAGAAGAGCCGAATACAGCCAAGGGTATGCAGCGGCAGAAGACTTGAAGTAACTCCCGAGGCTGACATGGTCGCAGTACATCCTTCAGGGCATCTCCGGTCAGATATGCCCAGGCGAAATGGTTTGTCTCCCTCTCAACAACTTTAAGCAGTAAATGCTTATGATGGTTTACAGCTTCTGGTACTTGGCAGACCCGGGTCAGGCACAACGAGTTTACTCAAAGTGCTTTCGAACACTCGTGAAGAGTTCAGAGACGTCTCTGGTGATGTGTTCTATGGCAACGCAGGAGCGAAAGAGGCTCAGCAATTCCGCCATCAGATTGTGATGAATACGGAGGAAGACCTGCACTTTCCTACACTCAAGGTCGGCGAGACTCTCGACTTTGCATCGTCTTCAAAACTCCCTGGAACACGGCCGGAGCACCTCGAAAAGCGCAAAGCATACACTTCAGACAAGAAGAAGTCGATCCTGGACTCGCTATCGATTTCGCATACTTCCGAAACCGTTGTTGGAGACGAATATCTCCGCGGTGTATCCGGTGGTGAGAGGAAACGGGTGTCGCTGGCAGAAGTACTCACTTCAACAGCACCTGTCCAATGCTGGGATAACTCGACTCGGGGTCTGGACGCCAGCAACGCTTTGGATTTTGCAAAAGTCTTGCGCAAGTCAGCGCACGAAGAACAGAAGACTATCGTTGCCACACTCTATCAAGCGGGTAACGGCATCTACAATCAGTTCGATAAAGTGACGGTGCTTGTGGAGGGCAAGCAGATCTACTACGGCCCGACCGCTGAAGCTAGAGGCTACTTTGAGGACTTGGGCTTTGTCTGCACTCCAGGCGCCAATATTGCCGATTTTTGTACCTCTTGTTCCGTTCCGACAGAACGACAGATCGCTCCTGGATTCGAAGGCCGAGTGCCTGAGACCGCCGACGAGTTTGCAGCTCGCTTTCGCACAAGCACAATCTTCCAGCGCAACGCATCGCAAGCCATCCCCATCACAGATGATACCATGGCACAGGAAATCCATGACCTGAAGTACGTACGAACGCTGGAAAAGAATCGCTCGTGGTCTTCGTGGTTCTCTCGGCGGAAGAGCCCGTATCACATCTCTCTATGGCGTCAGATCGTCGCATGCACCAAACGTCAATATCGAATCGTTTGGGGAGATCGTTTGACCAACATCCTCAACATCTGCTCTGCCATAATCATGTCGCTGGTCACGGCTTCCTTGTTCTACGATCTTCAACCCGACAGCTCCTCGATTTTCCCTAGGCCAGGAGCACTCTTCTTCCCGATTTTACTGTTCGGTCTCAACGCCATGTCTGAAGTCCAAGCGTCTTTCCTTGGCCGGCCTATAATTTCTCGACACAAACGCCTTGCGTACACTCGTCCTTCAGCTTACGCGATCGCCAAGACTGTGATGGATGTTCCACTTGTGATCATCACGATCAGCTTATTCCAGATCATCTACTACTTTATGGTGGGCTTCCAGCACAACGCGGGCAAATTCTTCACTCAATGGGTACTTCTGGTTGCGATGTTCTTGTGCTTCTTGTCGTTCTTCCGGACCATTGGAGCCTGGTGCCGCCATTTCGGCATGGCCTCGCAGCTCGCGGGCGTATGTATCATGGGCATTATGGTCTATGCGGGCTATCTCATCCCAGTACCGGAGATGCACGTCTGGTTCAGATGGATAGCGTACATCAATCCGGCTTCTTATTGTCTACAGGCTCTACTCGCCGCAGAGATGGGCAATCTCGATCTTGCATGCATATCGCCACAATATGTGCCATTCGGACCTTCATACACAGACTCTTCATTCCGCAGCTGCACTGTCGCTGGTACTTTGCCAGGAGCGGACAGCATCAACGGCGAGTCTTACGTCGAGGTGCAATACGACGCTTCCCGTAGCACGGTTTGGCGCAACTTTGGTGTTATCGTCGCTTTCTGGATCTTCTGGGCGTTCACGGCGGCACTGGGATTCGAATACAATCTTTCCGTAGGCACCGGCGCCAAGGTGCTTTTCGACCGAAGCAGCCGAATGAAGCAGCTTGCGATCGAGAGCGATCCCGAGAAGTCAGTTGGCAGCAGCTCCAGTAGCATGTCCGATGCCAAGGAGAACGTCTCGGCTGGCGAGACCATCTTTACATTCGAGAACATCGACTACTTCGTTCACCACGAAGGTAAAGAGAAACAGCTGCTACAGCATGTATCTGGTTACGTCAAGCCTGGCCAATTGGTTGCACTCATGGGGAGCTCAGGCGCTGGCAAGACTACTTTGATGGACGTCTTGGCTCAGAGGAAGGATAGCGGCCGGATTGAAGGGAGTATCATGGTAAGTCTTCCAATCATGGTGGTATCAGCGACTTTGGTGTGCCAAATTCGACGAATACCAATGAGAGAGCAGCCTCCAAAAGCTGTAACCTCGGATCAATCACATGTTCAGTACAAAGGCTAATTGGACATAGGTCAACGGACGGCCGCAAGGCATATCCTTCCAGCGCACCACTGGCTACTGCGAGCAGAACGATGTACATGAGCCTACTGCAACAGTTCTGGAATCGTTGTTGTTCTCTGCAAGACTGCGTCAAAGCTACAACATTCCAGATGCAGAGAAAGCGCTTTATGTGCACCGCATCATGGACCTCCTAGAGTTAACCCCTCTACAGCACGCATTTGTTGGCAGTAAGTTGGCATGACTCCTAGCGCGAGTCCCTTTCCACAAACTTACACACTTCAGGTCCTGGCAGTGGTCTGTCAATCGAGCAGCGCAAAAGACTTACTCTCGCGACTGAACTTGTCGCAAAACCCTCGCTACTGTTCTTGGACGAGCCCACCTCCGGTCTCGATGGTCAGTCTGCTTTCGAAATCTGTCGGTTCATGTCCAAATTAGCAGCATCTGGTCAGACAATTATCTGTACAATCCACCAGCCTTCAGCTACTTTGTTCGAAGCTTTCGATGTTCTCTTATTATTGGCAAAAGGAGGACGCACGACATACTTTGGGGAAACTGGAAAGAACTCCCGCACTCTTCTGGATTACTTTGCACGGAACGGGGCACCGTGTCCGGAAGATAGCAATCCGGCCGAACACATTGTGGATGTTGTGCAAGGACGTCAAGGCGACGGTACTGATTGGCCCCAACAATGGCTTGCCTCTCCCGAATATCAGCACACGATGGAAGAACTCCAGAAGATCAATCTCGATCAAGCTAAGGATGCGCCACTTACCAATACCGACGTGCTCGAAGATACGGCCGACTTCGCCACGCCGCTGAAGCACCAACTCATCCTCGTCACTAAGCGCCAGCTCGTTGCCTTATGGAGGAACCCTGACTACATCTGGAACAAAATCGGACTTCATGTCACGAACAGTCTGTTCGCTGGTTTCACTTTCTGGATGATCGGCAATGGTACATTCGATCTGCAGTTCAGGTTAATGTCGGTCTTCAACTTCGTCTTTGTCGCGCCAGGCTGCATCAACCAAAATCAGCCACTGTTCCTCAGGAATCGCGACATCTTCGAATCACGTGAGAAGAAGAGCAAAACCTATCACTGGCTCGCCTTCATTACCGCTCAAGTTTTCTCGGAGATTCCCGTGCTAATCGTCTGTGCGACCTTATTCTTTGCTTGTTGGTACTTTACCTCCGGCTTCCCAGTACAGGCGAGCATCTCCGGCCAAGTCTACCTGCAGATGATTCTATACGAATTCTTGTACACTTCTCTTGGGCAGGCCATCGCTGCATACAGTCCGAATGCGTATTTCGCTGCCCTAGCCAATCCAATCGTCATTGGGGCTTTCTTGATCAATTTCTGCGGTGTCGTGGTAAGTTGGCATTTCCATGGATATCTCGCTCTCTTGAAGGATGTTTGGATAGGTGCTAACCAAACCAATAGGTACCATACTCACAGATTACGGCATTCTGGCGTTACTGGATGGTAAGTGGCACTCTTACCTCAACGACTGCGTCCAAGCGCAGTATGCTGACCTTATGAACAATAGTACTGGCTAGATCCGTTCACCTACCTCATCGGCGGTCTCCTTGAGCCCGTCCTCTGGGATGTGCAAGTACAGTGCAAGCCGAATGAGCTCACGACGATTCCATTGCCCTCGGGAAGCACTTGCGGAGAATACATGGCTGAGTTCCTCGGCTCGAACGCTGGCTATGTCACGGATCCGAGCAACAGCACATTTTGCGAGTACTGCGCATATAGTACTGGTGCGGACTACCTACGGACGATGAACATCAACGAGAGGTACTACGGGTGGAGGGACGTCGGCATTACGGCGCTGTTCTGCATTTCTAGCTACGCTCTCGTGTTCCTCATGATGAAGTTGCGAAGCAAGGCTACCAAAACTGCTGGTTAATGGGCTGGGGCTTTATGAAACGGTTGATATGCACAGGACCAGATAACTGAATGCGCTTCTAGTCAGGCAATCTTTCGGGCACACCATTTCCATGAATAAATCCGCTTCCATTCTTTCGCCCTTTCGATGGTTGCGCCGTTAGCAGGTGCCCCGAGTACACCACCGAGAATTTCGACCTACATGTAGTTATCTCACAGGCGTATGAGATCACACCTCAATGCTTTCTGTGGAACATCTTTGAACACGCCACTGAGAGACTACACTCTCAAGCCAATTATCTTATAGCCATAGTCCTTATTTGATGGTGTTATCAGCGACTTCGCACACAGAAATGGCCCATGATGCCAGTGAGATACGGACAGTTTCCAAAGCGCAAACTTTGCCATCGCACTGGATTAAATCTGGATATGTGGTAGTACCAGCTGCTTTGGTACATTGTAAATCCACTAGTGCCGGTGAGATATTCAATCCTAGTGCGCCAAAATCTCGCGAATACAAAGTCCAATACATCGTTGAGATACTCGACTCCAACGGCAGTTCCGTCAAATGGGATTTCGCAGGTGGCCGTACCTTCGGCCCTAGCCTGGTTAGATTGGTATTTGGCCGTCGAGATTCTCGATTCAGAACAAGAACGTCCCCGTCAAAGAGGAGACCAGACGTGCTCATACCATCAGCACTATCCTGCTCAAATTGACATCGAACCATTGAGAGACCCAGTTCCATTCGAGGTTCCCTCCGTGGAACAAGAGACCACATGTGCTCATACCATCAGCACTAGCATACTAAAGTTGACGTCGAACCATTGAGAGACCCCATTTCAATCCACATTATCTCCGTGGGTTAACAGACCACACGTGCTCATACCATCAGCACTATCCTGCTCAGATTGACGTCGAGCCATTGAGAGGCCCCATTCCAATCGACGTTATCTCCATGGATGGACAGACCATACGCGCTCATACCATCGGCACTAGCATACTAAAACCGGTGCAGCACCGTTGGGAGATCCGCAAATCCGGAACACCCCACTCTATACTGCGAATTGCGGAACTAGGTGTTCTCTGCCCTCTTCCTCCGTCTCACCTCTATCACCAGCCAACATGGATCGTCCAGGAAAAATTTCCAAGGCATGCGAACCATGCCGTCGACGCAAGATCAGATGTAATGGAGAGCAGCCTTGTCAGCTGTGCCAACAAACCCCTGCACAATGCATGTACCGTGCGAAAGCACGACACCGGGTTTCCGCACGACAGAAAGCTGCTGCGCTCGGCAACAGTAACGAAAGCAACGGATTGACTCCAACGAGATCGCAGCCACAACCCTCTGCGACTCCGCCGGCTGCCCCCACGCCTAGAGACCATGATACTCCTGCCGACCCTGAGGTGTATCGTGGGATTACAGCCACTCACCACCACGGTCCCGACTCTAGCGAATGCGCTCAACTCTTCTACGGCCCTTCTTCCAACTTTGCGTTCTTACAGCAGCTACACAAGAGTATCCTCGACTATGGACGCACACGGCAGCCAGACGGACATGGAGATCACGAAGGTAGTGAGGGTCTCGACATGTTCGTTCAACGATCCATCTTCTTTGGCACCCCTCCTACATTCGATGCTAGCCAGTCCGTGATGTCGTCGTCCCCGTCCGACGCCCTCTCCCCTGCCCGCGCTGCAGTATTCATGGACAAATTCAAGACCGTGAGCTCCCATCTGTTCCCTCTTTTCACAGATGTTGAGCTCGATCAGATGCTCTATAACCTTTACCCTGAAGATGGTCAAATCGCTCCAAGTCAAATCACTACGAGTCGACAGGAGAGGGCTCTTACACTAGCTGTCTTGGCAATCGGTGCTCTATCCACAGACGCTACAGGTTTGGCCGAGATCTTGTACGAACAGGCCAAGACAGTCGCTCACCCTTTCACGGAAGCGGTTACGCTTTCCATGATACAGTTCAAGATTCTCCTGGCTGACTACCAAGTAAACATGGGCCGTCCTAACTCCGCTTACCTCCACCTCGGCGATGCAACGAGGAGAGCTTTTGCTATGGGATTGAATCGAGAGGCCGGCCGTACAGCTTCCAACGAGACAGGGCTGCAGAAGCGGCGTTCTACGATGTGGTGTCTGTACTTCCATGAAAGGTATCGTTTGTGCGCTCAAGACTAGGTAATGTGTGGAAGCTAACTTTTGTAGATGGCACTCTCTGGTCATGGGAAGGACGAGTGCGTTGAAGTTCGCCGATATCAGCTGCCGCTACCCTTCTACTCTTCCAGTGCTCACGAACCTTTGTGAGCTTGCTCGAATAGCAGAAATCAATGCTGAAGAAATGTACTTGCACAAGTCCGAGTCCCTGCAGCTTCTGTACGTAGCAGCAGAACGCACCCACGGCCAGCTGCGTCGCTTCGCTGAAGAGGCTGGTATTGGCTCATCGGATGTAGGCACACGGGGCGGTCAATATGGCGGCTCGCCAGCACTCCATCTCAACAACGGTAACGCGCATTATTCCCTTTGAGGCTTCCTATAGCTGCTAACCCATTGTCAGTGTACTACCACAGTATTTTGTTGACTTTCCGACCTTTTCTGGTCACCGAAGCTCTGGCTGGAAGTCGACAGAAGCAAGGAGCTATGTGGTTGAGAGAGGCTTGCCGACATGCGACCGACGCAGCTCAAGACTCACTTGTATTCATCGACAGTGAGCTCGCCACTACCGGAAGTTGTAAGGTTCGTGCTCCCTGCGTTGCTTGACAATCGTACTATCTAAGGACTCCGAAACACTTGATCACATCAGTACCGCTGAGAGTGGTGTACTTATGAGGGCGTGTCTCTATTATACTCATATGCATGTGTCTTGGGGATACTGCCATCCGAGACCGAGGCAAATCTAGTCCTCCATGCCGCAGAGATGTCCAGATTCTTCTTTTCCCCGGGGCCGTCGTCTTCGGAGTCGATTTTGCTGACTTGAGAGCTAGGACTCGAGATTCACGGCCTTTTTCATCGAATCGAGTTGCGCCATACTACTCTACGACAGCCTCTGGCACCCTGCTAAGCACGCTTATAATTTGGAATACATCCACAAAGGGTTGCACTGCCTCGACAGCATGGTCGATGCAGAACCGATCCTCAACGCGAGGACGTCAATCCGCCGCATGATTGTTGCAGTAGAGCAGACTATCGCAAGCCGGACTGCCATTGCTTCTATGCCAGGTCGACCAGCTGCCAGCGCCACGAATCATGGATCACTCACCTCCACCAGTGAGCGCCCCAGCACAACAAATCCGCAAGCATGCAGTGACACGACTTTCACCTCCACTGCAAACGACTTCCTATACCTCAGCGACAGAGCACAAAGTCAGCCTGGCACAGTAGGCTTACAGTCGCAGGCAGTAGCGCAATCTCAGCTCGCTCCGGCCACTTCTTCATCGAATTTTGATCCTAATGCTGCTGTGATGGGAGATCCGATGTCTCTCCTTGACTTCGACGTCCTGACTACCGACCTCTATAGTTTTTTTCCCATTCACACGGACGGGGGCGACGTGGGCGATTTTGGGACGCGCTAGATCTGTACCGAATGCCTCATTAGCGCTGATGCCACGACGTATGCCATCGAGATGATATGTCAATCTCGTTGATAGCATAGCGTTGGATCCTCCCGAAGCACTCAGGTACTGCCTCGAGCAATGACGGGTACCACTGAGATACATGCAATTATCCGCCTCGCACTCATTGGCAGCATGGTGCTGGAACTCCTCGAAGCCATCGGGTATAACCTCGAACGATCACGACTACCATTGAGATGCATGTAATTGCTTACATCGCTCTCAGCGGTAGTGCAATCTTGAAAGTTCTCGAAGCCCTTGGGTATTACTTTTGAAAATTCAAGGATACCCCCGAGATATATGCACTAAGATAAACTGCCCCTGTCGGCAGCATGGGATTGGACTTGGCGAAAGCTCTTGGATATCACCTCCAAGATGCTACGAATGCCATTGAGAGCTGCACGCCTAACTCCCGGCGATGCCATAGAGTCGGAATCTGTCGAAGTTTTGGGCATTACCATCGCGATTCACTAATACCACGGAGGTATGACCTTTCAAGTACCTAGGTACCTCTCTCCCAATGGCAATGTAGTCTCAGATCAGCTCAAGATTCTCAGGTACCACCTCAGAGATACTTGACTATAACAGTGTTATACTATATGTTATAGCGCAATGCTTTCTCAGCGGTAAGGCACGGTTGAGCTAGCTCGAAAGCCTTGGATGTTAGCTCGAGGTCTAGGAAGATGAATGAGGTAACATCTCAACGGGACACGATATAGAAGGGATGTATCAAGGTCGCCGATGCTACCGCGATACGAACCAAGGAGACTAGGTCGTTTTCTGGAGGTCTCGGCTTAGGTAAGAGGTCTCTGCATCACTTCCAGATCCCTTCACGGAGCATGGACAACAGCTCGAACCGCCGCTCTGTTACGGCAATACGCACAAATCGTCCAAATATCGTTACGTCAGGGGAGGGTCTCTGCGGCAATTCTGAAAGTAGCTGCGAATGCGCAGGCACAGTGTTCTTGTCTTGAAAAGTGACATTATTGTAAAAGGGGAAGGAAACCTAGGTCTCTTTTTGAATTTCAACGGCGGAAGCCTGTGCTTCCTCGCCGTCGTTCACTCCAGCCTCGCTCTCTTTCGGCGATTTGGGCTGTTGCGCACTCTCAACGCTCTCCTTCTTGTCCACCCTCCTCAGGAAAGCAACACCTTCGACGTGGCTCGTCTGCGGGAAGAAGTCAAAGCCGCGCACACTCTCGATCTCGTACATACCCGCGCGGTCTCCCAGACCGCCGACCAGCCATCCGACGTCTCTGGCCTGGGTGTGGACGTTGCAGCTGACGTAACACAGCCTCTTGGGGCCGTAGTCCATCAGTTGTGAGATAAAGGGCTCGTCGCAGCCCTTCCTGGATGGGTCGATGACCATGGCCGTCTCGTCGGCGGGGAACTTCTTCTTGTCGAGAGTGTCGAATAAGGCGTTGGCGTCTCCTGCGATGAATCGCACCGAATCTTCGGGCAAGTTATTGAGGCGGGCGTTCTTGCTGGCGAAGTCGATCGACTGCTGGCTGATGTCGATTCCGACGGATTGATTGAACATCGACGAGAGGGTGATGGTGAAGAAGCCGGAGCCGCAGTACGCGTCGATCATGTTCTTGATTGGTGACGAGGATTCGGCGTCGGGTCCGAGGATGTTTTCCTTGATGTACTTTGTCACGAGAGGGAGGATGGAGTTGTTGTTCTGGAAGAAAGCGCCGGCGGGGTTATCAAGGCGGTAGTCGTCGATGTATTCGGAGGAAATGGCTCGTTGGTCGGTGATGCAGGTCTTGCGGTAGATGTGGTCACCACGATCTTCGATGACGGCGTCTTCTTGATCTATGCCTTCTGTGTCCTTCATCGCGTCCTTGTTAACCTTGACCGTGTTTTCTCTCAGCAACAGCGTAGCGCCGCGTGAGTATTGGCTGATATTCTCTGTCACTCTCTTCCTCTCCCTTCGGTTGCCTGCCCTCACTGCGTCGGTGCCGATTGGGCAGTCCTCAATGTCCATCGTCTTCCGTGTACCCTTCAGCATGAAGCCTATGTTCGGAACCGCGGGCCAGTCCACCGTCTGGCCATTCATGCGGATGTTCTTCAGCTCTTTCCTTCCCATAGGCGGGCCGTCGAAGTGTGGTGTCAATTTGGTGCGGTAGCCATAGATCAGGGGCGAGCCGACAGTGTCTCCCACCTTAGGTACAGAAGACGCGGGCAGTTTCGAAAAGTTCTGGTACGCTCTCTCGACCACTGTCCGCTTGTGCTCAAGCTGGTAGGCATATGGTAAGTGCTGGAACTGACAGCCAGAGCACTTGGTAAAGTATCCACAACCAGGTGTCTCAGTCCTGTGTTCGCCGGCCTTGACGACTTTAACGAAGTCTGCGAGAGCGTAGTTCTGATCGGGATTGTTCTTGTAGACCTTTGCTGTTACGATGTCGCCTGGAGTAGCGAACGGCACGACAATCACTGTGCCGTCCTTGTTCGCCAGACCGTCGCCGGTGGAGGATATTTCTGCAATCTCAATGTCGATCTCGGTCTGCTCTTTGGGCTCGCTCTTCTCTGCCTCGTCGATGTTGGTGTTCTTCAGTAGCCGCCTAATATCCGCGAGCAGCACTTCCTCGTTTGATCCATCGCTGACGGTAGATGTCTTCTGTTTCTTGTTCTTCTTGAAATGGCGCTTGCCCTCGTTGAATGCGCGTTTTTGCGCCATGAGTACTGATATGCGAGGCGAAAGCAGGAAGGTTGGAGGTCGAAAAGCGCAAAGGCGGATTGGCAGCATTGATGATAAGAGATGCTGTAATTCACCATGAACTTTTGGTGGAAGCTCGCATGTGAAAATACATCTGACAGGGTAATACGCTCGCTTGTGATTGGTTGGTGCTGGCGGTCACGGCATGGTATACAGAATGCATTGAGAAAAATGCAAATCAGACTGAATGTAGAGATTAACAGCCAATACCGTCGGGACTATAAGCCAGCATTCAGCAAATCAATGGGTGCAATATTGGTGAAGTTATATGTATCTCGATTACCTACTTCTTCAACCGACACCATAGTTAATCCGTGGACATTGCTTAGCGCCGGATATCCCGTAGCCAATCAAGACTTTGGACGCATGTAAGTGAGGTCAATCCACCACCACTTGACCAACAAGATTGCTTTCATTTCCTATCTCAAGGCTTATCTCAACTGTTGGTCGAATGATGGATCCAATCGATTGATTTTCATAATATTCAATCAGCCATTCCATCGATTTTTAGTTGTTGGGGGGTTTCTTTCTTGAAGACTTCAACCTACATCTGACAGAATCCAATCACAGTCGAAGCTTGATCATTGCCAACGATACGTTGAGGCGTACGCACGAGTAAATCGCACAATGGATAGGCAAAAGCCAAAAAGCATCCAAATGTCCTTCAATCTCAGTCACTAACACGACACATCCCATCAGAATACCACTAAACATCAATACCAGAGATACCACAGAACCCCAACCCTAACCCTCATTGAAGATGGTGGAACAAGCCCACCTCGAAGACAAGTATTATCAAGTGATGATACCAAGTTTTGAGCCATCGGCATAGCCCAATTCGAGTCTGCCAGTCATTACAAGAGCCTGTGGTCGTGTTTGAGTTTTAGCTGCAGAGACCTGACACCCTGTGTGGGACTAGTAAGGGCAGTATACTCGGTGGGTACATTTGAGACCCCGATTCCGGTACTCCACGCGAGATCGAAGCTCTATACACGTAGGTCGTCCTCAGAAAGCACCCACTAAAGCACATGTTGAATAACGCGGTTCTGAAGACTCAAGGCAAACCGGTCAACACCATGTTCTGTGTTCCATGGTGACACGACAAAACCCCATTCGACCTTCGCATCATTTCACTTCACAGTCACGGGTTCGGTGGAGCTCGCCTGTCCTCGCTCGCCCTGTTCACTTGAAGAACTCCCAGTCATCGAGCTGCCACTCCACAGACTTCTGCTTTCCGCCTCGACGCCCTTCATCGCTTCGGCGACAATGTCCAGCTTGCTCACCACGTCGCCCACACTCTTCTCGACCATGCGAAAGTACTCTTCATTCTTGCCTCTCCTTTCGCTGGCCCGTCGAATGTCTTCCGCCGTCTCGTCCTCCATTTGAGCTCTGCTCTCCTTGGCCGTCTCTTCGCTCCGTACACTTTCGTCGGATAGCACAGTCGACATGGACGCCTGCGTATCTGCCCGTTGGCGCGTTGGACGCTGCTCGCTGCGCTCTTCAGTAGCACTATGACGCCGCTCGCCATCCATGCTGAATTGTGAAATGGTGTTGTCGAGCGACACAGAGTTCAACAACCCGCTCTCTTCGTTCCCGCGACCCCAAGCCCACGCGAGTGCTACCTGTGCGTCGCGCAGTTCGTCCAAAGCTCTAGCATGACTTGCTCCGAAGACATGTGTAGAGCTCTGCGCCGTCAACTCCACTTCGTTCAACGTAGTCTGCATCTCCCTCCATCGCGCCTCTGTCTCTTTCTCGCTATCCTTCCGCAGACGAGTATCGGCGCCCTTGTGTTGCTGCGTTTCCTCGACCGTGGCCTCCGTTGACTCAAATGGTCTCGAAAACGCACTACGTTGGCGAGTCACAGGGTCGCGGTTGTTTCTTCCATTTGCGGCGTCGGGTGTTAGTTGGCGCGAAACTGACAGCTGGGAAGTGTTGCGAGAGGGCGGACCGACGAAGAGCGACGGCGCCGGAAGACGGCTAGGCTTGGTATTTGAGGTCGGCGAAGGTTTGTTTGATTTTGCTGACTGCGCGGTAGACGACATGGTGTCTTGCATGGTTGGTCTACCTGTGTGAAGGAAGGTGGAAGTGTAGCGATACTTGAATGGAATGGACTTGAGGCTCCGTCCACATACAGGGTTAGGGTTTCATTTTATCATCATCGTCTCCGCATTTCGAATAGTGATGAGGCACATTAGTCCATAACACTGTCTCGGTACTCGAGTACATATAGACTGGGAGCTCAGCTCTCGGGTCGCCCTGCCCTTGATTTGGGTTTCAGACGAATCTATACCGCGGCCTGACATACAGCGCATCATTGCCTCACAAACAACCAAAACGATGCCCCTTTGGAAACAGTGAATGGGCAAAACATTCACTACCTCTTCCGACAAGCTCTTAAGCTTACTGTGATACCCACCTACTGTACCTGCCTACACAAACCGCATCACCACCAACGACGACACGGCCATGGCTCGTCTGTTCCCATCTTTGACGGCGACCCGTGTGCAGGCAGCCACATACCTCTTTGGAATCGCGCTCTTCAGCATTGCCTTCCTAGTCTTCCTCAACAGCAGCATCTCCTTCGTTGTGACGGATGTGATCGGCCGCAAACACAAGGTCGGCTCAGCAGTTGGGACGCTTGGGTTTGCTGACGAGCTGCTTGCCCTGGCTGCATGTCCACTCTGGGGACTGCTCAGCGACAGAATTGGCGTAAGGGCAGTCGCGGTACTCGGATACATTATCGTGGGCATCAGTCTGGTGGGGCTCGTACAGAGCAACAATGTTTTCCCGGAATTGTTGATGGGAAGATTGGGCTTCAGTCTAGGCGGAGCTGCGTGTTCCACCATGGTGACGGCCGTGTTGCCTGCCATGGTAGCAAAGAGACAGATCGAGGGTTCAGATTACGACAGCGAGCGAGAACACCGGACGGAGCGGGATCTCAGCAGCGGACCTCATGGTAGAGCGGGAAGACTGAGAGGCGACGCAAGGTCGAGCAGGAACGGCAGCGTATGCCACGGACCAACTCCTAGTGTGAGCAGCGAGATCACCATCACGCCTGTCCGATACAAGTCGCTCTCTCGTACGCGACCAACACCCGAAGAGGCATCAGAGACATTCAAAGGTCATGCACCGTCCTCTGATGCAGGCACATCTCAGCTTGCGGGTCTTGTCGGGATGTTCACCGGTGTGGGCGCACTGCTAGCACTGGCAGTCTTCCTACCACTACCTGCCTACTTTCAATCTCGCGATGCGACGCCAGCACATAGCGTGCAATACAGCTTCTACATCGTAGCCAGCATTGCTTTTCTTGTTGCTGTTGGTATCTTCTTCGGCCTCCGCAATCTCCCTGGCGAGGATGGGAAATCCGTTTCAGTCCTCTTCCGTTCGTCGACTTCGAAACTCGACACTGACACCAACGCCACTCCGGATGCTCCCCGACCATCTTACCTTGATCTTCTTCTCTCGGCTTTACGTTTGGGTGGCAATGATTCGACCATTTCACTCGCCTACATGGGTGGATTCGTTGCTCGTGCTTCTTCCGTTGCCATCTCGCTGTTTATCCCACTATTTGTCAACGCATACTTTGTGCGTTCCGGGCTTTGCAAATCGAACCCTCACAATTTGCCAGACATCAAGAACGAATGCGAGCGTGCATACAAACTTGCAGCTGCACTTTCTGGTATTGCAGAAACAGCAGCCTTGATATGCGCACCAATCTTTGGCTGGCTAGGTGGCAAGGTTGTCAAGGGAAAAGCAGAATGGCCACTGCTGGGTGCAAGCGCAGTTGGAATTGTCGGCTACGTTCTTTTCGGCTTTCTCAAAAGCCCAGACGCATTTCACGGCGAAAACAATGGCGGACAATGGGCCATTCTGGCAGTCGTCCTGATCGGTGTCAGTCAAATTGGCTCGATCGTCTGTTCGCTCAGCCTTCTCGGTAGAGGAGTCAACTCAGGCGCGGAAGGAAAGACAAGTACGTCCGGCATATCACCATGGAATGATGACAACGGCGGAGACACCGCACCTCTATTGTCCGGCTCCTCTGTGCATAAACGAGGCAATGTTCAAGACCGCAGCCAGCTGAAAGGCAGCATTGCCGGCATCTACAGCCTGGCAGGAGGTGCGGGAATTCTTATACTCACCAAGCTTGGCGGTGCACTCTTCGACAGCTGGACGCCAGGCGCGCCATTCTTCATCATGGCAATCTTCAATGCAATGCTGTTGGTTGCGGTCTTGCTGGTCAGCGGCGGTAGTGCGTTGACGAGACGGCGTCAACAAGGGTACACCGGGGACGAGATATGATGGATTTGTACAGAACCACGGCGAAAGAATAATAATGTGTTCACGGTTCAAGCCAGAAGGTACATCGCTACTGTGGTCTACTCTTGAAAGTCCAAGTTCTTCGGCTATCGTGCTGTACCCTCTGGGCTCTAGGATCATCCACCTCAAAAGTCCTGCGTCGAGGCCTGTTGATAGAAAGCTATATGAACAGTGGTATTGCGCATATTCTATCAATTGACTTGATAAAGACCTGGTCGATTAGCTCAGTTGGTTAGAGCGTGGTGCTAATAACGCCAAGGTCGCGAGTTCGACCCTCGTATTGACCATCGTACATTTTGCTCTTTTGCTGGGGTTGTGGTATGAGGTCTTGCAAGTGGACCAAAGCTGAACACGCGACATCAAAATTATTTTGGACCGCGCTAGAAACTTTGCTCAATGATGTACATCCATTCATCGACAGCGAGCATGGATATTGATACGTGATCACGTAAATGCAATCGCTGCAGGCTTGCTATCATCTTCTACTACGTTCATGAAACAACTGGTCAGAATTCCAAGATTCGAAATGAAAGTTCCAGATTCTCTCAGGCCCAGTCAATCCGTCGTGCTCACCAATGTCCTCCAATCCATGACCTCTCCACTTCGAACTTCTCGAGCCGATGTGCTGAAAGACGCTGGGGGTCAATGCCCAACGCGTTAGCTTTTTGAGCTCGGCGTGTTTTTCAATCAGCTCGTCGCGAGGCCCAATCCTCCGTTTGCGGAAGTAATCGAGCATGGGAGGTACCTGCGATCGAGGGAAGAGCAGAGCTTGAGAGCAGCAGCCGTAGCCGTTCATCTGATGGATCCCTGTTGGGTTGGGATGCACAGTGAGACGGCCGGCGGCGAAGTACAGTCCAACACAGGCTGGAGAGCAGATGAGGAGAATGACCAAGGTTGTTCGCGGTGTGAAAAATCTCGATGCGGCTCTGCTGCTGCGGCAGAGGAGTCGAAGAGTCCCGATGAGCAGGACCTCGAAGACCACTGACCAGAACAAGTAAACAGGCCAGGACTCGCTGTTCCATCCTTGGATCCGGGTGTTGTAGAACAGACGAAGATAGATACTCGTCTGATATTCGACCGTCGTCTCCAGCTCTCGCACGGCAGCTTTTGTGTGACGATACCATCCGTCAGCAGCGATGATATCGTCCTCGAGCATCAGTATGTATGGCGCGTTCGTGTCGAGGCAGCGTCTCAGCATGTACGAGTAGTCGAACAATGCTTTCTTGTTATGCCCGTCTGGGCTTTCTTGCGAGCGCATTCGGGCCTTGTCTCGCACTGAAACATTCTCGTAAGTGAAGACCGTGTCAGTAAGAGTGTGAAGCCACGTCTCATTGTAGGCGTGGTGAGCGAAAGCGTCTATGTTGGCGATAAAAGGCAGGATCGTGATGTCCGTCCGCTCTTCATCCGAGAGCCCGTCTAGAAGGGACCCAACTAGGAGGTCAAGGTACATAGTACCATTCCGTTGGACGGTTGGAATCGCTAGACAGATGCTTGGATCCGAAGAGCTTTTGGGTCGTGACTTGGCACTCTGTGATCTGGTGATGAAGTCTTTGGCCTCGTTGATCCGGACTGAAGTATAGCGGCGTTGATAGCCTAGCTTGACGTTGAAGAAGGCGGAAGAAGGATCCGGTGCCGAGACCACGCGAAAGTATTGTATGGCGATGAGATAGACAATCGCGAAGGCTAGAAAACCTTTGAGCTGGGGTGAGGCAAAGTGATCTTGCCTACAACGGCGAAAGACCTTCATAGAATTGAGAGAAAACGGCCCTTCGTGAAGGACAAGAGACTGTGTCATGGAGAGAAGGGACTTACCTTCTCTAAGCGCGTGCAACGGGTAGCTGATACTGCTAATTAATAACTGCGAGTGGAAGTGGGCACACTCTGAAGGTTTTACAGCCAGAGTTACGCCACGAATGATCACCTTGCCGTAACTGCCGAACACATTACTGCTTGAGTATGACTTAGCTTTGGCGTAGTGGATCATGGACGACTTGCTGAATGCAGCACGGTAGCAAGATATTCCAAAGCACACTGCCTACTCGGAATCTTGTGCGCACGTGTACCTGCGCCCCACCAAGGTAAAAGAAACGATTGTCAGCCAGGATTCGCTTAAGGAAAGTAACAGTTGTAAGGCAGATTTGCGTCTCAACCGTCAATTTAAGATCGGATTGGAAACTGATAACACGAAGAGATCGCTCATACTTGCTTCCAGCCACCTGGTGTGCCAAACCCGACGCTCTTCTGTTGCGTATCACTGCATGTATGGATCGCGAGGCCGGTAGTGATATTTTTGTTCTGCCTCGTGCACCTCACGTTCTAAGTAGGAATACGGGAGACGCTTCGCGTTGCTCCCGTTTCGCTAGTATCAGATGGATTGACTGTCCTGGGTGGCTCAGCCTGGTGACTCGTCAGTAGCGTGCGATCCTTCAAGGCATAAACAACGTAGTTGGCGTCTCTGATCGCCAAAGGAGTGAGCCTAGACTCCACCTCACAAAAGCAAGCGTAGAGTAAGCAATAAGCGTAGAGTCTCTTAATTAATCAAGCATTCGGCAGAACCTTCAACGCGTCGAAGCCTCGTGTTCGGCCAATACACGTTATAGAAGTAGAACCATGCATTCTCGCCGCCATGTAAGCTTCCCGGTGTGTATCGCTTCGGGATTGCATTGGGCGACTAACAACGGTCGTTGTTTAGCGCTGCTGATGGATGAAGGATTTCTGGCGTTGGAAGCGTAGATCCGGAGGTTGACCGCAGGCTGTGCTCAAAGTTTTTATTGCATACTATGTGATGGCCGATGTCGGACGCTGTGCGACAGCTGCAGTCTGCCGTCTAGGAATGACGAGATCTGGGTATCCTTGTGCTATGAGTGTCAATATTGTCGATCTGGTCGGAGACGACAATTTGTCGGTTGCAAGCTTACAAAGGGGTCCTTGGTCCACAAGCCTGGTAGCAAAAAAGGTGACACAATCTGATATATATAACTTATTGAATATGCTTAGTCATACAAGCATTGGTGGTTTAGTGGTAAAATTGGCCGTTGCCATTACAAGATCTCTAAGATCTCAAGTATCGGCCAGCCCCGGGTTCGATTCCCGGCCGATGCATTTTGTCATGCTCAAATGATAATAAACTTCTGAGGTCCTTTTTTATAGTTTTGTACTAATTAATTTTTTATTGAGTATGTAGTAGTTAGCTTCAAATTACCTATTAGTAAGTCTAATTTTTCTTGAAGATAATAGTAAATACTATTAACGTGCCTGTAGGGGAAGTCGCGCAGTAGAGGATGTCGCGCACTTTTTTAATTTCAAATTTCGAAAACTCACTAACTAACTCACTAACGCCGCTATAACATAACTAATCAAGCTAACTCATCTAAAGACTTTTCTTCTTCTTCCTCTGAAGAAATCAATATATATTTCGTCTTTTTTCCTCCTTTTTTCGTCTTTTTCTTTCTAGTTCCCTCTTCGAGATCCTGAACTACCTTAAGGATATCCTCCTTCGTAAGGAGGTATTCACCCTTTGAAGCTACTCTCTTCCCTGTTTTACGCGTCTTACGCGTATTAAGTAGTACGTCCTTCTCGCGTAGCTCTCTCCGAGCTAAGATCGCGTCGGTATCTCGATCTTCGGCGAAGTCAATTAAATCTCGGATAAGCTCTCTAGCTGAACTCGGTATATTTCCGTCATTTTGAACGAGATCGATAATCTGACGTAGACTAAGAGACTTAGGGGTACGCGGACTACCCCTAGCTCTTAGAATTCGAGATGCATCACTAATCTGACTTAGGACTTGATTTCCCGGAGAAGGGGTCCGGAGAGGAGGAGTAAGAGTCGATAGTAAGATCTTAGGATTGAACGGATAGATTCCGGCTTTTCGAAAGCTAGATTCGATAGACGACGGCTTAAAGTATCGGGTTCTAGCTTTGATATAAGCTAAAGTCCATTCTACGCGCGGTAAACGCGTAGTAGAATGTCGGAAAATTCGGTCGACCTCTAAGTTGATTGCCGTTTTTTGAGGTCCGAAAATCGATAGATCGAGAGGCTATGTTTTATGCGATGAGTGCGGCGGTAGTAAAAAGAGGTCGATTTTGGATGTAATATAGTAGGCGATGAACCGGGCCGTAATATGAGAAGAGTAACCGTCGATAATCAAAAGGTGCTGTGAGTTAGTTAATTTACTAATAAACGGCTAGAAATGCGTTTTCAGCTATTCGAATCTAATTAGATCAGAAGTCCAGCCTTTTTTCGATGTGATGAACTTCTAATCCCTCGGGGTTTCGTTCGGAATCTAGCCTGAATTTAGGTTTTCACCTTTAAAGATCAGACACGGAGGCAGGGTCACCCCCGAGGCACTGACACACTAAAGAGGTAATCCACTCTTGTCGTCCCGGTTGCTTCTTTTCTCGGCGTTGATTAAGCTGATCAAGTAGAACAACTGATTTCCTACTAGATCCAATCGAAAAACCGGTTTCGTCGACGTTATAGATCGCACTAGGAGGATATTTATGTTCACGTAGAACCTCTCCTAAGTTATCAAAGTACGATTTAATCGTGGAAAAATCAAGTGCCGTAGATCGTGCCGTGTCGATAGTACTTGGAAAACATTTCTTAATTCGTGGGTGCCGTGTCCGAAAGCGATCAATCCATCGGTCGGAGATAGGACTTAATTCGTTTTCGTCGTTTTTAGAACTCCGTTTAGACTGAATTTCCGAAGCTAGGATTTTGACTAATTCAAGAGTGATCAGGGCTCCTAGCTTTACGGTCCGGTAGATCTAGTTCTTAAGTGTTGATTCTTCGATCGGAGTTAGTATTTGTTAACTAACGTGACTTTCGTTTCTCGATTTTCGTTTATAAAGCCGATCTCGTAAAGCCGATATAGGAATTTAAAAGACTAGTATAGCTCGGCGGACTGATTTATATTCACCGTTCACTAACGCATTCAATACGTTAGTTACGTCTTCTTCAGTGTACGAAGGCATAGAGAAGGAAGAGAAGCATAAAGTGAGATAGCGGGGTTTATATAGCTGACCTCGGTAAAGTGCGCGACATCCCCTACTGCGCGACTTCCCCTACAGGCATGTTACTATAGAAGAAGCAAATTAGTAAGATAGAGAGAATAGAACAGAAAATAAGAGTTACTAATTTCAAAATATTATAATTTAGTTAAATGTCAATTTATAATTAGGCTATTGAAATATACTAATATAAACTTTATTATAAAATATAAAGTATATAAAAATTATGTTCTGACTAGTATCAGCTTATTACTATAGAGCTATATTGATTTAAAAAAGAAGTCTCAAAAAGTTAAAAAGTTATAACGAGACTAGCTTACTTATCTAACGCGGGGCACGGGGGCGTGTCAAATCCTAGAGCGTGTCAAACAGATCCGCCTTTTTCCTACTCACTAACTTCTACGCGTCATGTCTTAGCCAAAACGCATCTAAACAAGCTCAAAAGAAGGCAATCTATTGCTAGCAATATCAGCTTTTCAATCAGGCTAATGTGTAAGCATTAATACAGCCGCAAAGCTTTATGATATGGTTCCAAAATCCCTCTACCGAAGAATCAACGGCGGCACTTCAAGAGAAGACTATATACTAACTAACAAGAGACTTAGTAATATTAAGGAGGAAGTGATAATTCAGGACATTCTAAAGCTTAATGCCTAAGGACTATCCCCTTCAATCAGCCTAGTCAAAGAAATGGCGGATACAATCTGTAAAGCAAGAGGTACATAACCTATTAGAGTGAACTAGCTAAATACCTTCATCAAAAGGACTCTAAGGCTTTAAGTCAAACTTAGAAGGACATATAAGTGTTAGAGGAAGCTTTATGAAGATCCATAGGTTATTAGAGGCTGGTTTAAGCTTATAAGGAACATAATCAATAAGTATAGGATCATACCGGAGGACATATACAACTTTAATAAAGCTAGCTTCCAAATAGGCTAGATCTCTGCTTTAAAGGTTATTATAGATACAGACAGGTTAGGAAGGCTAAAGCAGGTTAAGCTAACAAACACTAAATAGGTTATATTGATTTAAGGAGCCTATATAGATAGCTCTATAGTTCCTCCATTCCTAGTCTTAAAAGGGAAGGAATTCAACTATGCATGGTTTTACTAAGACCTACCTTTAACATAGACTTTTATAGTTAGCTAAAACGGCTAGACTATAGATTAGATTAGCCTCTAATAGATTCAGCATTTTGAGAAGCATATAAGATAGAAGATAGTTAGGAGCAAAAGGCTCCTTATTCTTAACAACTATAGAAGTCATATAACACTAGAGTTCAGAACATTCTATAAAGATAACAGCATTATCCTCCTTTAGATACCTCCTCATTCTTTATACCTCCTTTAACCATTAGATGTTAGCTGCTTTAGTCCTTTAAAGACAGCCTTTTTAAAGCTAAACCAGGACTTAATCAGAAACTATGTCTTCTATGTTATAAAGGTGGACTTCATTATAGCCTTTAAACAAGCCTTCCTTACTTCCTTTACTTAAGCTAATGTTTAAGTAGGGTTTAGAGGTTCTAGCTTACATCTATTTAATTTAGAGGCTATGTTGTTCTATTTAGATCCAGTGCTAAGGTCTCTAAGTTAGCCTTCATCTTAAGAGTTATAGTGTTTTAAGACCCTAAGCAATACCGAGGAGGTAGACAAGTAAGCTATACTAATCAAGAAAAGGCTTAAAAGGCATCAAAGCAGCTCACTAACCATAATTATTAAGGCTCTTAATCAGCTATCTAAAGGAGCTTAGGTTATGGCTGCTTTAATAGCCTTACTATAGGTATAGATTACTACCCTCTAAAAGGCTAATAAGGCTATACATGTTCGGAGGAAGAGGACTAGGAAGGCTCTAGTATCAGGTACTACCTTATCAGTTAGTAAGGTATAGGCTATAGGTGGTTATAAGGAAGTTGAAGCTGAAACAAGAGAGGAGATACTAAGGTTAAAGAAGAGGACATCAAGGTATAGCAAATGTGGTTAGGAAGGTCATACCTATAGAACTTGTAGGGTTTGAGAATATATACTTCTGTATGGTATGTACAAATCTTAAGTTAATTGAACTAGTAGTTGTTAAGTTATTCAATTATAAAGGTGGTTAACCTCAATTCTGTTTGACACGCTCTAGGATTTGACACGCCCCCGTGCCCCGCGTTAGATTATAAGCTTACTTAATAGCTAAATTATAGATTATTCAAAATAACAGTATTGTAGACTAGCTACGTTAGGCTACTAAAGCTTATTATGATAAGACTAAGTTATATCTATTGATTAATAGATGATTCTAGAGCTTAAGATCTCTTTATATATATTTATTAGAATCTCTCTTTATATTCAGAGATATATATCAAGTTTACTTTCTCTACTTTTTTCATTAATTAATACTAGCTCTACTAAGATAGACTAAGATAGACTAACTCACTAGGTACCTAGAATATAAGCTAATAGATTGGCATAAATATAATATACATATAAACTCTTGATCTTTAGCTTGATAGTACTAATAGTTAATAAACTAAATCAATTTCAGACTATAAATTCTAAAACTCTATTCTGCTTTCTCTACTTCTATTTCTTCTGATATTATAGTAAAGATTACAAAACTATAGGGGTTATAAGACACTAAGCAAGAGCTTCTGATAAGTTATAAAAAAGTCATAAGTTAGTAAGCTCATATAGTTAAGATTTAAAGATTCAATTTAACTGAGTAGTACATATAAACAACTTATAAATTTCATTTTATTAAATTTCATCTAATATTAATTATAAAAAGTCTTAGGACATTAGCTAGGTTTATACTATTAGAGATAAATTAGCTAATAGTAGGAGAATTCCTAAATAGTACAATAATATAATAGTATATAATATTTAACTTAACTTAACTTAATTAGATTGTTATTAGCTTTTTTCTAGTTAATTAAATACTAGAATCAGCTTTTATCTTCTAGTATTATAGTAGAGAGAGTAGAATAGTAGAAAAAGCAGAAGAGAGAAACAAGACTCACTAATCTAAAAACTTATAAGTTAGTTATATATCTTAATTAAGATATAAAAAACTATTAATATAAACTTTGCTATATAAAGTATATAAAATATAATCTGATTTAGTATCAGCTTTTGACTATAGAGATATATTAATTTAAAAAGAAAAATTTAAAAAGTTAAAACACTTTGACTAAACTAATTAGTTAGGTTATAAACTAAATAATTAAGTCAAAAGTTAGTTTAAGTTACACCACTATGAACTAGCTATATAAGGTTAGTGTAGGCTATTAAAATAAGACTGATCTAGGTATATTAATTAATAAATAGCTTAAGATAACTTTAAAGCTTAATCTTTTTAATATATCTATTATATTATTTTAAACATATTTAGAAATAAACTTAAAATCTATTATTTCTAGTTTCTACATTAGTTAAAATTAGGCTTAACGTACCTGGCAAGCGAGTGAGTCAGGCAAGCGAGTGGGTCAAGATTTTGCATATTCCACCTTCAACTGTTAATTATGCAAGCAATATTAAAGATATAGAAACAAAACAAATCGCATTATAAACTACATGTCCTAGCATTATGCTCAAAAGAACCACATCTGCTATACTTGCTTAGTGCTTTCTTACGAACACTTCTTAGCTGCTCATTAAGTAATACTGAATCAATATTCTTATTATCATCCTCGGGTTGCTCCTCAACTATAGGTCTCTCAGTACTGTCCTAACTATCCTGAATAGTCATTAATGTGGTCGTTCGAATGTACTGTTTTTTTTATGTTCTCTTTTACTTTTAGTGCTGATTTTCAGCTCGAAGAGCAGCTACCTTAACCGTCAAAAGTGCCTTCTTATGTATCACATTCTTAAAGCCTTTTAAAAGTTGTTAAAAGGGCTTATCATTTAATAAAGCTAATGATCTCCTTCTTTTACGATTCTCTAATAATACTAGCTAGCTTTATCTCTTAATCTAAGGTAGAGTCTTTAGTGTTTAAGGGTTTTAAGAGGTCTAACTACTTCGGGGCGATAGAGTAGCTTTAATGACAGGTCTAAGGTTTTCCAGAACTCTCTCTAGGTTAAATAGAACTAGGCTAGTTGCTCTAAAGCTAGATGAAATGGTTTTAATAGTCATAGTTTGTTAATAGGCTATAAAGAATGTAGGAAGGAATTCTTCCTTCGTGATATAGTTGATGCTAAGTCTCATCTTTTTCTTAATCTAAGAGCCGTATGCCTTCTTTAAAGGGCCGAAACAGCTTACATCTAAAGGCTAAAGGCTAAAGAATATAAGATATATGTATAGGCATATACAAAGTCAGAATACAGTTCTAAAGGCAGAAGTCTCTAAATTCGGATGTTAAATAGCTGCTATGACTATCGAATATCAATAGTCTCTACTTACCCTTATAATGCTTCGTATTTTCGTAGAAGTGCTAAATCTATTCGAGGCCTAGTTTGTCGTTCGTCTATCTATTATCACTAATAGCGATTCTCTAGGTTGTTAGGATGCTAGTGTTATACTAGGTCGATAGGTAAAGCTTACCGTTAAAGATAATAAATAGAGGGATTACCTATCCTCTTATATTAACTACCTCGATCGTAGTAACCTACTTCCGGTTCCCCGGCTGTTTTATCCTTAGCCTACCCTTCCTATCTAATAATGTGATCACTTTTGAAGTTAAGATGACATCTATCTAAAAGCTAGTCTCATCGAAGTTGAAGATATCCTCTTCCGTAACGCCGTACTTTGCGATTATGTCTCCCACTAGTTTGAACTATAAGCTAATCAGCTTTAGGTCCTTAACTTCTACTCTTTAAATATCTAACTTCCGATTGTATACACTTAAGAGCTTAGGATGGCGTTTTACAAAGTTGGCGACCCATTTTGTACCGACTGTTTAAGGGCGGGCTAAATTCTTAGCCCGAAGCATTATATTAGCTATCTCTTTAACAATTGCGCGCTAGGGAGGGAATCCGTCGGTAGATAGCTCAAGGACCTTTCGAAGAAGGACTTGCTCTTCGTTAATAGTGAATTTTCGCGAGTTAGGTATGGTTTCTTTACGTAAGAGGACTCTAAGGTGTCGTCTACGAAGGGTTTCAAAAGGAACGTCGTATACGTTAGCCGTAGCTCGAAGGGATGAATTTGATTGCTAATATAAGCTTGAAGGGCTAAAGAAATACGTCCCTCGAGTTCAGAGGGCATTATAACCAGACTTTGTTATGTAATAAGAGGAATAAGGTAGAAGATGCGTTACGCGCGCGTTTTGACCCACTCGCTTGCCTGACTCACTCGCTTGCCAGGTACGTTACTAAGATCCACTAAGCTTACCTAAGCTAATAGCTATATAGAAATTAAGCTAATTAAGTAACTTAATAAAGAAAATTTTAGCTTAAACAATCAATTATTAAATATAAGACTCTAATTTAGATAGCTTATACTTGATTAACACTTGTATAACTCTACTTAGACTTTGATAACCTCTAAATTATAACTTTATTTCTATTTTTATTTCTTTACTATTCTACTTCTTTTACTATAATACTGACGTGCCTGTAGAGGAAGTAGGACAGTAGAGGAAGTGAGACACTTTTTTGATTTCAGATTGCGAAAACTTACTAATCAACTCACTAACGCCGTGGCGAACTAACAAATTAAGCTAACTCATTAGCTGATTCTTCTTCTTCGTCTTCTTGTAAAGAGATTAGTAAATGTTCCGTCTTTTTTCCTTCTTTTCTTATTTTTTTCTTCTTAGTCTTTTCTTCGAGATCCTGAACTAACTTAAACATATCTTCTTTTATAAAAGGATATTTGCTCTTTAAAGCCACTCTTTTGCCCGTCTTGTATGTCTTACGGGTATTAAGTAGTACGTCCTTCTCGCGTAGCTCTCTCTCTAAGCTAAGATCACGTTAGTATCTCGATCTTTAGCAAAGTCGATTAAATCCTGAATAAGCTCTCTAGCTAAACTCGATATATCTTTATCATTTCAAACGAGATCGATAATCTGACGTAGATTAAGAGCCTTAGGGGTACGCGGATTACCTCTAGCCCTTAGGATCCGAGATGCATAACTAACTTAACTAAAAACTTGATTTCCCGGAGAGGAGGTCCGAGGAGGAGAGGTAATCGTCGATAGTAGGATCTTAGGATTAAACAGATAGATCCTAGCTTTTCGAAAGCCGGATTCGATAGACGAAGACTTAAAACATTAGGCTCTAACTTTAATATAAGCTAAAGTCTATTCTATGTACGGTGAACGCGTAGTTAAATATCGGAAAATTCGGTCGATCTATAAGTTGATTACCGTTTTTAGAAGTCTAAAAATCGATAAATCGAGAGGCTACGTTCTATACGACGAGTATAGTAGTAGTAGAAAGAGGTCGATTATCGACGTAATATAGTAGACGATAAACTAGGCCGTAATATAAGAGGAGTGACTATCGATGATTAAGAGGTACTATAAGTTAGTTGATTTACTAACGAACAGCTAGAATTGCGTTTTTAGCTATTCAAATCTAATTAGATCAGAAGTCTAGCCTTTTGTCGACGTAATAAATTTTTAATATACCGGAGTCTCGTCGGGAATCTAGCCTGAATTCAAATTTTCGTCTTTAAAAATCAAGTACGGAGGCAGGGTCACCCCCGAGATACCAACACACCAAACAAACAGGTAATCAACTCTTATCGTCCTAGCTATTTCTTTTCTCGGCGAGTATTAAGCTAATAAAGTAGGACAACTAACTTCCTACTAGATCCGATTAAGAAACCGGTTTCGTCGACGTTATAGATCGCACTAGGAGGATATTTGTGTTTGCATAGAACCTCTTCTAAGTTATCAAAGTACAATTTTATCGTCGAAAAATCAAGTGCCGTAGATCGTGCTATATTGATAGTACGGAAGAAACACGTCTTAATTTGTAGGTAGCGTGTCCGAAAGCGATCGATCTATCGGTCCGAGATAGAGCTTAATACATTTTAATTAGTTTTCAAACTTTATTTAGACTAAATTTCTAAGGCTAAGATTTTTACTAACTAAAGAGTGATCGGAGCTCCTAACTTAGTAGCGCGGTAAATCTAGTTCTCGAGTGTTAATTTTTCGATCGGAGTCAGTGTTTGTTAACTAACGTGACTTTCTCTTCTTGATTTTGATCTTCAACGTCGATTATATAAAGTCGAAGAGGGGATTCTGAAGACTAATACAGTTCGACGAAGTGACCGATATTCGCCGTTTACTAACGTATTTAATACGTTAGTTATATCTTCTTTAGTATACGAAGATTCTTCTTTAGTATACGAAGATATAGAGAAGGAAGAGAAACAGTAGATAAGAAAACAGAGGTTATAAAGCTAACCTTAGTAAAGTGTCCTACTTCATCTACTGTCCTACTTCATCTACTGTCCTACTTTCCTTATAGGCACGTTATATATATTCTAGAATTAACTAAATGAAGTTTACAATATAGCTAAAATCATACTAAATTATCTAGGACTTATCTCTAGATAATTCATCATTAGAGTTAAAAGCAAATATTAAGCTTAGTTATCTAAATGAACATCTAAATTATATTTAAAAGTCTAGTTATAGTAAAAAACTATTCAATTAGACTGTTATAGCTTAAGATGAAGATAATTCAGTAAAACTTATATATATTTAGGAATCTAAATTTCAAATTTAGAAAAAGTATTGTATAATTGATACCAGCTTAATTAATTTATACTTAGTTTTAAGAACCTTATTTTTTATATTACTAACTTACTAGGTCTCTATTGCTAGTTTATTAACTAATATACAAAGTCTATGATCATTAAATTAGAGTATAAATCTTATTTAGTCTTTCATAATCTCTATAGTCTTGTAACCTAGATCTACTAAGTTATAGTAAGTTCATACTTTTGCTATTCATCAAACGAAACTAAAGTGGAGATTATATATTAGTAGAAGCTCTAGACTACTAAGTAAATTTATAAGCTTCTTAACATCTTTATAGAAGTACTAGACTAACTAATAGAAGTGAAGTATAGAATAATAGACAAGACTTACGAATATTAGTAGATTGTAGATTAGTAATATGATTAAGCTATATAAATTCAATATAGCTGAATTAAACATAACTTATAGGCTATAAGATATGTAGATCTTATCTCATTAGATATTTATCAACATAGTTATACTAGCTAATAAACAAAGTAGCAGTGAATATATTAAGTCTTTAGAATATAAGTTAGATAATATCATTATAGATAAACTAAATAATAAGTTAATTGTTTATAATTACAAGTTACTAGAAAACAAAATTGTTCGGTTATCGAAGTAGTCTAGTTAAATCAATAGTAACTTCTTTTATTACTTCAGTTACTTCAAACAGTTCAGACAATTATGTATAAAAGGATTGAGTGACTAGATCAAATAAATTTAGAATTAACTAGCATATAGATTTAATACTAGAGTTCTACTTTCTTTACTAATAATATTATTATAAGAGAAATAGAATATTCTATATGAATCTAATACTCTTAAGTATAACTTATAAGTTAGTTTAGTTAAAACTTCCTAACTTTTTAGGGCTTCTTTTTTGATTAAGATATTATTGTGACTATAGATTAATACTAACTAATACTAGATTCATATACATATTAGATAGTAGAGCTTATATTGATAGATTTCCATAGCTCAATCATAACTTTTTACTAATTTATAACTGTATAACATTAGTATTTTTTTTGTATATTTTACTTTTTAGTGTATTCTATTTCTTTTATTATAAGATTATTTGAGAATTTACTTGCTATATATTAGTATAATTTAGCTAACTTCTTATACTTTAGCTTATTAAAGTTAGTTTTATCTATATCTTTTAGTTCACTATAAGCGAATGAAATTTAAGTTGAATTATTTCTTTACATATATATTATAGTATACTAGAAGTATATCTAGAAATATCTTAGATCTTTTATTCTTTTATTCTTTTTGATAGTATATTATAAATCCATAAATCTCTAATTAGATATTCTAAGTATCTAAATCTATATACTGAAAAGAAAACTAGTTTTATTGAACTGATATATTTCTAGTTATACTTTGTATTTTAATTCTCTAGTTAGATAATAAAATAAAGTTTTAGTTTCTAGAAACTATTATAATAGTTTTCAGTAATACATTATTTTTTAATTAATAGATATCAAATTATCTTTACTATCTCTCTTATCTTACTATCTCTAATATTCTATTTCTAGTATTATAAGTAGTGAACTTCTGAAAATAAAAGAAATTAGTATTCTAGTAAAAGTAAATTCATAAAGATTTACTACTAGCTGTTAGAAAACTAGAAGTTAGTAAATCTTATAAGCTAATATCTATGTATTTAATATAACGTAGTCTAACATATAGATAAGTTAGTATATAAACATTTAGTCTAAAGTATGATTATTCAATTCTTATCAAGCTATGATAAGTAATAAATAAATAGTAGTATTTCTAGGTTAAGACTATAATATTTTTCTGCAATAGAATATAATAGATAGACAAGCTAGCTTATAGCTAGTTATAATTATATTAAAATTAAAACTGAGTTATAAATACTCTAGGATTAAGTAATAAATTAAGTTATATTATAACTCTTTAGATATAACGTGCCTGTAGGGGAAGCCGGACAGTAGGGGATTCCGGACACTTTTTTAATTACAAAACTTCAAACTTGATTCACTAACTCACTAACGCCTTAATCGACTAATTAACTAAGCCAATTCATCAAATAATTCTTCCTCTTCTTCCTCTGAAGAAATCATTATATATTTCGTCTTTTCTCCTCCTTTTTTCGTCTTTTTCTTTCTAGTCTCTTCTTCGAGATCTCGGACTACTTTAAGGATGTCCTCTTTCGTAAGAAGGTATTTACCCTTTGAAGCTACCCTTTTACCCTTTCTACGCGTCTTACGCGTATTAAGTAGTGCGTCCTTCTCGCGTAGCTCCCTCCGAGCTAAGATCGCATTAGTATCTCGATCTTTAGCAAAGTCAATCAAATCCCGAATAAGATCTCTAGCTGAAGGTGGTATATCTTCGTCATTTTGAACGAGATCACTAATCTGACGTAGAGTGAGAGCCCTAGGGGTACGCGGACTACCCCTAGCTCTAAGAATTCGAGATGCGTGACTAACGTCGTGCGCAACTTGACTTTCTGGTGGTAGGGTTATAGGGGGGGGTTCAAGAGTCGATAATAAGATCTCAGGATTAAACGGATAGATTCCAGCCTTTCGAAAGCTAGATTCAATAGAAGAAGGCGTAAAGCATCGGGCCCTCGCTTTGATATAAGCTAAAATCCATTCTACGCGCGGTAATCGCATAGTTGAATGTCGGAAAATTCGGTCAACCTTTAGCTAAGTTAAGGGCAGTTTTTAGAGGTCCGAAAATCGATAGATCGAGAGGCTGCGTTTTATGCGATGAGTGCGGCGGTAGTAGAAAAAGGTCGATTTTCGAGGTAATGCAGTAGGCGATGAACCGGGCCGTAACGTGAGAAGAGTGACCGTCGATAATCAAGAAATGTCGCAAGTTAGTTGATTTACTAATAAACGGCTGAAAATGCGTTGTTAGCTATTCAAACCCGATTAAATCAGAAGTCTAGCCTTTTTTCGATGTAATAAACTTCCAACCTGCCGGGGTTTTGTTAGGAATCCAACCTGGATTTAGATTTTCGCCTTTAAAAATCAGACACGGCGGCAGGGTCACCCCCGCGGCGCTTACGCATTCGAGAGAAGTAATCCACTCTTGTCGTCCCGGCTGTATTGATTCAGCCGATCAAGTAGAACGACTGATTTTCTACTAGATCCGATCGAAAAGCCGGTTTCGTCGACGTTATAGATCGCACTAGGGGGATATTTATGTTCGCGCAAAAGATCCCTTAAGTTACCAAAGTACAATTTTATCGTCGAAAAATCAAGTGCCGTAGACCGTACTACGTCGATAGTACGTGAAAAGCATGTCT